>WJXF01000004.1_pt1 | contig 347856 bp, 329 predicted proteins | sample 9263211 | NCBI WGS metagenome assembly WJXF01 (sample SAMN12697362, study PRJNA563984) | aquatic metagenome | isolation source: water sample from a prawn hatchery tank treated with erythromycin, plated on... | place: Australia | collected 2018-10-17
GCGAGCCTCCGTCCGAGTATTATGGGAAGGATGGTTTAAATTACAAACCATCCTCGAAGGCTATGAGCTAGCGATGTCTCTTGAACACGGAAACTTGTGATCAAGAGACAGACCCACAGGTATCCTTTTCTTTTAAAGGCGGTGTATTGATTAGAAGTGCAATTGAATTACAGATGTGACCACTGCACCCGGACGGCGAACGCCTTCAATCTCTACTTTGATTTCACGTTCGATTTCTAAGCCTTTACGAATTGGCGTTACCTTAGACAAAGTGCTTACCGCACGTACTTTGTTATCGGCCTTAACAGGGTAAGGGAAGCGCACTTGGTTTAAGCCAATGTTGACGACCATCTTCGCTGTAGGGAATAGGTTGTTGTCAGGATCAACGCTATCAGTCAGCTTTGGTAATAAAGCTAACGTCAGGAAGCCGTGAGCAATAGTGGTTTTGAATGGAGACTCTGCTTCTGCGCGCTCAGGATCGGTATGGATCCACTGCATGTCTTCAGTCACTTGCCCAAACTGGTTAATTCGTTCTTGAGAAACGTCTAACCACTCACCAGTATGGATCACTTCACCTAGTTTTGCTTGCAGCTCTAGATAGAGTTTTTGTGCTTCAGGCTTTAACTCAATAGGCTTTGGTTGCTGAACCAGAGGCTGAACTTCATCATTAACAGCAGGAGCCTGAAAATCACGCAGACGAGTAAACAGGTGGCGGTTATGAGCCTTGTTAACAATCTCTCCCCAGTACTCTTTTACAGTTGGAGTCATCCACTGCATAAACTCAGAATGCTGTTTAGTAATTGTTTCACCACGATGTTTAAATAAGTCAGCGACTTTCATAAAAACCTCTGATATAGACGATGTTACTCAGTTAATTCCGTAATTTTGAATTAGTTCACACTATTGTGCAATCACTTTCGGGCGTACACGTGTTGCATCAAAGTGTTATTTCTTTTTAATATCAGTGAGATATAAATAAAACACTATTTTATTGTCATTAATGATTTAGAGTACTTAACCCATAAATCGTTCATTCAGTGCGCTTAAAATCACGAAAATGTGTGAAATGCTTGTATAGATTATCAACACTTGAAACATAGAAGGTGAATTAATACTTTACAAGCAATAAGGCAGTACCTAATATACGCACCGCAACGGAGAGATGGCTGAGTGGTTGAAAGCACCGGTCTTGAAAACCGGCATACGTTAATAGCGTATCTAGGGTTCAAATCCCTATCTCTCCGCCACATTTAAAAAGCCCGCTGATTTCAGCGGGCTTTTTGCATTTTCTGCTGTATTTTCTAGAGTATTTTTACTAAAGGGCAATTGTTATGCCTGTTTTGTTATTTCATATAAAACAATGACTTATGATTTTTAGTTAAGTTGGCTGAGCAAATATTTACCTAGCATAAGCAAAAAGCTGTTGAACCATGAGCAACATGTTGATTTTATCGGTGTGACGTCAATGGCTTCAGTAGCCTTTTACCGAAGACGTTAACCAATGCTCCCGTCACGATCAAACTTCCCCCCAAATAAGTCCAAACGGAAGGAACTTCGTTAAATAGCCAAACGCCAAGTAATGCGGAAAACACTATTTGGATGTAGGAGTAGGCTGACGCTTTTCCTGCTGCTTGGGTTTGCATCGCTTTGGTTAGACCATACTGTCCGACTTGGGTAAAAATTCCGACCAGTACCAAAATGAATGTGAGTGGTAAGCTTGGCCAGACAAACTCGTTCCATACTAAGAATAGGGAAGTGGGCAGGGCGACGAGCGGAAAGTAAAAAATGATGACGGAGCTGTCTTCAGTTTGGCTTAGCTTTCTGACAATCACGTATGCAATTGAACTGCCGAAAGCCCCAAGTAATGCCGTGACAACACTAAATAGTGGTAAATCTGAGCTTTGTCCACCACTCATGGTGGGCTGAACCATAACCCACAATCCGGCCAAGCAGAAGGCAATACAGATCATCGTTGAGGACTGAATACGCTCTTTCAAGAACAAGACGCCGAGTAAGGCGGTAAACACAGGGTGGACGTACTGTAAGATGGTTGCCTCAGCAAGCGGAAGCGTTGTGACCGCATAGTAAACGCACATCAATGCCACGGTGCCAACGGTTCCCCTGACTAAAAGCAAAGGTCTGTTATTACCCCAAACCGAGATCCTTTTGCGTTTGACATCTAGATAGCTAATGACCAAAGAAACGAGAGCCCGCGCCGCGACAATTTCAAATACGGGAATACCATGATTACTGACGTACTTTACACACGCAGACATTAGGGCGAAGCCTAGTGCGGAAAGAAGCATGAAGCGAACCCCTACAGGGATTTGATTGAGTGTATTGTTTAGCATGGTATCTAGATTGGGTGAGTTAGAATAAGGGTGACTAGCGCCACCCTTTGGTAAAATCAAAGTCGTGAGGTGAACTTACTTATTAATGGCTAGATAGGTTCCGGCAGCAATCATAATACCGCCCGCTCCTCGATTGAGCTTTTGTTGCGCTTTCGGCGTCTTGATCACTTTGGCTAACCTACCTGCTCCTATTGCGACACTCATCAATCCAGTCATCAAAGCCACCATTGTGAGCACAACGGCAAGGGTAATATCTTGGCTGCTTAGAGAGGTGAGATCCATAAATGTTGGCAAGAATGAAATGTAGAACAAAATCACTTTAGGGTTGGAGGCTGAAATGAGAAAACCTTGTACAAAGCCGGATAAACTAGATTGTTTGTTAATTTCTGCACCTTGTTCAAGCGCTTCACTTGCTTGAGGGAGCGCTTTGATCATCTTGTAACCTAAATAGATTAAGTAAGCGGCGCCAACGTATCGGATTGCGACAAACAATGTTGCCCAGTTTTCGGCGATAGCGGCAAGGCCGAAACAAGCAAGAAGAAAGTAGATCACATCACTAACAACCATTCCCGCAGAAAGAGCAATACAATTCCGAGCTCCTGAAACCATTGCGCGAGCGATAATGGCAAAGACACCAGGGCCGGGTGTAACGCTGAAGATCAACATTGCGATAAAAAAGGTAACAGCACTTTCAAAGCTCATACGCAGACGCTCCGGTTTTCATTGATTCTTTGCACACTAGCACCTTTTTCTATGAGTGAAAACGACTAATGTTGGAGCGAAAAGTTTTGAGCAGTGCCTGCTGGTAGCTGGCTATAAACTGGACGAGATAATGAAAAATGCACGTCACCGAGAGATTTGGGGAAGCGGATCTCAATTTCTTGAGGAGACTGAAAAGTGTGCGTAGCAGAAAAACGAAATTCTACGACATGGCTATGTTGTGATTCGGCTGTTTTAACAGGCGACAATGGAATAGGCTTTCCGTCTATAGTGAGTTTAACGCCATTCTCGAGAAGCTTGTAAAGTTCAATGTTCAGGCGGCTTGATGTAAGTTGTGGCTCAGTAAGGAGAACTTCGGTATCCCCTAATAGCCAAGCTTGAGGATCTTGCAGCCTCATAAGCCAAGTTTCTATATCTACGTAAAGTCTTAGTTCAGCCTGTCCATCGCGCAAAATGAGTTGTGAAGAGGTTTGCGCTAATGTGTGGCTTGAGGATATGGCTGGGAACAGTATCGCGACTAGACTAGTCAAACACCACAATATAAGTTTCGTTTTATATAACATAATTGACGTCTGTTTGGTTATTAACGGCAGTAAGTTCCTGACTCAATGGCACCATTATTACTTATGGTTTTTTGTACGAACTCATAGCAGTTAGGCTTTGATTTTGATGGCGAATAACGTGAATAATATTCGACACCTTGATAAGTATAGGAGAGCTCCCTCGTTCCGTCTTCTGACTCAATGTGTTGCAAATTTTGAACTCCACTCTTCGGCGGTTTTAAATTCGCACGGGCCTTTGCTCCTTTAAGTGGGGCCACTCTAGGTAGAATCTTGGTGTCTACTTTCCCTACTAAGCATTGAAATATGTATGGGGGTTGTGGAGAGGTATGATAACGATAGCCATAAGTGGGGTCTGTTTGCCCGTTGCAAATATCGAGAGAGCCGTTTTCGATCTGGGTTCCATTTGGGTTTCTATCGGCAAACAGAGGGTATCCGTCGTAACCCCAGCCTATGATTGATGAATCCCCCCATTCCGGCATGGATTCGATCATGCAAACTGGCTTTGCGTGATAGTGGTAATCATCGCCTCGACCTGCATGCCCACCACATTGGTCTAACTGACCAAGCTTTACGGTATCTTTGGCTGATTGGTATCGCTCTGGGTTAAGTTTCCCTTGAGCTGAATAATCGTAGATTGGGACACCATTGATGGCAATTCCAAGAGCGGCATCTATCGATGTGTAAGATTTGGCTTTCTGAGGAGAGAGTCGGATGGGAGCGACGTATTGACTAGCAGGGACGGGTATCTGCTCGTTTGTCTCTGTAATTCCATTCATTACGTCATGGTCAGGGTACGTATCTGACTGAACATATGCGTAGGTCTCGTCACAAACAACAGAGACATTAGAGAAACCGGCTTTGATAAAGCTCTCTTGTACTTTTGTACACTCAGGGCTATCGATACTGGTTGTTGGCAGTGCTAAGGCAGTTGGGGGCTTACCACGTTTTGGCGTTTTGTCTTTTTTGTAGTGTCTTATCGGGGCTTTAACCACCTCAACTGAAAATTGAGTAGAGAGTTCTAACTTCGCTCTACTTTTGCCTTCAGACGCTGAAGAAAGTGAGGAAACAGAAGTTAGAGAAAACGTCAATGAAATTAGCAGTCTTCTGCCCAGGCTCATATCCTAAACCTCTTCTGAAGTGAGAGTTGCCCGACATAAAATCGTGTTGTCAGTCTCTAAATCTGCTGTCCATATTAACTTAGCATCACGATGCCAACGAATTAGGTCGTAGCCACCTTTTGGTTTTACCTTAGATTTTGGAAATGCACTCGCATTCGGCCACTGTCTATCGTCGAATGACGTTGTTTTCCAGTTGTGTGGTTCGGAGGTTATATCGCTCATGCAGTCTTTATTAGGCTGGCTAGATTTTTCGCAGCGCTTGTCGATTGGAGCAATATGGATCGGAAAGCATCGCCAAGCTTCGTTGGAAACTAGCAGAGTTTTGTTATTACTACTGTCAGTGAACTGCGCAATAAATCCGCCATCACCCATCTGTTGCTTTCGAGAACCGATATATTCTAAGCCCGTATCATTTTGTTTGTAGTCTTTTATTACAAAGCTCAGCGTTACAGGCAAAGAAGATTGGAAGACAAAACTCTCTGCATTAAATGACCGCTCTGTATTTATGGAGACTGAGTCTTCCATGATCATTTGATCTTCTATGTACATGGCGAACCAGTTGTCTGCCCATACATCTGCTTGAATCTTGACCATTTCAGAACTGCTTGCATATGGCGTTGAAAGTGCAAGTGCAGATATAGCGAGAGTTGAATAGAAGCGAGAGGTCCTTAGCATAAAGTCATCAATCCTTTGACAGCGGTGCTCGCTCAAATAGTAGAACGGGATTTTAACTGTTCAAGATAACCTTCGCTTAATTGTTACTTTGGTCATATTCTCAACCACTTAGACTATCGATACTCGGACACTAACATTGCACGTGTATTTGGTTCTAATGCCTCAAATATATGAGCTTGATCTCCAGGATAAGTAATATAGTCGCCTTCACCGAGTTCATGCTGATCGGATAAGAGCCCTAATCGAGCCCTTCCTTTGACAATGATCATATGTTCAATCACACCGCGATTGTGCGGCTCCGAATGAAACGGCGTACCCGGTTCGACTTCTAGCCAATAGATATCGCGGCTGACACTCGGAGGGCATGCAGCCAGTAAGGTTGCTTTGTAATCTTCATTCTTCGAGAAAACAGATACGCCCTCACCATAACGGATTACCTTGGTTTTTGCTGACGGTTCTTCTATCAAACGAGAGAAGGGGATATCCAAAACCACGCAGATTGACCATAGGGTTTCGATACTTGGGTTTCCTGAGCCATTTTCAAGCTGAGAAAGCGTTGATTTTGCGATGTTGGCACGTCTTGCCACCTCAGCGATGCTTAGACCAGAGCGCTGCCTTTCTGCACTAAGTGTTGCTGCTATCTGAGCAATTGGTGCTTTATTCATTGTCATAGGGTTCCAAGCTTCCTTACTCTTACTTCACTGTGTTCATTATAAAAAACGAATGTACGGTTTGACAAACATTATTCCAGTGTTCAATATATAATCTCATCGTTCATTAAATCGACTGTTTGATTGAGGGATTGGCTGTACGCAATTAAACCAAGAGTAAAAGAGGAAGTTTGTTGTGGAGTATCTATTATCCGTAGCCTTGTTCGCTATTTCATCATCGGTAACACCTGGACCGAACAATATTATGGTGATGACGTCGGGAGTGAATTTTGGTGTTAAAAAAACCTTGCCTCTGCTTTTGGGGATATGCGTAGGCTTTACCATTATGTTGCTATTAGTCGGGCTTGGATTTGGTCAGTTGTTTTATATGTTCCCCCAGTTAGACTTGGTCATTAAAACGCTCGGAACGGCTTATTTACTCTATCTTGCGTGGCAAATTGCTCAGTCTGGAAATGTCTCAGCGGCAGGAGGTCAATCTAAGCCACTGGGCTTTATGAAAGGGGCATTGTTTCAGTGGGTAAACGGGAAAGCGTGGGTAGTGGCGATTGGTGCCATCTCGGCTTTTACGACCGTTGGCGATACTTACATGTCGCAAAACCTAACGATTGCTATGACTTTCTTTGTAGCTTCCTTTCCGTGCGTCGGAGTTTGGCTGATGTTTGGTTCAGTTTTGAGGCAATACTTGCAAAAACCAAGTTATTTAAGGTTGTTTAATCTCACCATGTCGATTCTGCTAGCCATTTCGGTGTTACCCGTTGTTATCGATATTGCCGCTGAACTGAATATAGTCGTGTAGAGATAAGCCTTTGGTCTTTTCCATTACTAAAAATCCCTACTTCAACATTTTGCTACAGATTTGAGGCGTAATGCATAAGTTGAGATTTGCGTATGACAAGTTTACGTAAATCTGCCATATGTCTCAAAAAGCAGGCTTATAGATGCTGTTTTTTCAACCTAGTGCAAAAGCTCTCGTCGGATGAGTTGATTGAAAATCGCTCAGATACTAACTCTATTAATCGAGCAGAAGTGGTTTCGATGTTTGAATTTTTGCTCTTTCTTTAAAGTAATGAAGCGAATCAAAGGATGAGAAAGGTTAAATAACATCATGAAAAATATTATAAAAATTGCCTCTATAGTCGGGGCTGTTGTGTTTTCTAGTTTCACAAATGCTGCAATAGGTAACTATAAAGTCGTCTTAGTTCATGGCTTTCAATCTGATCAACTCCAGTCTAAACCCGATAGAGCGCAAGTCACTTTAGAGGGGGAAGATTATTGGAAAGAGTACTGGTTGCAATACGCCGATGCTCGTATCGATTGGCCTGCCTACGAGCGAGTAGAAGGCAAAATCGCTAGTGATTATGCGTGGCCAAAATTAAAGGAGTTGTCGCAACAAGGCACATGCCAAACCGGCTGTATTTTTGTCACTCACTCTGCTGGTGACTTAGTAACAAGGTATCTGCTAGACAATCAGGAGAACTGGCTGACTAATGCCGGATTGACGCCTTTGAATATCGTGGCCACGTTTGACTTTGCTGGGGCTGGTGGAGGCTCTGAATTGGGTGACATTGTCATCAATATCATTGAGGGTGGCGGCTTAGCAAACAGTGCGATGCGATATGCGATTTCTCTTTGGTTAGGGGAAATGCCAAACCAGCAAAACTCGGGTGTACTAAATGATCTAAAGGTTGCCAACGCTCGACAAATCGCAAGGCTATCCGAACATAGGATCCCACGTATTCGCTTTATAGGGAATGGCACAGATTACTTCAAAACGACATCGGCATTTTTGCCCGGTAACGACGACGGTGTCGTAGCAGCACATTCAGCCTGTGGCGCATCAAGTTCTGGGAAATTTGACAGTTGTTCAACAAATTTGGCCATGAACGGAAAGATTTCGAATCAGAGTAAAGGAGTCTCTAGCTTCATGCCAGAACATTATCCATTAATCATGGGTAATAGCTATAGCCATAGCGATGTCGTTGGGTCAAAACATAAAGGTGAGGTGACTTCCAGTGTGAATAAGGTTGAGCTAACGAACGGGCAATATGTTGAGCTAAACACTTATAAAGAGAGTGGCTGGTGGGGAACTAAATACTTGTATGTTAAAGACTCTGCAAAACGCACTATGTCAGAACTAGCCGTCGCTATGAACTAATTGTCCGGAGGCTATGGTTTTGTTCCATAGCCTCGAGCAAAAGGATTGCTCTATGTATTTGAAACACAAGGCCTCTGTTTTGTCTCTGTCGATCGCGATATTTGGTGGAATTATTTGGCTGTATGAACAGGACGAGGAGCTTTCGTTAGAAGCTAACACCTTAGCTGTGCCAGTAAACGCTCAAAGCAGAGCGATGACAAGGCCACAAGTCGAAGAGACAACTGAACAACAGAGCGCGGATGATGGCGCAAGCACACCTGTTTTGACCTCTTTATCATTGCCTTTAAAGCAAGTCGCTTATATGCATCAACAAAAGCTGCAGTATCCGTCTTATTCTCAGCCAATAACAAGCGATGATAGCCCATATCTTAACTGGAATGAGTTTATCGAACTGCCTCTCCCTGTGTTGGACGGGAAGTCGACGGCTTCACTAAGTGTGAAGAAGTTCAGGCATTTTTATCCAGATGAAATAGAAGTGGTGCTAAAGACGAGTGAGCCCCTTATCTCCACTGTACTAGAGGTGGTGTCAGTAGAAGAGCAAAATGTTTTGGCGTCGCTCCCTTCAGACAGCAAACAATGGAGTATCGTTCCGGACTCGAACTGGCCTGAAGAGATTCGCTTGGTTGCAAACCTTGATTTCGAGCGAGGGGAGGACGTAGTGAGTGCTGACATTCGGTTTTATCATCCTGTCGCTACCATTCTAAGTGTTGGGCAAGGCTACGCGTCAGGTCCAGATATGTTGTTACCAGTGACTCTGGATGTTAGCCAAGCTGGAATCTATCGAATCAGAGCAAATCTGTATCAGAGCGAAGGGAAGGCGATTGCATCTTTAGTTCAAAAACAGCATTTATCTGAAGGTGATCAAACTCTTGAACTCAAGGCATTCAAAAGCGTTCTGCCCAAAGGATCAAATAACTTCGAGTTGAGGAACATCGTTGTTGAAAGAATGTCGGGCTACCCAGGAGAGAAAACTGGTTATGGTCTTTCTGAGTCAGAAAGTTATCCCGCAGGGACATTTAACTCGGAAACCCTTAGTGATGAAGAGTATCAAATGAGTGAACAAGAACGGCAACAGGTGGCTTTTTTAGAACAATTGTTATGATAGCGGCAGCACACCCAATACGGATTTAGTGACTATGCTTTAGGAACAAATGCGTGTAAGCGGGTTGTTATGCTAAGTCTACAGAGAATATTAAGAAAACTGTCGATTAGAAACAGATTGCTGTTCGGCTATTTGCTGTTGTTCATAGTCGTGATTAATATTGCTAACCTCGCTAACTATCTGTTAATGAGAGAGGTGGTTAAGCAAGGCGTAGAGAAAGAATTAACGTCTGCAACCGAGTCGATCACCAATAACATTGCCAATACAGTCGATATAACGATTCGCAGCTATTTACGTGGTATCTCAGAGCAAAACCTCCAATATGTTGAGTTGTGTTTTCAGCAGTATCAGCGTGGTCAGATAACACAGCAAGAAGCAAAGCAAAAGGCAACAAACTTCTTATTAAGCCAATCGATAGGTGAAACGGGATACCCCTATGTCGTCGACTCTTCGGGAGTGATTAGGGTTCACCCCAAACAGCCGCTGTTGAATACTAGCCTAATTTCCTTTGATTTTATTAAGCAGCAAATTGAGCTGAAGAGGGGGTATCTAGAGTATCAGTGGAAAAACCCTGATGAACTGGTTGAGCGGCCAAAAGCTCTGTACATGGTCTACTTTGAACCTTGGGACTGGATTATCACATCTTCCTCATACAGAGAGGAGTTTGCCAGTTTGATCAATATCGATGATTTTAGTGACTCTATCTCCAAGCTAAACTTCGACGAAACGGGTTACTCTTACGTACTGAATCAATTGGGTGACCCTATTGTGCATCCATTCGTAACCGGCAACTTTTATAACGTTACAGATTCCAATGGCAAGCTTTTCGTACAAGAGATAATTCATCAGAAAAACGGCACGATTACTTACACGTGGAAAAATCCCCATGATGAAGGCTATCGAGAGAAGATAGCGGTTTTCAGATACCTACCGGAGTACGATTGGTACATAGTTTCTTCAACCTATGTGGAGGAACTCAATCAACCGCTGGTGGATCTAAAACTGGTACATGTAGCTGTGCTAGTGTTTGCAATCGCTTTAGTGATTCCATCGAACTTAATTCTTAGCCGATCGATAGTGTTGCCGTTAAAAGGCATGATGAACTGGATTAGCCAAGCATCTATGAGTAACCATCCGACGTTAATGAAAGACAAATCGGGTTCGACAGATGAGCTCGCTCAGCTAACGGTCTACTTTAATCAGTTCTTATCTGACTTAGAAAAAGCTAATCAAAAACTACATAAAGAAATAGATGTTCGTATTGCTGCCCAAAAGCAACTTGAAGATTTAAATGAAAACCTTGAACACAACGTAGCGCAACGCACACTTGAGCTCAAGCAGAGCTTGGAACGACTAAAACAGACCCAAGACCAATTGATAGAATCTGAGAAACTATCAGCACTAGGGGGGCTTGTTGCAGGTATTGCTCATGAAGTTAATACTCCTCTTGGAATTGCAATTACTTCTGCCTCGTTGGTCGCTGATGCAAATAGTGAGCTCAATTCTGCTTTTCAAAATCAAACTCTAACGAGCGATCAATTTGAATCTAATATGCAGCACCAATTAGAGGCTTTAGCCTTATTAAAAGAAAATTTAAATCGCGCTTCTTCACTTGTTCAAAGCTTTAAACAAACGGCAGTGCACCAAACCTCTGAAGCACTGAGTCAATTTGTCGTTAGAGATGTACTCGAGTCATTGATCGCTAGTCTCCACCCTGAAACTCGAAAAGTATCAGTAGAGCCAATGTTAAAAGGCGACTCTAATGTTTCAATGACAAGTCTATCTGGTGCACTGACACAAGTGTTTTCGAACCTGATTCTGAATAGTATTCATCATGCATTCGGTCAACAGCCACAGCCTGAAATAGTGATCGAGTTCTTTGAAAAAAGCCAAGATGTGGTATTTGTTTATCAAGACAACGGGTGCGGAGTTGCGCAAGGTTTGCACAAGAAAATCTTTGAACCTTTTTATACTACTCGACGCGGCAGCGGGGGAACTGGAATTGGGCTTAATATGGTTTTCAACTTAGTTACTCAAAAGCTGAAAGGCAAATTAGAGTTCTCCTCAGATAAGGGCGTAAAGATTGTGATTACTCTTCCTAAGCAAAGGGTGTCGGAGGACTAATCCGCACTGCGGGAAGTAAGCTTACCTATTTTTTTGAGGTATTTACCCTTCGTTTTTAACAGGTTACATTGTTGAAACCTTAAATCGAAGGAGTGAACCATGAGCGCTCATCTAAAACAGCTATGCGGTACCCATCTACCAGGAAATAAAGAGGATTCACCAGCAGAACACTTCAAAAAAATGGCTAAGTGGTGTGAAGACAATGACGTGAGTCATGATGTCTATGGTGAGGGTGAAACCATCCAAGCTTTCGAGCAGAAGGTTGCTGACTTGTTAGGGTATGAAGCTGGGCTTTTTGTGGTCACAGGAACAATGACTCAGCCAACAGTAATGGAATTGGTGGCAAAGCAAAAGCGAAACCCAAATGTAGGCATGCACCCATCTAGCCATATTTATGTACATGAAAGACAAGGCTACCAACTTCAAAATCGATTCAATATATTGCCAATAGGCAATCAGTTCCAAACATGGAAGCTCGAAGATCTAAAAGCGTGGCCCGACGAATTGGCGGCGGTTTTGTATGAACTGCCTATGCGTGAAATTGGTGGTCAGCTACCTTCATGGCAAGAACTTGAAGAGATAAAAAGCTATTGTGCGGACAATAGCATTCATTTCCACATGGATGGCGCGCGATTATGGGAAGCGGCTGCTTACTATCAGAAAGAGTACAGAGAAATCGCGCAAGGTTTTGATACAACCTATGTATCGCTTTACAAGGGGGTTAATGGACTTGGTGGTTCTATGCTACTTGGCTCAAAAGAGTTTATTGATTTAGCATCAATCTGGATGAAGCGCCAAGGTGGCAATCTCTATCATCGCACCCCTTACGTGGTTTCAGCAGCGATGCAATTTGATGAAAAGCTAGCCAAGCTGCCCAAACTGTTTGAGCGTACTAAGCAGATATACAAGATTATCGATGAGTTTCCAGCTCTAGCAGTGAATCCTATTCAACCACAATCTAACATGCTTCACCTCATCCTTCCGTTTAGTTGCCATGAAGCCAAAGAACTCCAGCAGGCTTTTGCGACGGAAAAGGGCATATGGTTTGGTAATCCACAAGTGACAGCCAACCCAAATCAGTCAGTTGTGGAATGGTATGTGGGCGACAACCTGCTAGAAATCGAAGATGAAAAGTTAAGAGATTTCTTTAAGGAACTCATTAACTGAGGGTAATAGTGGTTATAGGTGCCTATGAAATGAAAATTGGAATTGTCAGCGATCAAACAGGAATGAGCATTCACACTATTCGTTATTATGAGAAACAGGGGTTAGTTAAAAAGCCTGTTAAGGATGCTAGCGGTCATCGCTCTTATACCTCAAAAGATGTGGATGTCCTCAATTGGATCTCTTGTATGAAAAACTCTGGTATGTCGCTAAACACCATCAAAAGATATACAGAAGCTTTTTATCAAGGCAATGATTTAGAATGTATCGCATTTCTAGAAGAACACCTTAATCACCTTTATAAACAGCAACAGGATATCGAGCACTATATTGAGGTGACAGAAAACAAAATAAATCGCTTCAAAAACGCTTGACCTAGAGTATGGTCTAGATTGCTAACCTCATTGAACTAACCCAGTGAGGAGAAGCAAAATGGAAGTGAAAGTAGCAATTGTAGATGCGTTTGTTGATGGTGAAAATGGTGGCAACCCAGCGGGTGTTGTTTTAGAAGCAGATGTTTTAAGCGCAGAACAGAAACTAATGATTGCCAAGCAAGTTGGCTTGTCTGAGACTGCGTTTGTTTCAGCGTCGACTTCTGGCGCAGATTTTAAACTCGACTTTTTTACCCCAGATAGGCAAATAGCTCATTGTGGCCATGCCACTATTGCGACTTTTAGTTACCTTTCCCAGCAGGGGCTAATTCCCAATCCAAATACGTCTAAACAAACGATTGATGGAAATCGGCACATCCGAATGGAAGGCGAGTTAGCCTATATGGAGCAGTTAAAACCTCACTATCTCCGCTTTGAAGCCGATGCGGACAACGTTTTAGATGCGTTAGGTCTCACGCAAGACAACATTTTAGCAACACCGATTATCGCGAGTACCGGAAATGCCTTTGCGCTAGTCGGTGTTAAAGATATTGATACCCTAGAAGCCCTTGCGCCAAAGATGGACGTCATTGATGAGCTGTCAGAAAAATATGACTTGATAGGCTTCTATGTATTTACACTGGAAACCAATAAAGCGGAGAGGGATGCGTCAGCACGAATGTTCGCACCTCGCTACGGGATTACAGAGGAGTCAGCGACAGGAATGGCTGCTGGACCGCTTGGGTGTTATTTATATGACTACTTGGGAGTCAAAAAGAACGAGATACATATTGAACAGGGGTATGCGATGACAACACCGTCGCCAAGCTGCATTAAAGTGTTGCTAGCATTTCAAGATAATAGGATTACTTCTTTGCTTGCGGGTGGAATTGGCGTGGCTTCTAGTTCTAAATCTATCGTTTTAGAATAGTGTTAATTAGGAGCTTATTGTCCTGTGCTCTAATCCTGAATAATCAGCCAGTTCATTTATTCACCTATTTGTCAAAAAAAGACCTTTGAGTAGGAAGTGGGCTGGCAAAATCAATCTATGTCGTTGTTATTCTGAGAGGTTGCTAACACGCCTACTTACGCGCTTGATGTATTCTGGATGGAGTCAGGAAAGAGGAATTTATTAATGTCAAAAAGCTCCAAGCTTCACAATGAAGATAAACTGGTAAAAAAGGCACTAGAAATTGGTGAGAAAATGGCAAAGATGCAAGGCTTTGATTTGCCCAAATCGCCACAGCCTGTCAGGGTGAAAGCGGTTTATCTATTTTTGGTTGATGCCAAACAAATTACTCCGTTGCCTGACAGTAAACTTGATGGTGCCAACATCAAACATAGACTCGCGCTTTGGATTCATAGCGCGTTGCCAGATAACGACCCTCTAAAATAAACGTGCTTAAATGGCCTACCTAAGATGTAGGCTGGAGCCTGAGTAGCGCCGCTAACGAAATATTCTCTTGAGGGGCAGTGAGCCCCTACTTACTTTTGTCGTCTATGGCTAAGCCCTGTCGTAACTCTTGGTGTAACGACTCGGGGTCTTTACGCAGTTTGCGAATGAAATCAGAGGGAACTTCGGTTTTCGTATCGTATTTTTCGGACCAATCGATCATCGCTAGCATCATAGGTAGCAAATCTATTCCTTTGTCGGTCAATGTGTAGACAAACTTAGAACGCTTGACAGTATCACGTGTTTTACTGATCAGTCCGTTTGATTCTAAATCCGCAAGTCGACTCGCCAAGATGTTAGTGGAGATGCCTTCACCTGCCTCTAAAAACTCTTGATAGTAATGCCGACCTTTAAACATCAAGTCTCGAAGAATCAGAAAGCTCCACTTATCTCCGAATTGGCTCATGCCAAAACGCACTGGACAGCCGGACCATTCTTTAGTTTTTTTATCTACCATTCATTAATCGTACTCGTTTTAAATTTAACTTGCAAAATGAAAGTTAATTTTCTAGGGTTATTTTACTTGCAAAAAACAAGTTAAATCCAAGGAGGACACGTGAAGCTATACGCAATTGTAGGATCGCCCAACTCTCGTAAAGTGTTGGCGGTGATCAATCATCTAGGACTAGATATTGAAATAGAGTATCTAGATTTGTTTTCTGGCGAGCACAAACAGCCGCAATACGTGAGCCTAAACCCGAATGCCATGGTGCCGACGTTTATTGATGGTGATATTTCACTGTGGGAATCTAACGCCATTATTCAGCATTTAGCTGAGACTTCAGGTACAAATGGCCTATATCCAAACGATCAATTAGTAAGAGCGGATATCAATCGCTGGTTATGTTGGGAGCTCGCCCATTTCAATCAAGCCTTTGGAACCTTAGCGTTAGAAGCCGTCGCCAAACCTAAATTTATGGGTACAAAAGGCGATGATGCTGTTATTAATTGGGCCAGCCAGAACCTAGTTCGATTTGCAGAAGTATTAGAGCAGCACCTACAAGGGCGCCAGTTCATGGTTGGTGATGCAATAACATTGGCGGATTACGCATTGGTGCATGTCGAGTTTTTTAAAGAAAGCATCCCTTTTGATTGGGAACCCTATCCCAACGTCAACGCGTATTTTGAGCGCATGCGTAAGGCCCCTCATTGGGCTGCTACAGCGCCAAGCAAAACTGAAGAGATTGGTAAGTCGACGAAAAGGTAATCCCTTACTCGAAGAGCGTTGAGGCATGAAATAAAAAGGCGAACCAGTTGGTTCGCCTTTGACTTACTGTAAAGAAACTTAATCTTCGTAGCTGTCGATGCTTGGGCAAGAACAGATTAGGTTACGGTCACCGTATACGTTGTCTACGCGGTTTACTGTTGGCCAGTACTTCCAAGACTTGGTAGCAGGTGATGGGAAGCAGCCTAGTTCGCGAGAGTATGGGCGATCCCATTCATCTTTCGCTAGGTCTACTTGCGTGTGAGGTGCGTTGACTAGAGGGTTGTTCTCTAGTGGCCACTCACCGTTTTTCACCTTCGCCATTTCTTCTCGGATAGCGATCATCGCTTCGCAGAAACGATCGATCTCTTCTAGATCTTCAGATTCCGTTGGCTCAACCATCAGTGTGCCCGCAACTGGGAACGACATGGTTGGTGCGTGGAAACCGTAGTCCATTAGACGCTTAGCGATATCTTCTTCGCTGATACCTGTTTCTTCTTTCAGTGGACGAATATCAATAATACACTCGTGAGCCACGCGGCCGTTAGTACCACGGTAAAGAACAGGGTAGTGAGGGCGTAGACGCTCCATCATGTAGTTGGCGTTAAGGATTGCGACCTTAGTTGCTTCTGTTAGACCCGCTTCACCCATCATCGCGATGTAAGCCCACGAGATTGGCAGGATAGAGGCACTACCAAGGTCTGCTGCTGATACCGCAAAGTCTTCACCTTCGACACCGTTTTCGATGTGACCCGGTAGGAAAGGTGCTAGGTGAGATTTAACACCGATAGGACCCATACCCGGACCGCCACCACCGTGTGGAATACAGAAGGTTTTGTGCAGGTTAAGGTGAGAAACGTCAGAACCAATCAGGCCAGGAGAAGTTAGACCAACCTGAGCGTTCATGTTTGCGCCGTCTAGGTAAACCTGACCGCCAGCCGCATGAACCATTTCACACACTTCTTTCACTTGCTCTTCGTATACGCCATGCGTAGAAGGGTAAGTGATCATGATGCTTGAAAGATTATCAGCATGCTTTTCAATCTTAGCTGCTAGGTCTGACATGTCGATGTTACCGTCGTCGTCACACTTAACAACAACGACTTTCATTGACACCATAGATGCCGTCGCTGGGTTAGTACCGTGCGCTGAGCTTGGGATCAGACAGACGTTACGGTGACCTTCGCCACGGCTATCGTGGTAGCGTTGAATCGCGATAAGACCCGCGTACTCACCAGATGCACCAGAGTTAGGCTGTAGTGAGAAATCATCGTAGCCCGTGATTTCACACAGCTTCTCTTTAAGATCTTTCGCTAGTGCAGAGTAACCCGCCGCTTGCTCGATTGGCGCGAATGGGTGGATAGAACCAAATTCAGGCCAAGTTACCGGGATCATTTCAGCGGCTGCGTTAAGTTTCATTGTACAGCTGCCAAGTGGGATCATACCGTGAGTCAGCGAGAAGTCTTTGTTCTCAAGCTGTTTCAGGTAACGCATCATCTGCGTTTCACTATGGTGAGTATTGAATACTGGGTGAGTGAGGTACTCAGAAGTACGGCGAAGTGCTTCTGGGATCGCTGCAAACTCGTTGCCTGCGATCTCTGAAGATAGAGTACTAACTTCTTCTTTCACACCAAAGACAGCGAATAGTGCTTCAATATCATCCGTTGTCGTTGTTTCGTCTAAGCTCACACCCAGCTTGCCTTGAAGTAGGCGTAGGTTGATATCAGCCGTTTGCGCTTTTGCGTATAGCGCTTCAGTCTTATCAGCAGTATTGATAGTGATGGTATCGAAGAAGCTATTGTGAGCGAGCTCGAAACCAGACTTAGTCAGGCCAGCCGCTAGAATCGCAGTCATATGATGTGTGCGACGAGCAATCGTACGTAATCCTTCTGCGCCATGGTAAACCGCGTAGAATGACGCCATGTTGGCTAATAGTGCCTGAGCAGTACAGATGTTAGACGTCGCTTTCTCGCGGCGGATGTGCTGTTCACGAGTCTGCATTGCCATACGCAGTGCTTGGTTACCGTTAGTATCGATAGAGACACCGATAACACGACCAGGCATAGTACGCTTGTGTTTATCACGTGTTGCCATGAATGCAGCGTGTGGACCGCCGTAACCCATAGGAACGCCAAAGCGCTGAGCTGAGCCGATAACTACGTCCGCGCCCATTTCACCAGCAGGTTTCAGTAGCGCAGATGCAAGAAGATCAGTTGCTACAGTAACCAGTGTTTTGTTTGCTTGCGCTTTTGCAATGATATCCGTTAAGTCGCGAACTTCACCGGTTGTACCTGGGTACTGAACAAGTGCACCAAACACGTCTTGCTCTGGAAGAGATTCTAGCGAGCCGACTTGAACATCAAAGCCGATGTATTTAGCACGAGTTTTTACAACTTCCAGCGTTTGAGGGTGAACATCGTCTGCTACAAAGAAGACTTTACTCTTGCTCTTACCAGCACGCTTACATAGCGTCATCGCTTCGCCAGCCGCCGTTGCTTCGTCAAGAAGTGATGCGTTAGCAATGTCCATTGCTGTTAGGTCCATCACCATCTGTTGGAAGTTAAGTAGCGCTTCTAGACGACCTTGAGAAATTTCTGGTTGGTAAGGCGTGTATGCTGTGTACCAACCTGGGTTTTCAAGTACGTTACGTAAGATAACGTTTGGCGTGAAGGTGTTGTAGTAACCTTGACCGATGAAAGTACGCTTAATTTGGTTTTGGTCGGCAAACTCACGCATCGCTACCAACATGTCTGCTTCGCTTTTTGCTTCCGCAAGAGTCATTGGTTTTTCTAGGCGAATTTGCGCTGGAACGGTTTCTTCAATCAACGCATCTAGGTTTGCTACGTTGATTGCTTCCAACATTTTCTGTTGGTCTGATTTGTTTGGGCCGTTGTGGCGAGCAACGAACTCGTTTTGTGTGCTGAGGCTTTGAAGTAATTCAGTCATTGTCCTTTACCTACTCCGTAGTCCGGGTAATGGATATCATTACTGATATATCTAATTATACGTCCGAACTTAGAAAAAAAGCTGCCACCCGAGTCGGGGGCAGCTTTCTGCATCTTCCTAATTACTCGTCTTCGATTGAGTTTAGGTACTCTTCTGCGTCTTTAAGGTTGTCTAGTTCAGATGCGTCAGACATCTTCACTTTAACAATCCAGCCGCCTTCAAAAGGTTCTTCGTTAATAAGCTCTGGGCTATCTTCTAGTTCTTCGTTGATCTCTACGATTTCACCAGTGATTGGCGCGTAGATGTCTGAAGCTGCTTTTACAGACTCAACCAGAGAGAAGCTATCGCCTGCTTCGATTTCATCTTCTACTTCAGGTAGGTCAACGAATACTACGTCACCTAGCATTTCTTGAGCGTGCTCTGAAATACCGATAGTTACTGTGCCGTCACCGTTGTCACGTACCCACTCGTGGCTATCTGCAAACTTCAGTGTTTTGTCCATTGCTTAATCTCCAAAAAATAACTTTGATTAATTTGTTTATTGGTAAAGTGGGAAGCGAGCACACAGTGTTTTCACTTCTTTGCGAACGCGATGTTCTACTTCGGCGTTACCTTCAGGGTTATCTACTAGCCCATCTAGTACGTCGCCAATCCAATTACCGATGAGTTTGAATTCTTCAGCGCCAAAGCCGCGGCTTGTACCCGCAGGCGTACCCAAACGGATGCCCGATGTAATCATAGGCTTCTCTGAATCGAATGGGATGCCATTTTTGTTACATGTGATCCCTGCACGCTCTAATGCTTCTTCAGCTTTGTTACCTTTCAAGCCCTTAGGACGAAGGTCAACCAACATTAGGTGCGTATCTGTTCCGCCAGTCACAATGTCACAACCGCGAGTTTGCAACACTTCAGCAAGAACTTTTGCGTTATTGATCACTGAATCGATATAAGTTGAAAATTCAGGACCTAATGCCTCGCCGAATGCAACCGCTTTTGCAGCGATAACGTGCATTAGAGGGCCACCTTGAAGGCCAGGGAACACTGCTGAGTTGATTTTCTTGATGATGTCTTCGTGGTTAGTCAGAATCATACCGCCACGAGGGCCACGTAGCGTTTTGTGCGTTGTTGTCGTAACAACATGCGCATGTGGAATTGGGCTAGGGTGTGCACCTGTCGCGATTAGGCCAGCAATGTGCGCCATATCAACCATTAGGATGGCATCAACTTCATCCGCGATTTCACGGAACTTAGCGAAATCGATAGTGCGAGGAATTGCACTACCACCTGCGATGATCATTTTTGGCTTATGCTCAACAGCAAGCGCGCGAACATCTTCGTAGTTGATTTCTAGAGTTTCACGGTCAACGCCGTATTGAACTGCATTAAACCATTTACCTGATAGTGCAGGGCGCGCACCGTGAGTAAGGTGACCACCCGCATCAAGAGACATACCTAAGATGGTATCACCAGGTTGAAGTAGAGCCAGTTTCACAGCGCCATTCGCTTGCGCGCCTGAGTGTGGCTGAACGTTTACGTATTCACATTTAAACAGTTGCTTAGCGCGTTCGATTGCAATCGCTTCAACTGTATCGACGTGTTCACAACCACCGTAATAACGACGGCCAGGGTAGCCTTCTGCGTACTTGTTGGTTAGGCAAGTGCCTTGAGCTTGCATTACCGCTTTAGAAACAATGTTTTCAGAGGCGATAAGTTCAATTTGTTCGTTTTGACGTGTGAATTCCGCTTGGATTCCAGCGAAGACAGCGTCGTCAGTAGCAGCAAGGTTAGTAGAGAAAAAGTTCTCTAGGCTGTGATTTTGAAACGGTTTGTTCATGGTAGATGACCTTCCATTCATGCCAACGAGATTCTTATGTTGTTCATTATTCTCGTTAGTTCTACTTCTATTACTACTCTTCACTAGGTAAGAGCAGGGTGAATTTCCAACCCCAAACGGTGGGGAAAACCGAAACTGAGCGTTAAAACAGTCAAACACTGAGCTCGGAAATAACATCTCTACAACTAACAAGTTGGTAACATAGCGGTTGTGGCAAGAACAATCAACCAAAAATTTCCTATTGGAAACAAGGTTTCTAATTTTGTTAACGAGAGCACGGTTTATTTCTTGTTCGGCGCTTTCTTCCACTATCTGCTTCGTGCACAATGAAAATGAAACAGGAAGTCGCAGTAATAAGTAGAGGGAAGCATGCCCGAAGATATCTATGATGAGTATCCATCTTTGACTCTTGCAAAAGAGTCAGTGGACGAGAATATTGAGCCATTAAAGCTCGGCCAGAGAATTAAAGACATTCGAGGCAAGCTTGGGTTAACGTTAGAAGAGGCCAGTCAGCGCACCGGACTAGCGCGTTCTACGTTAAGCAAAATAGAGAACGAGCAGATTTCGCCGACCTTCCAAGCAATGCAAAAATTAGCGTTGGGCTTACAGATAGATATGCCACAACTCTTTGAACCGCCAAGAAAAAAGGTCGCGACAGGTCGTCGAGATATCACCAAGGCGAATCAAGGCAAACCCCACCCAACCCCGACTTACGAGCATGAACTTTTGGCGACACAACTATCTAATAAAAAGATGATGCCCTTTAAGAGCCAGGTTCACGCGCGCAACTTTGAAGAGTATGGAGATTGGGTCAGACATGACGGAGAAGAGTTCCTTCTTATCTTATCTGGTTCAGTGATGTTTTACTCTGAATTCTACGAACCCGTAGAGATGAATGAAGGCGATAGTGTTTATTATGATGCAAATATGGGTCATATGTTGATATCGACCAGTGAACAAGATGCACACATTCTTTGGGTCACTGCGAAATAATGTAGATTTAATGTGAATTTCTTATAGTGAATGCAACCGTTTGCTTTCGTTTTGTTAAAGTATGATTTGGCGCCATTTTGGATGGTTTATATCCGAAATGGCGTTTTTGTTTTTCCTGTTTGTTGTGAATATGATGTTAAATATCACATTTTGAATGTTCATCGTTAGGTTAAGAGTGCAAAAAATCTTCACTCATGTTTATTATTGGAAACAAGGTTTCCTCGAACGGAAAACGAACCTGATTAAATGGAGACAACAATGACTCAAGAACTACTTAAAACCCCTCTACACGCACTGCACGTTGAAGCTGGTGCGAAGATGGTTCCTTTCGCTGGCTACGATATGCCTGTTCAATACAAGCTTGGTGTTAAGAAAGAGCATTTACATACGCGTGATGCAGCGGGTCTGTTCGATGTTTCGCACATGGGGCAACTACGCTTACACGGTGAGGGCGCGGCAGCATTCCTTGAGTCATTAGTTCCTGTCGACATTGTTGATTTGCCACAAGGCAACCAGCGCTATGCTTTCTTTACCAATGAGCAAGGCGGCATCATGGATGACTTAATGGTGGCTAATCTAGGCGACCATCTATTTGTTGTTGTCAATGCAGCATGTAAAGAACAAGACATCAATCATCTAGAAGCGCATTTACCATCAGGTGTTGAGCTAGAGACTATTGATGATCGCGCATTGTTAGCACTACAAGGCCCTAAAGCGGTAGATGTGCTTAAGCGTTTCAATGCCGAAGTTGCTGACATGCTGTTTATGGATGTGAAGAAGCTAGAGATTTTGGGTGTCGAGTGCATCGTTAGCCGCAGTGGTTACACGGGTGAAGATGGCTATGAAATCTCAGTACCAAGTTCACATGCGCAAGAGTTGGCGCAAAAGCTAACTGACGAAGAAGAAGTTGAATGGATTGGCCTAGGTGCACGTGATTCGCTTCGTCTTGAATGCGGTCTATGTTTATACGGTCACGATCTTGATACGACGACCACTCCAGTTGAAGCAAGTCTTCTTTGGGGTATTCAGAAAATTCGTCGTACAGATGGTGAGCGCGCTGGTGGTTTCCCAGGTGCCGACATCATTTTGAAGCAAATTGAAACTAAAGATGTTTCACGCAAGCGTGTTGGCTTAGTTGGGCAAACTAAAGCGCCAGTGCGTGAAGGCGCTGAGCTGTTTGACGCGGAAGACAACAAAGTCGGCGTAGTAACCAGTGGTACAGCAGGCCCTAATGCCGGTAAACCGGTATCAATGGCGTACGTACGTGCTGACCTTGCCGCGATTGGTACAGAACTGTTTGCTGATGTCCGTGGTAAAAAACTACCTATGACGATTGAAAAAATGCCATTTGTACCACAGCGTTATTACCGCGGCTAATTATTGTATGACATCATACACTTGGTGTGTTAAAACCTCTCTCAGGAGAGGTTTTTTTGTACGTATAATTCTGTAAAATTAGATGGATTTGATGAATAGGAATTATTATGAGAAAGATTTCAGTGGTACTTTCTTGCCTATGGGCGGCTGGTGCTTATAGTGCAGATATAAGTCCGTACATAGTTAATGGGACGCAAGTTTCTGACAGTGAGTTGTTTAACACTTACCCTACGTTTACAAGCTTGTATTTTCATGACGGTAGCAGATATGGTAATTATTGCGGAGCGACGCTAGTTAACTCCCAATATGTTTTAACCGCTGCGCATTGTATCTACCAAAAGTACGATGAAATGCTCAATACTTGGGTGGTTCCAAGAATGTCAGACCAATCAGTGTACTCTAATGGCTCTTACATGTCCGCACGAGTTGAAAAGATTTACTATCCAAGCACTTACTCCCCTAATCTCGATCCTTCGAATGGTCCCGTACTACCTGATGATATAGCAATTCTCAAATTAGAGTCTTCATTAAATGTAGGGGATTATGCATCCACTATAAACAGTACGATTGACAATACTTACGCTTTAAATCGAGGGAGCGAAACATTTAAGGCAGTCGGACGAGGATTAACGACTCATGTGGCTGATAATTTAGGGAATACAGTCTCACGTACATCAACAGATGTTGTTCTTCAGGCGAGCTTAACGTCGACGAACACCTGTAACCCTCTGACTAGCAAGCAGCTTTGTTTTGATGGCACTTTAGCCGGTAGTTATAAGAATTCTACATGTAAAGGAGATTCTGGAGGCCCGGTGTATTGGTGGGATGGCAGTGGGTATAAACAGATTGGTATTACGAGCTATGGCCCTACCACATGTGGGGATCCGACTCGTAGCTATACTTCTGTTTTTACCGAAGTTTATGACTACAGTACGTGGATTTCGAATGTCCTGAATGGTTCGGAGCAACCGAAGTATTATGTAGAGAAGCTTTCTACTACTCGTCAACTGAAGGAGCAAAGCTCTGGCAACATAGTTGCTACTTCTTCGGCTTTATTGAACGATACAGTTATGCCTTCTATTCAATCTTCTAGTTCAACATCGACTTCGACTACTTCAGGGGGTGGCGGTGGTGGCTCTTTAGGTCTCGCCTTTCTAACTCTATTAGGCTTGGTTGGTTGGAGACGCAGTAAATAACTCTCCAATGATCTGACGCACTTTCTACATCGTAATCTAAACTTAAAGGGTGATTATGATGTAGGAAGAAAGCATGAAAGCGTCAATTCGTTTAGTTTGCCTACTTTTGCTCACCAAGTTGAGCTATGCCGTTGAAGTTACTCCCTATATCGTTAACGGTAGTGATGCTAATATTGTCAATTACCCTTCTTTTGCCAGTCTTTTTTTTCGCAACGGCAACTTATACAGCACCTCTTCTTACTGCGGCGCGACCATGATCAATTCGCAGTTTGTGCTAACCGCTGCCCATTGTATCTACGATGATGATAACTTGATGCTGTATACCGTGGTCGCTCCTCAATTGGATGATGAAAGTAACTTTCTTTCTAATCAACAAGCCAAAGCTTTAGAGTTTTACTACCCAGATACCTATATCGATTCTTCAGCAGAGCTTTGGCCTGATGACATTGCCATCATCAAGTTAGAAACATCGTTGGCAGTTTCAAATTACACCTCTCTGTTAAACACAACGGTTAACAACACTTTCTCAGTAAGTGATACGTTTAAAGCGATAGGACATGGACTGATTGAAGGGAATGTATCGGGCGGAACGAACCTTTTGGAAACGACCCTTACTTATGTCACGACATCGGATTGTCAAGTTGAATACGGTAGCAAGCTTACTTCAAGTCATCTTTGTTTTAGTGGGCCAATTAACGGCGGATATCGAAACTCAACATGCAGTGGAGACTCTGGAGGCCCTGTATATTGGTTTAACGGCTCTCAGTATATACAGGTTGGTATAACAAGCTTCGGTCCGAGTACATGCGGGGATACGAGCCGGACTGTTACGTCTGTTTTTACTGATGTGCACGACTATCAGGCATGGATCTCACGTGTTTTGAACGGCCTTGAAACTCCCAAAGCTTATGTTGCCACGGTCAATGGCGTGAGGACTCTTATTAAAAGCTCCTCACCTGCTCCTGTGGCGACAACGAGTGGTGACAGTGGTGGAGGGGGCATAACTCCGATAATACTGTTCCTTTTACAGCTAATACTTTTAGTACGACTCCAGTGGAAACTCACCATACGCTTATTCAATTAATGTGCTTCTCATAAGTGAGAAATTATTGATAATTAATTGAATCTAAAAGATAATTTTGTGTTGATAATCCATTGTATCTGTTTTGCTAGGTTGACTATTTGGTACTAAACGATAGTTTTAACTTATCGAAAGGTCGCTTAGGGATTGCAACGATGAATAACGATGTCTATAGAATTACGCTTATTTCTGATGTAACGATGCAGTCAAAACTGCTGAAAGATTCTTTGGAAAAAGGACTCTCGCTTCAAGTCACTATGGTTACGTCAGATGCCTTAGAAGAAGGCAGTTCACTTTTAGGCAACCTAGTACTTATCGACTACCACTACCTTGATGACAGTAAGTTCGAGTCGTACAACCAAGCGAAAATAGCTAGTCAATACACAGTCAAAGAAATTGTATTCAACTGCCCAACTGAAGCGCCTTCACGCCATTTGTTTAAATGGCGTAATCTAGTCGGAGTTTTCTATGTTGATGATGAAGTTTCTTTGCTTCTCAAAGGCATGGAAAAGATCATGAACGATGAGATGTGGCTATCGCGTAAAGTTGCTCAAGACTACATTGAACACTTCCGCTGCGCCAACACGGTCACGACTTCTCAAGCATACGCAAATTTGACTAAGCGCGAAAAAGAAATCATGCGCTTGCTCGGGCATGGTGCTTCCAATATTCAGATTGCGGAAGAGCTGTTTGTCAGTGAAAACACGGTGAAAACGCACTTACATAATATCTTTAAGAAAATTAACGCTAAAAACCGATTACAGGCCCTGCTGTGGGCAAACAATAATATTGCTCTAGAAGAGCGAGTGTAATCGCGCTAATAGTTAATTTTCCTTGCCAGGCCAAGCAACAAGCTTGGCCTTTTTTATTGAAAAACTTCGACGATAAACAACAAATTACCTTGCGTAGTTGGATGGCGCAATGAGGCTAAACTACGCTTAGTAAAGTGAGTGGTTAACCATTAGGTGTCGAATGGCAGACAAAGAGCTGATTTCATTGCTCTGGTTGCTAGGGTGTACCTGTATTGCGTTGTTTATGCAGGCAGGATTTACCTTGATTGAGACTGGCAGTGTCCGTGCTAAAAACTCAGTCAATGTCGCGATGAAAAACCTTGCCGATTTTATTGTCGTAACCGTGGCTTATGTCGTGTTTGGCTATCATCTGAGCCAGGGAGAGAGCTTGCTCTCTTTTACAACGCTAGCTATGGATAATGAGCACTTACCGAAACTGCTATTTAACGTCATGTTTGTCACGACCGCAGCGACGATCGTTTCTGGATGTGTCGCAGAACGAATGAGTTACAAAGGTTATATCTATACGTCCTTTCTCATCTCTGTAATCACTTACCCAATAGCCTCATACTGGACATGGAACCCATACTCTTGGCTTAACTCAAGCGGCTTTTATGACTTCGCAGGTGGAGCAACCGTACATGTTGTAGGCGGGATAGTCGGTTTGGTGGGGACAATTATCGTCGGGCCGAGAAAGGGCCGCTTTGATAAGAAGACGGTTCGAGAAATCCCTTCTTATAGCCATACGCTAGCCACTTTGGGCGTATTCTTAATGCTGTTTGCTTGGCTTGGATTTAACGGAGGGAGCCTATATACCTTTGATCTGCGAGTACCGAAAATTCTGTTCAACACTTTAGTTTGCGGTGCTATTGCTGGATGTACGACTTTGCTCTGGTTACATCACTATAGGTATGTTCCGGTCTTTGTCGTTCTCAATAGTGTTCTTGGTGGTTTGGTGATCGTCACGGCGGGTGCCGACATTATGGGAATCGTCGACTTATTGCTACTAGGTATGTTTGCATCAGCGTGTGTCATTTTAGGCGACCGACTATTGATCAAAGCGAAAATTGATGATCCGGTGGGGGCGATTCCTGTCCACCTATTCTGCGGTGTTGTTGGAACATTGTATGCGGGGGGCAAACTGGGATGGATGGAGAGCCATGACCTAGTCAATCAAATACTCATTCAAGCCATTGGCTTAGTGATGGTGACGGGTTGGGCGGCACTCAATGCTGTTGCCATATTTATGTTATTGAGAAAAATGCACTTGGATCGTGTGACTGAAAGCGAAGAGGAGGTGGGTCTCAATGTCAGTGAGCATGGCGTCAGAATGAGTTGGCTGGAAACTGTGAATACCATTGAGCAAATAAGCCAGCATGGGGACTATTCACGACGGGTTCCGATTGAATTTGGAACCGAAGCGGGTGATGTGGCGATTTCATTTAATAACTTGATGGATCGTCTAGAGAGCAACATTGATGTACTCCACCAGGTTGCTAAAGGTAACCTCGAAGATCTAGATGTGACGCCGAGCAGTGATAGGGACATTATGTCCAACTCACTAAAAACAATGATCGTTGGGTTGCGATCATTGATCGATGATGTTGAAGGCCAATTACAAAAACAAGTTTCATCGGGAGATAGTCACACTTTGCAAGCGTTAATCGAACGTTTTAAGCGCACTCAAGATCAGCTCATGGAAGCTGAGAAAATGTCCGCATTGAGCGGTATGGTAGTGGGGGTTGCGCATGAACTGAATACGCCTTTAGGGGTCTCGGTCACGAGTTTATCGATTTTAAATGAACGACTGTTTTCGATACAAAAAAGCTTCGTGGATAAAACGATTTCTCAGGACGATCTCACCGAGTTCCTCTCAGTGGCCAACCAATGTATGGAGATGCTTATCGCTAACATCAATCGCTCTGTTGAGTTGGTGAGTAAGTTGAAAAGTGTCGACCAGAAAATGACCGTCGAAGAACCCAAGTTGATTGAGTTGTCGCAACTGTTTTCAGACGTGTTAACTCACACAGAAGAGTTATTTGATGAACACAATATCTCTGCCCGATTAGAGTGCGATGAGAAACTTCGCGTTTACGTTGCACCGATTTCGTTGGCGTGTGTTATTGAGGAGCTTTTAACCAATAGCGCATTACATGCATTCTCTGACGAACAGAGCTCCCAGCGCGAGGTTAAGCTGGTTGCTAGCCAAGATCAGCATCATACCTATATCTACGTTGAGGACAACGGTAAAGGGATCAGTGAGCAAGATCAGTCAAAAGTATTCCAACCCTTTTTCACGACACTTAGAGCTAGAGGTGGAACAGGACTAGGGATGCATATGGTTTACAACATATGTACTCAGAAACTAAGCGCAAACATTGAAGTGGAGAGCGCCTTAGGCATGGGAACGAAATTTGTTATTACTCTTGAAAACCGAATTGAACCGGAAGAGTGAGCATTTGCTTGAGAACAAATACTCACTAGGGGTGGTTAGAACACACAATGCTTGGCGTAACTCGTTGCGTCGTTAGCGCTCCAATCGCCCTTTGGCTTGTCTTCTAAATCATTACACCATCCTTCACTTCCGACAGCGTCTTGCAACACACAGTGTTTAGCGTAGTCAACAGCTCCCTGAGCATTCCATTCGCTTTTAGGCTTATCAGCCATCTCGTCACACCAAGCTTGCGTTCCCACCTCAGTTTGGCAGGCGCTTAGCATTAGCAGCGTTACGAAAGAAAATACAATTTTTTTCATTTCAACTTCCAAATCTTATCTCTGCCTCACACTATACCTTAAAACAAGCATAGCGCCGCTTAATAGAGTCAATAAATAAAGAAAATGGCATATCGAAACGTTTCGATGGGTGATCTTAGTCACTTTGATAATAGAATAGTCACTATCAAAGTGGATCAATTTCACACTCTGTAGAATCGAATCTCGAATTTCTGAAGTGACGGATTATTATGCTATCGAAACGTTTCGATGAGTGTTTTCTCAATAACTGCCGAGGCAGAGAAAATAAAGCTCGCCGTACGATAAACGTGTTTTTGAAAGGTCGATGAGATGAAGAAAAGTACCCTTATAAATTCAGAACTTTCTTACTTGGTGGCGACTTTGGGTCATACCGATGAGATTACGGTTTGTGATGCAGGCTTACCTATTCCTGATGAAGTGCAACGTATTGATTTAGCACTGACACATGGTGTTCCTTCATTTCTAGAAACAGTAAGAGTGCTATTAACAGAGTCCCAGATTGAGGGCGTTATTATTGCCGAGGAGTTTGCCAAGGTGAGCCCTGCTCATCACGAGGCTTTAATTAAAGAGCTTGCGACAGAAAGTGAGCTAAGCGGTAAGAAAATTGAAGTGATGTATGTGTCTCATGAAGACTTCAAAGCTCGCACAAAGCAGAGTCGAGCGGTCGTTCGTACTGGTGAATGCACACCTTATGCGAACGTTATATTTCAAGCAGGTGTGGTTTTTTAAGCCGCGGGATCGTAGGGAAGAATTATGACTCAAGCCATTCTTCAGCTGAGCTCCATTGAAAAGGCTTTCCCAGGTGTTAAAGCTCTGGACAAAGCAAGCCTGAATGTTTACCCCGGACGTGTTATGGCATTGATGGGAGAAAACGGAGCAGGTAAGTCGACTTTGATGAAAGTGCTTACGGGCATTTACACCAAAGACAGCGGCAGCATTCAATATCAAGGTGAAACCGCGGCCTTTAAAGGCCCAAGAGATTCTCAAGAAGCTGGGATCAGTATTATTCACCAAGAATTAAACCTCATTCCGGAACTGACTATTGCCGAAAACATTTTCCTTGGTCGAGAATTTACCAGCGCATTTGGTGGCATTCAGTGGGGAAAAATGTATGACGAAGCGGACAAATTACTGGCACGCTTGAACGTCAAACACAGCTCTAAGGCCTTGCTGGGTGACCTGAGTCTAGGTGAGCAGCAAATGGTCGAGATTGCGAAAGCACTGTCGTTCGAATCCAAAGTTATCATTATGGATGAGCCTACGGATGCCTTAACCGATACCGAGACCGAATCATTATTTAAAGTGATCAATGAGCTTCGTGCTCAAGGTTGCGGCATTGTTTATATCTCTCACCGTCTCAAAGAAATCTTTGAAATCTGCGACGACATTACCGTTCTTCGTGATGGCAAATTTATCGGAGAATGCCAAGTTTCTGATACCGATGAAGATGGCCTGATCGAGATGATGGTTGGTCGTAAACTTGATGAGCAATATCCGCGTATCGACGTTCGTCATGGTGAAACCTGCCTAGAAGTGATTGGTTTGACAGGTTCAGGTGTCCAAGACGTTACTTTTACTCTTAAACGAGGCGAGATCTTGGGTGTGTCTGGCTTGATGGGCGCAGGTCGCACTGAGCTAATGAAAGTCATCTACGGCGCACTGCCGAGTGAACGTGGTGTGATTAACCTAGACAACAAAACCATTAATCCAGTTAGCCCGCAAGATGGACTTGCGAATGGTATCGCCTATATCTCTGAAGACCGAAAAGGGGATGGCTTGGTACTAGGGCTTTCGGTTAAAGAGAATATGTCTCTTTGCGCATTAGATAAGCTGACCAAGGGTGGTCGCATTCAGCACAATGACGAAGTGGTTGCTGTTGAAGACTTCATCAAGCTTTTCAATATCAAAACCCCGACTCGCGACCAAATCATAGGCAACCTATCTGGTGGCAACCAGCAGAAAGTGGCGATCGCTAAAGGGTTAATGACCAAACCTAAAGTATTGATCTTGGATGAGCCGACTCGCGGTGTTGATGTCGGAGCGAAGAAAGAGATCTACCAACTTATCAACAAATTTAAAGCCGATGGCATGAGCATCATCCTTGTCTCATCGGAAATGCCCGAAGTGTTAGGCATGAGCGACCGCATCCTCGTGATGCACGAAGGTCGAATTAGCGGCGAGTTCGATGCAAAAGACGCCGACCAAGAAAAACTACTCGCCTGTGCCGTAGGCAAAAAGATTAATGAGGAAGCAGCATGAGTACCAATACCATGAGCAAACCAACGGAAACAAACAGCAAAAAACTGTTTAGCAAAGAGTGGTTAATTGAACAGAAATCTTTGATTGCACTCTTGTTTTTGATTGTTATCGTATCATTTTTAAATCCGAACTTTTTTACGGTCGATAACATACTCAACATCCTGCGCCAGACATCGGTTAACGCCATCATCGCCGTTGGTATGACTTTGGTTATCTTGACCGCGGGTATTGATTTGAGCGTTGGCTCAGTATTGGCCCTTTGTGGTGCCTTCGCTGCGAGCTTAATCGCGATGGAAGTGCCTGTTCTAATTGCAGTACCAACAGCATTATTCGCCGGTGCCGCGCTAGGGGCAATCAGCGGCATTATTATCGCTAAGGGTAAGGTTCAAGCCTTTATTGCTACCTTGGTGACTATGACGCTGCTACGAGGCGTGACAATGGTGTATACCGACGGTCGACCAATTTCTACTGGCTTTACTGATACGGCAGATGCATTCGCTTGGTTTGGTACTGGCTACGCATTAGGTATCCCTGTTCCAGTTTGGCTAATGGTTATCGTATTTGCAGCCGCTTGGTACTTGCTTAACCACACTCGCTTTGGTCGCTATGTCTACGCCCTAGGTGGTAATGAATCTGCGACTCGCCTATCTGGTATCAACGTTGACCGAGTGAAGATTGGTGTCTATGCCATCTGTGGTTTGCTTGCTGCACTGGCTGGCATCATCGTTACCTCACGCCTTTCGTCGGCACAACCGACTGCGGGTATGGGTTACGAGCTAGACGCGATTGCCGCAGTTGTACTGGGTGGCACTAGCCTAATGGGTGGTAAGGGCCGCATCATGGGCACACTGATTGGTGCGCTGATTATCGGCTTCCTAAACAATGCCCTAAACCTACTCGACGTTTCCTCCTACTACCAAATGATCGCTAAAGCAGTGGTAATTCTACTTGCGGTACTGGTAGACAACAAAAACAAGTAAATCATAACTAAATCGAGCCAAGTGACGTGTCTTGGCTCACCCTACACAAGGACTGAGAAAATGAAAAAACTAACGACTCTTATCTCTGCTGCACTACTTTCGTCAACCGTTTCCGTTTCAGCGCAAGCTCAGGACACGATGGCAATCGTACTGTCTACGCTAAACAACCCTTTCTTCGTGACGATGAAAGATGGTGCTGAAGCAAAGGCAAAAGAGTTAGGTTATGACCTAATCGTACTAGATTCGCAAAATGACCCAAGCAAAGAACTGTCAAACATTGAAGATCTGACTATCCGTGGTGTTAAGGCGATTCTAATCAACCCAACAGATTCAGATGCGGTATCTAACGCGATTCGCATGGCAAACCGTTCTAACATCCCAGTACTGACACTAGACCGTGGTGCGAGCCGTGGTGAAGTGGTGAGCCACATTGCTTCAGACAACGTTGTTGGCGGCGAAATGGCGGGTAACTACATCGTTGAAAAAGTGGGTATGAAAGCGAAAGTTATTCAACTTGAAGGCATTGCGGGTACTTCAGCGGCACGCGAGCGTGGTGAAGGCTTTATGAATGCGGTTAAAGGCAGTGACATGAACGTTCTTGCGAGCCAACCTGCAGACTTCGACCGTACTAAGGGTCTTAACGTAATGGAAAACCTGCTAGCGGCTAACCCAGATGTGCAAGCGGTATTTGCTCAAAATGATGAGATGGCTCTAGGTGCCCTTCGCGCGGTTCAAGCATCGGGTAAAGATGTGATGATCGTTGGCTTCGATGGTACAGATGATGGTATTGCAGCCGTTAACCGCGGCAAGCTTTCTGCGACAATTGCACAGCAACCAGATCTTATCGGTGCGCTAGGTATCGAAACGGCTGACAAAGTACTGAAAGGTTCTCAAGTTGAAGAGTACATCCCAGTGCCATTGAAAGTTATCACTAAGTAACTAAATAGCCAATTTTGTCCTTCTCTCCGTTTATATCTGTCGTTTAGGGGAGAAGGGCGAATAGCCATGAGTTTTTATTACAGAGCTCATCGCTATTACTCCTGTTCACATATAAGTGGCTCTAACAAGCCGAGGATTACCTTATGAATAAGTTAGTGGTGTTAGGTAGTGTAAACGCTGACCATGTTCTTCAAGTGCCTTCTTTCCCTCGCCCTGGCGAGACGTTACATGGTCGAAACTATCAAGTTATTCCTGGTGGTAAAGGGGCAAACCAAGCTGTAGCGGCTGCGCGATTAAATGCGGATATCGGCTTTATTGCTTGTGTTGGTGATGATGCGTTTGGCATCAATATTCGTGAAAATTTCAAGATGGATAATATCAACATTGCTGGCGTCAAAATGGAGCCAAACTGCCCTACAGGTATTGCAATGATTCAGGTTGCCGATAGCGGTGAAAACAGCATTTGTATTTCTGCAGAAGCGAATGCAAAACTGACTGCTGACGCTATTGAGTCAGACTTGGAGCAGATTCGTTCGGCCAAATACCTACTGACCCAATTGGAAACGCCGATTTGTGGCATTGAAAAAGCGGCCAAAGTGGCGAAAGAGGCGCGCACCAATGTGATTTTAAACCCTGCGCCAGCTCGCCCACTTTCTGATGAACTGCTAGCCTGTGTCGATGTGATCACACCAAACGAAACGGAAGCGGAAGTGCTTACTGGAATTACAGTGACGGATAACGATAGTGCGCAAGAAGCGGCGAATGAACTGCATCGTAAAGGGATTGAAATTGTTATGATTACCCTTGGCGCGAAAGGGGTTTGGCTAAGTCAAAATGGCCGTGGAGAGTTAATTTCTGGGTTCAAGGTTGATGCGACAGACACAACGGCGGCGGGAGATACCTTTAATGGGGCATTGGTCACTGGTTTGCTAGAAGATTTACCTTTAGAATCAGCGATCAAATTTGCTCATGCAGCAGCGGCTATCTCAGTGACGCGTTTTGGTGCTCAGACATCAATCCCATCTAGAGACGAAGTCGATGCCTTCTTAGCAGAGCGAAGCTAACTTATCGCTACAAGCAAGGAGAGAATGACATGGCGACAATGAAAGATATCGCAAGAGTTGCAGGTGTATCGACCTCTACGGTGAGCCATGTCATCAATAAATCTCGTTTTGTCAGTGAAGAGATCTCTGAGCGCGTTAACAACGCCGCTCGCGAGCTTAATTACCGTCCGTCTGCTTTAGCCCGCAGCCTTAAAGTCAATCGCACCAAAACCATCGGCATGTTGGTGACAACATCGACCAACCCGTTTTTTGGCGAAGTGGTAAAAGGGGTCGAGCGCAGTTGCTATCAACAAGGCTATAGCCTGATCCTGTGTAATACCGAGGGTGACCACGAACGGATGCGCGAGTCGATTAATACCTTGCTGCAAAAACGTGTCGATGGCTTGATCTTGATGTGTTCTTCGCTCGAAGGTGAGCGCTTAGAAGTCTTTGAGCAATACCAAGATATTCCAGTCGTTGTCATGGACTGGGGTCCGATGCTGTTTACCAGCGATAAAATTCAAGACAACTCGTTACGCGGGGGATACCTTGCGGCGAAGCACTTAATTGAGTCAGGCCATAAACAGATTGGTTGTATCACCGGCCCATTGGTCAAACACCAAGCTCAAATGCGTTATGAAGGGTATAAACGAGCACTTAACGAACACGGATTGGAATTCAAAGCCAATTGGATCATCGAGTCCGATTTTGAGTGTGAAGGCGGCTACGAAGCGTTCAATAAAATGGTCGCGAAAGGACCACTACCAAGTGCACTTTTTGTATGCAATGACATGATGGCGATGGGGGTGATCAATGCTGCGAGCGAGAAAGGTATCCGGATTCCGGAGGAACTGTCCATTATTGGCTACGATGATATCCATATCGCAAAATTTATGAGCCCGTCTCTTACCACGATTCACCAACCTAAATACCGATTAGGTAAAGCGGCCGTAGAAGCACTGCTCAAGAAATTAGAAGGTGAATCAACAGATACTCAAGTGGTTCAACTCGAACCAACTTTGGTTAGCAGAGCAACCGTTGTTAAGTTGTGATAAAGGCAAAATCAAGCGTCAAACAATGAGTACAGTGAATTAGTCTTTGCTTAATGAGTAAGTAGTAAATATCTGCAAATTTGTGCTAAACCTAAAGAATGAACTCATTTGCGATATTAGGTACTACATGGAGTTGTTTGCCGACCAAAGACAGCAAGAAAGTCCTCTGAGTGATGGCCCAATTGATGAGGTTATACCCTCAGTACCATGGACAGTACTGCTTGTAGATGATGACGCCCAAATGCACCAAGTCACTCGCTTGGCCTTATCTGGCTTTACTTTTGAAGGTCGTAAGCTCAATCTTATTTCTGCACATTCGGCGCAAGAAGCAAAAACTGTCTGTCAGCAAAATAGTGAAATCGCTCTGGCTCTAGTGGATGTCGTGATGGAAACAGAACACGCTGGACTGGAGCTTGTTAAGTTTATTCGTGAAGATTTAGGTAACAGCTTGATGCGAGTTGTTTTGCGTACAGGTCAGGCTGGTCAGGCTCCAGAAGATATCGTTATTCGTGAGTATGAAATTGACGACTATAAAGAGAAGACGGAGCTCACTACCCAAAAACTCAAAACCTTGCTCTATTCGATGCTGCGCTCTTATCGCGACTTATGCCTTATTAACCAACAGAAATCAGGGCTTAAGAAAGTGATTGAGTCTTCCGCAAAAGTTCAAAATACTACGACGTTACAAGCCTATGCTGCCTCTGTTTTGGAACAGCTTACCTCGCTACTACAGCTAGAAAAATCAGCCTTTTATTGTCTAGTAAAGCCAAGGCCTAATGGTGAAGTGACACGAGCATTGACTTTAGCCGCAACGGGTGAGTATGTCGATTGCTATAGTGAGTGCGCATTCAATAAGCTGCCTGAAGAGGTCGCCAATCGTTGCCAACAAGCCCTTGAACAGCGTCATTCACAACATTTTGGCGACGCCTTTATTCTCTACACCAGTGATGAGCAGGGTGTCGATAGTCTCTTGTACGTCAATTTCCATAAAGACCTTTCCGAGTTGGATGTGCAGCTGCTCGAGATTTACATGCAGAATATCGGTCTAACCTTCGAGAATCTGAGTCTTCTTATCGATATTAAAGAAACATCAAAAGAACTTGTCTATAACCTCGCTAACGCTGTAGAAGCGCGTAGCCGCGAGACTGGTGCGCATGTTCAGCGAGTCTCACTTATCTGTGAAAAACTCGCACTTCTTTATGGTTTGAACGAACATGAAGCAAGTATGATGAAGCACGCTTCGCCTTTGCATGATGTCGGTAAAGTCGCGGTACCAGATTCGATTCTTCATAAACCCGGCAAACTCGATGCTGATGAGTGGGAGATCATGAAGAAACATGTCGACTACGGAGTGGAAATTTTAAGCCGTTCAAAACGACGTTTGATTGTGATGGCAAAAGAAATTGCAGCTTACCACCACGAAAAGTGGGACGGCTCGGGGTACCCTAATGGACTGAAAGGTGAGGAAATACCAATTAGCGGACGTATCGCCGCGCTTGCTGATGTGTTTGATGCTCTGGGCGCAAAACGAAGTTACAAAGAGCCGTGGAGTGATGAAGATATCCGAGCGGAGATCGTGAAACAAAAAGGGGCGCATTTTGAGCCGCAACTGGTCGAATTGCTTATTAACCATTGGGAGGAGTTCATCGAAATCCGCAACTCTCTGCCCGACTAGATGTTGTAATCTAAATGGTGTTCGGGAGAGTCATTAGCGGGTAAGTTCCTTGGTAGCCTTAGTTCAAAGTGAACCCCTTGACCGACTTCAGATTCGAATGTCAGTTCACCTTTCAACTTCTGCTTAACTAGATTAAACACCAAGTTCAGCCCTAAGCCCGAGCCACCTTTACCTCTCTTTGTTGTGTAGAAAGGCTCAAAAATCTTTTGATGTAATGAGGCATCAATCCCACTGCCGTTGTCTCTGTACTCAAAAACCATAGTTTCCTCGTCTTCATGGAATTGAATCGATATTTGCGGTGTGCTTTGATCGTGAAAAGCGTGGTTGATGCTGTTCATAATTAGGTTAGAAATAACCTGAGTTAATACGCCCGGGAGACTGTTCATCGTTAATTTGGTATCGCCCTCAAGTACCGGAACTACAGGGAGTTTGCGTGTCTCTGGGTGTAGACTGGCGATTAAGGCATCCAACACTTGATATACTTGAAACTGGCTACGGCTTTCTGACACTTGATCGACCGCGGTTTGCTTGAAGTCTCGAATCAGTTTCGCGGCTCTGTTTAGGTTGTGTTCCAACATGGTACTGCTGTCTGACATTCGCTCCATAATGGATTTGAACTGCTCCGTCGTGAGAGTTTGATTAGCAAAAGCTTGATTCGCTTCTTGTGTCACGTCGCGAATGACTGATGTCGCTGTCACTGCTATACCCAACGGTGTATTCACTTCGTGAGCAACACCCGCAACAAGCCCACCGAGGGCCGCGAGCTTTTCTGACTCAACAAGCTGTTCTTGGGTATGTTTCAGCTGCTCCATGCTTTGTTTCAAATCTAAGGTTCGAGTCGCCACCGTGTGTTCAAGATTTTGGTTCAGTTCTTCAAGTTCGATTTGGGTCAGCTTCAATTCGGTTATGTTGATGGCAGTGCCGCGAAACCCAAGGAAACGATCACTTTCATAACGCGCTTTTGCTTGAAACAGCAGGTATTGGGTAATGCAGTTTAGTGTGATGGTCTCTTCACACATCGAAAAGGTGCTTCTTTGGCGAAGCTTTTCATGAAGTGAAGTGCAATGCTCCAACGCGGTTAGTTGATTCAATAGAGGCTTGCTGAGACTGTCTATGCCAAGCGCTTGTCTCATGCTGTCTGAACAGTAAACAAGATGCCCTAACTCATCAGTCTCCCATAGCCAGTCTGAAGAGACATGGGCAAATTCTTTGAGACGCTCTTGCTCTTGTTTGATGTTGTCATAAAGCCGGGTGACGTTACTGGTGATTTTATTGGCTTCTTCGGCAAGCCAATCCAGCTCATCATCCTTTTCAGAAATCCAAGCTTGGTGTTCTAGCTCCAAAGGGGCTGCGGGATGGCGTGGGTTGTATTTACGAAGGTACTTGGCGATAGCAAAGATCCTTTGATTGACACTACGATGGAACACCATCAACACCAAATAACACACTAGTAGCGTTTTGCCGGCATTGAGAAGCAAAGTGTAAACTGCTTGCCAAATTAGATAGTCATATATCTCTTGAGCATCAGACTGAACAAAAATATGCCCGATTTCCTCGACACGCGAAGTGTTCGGGTGCTTGTAGATCAAAGGATATTTTTTGGTTAGCGCGTTTTCCATTACTTCTGTGCCCGCTTCAAAAGTGTATCCTCCGCTTTCTACTCTTAGGTAATCCACTCTGGGGAGGTTCACCAGGCCATCTATTTCTTGCTGTAGAACCAATAGGTCAAAATCCCAGACTGAAGAAGCAATTAAAGGGGCGTGAATATCTCGGATTTCAAGCTGACGTTGTTTAACAGTATCAAACTCTTTTTTATAGTCCCACGACAGTTGCAGTAATGTGGTAAACACAGTGATAAGGCCGCTCAGAAGCACCATGATCAGAATAATACGTCGTCCGATCCTGCTATAAAAAGGGCTATTCTGGCTTTGTTCGATGTCTTTACTACGCGTCATGGCATTAATTCTAAAGTTTATTTTTGAGTATAGACGTTCAAAGACTAATTGAATGGGAATGCCAGTGGAGACTTGAGCGGAGACAACTACACTAATAGAAAAGCAAGAGGAAACACTCATGCGTTGGATATTACTTTGTTTGGTTTTTTCGTCCCAAGTATTTGCAACTAAAGTATTGCTCATTGAAAGTTATCATTCTGAGTATCCATGGGATAAAAGTTATGTGGAAGGTATCAATGCTACCCTAGCCAGCACTGTAGAGCTGGAAACTTTTCAGATGGATACCAAACGTATCCCTAAGGCAGATTATGCGGGAAAAGCGATCGAGGCTTTTGCTAAATACAAGAGCTATAAGCCTGATATTGTCATGCTAGGTGATGACAATGCCTTGTCCTATATGCTGCCTAAGCTGTTTGATGAGCCCATATCAATTGTGTTTTTGGGGATTAACTCCAACCCAAGAAAGCTACTCTCTAAGTATCGCGGTCAGGCAAAAGTAACGGGCGTTCTGGAACGGCCGCTTTTTACTAAGTCACTGGGAGAGCTTAGAAAGCTATTTGATGATCAAGATTTCAAGGTGAAGGTGTTGTTTGATTCAGGTGTGACGTCTCAAATCGCCAAAAGCTATATAGAAAAACAGTACACTTTGATTAGGGACAACCTTGGGATTGATGTTGATATCCAAGCCATTTCGACCAAAAATGAATGGCATAGCCAAGTCAATGGGGCAAAGAATGACGGTTTTACGGTCATCATTGTTGGCTTGTATCAAACGCTTGTCGATGAACAAGGCAAAAATGTTCCAGCCGAACAGGTCATTAATTGGACCAACCAACATTCAGAGCTACCGATTTTTGCGTTTTGGGACTTTGCTGTCGGTGAAAAGAAAGCCGTCGGTGGCGTGGTATTGTTCGGCTATAGCCAGGGTGAGCAAGCTGCCAACTTGGTCACTCAAATAATTAATAATGGGCATAATAGACCGATTCCTATTGTGACAGGTAATCAGGGTAAGGCTATCTATGCAGAATCAGAGCGAGCGAGATGGAATATAGAAATGCCATCCCACTGGCGTTCAATTGACTAAATTATTACTTGCTCAGGCGCGGATATAGAGAAGTTTGAACTATGTCGGAGCAATTGATTTACAAATCACGGGATTACAGATAAAAAGAGCAAAAGAATTTGTAATTGATGACGATAATATAAAGTGATCAAACTAAGAAAGTAGAATTATGAGCGGATCAACCAGTACGATTTTAACGGAAAGTGGTACCAATGAACTTGAGATTATCGAGTTCCATTTGGTTAAGGAGCTGCCAGACGGTAGCAAGAAGACGTGCTATTACGGTATTAACGTCGCTAAGGTGAGAGAGGTTATCCAAGTCCCGGACACGACGGATTATCCCAACGCGCAGCCACATATGGTGGGTGTATTCTCGTCTCGGGATATTTTAACGCCCTTAGTCGACCTCGCTGGTTGGTTGGGTGTACCAACGTCGAAAGATCTGCAGAAAAAGTTCGTCATTGTTACCGATTTCAACAATATGACTAATGGCTTCCTGATCGACAGTATTAGCCGAATCCATCGCATTTCTTGGAATGATGTAGAGTCTCCGAGTCAATTCCTTGAAGCCGGTGAGCAAGACTGTGTGGTCGCGGTAGTGCGCAAAGATGGCAACTTAATCATGATTCTCGACTTCGAGAAGATCATCGCTGACATCAACCCAGAACTGAGTATGGAAAAATACGATGTCACTTTAGATAAAAGTGTCGACTTAAATCAGCGTATGGTGGCTAAGCGAAATGCGAAAACCATCATGGTGGTGGACGATTCTGCTTTTATACGTTCTATGATCCAAGATACCTTGAGCTCTGCTGGGTACAACATTATTGCTTGTAAAGATGGTGGAGAGGCTCATGATAAATTAATGGGTCTAATAGACGTTGCCAAAGAAGAAGGGCTTCCAGTTAGCGAGTTCATTGACGGTGTAGTGACCGATGTTGAAATGCCACGTATGGATGGTATGCATTTAGTTAAACGCTTACGCGACAGTGACGCTTATTCGTCTGTTCCTATCGTGATGTTCTCATCTCTTATGAGTGAGGATAATCGTACTAAAGCACTGGCTTTGGGAGCGAACGATACGATCACCAAACCTGAGTTAGGTAAAATGGTGACCATGATGGATAAGTATATCTTTGGTAAAGAATCTTGAGCGCTTCTTCTCGTTACTAATCTTTCAAAAGGTACGCATTGCGTGCCTTTTGTCTTTCTCCACCACTCTTTCCACAAAAATATTGTAGTTTGATATTAAATCTAATAAACTAGTTTAAATTCAAACTAAAGTGTAGCACTATGAAACCAACAGATACGATAGGCGGATTGGTTGGCTTAGCTTCAAGAGTACTGACTAATGAGCTTGAAGCACAATTTAGCCAAAGTGGGCTTAATTTGACCCGTGAGCAATGGATATTCTTGATGACAGTCATCGATGCAGAGCGTATTACTCCGCTCGAGCTGTCAAAGCAGTTGCTAAAGAATCGGGGTTCGGTGACTAGTCTGATTAAAGGATTGGAAAAGCGCGAGTTAATACACCGTATTACCTCAGAAACAGATGGAAGAAGTTATTCGATAGTCGCGACGCAACAAGCGGTAGCAATGGTCGAGTCCTCGAAACAAGTCGCATTTGGTGTATTGGGTAAAGCGCTGCACAATTTTGATAGTCAACAACAACAACAACTTCACGAATTGCTCAACATGTTTGTGGAGAACTTACTAGGAGAAAATAGTGGATAAACCATTCGAAGATCACGGCTTGTTTAGTTGGTGTGAACTGATGACGACCGATTTTGATAAGTCTTTCGAGTTTTACTCAAATGTGTTGGGCTGGACATTGAGAGAAGTACCTGGGCGAAATCAATCGCGCTATGCCTTAGTCATGAATGAAAATAGTTCAGAGCCGTTTGCTGGCATTCTGACGATGCCAGAGCCTTTAAAAGAGCGTGGCGTACCAAGTTTTTGGCAAGCCTATGTGACCGTAGAGGATGTGGATGCGACGTTAGAGAAAGCATTAGAAAATGGTGCGCAAGTGGTCATCGAGCCGATGGATATAGAACGTATTGGTCGCATTGCTTCATTTCGCGACCCTCTCGGTAGCGTATTGTCGGTAATTAAGTACGCGAGAAAGTAATATGAAAAGAGGCTCTAAAGAGCCTCTTTTTAAAGTTGCGATAGTTACACCTTAAAGAACCCAAGCTGCTGCTTTTGATTCTCGGCTAAGTTAGATAGCTCTTGGCTTGCTGCTGCTGATTGAGTAATACCGGTCACGTTTTGGCTGACAAGCTCGTAGATGTTGCCAAGGTTCTTGTTGATGTCAGAAGTCACTTGACCTTGCTCTTCAGAAGCGACGGCGACTTGTGCGTTAAGCGTGGTAAGCTCCGATATCGAAGAGCTAATGTTACTCAGTGCTTCACTTACCTGCGCAGCTTGTTGCTGGTTTTGAGAGAGCATCTCTAGGCTAGAGTTCATGCTGTCGTTTGCACTACCAGACTGTCTTTGAAGCTCTTCGATTATGGTTTGAATCTCTTTGGTTGATTCTTGAGTGCGTGCCGCAAGCATACGTACTTCATCGGCAACCACTGCAAATCCACGGCCACTTTCACCTGCTCGCGCTGCTTCAATCGCAGCATTGAGTGCAAGTAGGTTGGTTTGCTCTGAAATACTTTCGATCACTTCGATCACTTTACCAATCTGTTCAGATTGATCTTTTAATGTGTTTACTACGCCTGCGGCCTGGTTAAGTTGGTCGGCCATCTTTTCACTTTGGCGAGTATTTTGTTCAAAGATCGCAAGGCTTTCACGTGCCAGTTTATCTGCACTGCTAGAAGCTTGATCCGCAAGGTTAGCATTTTGTGTAACTTCGGATGCGGTACTTTCCATCTGGTTGATAGCTGAAGCAACCTGTTCAACTTCGTTCTTCTCTTGATCTGAGTTGGCCGTTGATTGCGTCATTACAGCGGCAAGCTCTGTTGAAGCCGAAGCAACGTCGACACTAATGCGCACGAGCGAATCGACGGTTGTTTTAAGCTGTGCCACAGTCGAGTTGAAGTCTTTTGATAGGGCGGTGATCTCATTATTACCTTGCTCGGCAACGCTCACCTTAAGGTTACCTTGAGCAAGCTCCTGCATCGCTTTTTGTAGCTTTCTAATCGGAGTAACGATAATTCCCGCAAGGACCCAGCTAATAGCAAAAGCACCCAGCAACACAAAACCCAAGCCAATGATAGATTTGGTCATCACGCCTGAATGGATTTCACCGTTGTGTTCTACCTCTGCTAAAGCGAGAAGGTTAAGCTTGCTCGAAAGGTCTTCAATCGCTTTGACCATGAGATTACCTTTGTCGCGATAGAGGGAAGAAGCTTGATCATATTTGCGCTGGAATTCAGCAGACACTGATGACTGACCATGCTTAGTATTGAGTAGTGGAACCATGGTATTGATTGAGTAACTAACATACCCTTCAATCGCCTCTTCCATCTGTTTTACTTCTCGTTGTAATCCATCGATATCACGCAGAGAGTCTAGTAAGCGTAAGTTGTCGTTCTGCTTTGCGAGAAGAGTAGATTGAAGCTGGGCAACATCCTCGGCGCGAAACAAACTATAAATAGCTTTAATACGCATGCCATAAGTGTTGTCGATGATTTCTGTCAGCTCGTCTTTATGTTTAACCACGTTTTCAGTGGAAATGGTCACTTGATTGAACGCATGTTTTAAGCTGGTGGTGCTGTAGGTGATGCCGACAATGAGTAGTAACAATGTGAATACTACAGGTACGACGACCTGTAGCTTAATGGATAAGCCGTTTAGTAACTGGCGCATTTATAGTCCTCTCCGATGAAATATTAATAGTTTTATAATTGTTATAATGAGAGTGATTCTAATTCCTTTAATCTATAAATCAAAGGTGAAATCAGCAGGGTTTTTACAAATTTTGAAGAGGCATTATGCAACTAAATTATTCATATTTTTCATTAGGTTAAAATGTGTTCGATTTGTCACATTTGGACACAATCAGCCGAATTTCAAACAGTACGATCTGCGCTAATATTCGTTCTGGGACGGGGAAAAAGAAAAATTTCATCTGTCATACAGGCTTCAACGAAGTGAAACACAACTGTCATATTTGAGTCCTAAAGTGGGCACCGTTCAAGTGAAACACAACGGCAATAAAGCCACTTAAGGAAATTGTGATGAAAAAGACAGTAATCGGTGCAATCGCACTTCTAGGCGCAATGGCAGTGACTTCAGTTTCTGCTAAAGAAACTATCTCTGCAGTGGGCTCTAGCAGCGTAACTCCACTGATGGAAGTTTTCTCTGAAACATACATGAAGACACACAACAACGTGTTTATCGAAGTTCAAGGCCCTGGTTCTTCTGCTGGTGTAAAAGCAGCGAAAAACGGCAGTGCTGACTTAGGTATGTCTTCACGTAACCTGAAAGATTCTGAAAAAGAGCCAGCTCTTAAAGAACTAACAGTTGCACTAGACGGTATCGCAGTGGTTGTTAACCCAAAAAATGGTCTAGACAAGCTAACGGCTGAACAAGTAACAGCTATTTATAAAGGCGACATCACGAACTGGAAAGATGTTGGCGGTGCTGATAAGCCAATCGTAGCAATCACTCGTGACACAGCTTCTGGTACTCGTGGTGCATTCGAAGACATCATGAAGCTTAAGAAGAAAATCTCTGGTAAGAAGGTTTCTGCAATCTCTCAACGTGCTCAAGTTGCAAACGGTAACGGCGCACTGAAAACTATGGTTGCTTCAAACCCTTACGCTATCGGCTACATCTCTCTAGGTACAGTTGATAACTCTGTAAACGCGCTTTCAATCGACGGTGTAGCAGCGAATGTAGACAACGTTAAGAACGGTTCTTACAAAGTTGCTCGTCCATTCCTTGTACTTTTCAAAGAAGGCAAACCATCTGCTGAAGCTCAGAAATTCCTAGACTGGATGGTTTCTGATGAAGCACAAGCTCTTGTAGATAACAAAGGCTACATCTCAGTTAACTAATAACAGTTAACCCCATCAATTAAATTTGCTCAGCCCACCTTTTCGGGCTGAGCGTTTTCAATCCATTTCGACTCTGCTTTGCAGCTCGAACTGTGAGATTTTCATATGACCATCGCAAATAGTGAAAAGCTTATGAATACTGAAGCGACTCAACTAAACAAGTCAGGTCTACGTGCCCAAAAACGTGTAGATTGGAAAGAGCGTATCTTTCATGGCTTATTTTTAACCAGTGCGGTTATCGGTATTGTCTCTCTAGCGGTTATCGCTTATTTCATTGTTAAAGAAAGTATCCCTGCGTTCCAAGAAGCGGGCGTTTCTGGCATCGTCCTAGGCCAAGATTGGCTGCCGCCAGCGCTTTACGGCGTCGCTACCATGATTGTAGCCTCTGTGGTATCCACCTTAGGAGCGGTCGTAGTTGGTGTGCCAGTTGGTGTTCTAACGGCGATTTATATTGCTGAAATCGCGCCTAAACGTGTTGCTGACATTATTCGCCCTGCGGTAGAGCTTTTGGCGGGTATCCCTTCGGTCGTTTACGGCTTCTTTGGTTTGGTAATCATCGTCCCTCTGATTCAAAACATCTTCAACGTTCCTGCAGGAAACACGATTCTAGCGGGTATCATTGTGCTAGGTGTGATGATTCTTCCAACGGTTATCACGGTGTCTGAAACGTCGATTCGCGCTGTACCTAGAACCTATAAAGAAGGTTCTTTGGCACTAGGTGCTTCGAAGATCTTTACTATTTTCAAACTGCTAGTGCCTGCTGCTCGAAGCGGTATCATGACAGGTGTGATTTTGGGTATCGGCCGCGCGCTGGGTGAAACCATGGCAATCATCATGGTTATGGGTAATGCGCCAGCGATGCCTGAGGGTATCCTTGACTCTGCACGTACTCTAACAGCGAACATTGCGATTGAAATGTCTTACGCAAGTGGTGTCCACGCGAACGCACTCTACGCAACCGGTGTTGTTCTGCTGGTGTTTATTATGTCTCTGAATGCGGTTTTGCTTTATCTTAACCGTGAAAAAGCGAAGTAACGACTATGTCTCAAGTAAATCAATCACCTAATAAGACAAAGGCCTCGCAAATGGATACAGCAAAACTTAAGAAAGCTCGTCAGACCAAAGACAATATCCTAAATGCCTTCATTTGGGCTGCTGCGGCGCTAACGGTTGGATTCCTGTTCTGGATTATCTGGTACATTCTTTCCAATGGCCTCCAGCATGTGGACTGGGCGTTCATTACCGATAACTACACCGCGACCGGCGAAGAAAAGGGTATTTTCCCGATGATCGTATCGACCATATACATGGTTATTGCATCGATCGCGGTTGCGGCGCCACTCGGCATTATGACGGCCATCTACCTTACTGAGTATGCGAAGGTGGGCAGCCGATTAGTTAAGGTTATTCGTTTCTGTACAGAGTCATTGGCCGGTATTCCATCGATTATCTTTGGTCTATTTGGTATGACCTTCTTCGTGGCGATTCTTGGTCTTGGCTTCTCGATTCTATCGGGTGCTTTAACTCTGAGTATTCTTATTCTGCCAGTCATTATCCGTACTACGGAAGAGGCGTTAATGGCAGTGCCACAAACATACCGTGAAGGCTCTTATGCACTGGGTTCTTCAAAAATCTATACTATCTGGCGTCTTATTCTACCGAGCGCGACACCAGGTATCTTAACTTCGGTCATTCTAAGTATTGGTCGTGTAATTGGTGAATCCGCACCTGTGTTCCTAACAGCAGGTATGGTTGCGCGAGTTCCAGATTCTCTTCTCGACTCAGGACGCACACTAACGGTTCACCTTTATAAGCTAACTACCGAGCTGTTCACTATTGAAGAGTGGAATCAAGCATACGGTACAGCAACAGTGCTGATTGTCGTGGTCTTATTGATCAATATGACAACCAAATTTATCGCTAGCCGCTTTAATAAAGCCACCTACTAAACCTAGCCCTAGTCAGCATAGTTAGACACGAATTACAGAATTTAAGAGATTAAGACAATGAACAAATTTGATATTGAAAATCTAGATCTATTTTACGGCGAAAACCAAGCACTGAAATCAATCAACCTGCCAGTACCAGAGCGTCAAGTCACGGCACTGATTGGCCCATCTGGCTGTGGTAAGTCAACACTATTGCGTTGCTTGAACCGCATGAACGACCTGATTGAAGGTGTAAAAATCACCGGTCGCCTAGATATGGATGGCGATGACATCTATGGCAACATTGATGTCGCAGATCTGCGCATTAAAGTGGGCATGGTGTTCCAAAAGCCAAATCCGTTCCCAATGAGCATCTACGAGAACGTAGCATATGGTCTACGAGCTCAAGGCATTAAAGATAAAAAACACATCGACCAAGTTGTCGAGCAATCTCTACGTGGCGCAGCGCTTTGGGATGAAGTGAAAGACCGTTTGAAATCTCACGCATTCGGTTTGTCGGGTGGTCAGCAGCAGCGCTTATGTATCGCGCGCACAATTGCGATGGAACCTGATGTCATCTTGATGGATGAGCCAACGTCAGCACTTGACCCAATCGCAACACATAAGATCGAAGAGTTAATGGAAGAGCTGAAAAAGAACTATACGATCGTTATCGTGACGCACTCTATGCAGCAAGCACGCCGTATCTCTGACCGTACCGCTTTCTTCCTAATGGGAGAGTTGGTCGAACACAATGATACTCAAGTGATTTTTAGCGATCCTCAAGACGACCGAACTCGTGGTTATGTAAACGGTGACTTTGGTTGATATCGAATACTGGCAAGACAAAATTATAACTATAAGCGATGGTACTTTGCCCCTCATTATGAGGGGCTTTTTTGTATCTGGTGTTTTAGGTTTAGCGTGTTAACTGTATTAGTTGGCAACAATGAACCTGTTAATGTCGCCGTGATGTCAGCAATTGATGCGGCAGTAATCCATAAGATTGTCGGTGGTATTGGGCGAGGTTTATGGCAACCGCAAAGCGACAAGGACGTTAAGCATGAGGTATGGCAAACTCACCAAGTACTTTAACCTATAGTTTCGGATATCTTGATTTTACGTGCAGTGTGCTTTTCTACATACATTTTATTATCGGCGAGTTGCATTAGATCGTTGATCTCTTCTGCATCTTCTGGGAATCGCGCACTGCCAATACTGGTACCAATATGAATCACACAGCCATCTGTGACTATTATGGACGCTCTCATTTGGTTGTGTATTGCTTCGGTAATAGAATGCAGTTCATTCACAGCAATTTTATCATTGATAATCGCAAATTCGTCTCCTCCAATTCGATAGCATTGAGTATCTAGGCTACTTAAGCGTTCAGCGAAAGCTTTCAGTACGCGATCACCAGCTTGGTGACCATACTGATCATTGACGGCTTTAAACGCATTTAGGTCGAGCAGGAATAGATGGAAAGGATAGTCGTTGTGTACTCGCCATTTTAGGTCATTGAACAATGCCAAGCGATTGGCAATGCCGGTGAGAGAGTCAGTTAAAGATTGCTGCCGATGGTATTCGGATTCTTTGTGTAAAATGAACGTGACAAGTACAACACAAACGATCAGTAAGAGCATTGAGGTCAGCTGGAACTGATTTAAATCGTTAGCTGCGCGCTGTTGGTGTTCATATAGCGGGCTTTTAACACGGAAATTGGTGTTCACGTACTTCACCATTGATTGATAAAGCGTATCAAGTTCTAAGCCTAACTCTGCGGCTTGCTGAGGTGTCTTTAGTCGCTCAATCTTGGGTTCTAAAGCTTGGAAGTGGTGAAATAGCGTTGTGAAGAATTCTCGTGCGCCGGGAAGAGAGATAAATGAGTCAGCTTCATCACTTGTAAGCAGAAGGTCAAAGCGTGACCAAGTAAGCTCATACTTTAAAAGTGTTTTATCCATATACTCTTCATTAGAGGTAGAAAATGGCACGATAGATTTTAGTTCAGTGAATTCTTTGGTGAGCTGTAGGAGGAACCAAGTGGCCTGATTTTGCTGCTCACTATATGAATGCGCATGTTGCCGAGTAGCCGAAAGGAAGTAAAGGTTGGCAGCAATCAATACAACACTGAGCAACAGCAGCAGGTACTTTGCTCGTTTTAGTAAGGTTGATGGGTCATTATCGTTATTTATTTTCCACATCTTGTTTTCTATGTACCATTATCTCATCGATTTGCCATACCATTTGCGAATGAAAAACAGCGTTATCGATCTCTGGGTTTTCATCTAAGTTAAAGACCAGCCAATACGGGCCTTTATTTCGGACCTTCATTTTTTTATCGTTCATCTTATATGCAACTATAGGCTCATATTTTAAAATATCCTCAATTTGAGAGCTGGCTGCGTAATCATTGAGGGCGATGAAAGAGACGGAGAAAGCATCATTTATTGAAAGATACTGCAATAACTCAGAGACTTTAAAACCTGTGTACTTATTGGTGTTGGCATACCAAGGTAGCTTAGTGGTAAATGAGGCAGGGGAGAGTTTGGTTGTAATATCAGCATAAGATAGATGAACTGCTTGCTCATCGCCAACTCGAATAACCAGTTGAGAAGCTATCGCTTGATAGCTCAATAACAGTGATACAAATACCAGCGTCCACCTCATAAGCACTCCTTGTCAGTAAGGTTATTATGTAATGTATCATTAATTATATGATGAGATAATTGTTAAGGGAATTTTAATTCCTGAGGAGAATGTAGGCTAACCAATTAGTGGTAGAGGGTTGATTGCTAGGTACAAAAAAAGCCCCCGAAGGGGCTTAGTCTCGTTACTTTAGAATATTAGGTGAGCAACACCTGCAATCACTGGCAGGGTAATCAAGGTACGCAAGATAAATATTGCGAACAGCTCAAAAATGTTTACTGGAATACGGCTACCTAGAAGCAGAGCTCCAACCTCTGACATGTAGATAAGCTGTGTTACCGACATTGCTGCAATAACAAAACGTGTCATTTCGTTATCTATTGACGCCGCTAAGATCGCTGGGATAAACATATCCGCAAAGCCAACAACGATGGTTTCAGATGCAGCTGCCGCTTCTGGGACACCAAGCAATTCAAGGAATGGGATGAAAGGCTGACCGAGAACGCTGAAAACAGATGTGTATTCTGCAATCACAAGGGCAATCGTACCTAGACCCATAACGACAGGAAGCACGCCAAACACCATGTCAACTGCGTTACGTACGCCTTCGCCAAACACGCCTTTAACCGACTTCACCTGAGCGGCTTTCTTAAGTGCTAGGTCCATGCCCCATGAGAACGCGGTATGCCCTTGAGGAATGGCATCGGCATCCTTAGCAGGTTCAGAACCATCGATAAAGGTGTTCTTCTTAAAGCTCAACGGAGGAAGTCGTGGAATGATGATTGCTGCGACTAAGCCAGCTAGGCAAATCGCACCATAGAATGGCAGGAACAAATGCTCCAATTCGACTTGTGCAATCACGACGAGGCTAAATGTAATTGATACGGCTGAGAAAGTAGTACCAACAACTGCCGCTTCACGTTGTGTATAGAATTTATTTTCGTACTGCTTACTTGTCAGAAGGATACCGACAGAACCATCACCTAACCATGACGCCATACAGTCAATGGCACTGCGTCCTGGCAAATTGAACACTGGGCGCATAATTTTACTCAGCAAAGTGCCAAATAGCTCTAGTAGGCCAAAGTTAAGTAGTAGTGGAAGCAGTAAACCCGCAAAAATAAATACAGAGAAAAGCGTTGGTAGCAGCCCCTCTAGTACTAAACCACCAGTATTCTCTTCCCATACCGCATTTGGCCCAACTTGGAAGAAAGTCATAATGACGGCTGTACCACCAATCAAACGCACGGCTAACCATAGTGGGCTGGGATTGAACAATCCATTTAAAAAATTACTATTGGCGATAAAAGCCGGTGTTTTGATGCGACATAGTGCGGAAGCAATAGCCATAAAAGCGATGATCGCTGTCACCATGCCAACTAGGTGGTCACCAAAAATAGCTTGAATAGATTTCGCTAGTACTGCGACAGGGATAGTAATATCACCTTCGTAACTGATCGGAGCCATAAAAAGGAATAAACCGATCAAAGAAGGGATAAAGAACATCCAAAAGTTGCCTTTACTTTTTGGCTGTTCGGTTGATTGAGCGCTGTTTTGCATACGTTTCTCGAGTTACAACTAGATAAATAGTATAGCCATCAGGTGGCATATATATTCACTAAACGTCCATATATTATCAAATTGGCGCAAGATTAATGGCTTTTATGCATCCTTGCAATACTATTCAATAAATATCGCTAAATATTCAAGATAAAGCGTCGAATATTTATAATTTAGTGGTTAAATGTGTCGAGAATGTTAAATTGTTTGTTTGTGTGTTTCAAGTGTAGTGGCACATTATTTGTGTGCAGTATGGTTTGAAAGGAAGCGCCAGTATGTGAGCGCAAGTAGGAACGCTAGAGCTACGGGTATTAAAAGAGCAGCTATTGAGTAGATTGAAAATACCTTGGCGCCCACGATACCACCGAATAAAAATCCGCAGAAAATAAACATAAACAGTTTAGCTTTACGATAGTCAAAGCTCTCTCCTCTTAACTTTGCTCCGATCATTAATCCGAGATCAGTAATGATTCCTGTCATATGCGTGGTACGAACAATAGCGCCACTAAATGTCGTGATCATGGCGTTTTGTAATCCACAAGCTGCAGAAGCTAAGTACTGTCCGGCAAGGTAGTTGTTATCAAGCAGCCAATAAGTTCCAAGCAACAAAAAGCCTTCAACGCACAAGGCAATGCCATATCGGCGGCCTAATTTCAGTGCTGTACTCTCTATAAAGAGCCCACTGAGAATCGCGCCAAATAGGAAGCTAAACAGTATCAGAAACAGATGGCCTGTTTGCGTATTGAGGGCTTCGATTGACGTGCCTAAGAGAGTGACTGTACCAGATATGTGTGAAACGGCTTGGTGCTGGAAGCCGAGCAGACCGATTGCGTTGACGGTGCCAGCGAGTAAAGCGAGTAGAAAAGCGCCATATTCTACCCAGCGAGGGAGTTTGGTGATCAAAGTTGACTCCTTAGATTAGGGCGCAATTATAGAGCGAGTATGCTGAGTTCGGTAGGAGAAAAATACCGAGAACATTGATCCGAGACAATGAGTCGAGAAGATCTAATCGTAGTGCTCCATTTGGCAATCAAATTTGACCCAACCATGTTTCCTCTCTTCATAAACTGAAAAGCTTGGTGAGGGTAAGTCATGTTCGTTGAATACGCCTACGGGCACAACAATAACATCAGGTGCCGCTTGTAGACGGAGCAACATCGTTGTGCTGCATTTAGGGCAAAACGAATAGGTCACTTCATTGCCAGAGTCACTTATCCTCGTGTACTCAATCAACTCGCCGCTAAAAGAGACTTGCTCTTTTTCGAATCGCGCTTGTACACCAAAGACACTGCCCGTTCTTTTTTGGCACTCAAAACAGTGACAAACTGAAGTACGAGAGGGTTCTCCTCGGCAAACTAAGCTCACTTGGCCACAGCTACAATCTGCGATTCGAATTTTCTTCTGATGTTCCATTTTAACTCCTAATAGTGTCCTGCTAACATGGAGGCGAATAACGTATCGCTTTTATAAGACCTTAACTCACATGAAAAAACGCATTTTACCTGTCCCACTTATCCTTTTGATTCCTATCGTATTGCTAATCATAGTTGCTGTGGCAGGGGTTTATCGGTTCAGTCTTACTGATGAAGAAATTTTAGCCAAATTTCCTAGCCAAGTCTCTCAGTCAGATCGCGTAATGCAATCCCTGTTTTCGATTAAAACGGTCAATCCTTGGACGATTAAAATACCTGAAAGTAGTGCCTTCACATTTATTGATGATATAGAGCAATCACCAATCGCTAAAGGAACCTACGAAGACGGAGCTGAACATGGTGAGGTGTCTATAAACACCGACTTTATTGTGCAGATAAACGCGACGACCTATGTATCCCCATTAGTGGTGAGTAATCAAGGTTCAGGCGTTTTTCACTATTTAATCGTATCCAAATACGATGAGTTTAGGCAGCGCTTGGTCACAAATGGCTCAGCATTTCTGGGAGATAGAGTTCGAATCAAAGATATTTCCGCCCATGAAAATCAAGTCACAGTGAAACTCTTACAACGTGATGAACATCAAGCAATGTCAGAAGAACCTTCTCAATTAACCACTATACTTTTCAAGGTAACTGAGCAAGATAGCTTAGAAAAGCAATAGGTTTAAAGACCCAAGTTATCCGCATTGAATTCAGTATTGAGTATGTGTGATAGATTGCTTATGATTTGACCTAACAAGTTATGAGATGGAATTTAATTGTCGTTAACGGAGTAAACTATGATCAATAAACGTTTTTTCAAAACGAAAAATGAAGTAGAAGTCACCTTTGAGCTTGCAGCGGAAGAAGTAGGTCAATCTGTCGCTATCGTTGCTGATTTTTTGGATTGGCAGCCAACCGAAATGAAAAAAGTGGCGAAATCGAAGTCTTACAAGTTTAAGACTCGTTTGCCAAAAGATAGTCAGTTCGAATTTAGGTATCTGGTAGATAAAGAAAAATGGATCAATGATCCGAATGCAGACCAGTATCGACCGAATGGATTTGGTGAAGATAATGGTCTAGTGTCGACTTATCAATAGCAGCGATAATTTTAGAAGTAACTGCTAATTTAGACCAATAAAGGCGCAATCTGCGCCTTTTTTAGTTTAAATCTGACATTTCGCAGGTGACAACTTCTAGATAAATTCGTAACCTTATGCCTTTGTTTATATCAGGTAATAGGTCAAATTGTGCTAACTAGAAGTCTGAAGACCCGCTTCCAACAGCTGTCTAGACCAAAAAAAATGATGGTGGTGAGTTTACCTCTCTTAGCTGCAGTCGTTATTTCTAGCGCACCTAAGCATGGTAAGTATCATCGCACTATTGATCTTTCTCTTCCTGAGTCTTCCCTTGTATCCGATTTCTTACTCGACAATGAAGTTATACGTGACGTTCCTGATTACGAATACGTAATTCAAGCTGGCGATAACCTAAGCACGATCTTTGATCAGTTAGGTTTTGGTTATAGCGAGCTCATGAAGATCATGGAAACCGATCTTAACTTCCTTGCTTTAGATACCCTTAAACCTGGAAACACATTGAGATTCTGGCGTGACGAAGAAACGGGCAATTTAAGCAAAATGGAGCTTGAATTTAGCTTAGTTGAACGTGCGGTGTATAGCCGACTCGAAGATGGCAGTTATGAGTTTGCCGACGTTAAAATTCCTGGTGTTTGGAAATCATTCCCGATGGTTGGGGAAATTAATGGCAGCTTCTCCCAGTCAGTCAATGCGCTTGGCTTAGGAAAGAGCGAAATTGAACAAGTGGTTAGCCTACTAAAAGATAAGATCAATTTTGCTCGAGATTTACGCTCGGGCGATAAGTTTGAAGTGGTTCAGTCGCGCCAGTTTGTTGGAGATCAGCTTACTGGTAATCGAGAAATACAAGCGATTAAAATCTATAACCGTGGTCGTGTGCTATCTGCTTATCTACATAGTGACGGGCAATATTACGACTACAATGGTGACAGCCTGCAACGGGCTTTCCAGCGTAAACCCGTTAATGGTCGATATCGTCTAAGCTCCAACTTCAACCCGACTCGTAAGCACCCGGTAACTGGACGTGTTTCACCTCACAATGGTACAGACTGGGCAACCCCTACGGGAACGCCGATTGTATCAACAGGTGATGGGGTCGTGATCATGACGCGTAAACATCCTTATGCAGGTAACTACGTAGTGATTCAACATGGTAGCCGCTACAAGACGCGTTACCTTCACCTGAGTAAGATTTTGGTGCGTAAGGGACAGAAGATTTCTCGGGGGCAGCGAATTGGTTTATCGGGCGCGACAGGGCGTGTCACTGGCCCTCATATTCACTATGAGTTGATTGACCGTGGTAGACCTGTCAATGCGATGAAAGCCAATATCCCCATGGCAAGCTCTGTGCCGAAAAAACAGATGGCATCATTCCAGTCTCATCGAGATGATATGGATAAGATGCTCAAGCAAAGGGAAATCGAACTCGTTAAGCAACAGAGTGGTGCGAGTACTAGCTAAGTTTAAAGCTCCTTCGGGAGCTTTTTTAGTGCGTGATGAACATAAAAGTTGCATTACATAAATGTCATCAATGTTACATCTTTTAGTGATCGTCTCGATAAAAATGTAACTGCATACTCAATAAATTTCACAAATTGATTTCCCTCAATTTTGTATGGTTTTCATGTGCTACTTTGCGGCGCAAATAACAATGATTCCTTCAATCAATAAAACAAAACCCTACAAAAGGAAATCAAAATGAAAAAAACACTTTTAAGCCTAACCGTTCTAGCAACACTCGCTTCAGCAAATGCGTTTGCTCATAAAGAGGGTGATATTATTGTACGTGGTGGCTTAGCGGCAGTGGTACCGAATGAAAGCAGCGGTGATGTTTTGGACAATCCAGGCTCGAAGTTTTCGGTCGATTCTAATATCCAACTTGGGTTAACAGTAGGCTATATGTTTACTGATAACATCAGTTTTGAAGTGTTAGCTGCAACACCATTTAAGCACAAAATTTCTACCAATCACGGTGGCTTAGGTGACATTGCTGAAACTAAGCATTTACCTCCAACATTTATGGTTCAGTACTATTTCGGTGAGTCTGGCAGTGACTTTCGCCCATATGTAGGTGCGGGTATTAACTATACAGTTTTCTTTGATGAGAGCCTAAATAGTACAGGAACCAATGCTGGCTTAAGTGACTTATCACTTGATGATTCATGGGGCTTAGCAGCAAACATCGGTTTGGATTATAAACTCAATGAAGACTGGTTCTTGAATGCTTCAGTTTGGTATGCAGATATTGATACGACAGCGAAATATAAGGCTGGTGGACAAGAGTACTCGACCAAAGTCGAAATCGACCCTTGGGTATTTATGATCGGTGGTGGCTACAAGTTTTAAGCGAGCTTAAACCAGAAAGTAAAAAAGGCTTCCTATTGGAAGCCTTTCTTCATATTAAGTGAGTTTATTTGCTTACGTTACCTAACTTCAACCAGGTATCGATAACCGTATCAGGGTTGAGTGATACTGAGCTGATACCCTGGGCCATTAACCATTCAGCTAGGTCGTCATGATCTGATGGACCTTGTCCACAAATACCGACGTATTTACCCGCTTTGGTTGCCGCATCGATTGCCATTTGAAGCATGGCTTTCACCGCTGGGTTACGCTCGTCAAATAGATGGGCGACATCACCGGAGTCACGGTCAAGGCCAAGCGTCAGCTGAGTCATATCGTTTGAACCAATAGAGAAGCCATCAAAGTATTTTAGGAACTCATCAGCGAGTACCGCATTCGATGGCAGTTCGCACATCATAATTACTTTTAAGCCTTGGTCGCCACGGCGTAGGTCAAACTTAGCAAGAAGGTCGATAACCGAAGCTGCTTCGCTTGGTGTACGAACGAATGGGATCATAATCTCTACGTTTTTCAGACCCATCTCATTGCGAACGCGTTTGATTGCTTGCGTTTCAAGTTCAAAACAATCTTCAAATACTGGTGAGATGTAACGCGATGCACCACGGAAACCTAGCATAGGGTTCTCTTCGTGCGGTTCAAAGCTCTTACCACCAACTAGATTGCTGTACTCGTTAGACTTAAAGTCTGACATTCGAACAATCACACGCTTAGGCCAGAATGCCGCACCAATTGTGGCAATCCCTTCGGTTAGCTTGCTCACGTAGAAATCGATAGGGTCTTTGTAGCCACGAATACGCTGACTGATTTCAGCTTTTAGCTCGTCACTTTGCTCATCAAAGTTCAATAGCGCTTTCGGGTGAATACCAATCATCTTGTTAATGATGAATTCTAAACGCGCAAGGCCGACACCTTCGTTAGGAATTTGTGCGAAATCGAAGGCGCGATCTGGGTTACCTACGTTCATCATCACTTTAGTTGGCAGCATTGGCAGCTCGTCGACTGAAGAGCGCTTAACTTCAAACTCAAGTTCACCTTGATAAACGTAACCGGTTTCACCTTCAGCACAAGACACTGTTACGGTCGCGCCATCTTGAAGGCTAGTCGTTGCAGTGCCACAACCTACGATCGCTGGGATGCCTAGCTCACGGGCGATGATCGCAGCGTGACAGGTACGGCCGCCTCGGTTAGTCACAATCGCAGATGCCTTCTTCATTACAGGTTCCCAGTCTGGGTCTGTCATATCTGTGACAAGTACATCTCCATCTTGAACCAAAGACATTTGGTCTAGCGAGTCGACTAAACGGACTGGGCCAGAACCAATGCGTTGACCGATTGCACGACCTTCAACAAGAACGTCAGCCTTATTGTTTAGTTCATAGCGCTCAATAACATTTTGCTCGCTTTGAGAACAAACGGTTTCTGGACGTGCTTGAACAATGTACAGCTTGCCGTCAATGCCATCTTTTGCCCACTCAATATCCATAGGACGTTGGTAGTGCTTCTCGATGATCATTGCTTGCTTCGCTAGCTCTTTGATCTCTTCATCGTTTAAAGAAAAAGTTTGGCGCTCTTGCTCTGAGGTATCAATGATGTCTACCTGTTTGCCAATTTCTTGGTTGGTTGAGTAGATCATTTTGATCAGTTTAGAACCAAACGTCTTCTTAACGATTGGGTAATGACCCGCTTCAAGCATCGGCTTGTGGACGTAAAATTCGTCAGGGTTAACCGCACCTTGAACAACCATTTCGCCAAGGCCCCAAGAAGAAGTAATAAATACAACTTGATCGAAGCCTGACTCAGTATCTAGGGTGAACATAACACCTGAAGACGCTTTGTCTGAGCGAACCATGCGTTGAATGCCCGCTGAAAGCGAGATCCCGCGATGGTCAAAACCTTGGTGAACACGGTACGAAATCGCACGGTCGTTAAATAGTGACGCGTAAACGTGTTTTGTTGCTTCAAGGACAGCGTCGATACCTTTCACGTTAAGGAAAGTCTCTTGCTGACCAGCGAATGAAGCGTCGGGTAAGTCTTCAGCGGTAGCTGATGAACGAACAGCGACTGAAAGCTCATCATTACCGCCAATAAGTTCTTGGTAGTTTTCACGTATATCCTGCTCAAGATCGGCAGGGAAGGGGGCTTCTAAAACCCATTGACGGATGGTAGCACCTGTCTTACGCAGAGCGTCTACATCATCAACGTCCAGTTCATCCAGCAATTGGTGAATGCGATCATCCAGTCCTTCAAAATCTAGGAACTGGTTAAACGCGTAGGAAGTGGTCGCAAAACCGTTGGGTACTGAAACGCCAGCATTGGATAGGTTAGAAACCATTTCACCAAGTGAGGCATTCTTACCGCCGACTTTGTCGACATCTTCCATGGATAGGCCATCGAACCAGAGGGTGTTCTTTTGCATGTCTTTCTCCAGAAACATTGCAGCTTTGTAGGGATTGGGCAAACGATTACGTAAAAGCTTAAAAAAATTCACAAGGAATTTTCAAAGCTGTGGGGGCCGTAACAGCAACCCGGGTTTTATTGTCGATATTATGGCTACTATCCTACTCAAAAGAATTTTAAAGTTTAAAAAAAAATGCAAATTGATATTCAAAGTCGTGATGTATTCTATGTTTCTGACGGAACGGCTATAACATGTGAAACATTAGGGCACGTTGTTCTGGGTCAATTCCCGTTTAAAGCCAATGAGAAAACCTTTCCATTTATTGAAAGCGAAGACAAATTATCTGACCTGATCAAAGAAATCGAAACTTCATATCAAAGAAGTGGCATAAAGCCGTTGGTGTTTTTTTCAATTGTTATTCCTGAGTTTCGCCAACGTTTACTCGAGTCGAACTCGTATGGTTATGATGTGTTAGAGAGTATTGTTCAGAAAGTACAAGATGATATTCAGATGCAGCCAAAGCCGAAGTTACAGCGTTCGCGCAGTGTAGGGCGCGATTCTGATAAGTACTTTGACCGAATTGCAGCGATTGAATATACCTTGGCCCATGACGATGGAATTACCTTAAAGGGGCTGGAAGAGGCAGACATCATCTTATTAGGGGTTTCTCGAAGCGGTAAGACGCCAACCAGCTTGTATATGGCGATGCAGTTTGGTTTACGCGTGGTCAACTACCCATTTATCGATGATGACTTAAAGCGAATGAGGCTTTTGCCCGAATTTGAAATTCATCGTCACAAGCTATTTGGGTTAACTATCAATCCAGAAAGGTTGACAGAAATACGAGAAAACCGATTAGCGGGTAGTGAGTATGCAAGTAATGAGCAATGTTTACACGAGCTTCAAACGGTAGAGTCCTTGTTTCGTCGTGAGGCGATTCCTTACATCAACACCTCTTCTTTATCGGTCGAAGAGATTTCGACTAGGGTACTAGAGAAAACGGGACTTAGAAGAAGGCTTTTATAGGTATTACTCTTGTTGTCGAATTGTGCGAAGGTGTTGATCTAAATAACGCTTTAGTTCATGCCTTTGCTCTAATTGACGTGAGATTAGCATGTGGAATTTGTGTCGTTTCATGTTGGGAACGGCGACAGACACTAAATCATCTGATATCAAGTTTATGCCCCACATCTCTTTAATTGCGTATAGGATTTCCTCCCAGTTTAGGTAGATATCGCATTCGCCCTGTTTTACCTTTTCTATACATTCGTTAATAGAATTTCCTACACGTTTTATGTCTCCTAAGCCGAAGTCGGAGTAATTGTAACCATGATTTCCGCAGACTCTGAACTGGGTAAGCTCCTGGACATCAGAGATTCTCAAACCGTCAGGAAAACGTTTTTTGGAATAGACATAGTGAGGCGTAATTGAGTAGTACCAATCCGTGTAAAGGTAGTCTTTATTTCGCTGCTCATTAAAAGAGGCGCTAAGTGCTAGATCGAACTCTCCGCTTTTTGTCCCGCGCAGACACCTTGACCAAGAGGTCATAGTGATATCATAGCTAAAGCCTCGCTGCGTCAAGACCTCGTCCAAAATATCGATATCATAACCGAGTGCTTTGTCGTTCAGTACATAGGTGTAAGGAGGCCAGTCGATAGCATCCCCGCAGACGCGGATATGAGGAAGGTCAGCTCTCGGGGCAGCATATGCCCCAAAACTGAGTAACAAGCTAAGAACAATAATCAAGGGGTCAGTTATCCGAACCATCTTATAGCGTCCCTCAAGCACGATAACTTGAGTATAGCCAAGCTTCACTGCCCCATCTAAATTACCTAAGCGGCTGGATAAATAAGTGGAAAATCGAGCGTTGGATGCGGTGCAACAATGGAGTCATAACCGTAAACACGTTTAATCATCTCCGGTTGCAGAGCTTTCCATGGAGCATCATCACAAACTAGCTTGCCATCATGAAGTACGATTAAGCGATCTGAGTACTGAGCGGCCAAGTTCAAATCATGCAGCACGACTACAACGGCAGTATCGTGTTCATCGGCCAGTTTACGCGCAATCTTCAACGTATTGTGCTGGTGGGCTAAATCTAACGCGGAGGTTGGCTCATCAAGCATTAAGATCTTATTTTCGCCTGCCTGATCAAGCTGTACTAGAACGCGAGCTAAATGAAGACGCTGTTTTTCGCCGCCAGACAGTGAAGGGTACAAACGGTCACTTAAGTGAGTGACGTCCGTCATTTCCATGTACTTATTCGCGAGCTGTTGTGCAGATTTGTTTGGCACGTTCAACGGAATCGCCCCAAGTTCAACCACTTCATGGGCGAGAAACGGAAAACTCAGAGTACTGTGCTGTGGCAACATTCCGAGGTGCTTAGCTAAATCAGCAGGTTTCCATTGCTGTCGTGGTTGGTTGAAATAGTGAATGTCACAGCGTGATGGTATTTCTCCGCAAAGCAGTTTAAGTAATGTACTCTTGCCTGCACCATTAGGCCCTAGTAGCGTGGTGACTTCTCCGGCACGAATATCGATATTAATATCATCCAGTACCTTGCGAGCGCCGAACTTCATGGAAATATGCTTACCTGATAAAACAACTTTACTCATCAGATGATTTTTCCTTTTTGCTTGAAGAGTAGATAGATGAAGAAAGGCGCGCCGATGAGTGCTGTGACAATACCAACAGGTAACTCTGCAGGAGCGACGGCAACACGAGAGAACATATCGGCAAGCGTAAGTAGTAAAGCGCCCATTAGGGCCGAGATTGGCAATAGGGTTCGGTGATCTGGACCCGATAGCATTCTACCTAGATGAGGGATAACCAAGCCGATAAAGCCAATCATGCCAGACACACTCACCGTGACACCAACGCCAACAGCGGTTAACAGAATCAGCTGACGTTTTAAGCGTTGTACGGGAATTCCTAGATGGTTAGCCTCCGCTTCACCTAGCAAAAGCGCGTTAAGAGACATCGCCTTACGCACAAAGATTAACATCAACAAAACCAATGTGATGGCACATAAAATGATGCTGGTCCAATTTGCACCTGCTAACGAGCCCATCGACCAGAGGGATAAGTCGCGCAGCATTTGGTCATCAGCTCTAAAGTTCATGTAACCGATTCCCGCACCCGATAGAGCACTAATCGCCACACCAGCTAGCAGCATGATAGTCACAGAGGTACCCATCTTACTTCTCCCCATTTTATAGACGAGAACTGTAGTCAGTGCGCCGCCAAGAAAGGCAAATATAGGCACGGCGGCAAAATTCATAAACTGCGGGTACTGCTCACTGAGATCAGCAAACATAACGATTGCTAACGCAGCCCCTAAGGATGCACCAGCAGAGACACCAATAATTCCGGGTTCAGCCAGAGGGTTACGAAACAAACCCTGCATCACGGTACCGCAGATAGCAAGTATAGCGCCTACTAGCATGCATAAGATGGTACGCGGAAAACGTATTTCATGGATAACCAAATTCACATGTGGGGCTAATTGTTCTGATCGAAACATTAGGCTTTGGACACTTTCCCAAAAGCCAATGTTCATTGGTCCAACAGTGACTGAACTGATCGCAGTAGCAACCAATGCAAAACCAAATATGGCAACAGCAGCACTAAGCGGCAGACGGCGTAAAAGCATAGTAGTGACTCATTACTTCAGAAGCTGGCTCAAGCGATCTGCTTCAGACAGGCTTTTTAGTCCAAGTCCGCCGACTAATGCGTGACCATCAATTTGAATAAACTGTTTGTTCTGTCCTGCTGGCGTTGCCGCGAGCATTGGCATTTTCTTCAATATTTCGTCGGCACCACCCAGCTTGTTGTAACTGCGCCCGCTGACCAAAATAATGTCTGGCTGCATTTCGACCATAGCTTCGGTAGAAAGTGGTTTGTATGAACTTAACTGGCTAGCGGCTGGGTTTACACCGCCTGCGAGTTCAATAATCGCGTTAGGTGTAGTATCGCGGCCGGCGACGTTGGCAGGTCTACCTTCGTGAATAAGCAGGAACAACACCTTTTTCGCTGATTTCTGCTGGGATTTGTTCTTTTCTAAACGAGCAATCTGCTCTGTCACTTGCTTTTTCAATTTGCTTGCTTGCTGCTTTGCATGAGTTAGTTCAGCGATTTCGTCAATGCGCTCAATTAGGCCTTCTGGAGTTGGTTTTGTATTGACGATATCAACTTCTACACCTGCTGAGCGAAGCTGGCTGAGCGCCGTCTCTGGTCCCATCTCATCCGAGCCAATCAAGCGATTTGGGCCGAGAGCCAAAAGGCCTTCTGCTGATAAGCGTCGGTGATAACCAATTTTAGGCAATTGCAATGAGCCTGGTAGTTCGCTAGTAACATCAACCGCAACCAGTTTATCTTGCTGATTTAAAGCGATAAGTAATTCTGTAACGGCACTTCCTGCACTGACAATTCTTTCGCTAGCGAATGATGTTGAAGCCATTAACGATAAAGAAAGGGCTGTTACGGTTTTTAAAAAGGCTTTTTTATACATGTTGAACTCGATTAATTAGATTCTTCCGTGAGTAGCTGTGTCGCTTGAATACCGTTTTCTTGCAAAAAGGCGAGCAACTTCACTAGGTGCTGAACTTGGGCTGTTTTATCCGCACCTATCACGATGGGCTGTTTGTTAGATTTGTATTCTTCCAGTAACGCTAGGGTGAAATTCTCCCAGTCTATGTATTCTTTTCCATCAATTGCCCAGTGAGGTTCTGCCTCCAAGATATTGACGGTTAACGATTTAGTATCTACTTCTGACACAACTTGAGAGTCAGTGGTCGGCAGGTTGACTTCAAGTGAGTCGAGCTTTACTGCTGCAGTGAGCATCAAAAACACCATTACGATAAAAATAATATCGAGAAGAGGTGTAAGATCAGGCGTCAATCCGAAGCGATTTTCTTCTTGCTTAACTTTGATCATGAACTCGCCTCAGTTGCTAAGTTCGTTGATGGCTTTATTGCGGTCAAAGCGTTATCTGGCGACACATGCTGGAGGCTAATACCTTCCAACCATAGGTTTACGTAGTTAAGAGTGTGCTCTAATTTCGCCATGACTTTATCGGCCCACAAGCCGAGAAGTTGGGCTCCGGCAATAGCGGGTAGGGCAATAAGAAGACCAGCGGCAGTTGTTCTCATTGCCAAGCCAAGTCCGTCTGCTAGGTCATTAGGGGTAATGTTACCAGTCGAGGCCGCGACGCCTTTAAACATCTCTATCAGACCTAATACTGTGCCTAGTAAGCCAATCAGTGGACTAATTACCCCAATCAGAGTGAGTAACCTTAATCCAGAATTAAGCTGGTGGCGTTTTTCCTGTAACCACATACCGGCGGCGTCTTCACGCAGAGCTTTGGCAAATGAGTGGTGAGCAAGCAACATGGCCACACCTTTGTAGAGCAAAGGTCGGCGAGGTGAGAGTTTCTCTGCCAACGCCTCGATTTGATGGCTGTCAGTAGGGCTAATCTGCTTTAGTTCGCTGCGGATGGCTCGTTTGCCAACACCTAGGCTAATCATGACTTGAAAAAGACGCTCGGCAATAATCATTAATGTGAGTGCTGAGCAGATGATCAATGGCCAAGCCATAAGACCTAATTGTTGTTGCAATTGCTGTAATTGTTCCATTATCGATCCAACTTAAAACGAACAGGGATTTGGACGCGATGAGCCATTTTTTGCCCATCGACAGAATGAGGTGAGAATCGCCATTTTTTAATGGCCGCTAACGCTGACTTATCAAGCATGTCAGTGCCTGAAGATGAAATAAGGACTTGTTTAACCTGTTTACCCTCTTCATCAAGCCAGATTTCATACAGGGCGATGCCTTCAATACCGCGTTTTCTAGCTAAACGTGGGTACTTAGGTGCTGAAGGGCGAGTGAGAAACGAAGGTTTGGTGACCATCACTGGTTGAGAGCTTGCGCCCTGATTGACGAGTTCTGGCTGGGCTTTTGATTCGTGCTGTTTAGGCGCTTGTTTTTTTTCAACCACCTTTTGTGCAGTTTTTTCCTTTGGTTCGTCAGCCACCAGTTGTTTCTTCGGCGCGGGTTTTGTTTTGCTGACCTTTTTTTCTACCTTAGGCTTTTTCTTGACGACTTTCTTTTCAACTGGCTTAGGTTGCTTTACTACCTTTTTAGGCTCATAAGGAGCTGGTTCCTTTTTACTCGGTTCTGGTTCAGCTTTTGGTTCTGATTGCGTTACAGGTTGTTCTATTGGCGTGGCAGGCTTTGTTGCGACTGCCTTAAAATTAATCGACACAGAGCTTGATTGTGCCCCTGCTGGCATTGCAAAGGCTTTTGGCTCTTGTGCAACGAACACGAACGCAGCGTGGATAGCTAAAGAAATGCTACCTGCAATGGTGTATCGCTTGACGTTCACTAGAGTTCTCCATGATTCATATCGGTTACCAGACGGATTAGAATTATTACTCACAATGCAAATAAGATCAATTATCAATTGCATTATCATTACCGCCAATTTATGATCGCTACCAGTTTTTAAGAATTTGGCGCGAGGCTAGAGCTGACAAGCGCTGAGAGATTTATGAAATGCTTAATATTTATAATTTCGATGAATCAGTTTTGGCGGTAGATACACCTGATCCACTTCGATTTGCATTTGCCAAAAAGTCTTCCCCTCATGCAGGCGGTATGGCTGCCCCTTTATTGCCTGAACAGAAAGCTGAAGTATTAAATAGCCTTTATGCCTCACAAGGGGAAAAAAAAGATAAGCGCTGCTTATACATTCATATTCCATTTTGTCGAGTTCGCTGTACGTTTTGTAACTTTTTCCAAAATGCCGCCAGCCGAAAGCTTGTCGACGACTATTTCGAAGCCTTGATGGTTGAAATTAAGCACAAAGCAGCAATGCCTTGGACACAATCGGGGACATTTCACGCCGTTTATATCGGAGGTGGAACGCCAACAGATCTGTCGGCGGAGCAAATCGAACGATTGGGTAAAGCCGTTCGAGCGCGTTTCCCTCTATCGACTGATTGTGAGTTCACCCTAGAAGGACGAATTAATCGCTTTAGTGATGAAACGTTTGAGCGTGCTTTAGAGGGTGGTTTCAATCGGTTTTCATTCGGCATTCAGAGCTTCAATACTCAGGTTCGACGCAGTGCAAAACGCCTTGATGACCGAGAAGCGGTACTGGAGCGTGTGAGCTCCTTAAGTGCCACTGACCAAGCGCCAATAATTTTAGACTTACTCTATGGTTTGCCTTACCAAACTTTAGAGGTGTTTGAGCAAGATCTGAACGATTTCATGTCGACAGGAGCTCACGGGTTAGATTTATACCAGCTAGTTGTTGGTGGTAACGCACCAATGTTAAACCTAGTGGAGAAAGGAAAGATCCCCGCGCCAGCAACAACGCCTGATAAAGCGTCAATGTACGAGCTAGGTTCCGCGTTTATGCAAAATCATCACATGCGACAGCTAAGCGTTAACCATTGGGCTAGAGACAACCGTGAACGTAGCCAATACAACTCGTTAGCAAAAACCTATGCCGAGGTTTTACCTATTGGCTGCGGGGCAGGCGGCAACATCGGTGGCTACGGTATGATGAATCATCGAACACTAGAAACCTACATGACAGCAATGAAATCTGGTGACTCGCTAGTCGCGATGATGACTAAGCAGCACACGTTGGAACCGATTTTTTCTGTCGTGAAATCAGGCTTCGACCGCGGTGTTTTATCACGCGCGGCAATGCCACTATTCTTAGGCTTATCATCATTTGATTTCTTATTACCTTTATTCCACCACTGGCAAGAAAAAGGGCTAGTTCAAGTCGAAGGTGATTATCTGTCTTTAACTTTGGCTGGGCAATTTTGGGCAGTAAGCCTCGCTCAAGCATGCATTCAAGTACTACAGTCAACGTATCAAGAAAAAAACGCGCTCGAATCAGTCGCGATGTAAACGGAAAAACTATGGAAGCACTAAAACAGCAGGTTGCTCAGCTTATCGAGCAAGAACCCACTCTATTACCCGCAGCCATTGCGGAGAAACTGAATGTCTCTGAATTTGAAGCGGTAGCGGCTTTACCTGAAGAAATGATTGCTCTAATAGCTGGAGAGCAAGCTCAACATATCTTAGAGAGCTTGGTTGGATTCGGCCCTGTAACGACAATTGTTCATTCTTTTGGCTCAATCTTTGAAGTCAAAGCCCCTTTTCCTAAAGGGAAAGTAGCGCGTGGTTACTACAACTTGATGGGGCGCGAAGGCGAACTGCATGGCCACTTGAAGCTAGATAATGTTAAAAACATTGCTTTAGTAAGCAAACCTTTCATGGGTAGAGAAAGCCATTACTTTGGTTTCTTCTGTGAAGCGGGAAATAACATATTTAAGATCTACTTAGGTCGTAATGAAAAGCGTGAGTTGATTGAATCGCAGGTAGCGACATTCAAACAATGGCAGCAAGAGTTTAGAAAGTAATTCAGAATAATAATAGTAAGAGAAAGTTAGGAGCCTCAACATGGATCAACAAGTTAAACAAGAACGCCTTCAAGGACGTCTTGAGCCTGAAATTAAAGAGTTTCGCCAAGAGCGACGTACACTGCAACTAGCGACAGTCGATGAAAATGGTCGTCCAAACGTAAGCTACGCGCCATATGTTCAAAACCAAGATGGCTATTTCGTGCTTATCTCTGAAATTGCTCGTCACGCACGTAACCTGCAGGTAAACCCGAATGTCTCGATCATGATGATTGAAGATGAAGATACCTCTAAGCAGCTGTTTGCACGTAAGCGTTTAACGTTTGATGCAGTGGCTTCTGTAGTTGAGCGTGATACCGAGCAGTGGACTCAAGTTGTTGCACAAATGCAGGGCCGATTCGGTGAAATCATCGAAGGTCTAAGCCAGCTACAAGACTTCGTTCTGTTTAACCTTAAGGCTGAGAAAGGCCTGTTTGTAAAAGGTTTTGGTCAGGCATATCAAGTTTCAGGTGATGACTTAGTAGATTTCGTTCACCTAGAAGAAGGGCATAAGAAGGTATCAAACGCTTAAATTTGTTTTAGATTTAAGAGCCTAGTAAGCTATTTCTATTCAAAGGAGCCACATTGGCTCCTTTATTTTTGCCAAGGATTTATAATGCGCCCTGTAAGTAAAGAGCATGGAGAGATCTGTTATCCGTTTATCTATGAAGATAGCCCTGTGTGTGATTTCGAAATTGCTGCTGATGAACTGTGTAGTCGAATCGGCTTAGTACTGACCATGGAATTAGACTCGCTGTGCCGTGATATTTTAAGCCGTATACAGCCTAATGTTTATCACTTGAACGGCTCTGTTCGAGGTAAATTAGCGATTGATGAGCAGCAAGTCCAAGAACTCTATCAAGACTATAACCTATTGCGAGATAAGCTAGATGGCGGGTTTCGAGGTTTTGTCCTGCCAGGTGGTCATCCCATTTCTGCAGAGCTGCACCTATGCCGAACTCAGGCAAAGAAAATAGTCCGCGCTTTGGTCGCTGTTGAACATTCAGGTAAAAAGTCCCCAGCACCAATTTTATTCCGCTACGCTAACTTGCTCGCTAACGTGATGTACACATTAGCTTCTTACACCAATTTGCTTCATGAAGTTGAAGAAGTAGAGTTTGTCAGTCGCAGTTACTAAACCTAGATTACAAGGATTATAGTAGGGGGCTATACAGACCCCTCATTGTTAGAAACTAGAGCCGGGCTGTGTTAGGAATTCCACCTCTTCAGGGCTACTCACTCGCCCAAGAATGTCATTGCGATGCGGATAACGTCCAAATCTGTCAATGATCACCTTATGCTTCAGTTCAAACTCGTAATTGTTTTCCATTCCCGGGACTTTAAACAGCTCAACCGCTTGTTGATGGATGATCGCTGACTCGCTGTGCATAAATGGCATATAGAGAAAGCTTCTTTGCTTGGCTTCTAACTCTTGGTCTTGCCCAAGTGAAATCGCCTCTTGTGCGAGGGCGAGTGCCAAAGGGTCTTGAGCAAAGGCCTTAGGTGTGTTGCGATAGATATTGCGAGAAAACTGGTCTAACACAATGATTTCAGCAAGTCGTCCTTGGGGAGAGTCTCTCCACGTGAACAGTTCACTTTGGGCGGCACTTTTTAGTAAATCACCAAAACGAGATGTAATTGCCTTATCTAACTCTGAGCTGCTGACAAACCAGTCTTTTGGCTCTAACTCGTTAAACCAAAAATCGAGAACGTCTGTTGCATTGGGAAGTGTACTCATAATTCTATCCGTATAATTAGGGAGTTAACTGATGATGGATAAGAGTGGCGAGCTTTTCAACCCCAAGTTTCCAATCTGGGTTCGATAAAAAGTTGGAGCAGCTAAAGCGGATGCAATGTGAGTATTGTCCTGAGGTATCAAAAATGGTGCCGGGTAAAATGCTGATCCCTAGCGATTTTGTTTGCTGATACAAAGCACTACTATCGAAACCATTGGGTAATGCGAGCCACAATAAAAACGAACCTTGCGGCAAGATGAGTTTAAATTTGCCGTTTAAACTCGGGTACTGGTTAAGGCTACTGCTCAGCTGCTGATAAAACAACTTAGTGTTAGTTTGGTACAAGCGCTGCATGCGTTGCACGTGCTGGCGATACTTGCCAGAACCGAGGAATTCAGCCACGGCAGATTGCATTAGATTCAGGCTGCCCATGTTGTCACACATGAGGAATTTTTCTATTTTCGCTTGATATTGCCCTGCCAGAATCCAGCCGATGCGCAAGCGGGAATCAAGCATCTTAGAAAGTGAATTCACGTAGATTACTCGGTCTTGCGTATCAAGGGTTTTTAGTGGTGGGATCCCATCATCAAATGCAAGTGCACCAAAAACATCATCCTCAATGATGGGAATAGATCCCGTTACCTCTAGTAATTTCAAACGGTTGTCTAAAGGCATTCTCGCCCCGGTCGGATTGGTAAAGTTGGGAGTGACGAGCAGTGCTTTCACATCCCAGTTATCTAGTGCATCTTGCAGTGATTGAGTATCGATACCAGTACGCGGGCAGCTTGGAATCTCGACCACTTTTAGACCTAAGGACTCCATCAATAGTAAGTTTCCAAAGTAACAAGGTGACTCAACCGCAATGATGTCTCCTGTCTTTGTCAAAGCGCGAAGCGCTAAACTGATTGCTTGTTGGGCACCATGAGTAATGGCTATTTCATTTTTGCCTGCATTTACACCGAGATCTTGGCTAATCTTGGTGAGGTGTTTGAGTAACAGCTCGTTGCCCGGGGGAAGTTGATAGTGGCTTGGGGTATGGCTTTGGCGTCGACTGTGGCGACCTATTTCTGCATATAGACTTTTGATCGCAGGCGTATCTATATTTGGGTGAGCAGAACCTGTCGCTAAGAGCTCCTGCTCGTGTGAGTAAGTAAGGATCTCTTTACAAACCGAAAGCAAATCAACGTTATTGGGTGCATGTGCCATTGGCGCTTGGGAGGCGCGAGCAGACACGCGATAACCTGATTTAGGTACCGTGTAAATCATGCCTTGAGCTTCGAGCTCTTGATAAGCACGAATAACGGTGTTTTTACTTACGGTTAACGTATCGCTCAGTGTGCGAATCGAAGGGAGCTTATCTTCATCTGTTAACAAACCAGCATCAATCTTCTGCCTGATGTATTGCCCAACCATCAGATACTTATTACTCGCATTCATTAATCTGTACCCAATAAATAATTCAAATCTGTATCTTTTAGCTTTTTCTGTACCTATTAAAGTAAACCTATATTAACGATTAGATCCAGAGGAAAGTTCATGTTAGTGCGGCTCATCCCATTTGTGTTTGTTGTCCTTTGGGCTTCAGGCTTTGTAGGTGCAAGGTTTGGGCTTCAGTATGCCGAGCCTGCGACATTACTTTCTTTGCGCATGGTGTTGAATGTCGCCTTGTTTGCGGTTTTGATTGTGTTCTTGAGCCGCCGATTGCCGACAGGTAAAGCCTTGCTGCATTGCGCAGTGGTAGGGGTGCTTATTCATGGTTTCTATCTTGGTGGCACCTACCTTGCCATTGACCTAGGTATGCCAGCAGGGTTGAGTTCATTGCTGGTTGGTCTACAGCCAATACTGACTGCGCTGATATTGGTCGCTTTCGTAGGGCAGTCATTTAAAGTCTCACAATGGCTGGGACTGGCGCTTGGCTTTATCGGGATAAGTCTAGTCTTAATGGGTAAAGTAGATTGGCAATCTGAAACGCATAAGACAGCGGCGATCATCCTTTGTTTGATCTCTTTGGTTGGCATCACTGTTGGTACTTTGTATCAGAAAAAGTTCTGCCAAGGCGTCGATATGGTGGGCAGTGCGGCGGTTCAGTATTTTGCGGCGAGCCTGTTGTTTATCCCCTATGCGGCGAATTTTGAATCCATGCAGGTCGATTGGAGTTTACCGTTTATTCTTACCATGATTTGGCTAGTGGTGGTGCTGTCATGTGTTGCGATTTTGCTACTGCTTTATATGGTTGAGCATGGAGCGGCATCCAGTGTGGCTTCTGTCTTTTACCTAGTACCACCAACAACTGCTGTCCAAGCTTGGTTGATGTTTGGCGAATCTTTTGATGGCCTTGGCGTTTTAGGCTTTGCTTTTGCGGCGCTTGCTGTTTACATGGTTGCCAAAGCGCCTGAGTTTAGCATCTTCAAGCGCAGAAAAGATAAAATCACTAATCCACACACTTTGTAGGTATTGGCAAATTTGGTGAAGGATCTATAATCCCGCTCCTTATTATTGTTTGAGCTTTTTGTGTGAAAGAAAGTAGAAAACCAGATCGAGTAGCCGCAATGAAAGGCATTATTGAGCAGGTAAAAAACACCTTACCTCTTTATGCGCCAGAAACGTTTGTGTGTGGCACCAAGGGTAATTGCGTCGGTTGTCCAAAGAAGTTGTTAGAAATGGTCGACTCTGAGCTGAGTTATTGGGAGTCGGCGATAGATAGAGGCATCACGCCGCAGTTCGATGAGATTCGTCGATTTGGAAAAATGTGCTCAAGTGTTAAGCGCGGACTAAGTCGAAACGGTCTCATTTAAATGAATCTTCCCCTTTAGAACTGGGCATCTCTAGACTAACTTTAGTATTAGATGGCAATTAGGGGGAGAACATTGTGATTCACAACATCTCTGTTTACCACTTGCTTATGGCGCTTGCCGTTTGGTTGTTATCTCCAAGCGTTCTGAGCAAGGACAACGATCTGCGAGAAGTCTCGTTTTATACTGAGGCCTATCCGCCTGCCAATTTTCTTAAAGACGATATAATTACTGGGTATTCCGTCGAGATACTGATGGCAGCGAGTGCCTTAGTTGGCGAACCTGTCACGCTCTCTCAAATGACTCTTCAACCTTGGGCGCGTTCGTATCGCACCGTGTTGACACACGAGAATTCCGTACTTTTTTCTACAACACGTTCTGAACATCGTGAAAAGTTGTTTCAGTGGGTGGGGCCGATCGTTGATATCAAAGTGGTTGTCCTTGCAAGAAAAGACTCAAACATCAAGATTAACGATGCGCTTGATATGGCTAAGTACCGTATTGGTGTAATCCGAGACGATATCGGTGAGCAAAGCTTACTAGAACTCGGTATTCCGAGAAACTCGATGCAAGAGGCCTCTTACGTCACCGTCTTGGCTGAACAGTTAATGAAAAAGCGTATTGATCTGCTTGTCTATGCCGATCGCGCTGCTTATTGGTGGTCGCGTCAAGCAGGTGTAGACCCAAGCATATTTGAAGCTGTATATGTGGTTAAGGAAGGGGATTTATATTTTGCCGTTAATCGCAATACAGACAAAGAAATCGTCGATAAGCTACAAAAAGGGCTTGAGTTGCTGAAGAAAGAAGATGAGTCGGGTATCAGTCGCTATCAACAAATACTCGATAAGTACTAAGGACAGCGTTGCGCTGTCCTTATGCGGTTAGACTTTGGCTTTTTTGACAAAGTATGGGTTGTCGAACTTTTTAGGGCTTCCCAGTTCAGAAACCACCAACTTGTTCCACAATTGAAGATCGAATTCACCTTTCTCAATCGAAGGATACAGTGTCTCTGCTTCTTCAAGAGCGAAGCGGATGAATTGCTTCTTCTTAATTTGATTGTATTTACGTGCCACGCGATTGTGCTTCGAAATCCATTCTTGTTTAAATGCAATCAAACCCGGCTCAGCCTCTTCTATAGGCAATCTTGATAAGTAAATACGCTTGTATGACACTTTACGGTCCATCATGGTGCGCATTGCAGTTTGAATGTACTTACCATGATTGGTAATCGAGATATCGTTTTTATCAAAAAGTTGGACACTCCAACCTGACGGAAAAAAATTAGGTCTTCGGTATTGCTTATTCCTAACTTCGATTGCTTGGTGCATGACAAGATCAGAGGTGCCGTTGAACGTCTGCTGCCATTTGCCTATACGGATCTGTACGGCCGTTGGCAATCGATAAATATTGGTGAATTTATCTTGTTCCATATTAAGTACACTACTATACGTCTATGAATATGAAGACGGGAAAAAGGCGAACCTACGGAACGCCTTAGACATTGCTTGTTTTTTATTCTGCCACAGTGTAAAGACTAGCGCGTATGCAATCTAGTCGTTTGAGTCAATTGTAAGTCAGAAATGTGGCGGCTTACTTTAGCGTTAGATTATACATGATAACTACTGGCTGTGCGATATGTGAGCGATGACAGTTGTATCATTTCATTACGTAATGCCTAATTATCTTAAACAATATTCTGTAAAGTGTATCTACTACTAAGGGGCGACTGCGCCGCCTAAGGTTAAATTTGTCGGCCATTTCGAAATACGGTTACCACCAAGAAAAATATTGCCGTTTACAGTCATGGTGTCGGGGAATGTCGTAATCTTTGACCCGCCGATATACAGATTGCCATCGATGGTTATCCCTTCAGGTAACGTTTCAAGCGGAGTTCGTATCACGCTGAGATCACCTTTTACGCGCAATCTTGGCGGCAAAGAGGTGAGCGGGGTATCAGTTAGGTTGATATAGCCGCCGACTTTTACGCCAGAAGGCCACCTTGTGATTTTGGAGCCTAGCAGGTTAGCATAACCTTTGATTTTTACCCCTTTATCAATCTTGCTTAGGCTGCAGTTGGTCGCAGTCAGACTGCCCTGAATATCCACGCCTTTGGGGATACGTTTAATCGAGGTTTTGGCAATGTTCAGATTCCCTTTGACCACCAAACCACTGGGCAATTCGGTATAGGGCTTATTGCGCAGATCTAAGTTACCATAGTTATCTAGATGGTTAAGAATACGAAATTGATCTAGAGCGACAGCATGGGTATTCAGAGAGAATACGACTAACAAGATTGAAAACAGAATACGCAGCATAGTCGAACGAGGTTTGTAAGAGTGATACCTAATATTAAGTCTAGGCTTAAATAGTGCAATGATATTGGCTTGTTGAAATAAAAAAACGGGCTGAATAGCCCGTTTTAGATAAAAATCAAATAGTTGATTATCGCGCTAGAGAGCGAGTTTTTAGTTCAAAGATCAGTTTCTCAGCACTTACCTCAAACTTAAAACGAGCAGTTAGCTCAGTTGATTCTTCAGTGATAGGAGACACTTCAAATTCAACAGCCGCACAAACTTGCTTGGCTAACTCAACATACCTATCCAGTTCTGCCTGTAGTAGTGTTTGGCCAGCTGCAAAGATAGTTACTTCGGCAACATCATCACCTTCTTTAATGATGAAACCCATTTCGCCTGCACAGCCACATGCTTCGCATACTTGTTCTGGTTCAGTGCTCATCTCAAATCAATCCTCTTACAAATAATAGGGCTATATTACCCAGTAATTAGATCTGAATCCATAAAAAGGACTCTGCTAGCAATAGAGTAAATAACAGTATGATCTATTGTTTGCTGAAATTTTGCGCAAACATAAACACGACGAATTGGTTAGTGCTAAGTGTGATTTAGATCAATAAATTACGAAAATTCATGTCATTCTCGCGTCAGAATGCTATTCAGTTAGTTGTAAGCACCAACAAATTGTAAGATTATCGGTCGCTCAATATTATATAAACAAAAAGATAACGTCCTTTGATTTCATAAATATCGTCAATGGTTATTTATGGAAAATTAGCTTGCATTACACAACAATTAGATAAGCCGTATGGTTTAATTGTGGTTTGGTCTTTTACGTTGAAAAATGACGTACGATACTAAAACGGAAGTTAGTGACATTGGACGTCAATAATTAAAGACGGATATACAGAGAGAAGAGCCTAAACATGCCAAAGCGTAGTAAAGAAGATACTGAGATCACCATCCAGAAAATAATGGATGCGGTAGTAGACCAACTATTACGACTCGGTTACGACAAGATGTCGTACACAACATTAAGCCAACAGACAGGTGTATCAAGAACAGGTATTAGTCACCACTTTCCGAAGAAGACTGACTTCACTGCTGCACTGGATGGTCGCATTTTTAAAATGTTTGTCGAGCACGTTAATTTTGAAAACGGACTGGAAGCATTTTCATCTAGTTGGGTAGCTGCGCTAGATAACGAAGAGTTTCGTGCGATCCTACGTCTACTATTCCACCACATTGTGACTTCTCAAAGTACACATGAGTTTGCCAGCAATGGTATTGAGCGCCTTTACAAGGTTTGTGAAGAGAAGCTCGGTGATGGTAGTGCAAAAGAACTTGAGTGGTTAATTGGTCGTTCACTGATTCGAATGGCTCAATAGTCAAAAAAAGCCTTCTTCGGAAGGCTTTTTTGATCCTATAGAAACCTACTATCGGTAGCTATAGCTTTCTAAACTGGGTTACAAGCTTTCCTTGTGAGTCTAAGTTTTCGACCAGTCCTTCACATTCGTCTTTAGTATCACTTGCTAACACATTGGTTGCTGCGCAAACATCACTGATTGATTGAACGCTAGAGTTCATTTCATCTGTCACTCGTGCCATTTCTTCAATCGCAGTAGCGATTTGATTGTTTCGGTCAGAGATATCTGTCACTTGATGAAGTAGGGCATCCAGTTTATCTCCGGAAGTATTAGCACAATCGACACAGATGTCTGAAAGTTGATTGCCTTCATTCATGGCTTGAACTGCTTTTTCAGTGCTGGCTTGAATGAGCTTGATGATGTTCTGGATCTCCTCTGTTGACTCGTGGCTTCGTTGAGCTAATTGGCGGACTTCATCTGCTACTACGGCAAAACCTCGACCTTGTTCACCCGCACGCGCTGCCTCAATCGCTGCATTGAGTGCTAGTAAGTTGGTTTGCTCTGCGACACCTTGGATGATGACCAGAACTTCGCCGATAGTTCTACCATGCTCTACCAACTGTTGGATAACCTCAGAAGCCACACCCAGTTGTTTGGATAGCTCACTGATTGAATCGATAGTTTGAGTAACGGAAGCTCTACCTTCATTTGCAGCGGTACTTGCTTGTTCTGTGACATCTGAAGCGCTTTGCGCATTTTGAGCTATTTCGTTAGCGGTAGAGTGCATTTCATTGATCGCAGCAGCAACTTGTTCTGTCTCCGAAGTTTGACCAACAAGGTTCTCTGCGGTTGTCTCACAGTTTTTAGCCGAGGAACTCGCCGCCTTTGATATTTGTTGGTTGGAGTCTTGAATTCGGCCAACTATGGAATTGATTTCTGATTGGCGCATCTTAAATGCAAGTTGAATCTCTGAAATATCGTCTACCCGTTTGTTGTATACCAACTCCATTAAAGGGTTGTCGAAAACTTTCCGCGCTTGGGCCGAGAGTTCTTCTAAGCGTCTTGTTTGTGCGTAGGCAGTGGCGGTGCTAAGAGCAAAAAACACCCAGATAGCAGTAGTGGGGGAAAAGGAGGCGATAGCACTTGCTGCTATGGCTATCAACAACATAACGCTTGCCATTCGTTGCCACAACCGAGTTCGAGGTAGTTTAAGCTGAAGAGGGGTATTGCCTTGATTGAGCTGTGCATAAATCTTTTCGGCATTTTTGACGTGCTCTCTATTAGGCGCAAGTCTCACCGATTGATACTCGACCGTTTTGCCATTCTCTTTTATCGGGGAAGCAAAGGCATCAACCCAATAGTGGTCACCATTTTTGCAGCGGTTTTTCACTAATCCCATCCATGAGTTACCTTGTTTTAGATAACCCCACATGTTTTCAAAGGCTGCTGGTGGCATATCTGGGTGTCGGACGATGTTATGGGGTTGGCCCACTAACTCATCCAACGTATATCCAGCGACTTCGCAAAAATCCTGGCTTGCATAGGTGATATGGCTGCTTGGCTTAGTGATAGAGAGTAAATTGTATTCTGGCGGATACGTGACTTCCCTTTGGGTTACGGGTTGGTTTACGCGCATAAGGTTCCCCTATTACTTCCTTTTATAAAACGATTTCTAATGACCGAGTTCCATTCAGTATATGAACAAATTGAATACTTGACCTAATTACTAGGGATTAATTTTGTTTTTGATTCTTTTGTTATTTGTCACGTCAATTATGTGGTCTAAGCTTAATTGCATAGTCAATTGTTACGACTTTAGTTGAAGCCTTCACGAAGTGGCGAGTAAAGATGAGGAAGCAAGGATGTCAAACAATAAGTCGGTTGGTTCATATACAAGTGCGGACAGCTTACTTAAGTTACACGATTTAACAGAGGCTGACTTGGCGCTTATCCGTAAGTTTGGCGATCTAATGTTGCCTAAACTGCATGACTATGTGGGTCACTTTTATGACTGGCTAGAGAATCAACCCGAATATACACAGTTTTTTGCAGACGATAAAAAGTTGAAACGGGTTCAGAATGCGCAAATTGAGTATTGGAGTACATTTTTCAAAGCCAAAGTAGACGACGAATATGTTAAACAGCGCCGAGATGTAGGAGAGGTGCATGCGCGTGTTGGTTTGCCTTTACCCACATACTTCGCAGGTATGAATATCTCGATGGTTATCTTCACTAAAAGGATGTACGACGGAAGTTTATATAGTGATGAATACAGCTCGCTTGTTACAGCCTTTACGAAACTGCTTCATTTAGATACCACAATCGTAGTTGATACTTATTCACGCTTAATCAATCGCCGAATTGCGGAACAGAGCGAAGCGCTTCTTGCAATGTCTACGCCAGTGACCATGGTGTGGCAAGATATTTTAATGCTCCCTATTGTGGGGATCATTGATTCCAAGCGGGCGCAAGACATTATGTCGGCTGTGCTCAACAAAATATCCGAACACCGCGCTAAAATTTTCATTATGGATATCTCAGGTGTTGCGGTTGTCGATACCGCCGTTGCCAATCACTTTATTAAGATTACCAAAGCCACCAAATTGATGGGCTGTGATTGTTTAGTGTCGGGCGTTTCACCGTCAATTGCGCAAACCATGGTTCAGCTTGGTATCAACGTTGGAGAAGTACAAACCAATGCTACCTTAAGGGATGCATTAGAAAATGCATTTGAAATGATGGGGTTAAACGTACAGGCACTAAAAGCACTCTCTTAGTTTGAGGCTTAGCATAATAATGAAGAAGTCTATTTCCATAAGTCAGTTACAGAATGTTCTTGTTGCGACGATTCAAGTCGACTTGAGTGATGAAGTCTTAGATGACTTTCGCTTTCACTTGCTAGAAAAAGTCGCAAGCCACTCGATTAGTGGTGTACTGATTGATTTGTCGGAAGTTAAAACCTTAGATCGCGCCGATTTCGATAAGCTGTTTACCATTGCAAAAACGGTACAAGTTATGGGTAGGCGCTGTCTGTTTGTTGGTATACGACCTGGTATTGCAATGGCATTGGTTAACATTGGCTATCATACCGAGCAGCTGCCTTGTGTGCAGAGTATTGACGATGGTTTACATCTGATAGGAGGCGTCATTGATTGATTCTAGTGCTCCTGCAAAAGTGATAGAAACGCATCATGTTAAGTCAGAGTCAGATGTCATGAGTGTTGTATTGGCTGTGTACACTATAGCTCAGCAGCTTGGGTACAGCGCTGCTTTTGTAAGTGAGTTAGCTACGTCGGTATCTGAACTTGCCACTAATATTGTGAAATATGCGGGAGAAGGTGAGGTATCTATTCACCAAGTTGAAACTTCGCTAAATATTGGCTTGAAGATTATCGCTTCAGATTCCGGGGATGGAATTAGCGATTTGACAAGTGCGTTGAAAGACAATTATTCGACCGGGCAATCTTTGGGGCTTGGGCTTCCTGGTGTAGTGAGAATGATGGATGACTTTGATATTCAGTCTTCACCTGAAATAGGGACAATTGTCACTATTACCAAGTGGAAGAACTAATATGGGGTTTCAATACAGCGTCAAGTGCGTCCCATATCGAGATGAACCGGAAGCCGGAGATGGCTTTCATATCTGTAAGCTAGACAACGGGCTACTGGTCACAATTATTGATGTTTTAGGTCATGGAGTAAAAGCCGCTCAGTTAGCCCGACAATTAGAACAGTTTCTTGATGCTAGTGGCAGCGCTGATATTGATTGGACAATGCGTCAAGCCCATCAATTCTTAGCCGGAACCTTAGGTGCAGCCATGACCATAGTTTTTTTCGATTCAACCAAGTTAAAAGGCTATGGTTTAGGTGTGGGAAACACTCTTGTTCGTCGGCTTGGAGATAAAGGAACGAGTTTCCATGCTCAAGCAGGGATCGTGGGTGAGACCTTACCGAATCTAAGGCATTTTGAATTCGAATTTACTAACGACTCCACCTTTCTCTTGACTACAGATGGTGTCAAAGAAAACATTTCTCAGTCTGAGTTAGAGCATGCCAATGGCAAAGCTTTGGATTACATCTCCTCTTATTTTATTGAGTCTTTCAGTAAGCCCTTTGATGATGCAACCGCAATAGTTGTGAGGTTCTCTCATGACTAACCAATATCACCTAACTGTTGCCAATAGTGATGTGTCTAGAATTGCACTGCGCAGAAAAATCGCTTCAATATTGGATGTCATTGGTTACCAACACATCGAACGTGACCAACTGCTGATGCTTGGCAGTGAAATCCCTCGGTATCTCTTCACACTTACAGACAAAATTCAATTGATAGCGGCATTGGATGATGAAATGCTGATGTTTGAATGGCGCTGTCCTGAACTTACCACACCTATTCCCCATTTAGCGATTCCAATACTGGATGTTGATATATCCAAACAGAGTTTAATTTGGCGAATCCGGTTAGGGACTGCGCTTACCACCCAGCAACGTACCACCATAGCAAACATACTAGGAGAAAAATCACGGGATGAGTTGTTGGAAGAGTTGCAACAAAAAAACTTGGCTTTAGCAGAGCACCAACAAGGTTTAGAAGCTGAAATTGAGCGTCGAACCAAAGATCTGAAAGCCTCTGAGGCCTTGTCGAGTACGATTATTGATGGGGCTCCGTCGAGCGTCGTTATTATTGATGCGTACCAGAAAATTGTCATGTGGAATAAGACGGCGCAAGAGACTTATGGCTTTACTTCGCAGGAAGTCACCGGCAAGAACTTATGTGAATTACTCAAAATCGACTTGCCAAAAGACCTAGAAGAAATCTTGAGTGGTGAGCTTTCAATTGATGATCAAGATAAGGTCAGTGGCGGTTTCTTTGAAGTTGAAACGTTCACCAAAGATGGAAGAATGATTCCAATAGATCTTGGGATTAGCATTTTTTGGTTTGATGACCAGTGTTGTGCAGCCATGTTTTTGCGTGATGTGACTTCGAGGAAGTTAGTCGAAGATGAGCTTACGAAGGCTCGTGCGAAAGCAGAGGAAGCGGTTGAAGTAAAGTCCATGTTCTTAGCCAACATGAGCCACGAAATTCGCACGCCTATGAACGCGATCATTGGTATGTCTCACCTTGCGTTGAAAACAGACCTTTCACCCAAACAACACGACTATTTGTCTAAGATCCACAATTCAGCTTCTCTACTGCTCGGTATCATCAACGATATTCTCGACTTCAGCAAAATAGAAGCTGGCAAACTTACCATTGAAGAGATCGACTTTTATCTCGATGATGTTTTGCACAATGTTTCTATGGTGACGGGTCAAAAAGCGTTTGAAAAAGGCTTAGAGCTTCTGTTTAAAGTCTCAAAAGATGTACCGAAAGTGATTAAAGGCGACCCGCTTCGCTTGGGGCAAATTATCATTAACTTGGTGAACAACGCGGTTAAGTTTACAGAGCAGGGCGAGATAGCGGTGACGGTCAATGTCCGCCCTGAGTCGGATGGTCAGATTTACTTATGCTTAGACGTTCAGGATACCGGAATTGGAATGTCAAAGGAGCAAGCTGACAAGTTATTCAATGCATTTACTCAGGCAGATGGTTCTACTACCCGGCGTTATGGAGGTACAGGGTTGGGACTATCAATATGCAGAAGACTGGTCGAGCTTATGAATGGTGAAATTCGAGTTGATAGTACGCCTAATCAAGGCAGCTGTTTTTCATTTTGCGTCCTCGTTGGATTTGAAGAAGCCAATCAAGATAAATGTTTGGTGGTTCCAGATACGCTCCAATCAGTAAAAGCGTTAGCTGTAGATGATAATGAACATGCGCTACTTATCATGGAAGATTTACTGGATGTCTTGCCTAATAAGCCAGCTATGGTCAACAGCGGACAAAAAGCACTGCAAGAGCTTGAACGCGCCTCAGCGGCTGGAGAGCCTTATAACCTAGTGTTCATGGATTGGAAGATGCCTGAAATGAGTGGTATTGAGGCAACAAAGCTGATCCGCCAACAAATCAAACCGCAGCATCAACCCCAAATGGTCATTGTTACTGCTTATGACAAAGATGACATCTCCAATGAACTAGACGATTTAGATATTGCAGGATTCCTGGCGAAACCGATAGGACAGTCATTTCTGTTTGATCTATTGATGGACCTATTCGCGCCCCAAGGTTCATCGTCGAGTTCCCGCCATAAATCAAAGGCGGAAAAAGACGGTGGTATGTTTAACGGGTTGCGCGCACTGCTCGTTGAGGACAATGAGATTAATCAGCAAATTGCGGTTGAGCTGATGGAAGACAAAGCGATTCATGTGACGGTGGCCAACAACGGCTTAGAAGCGTTAGAAATCTTAGAAAAAGACAGGGATGCCTTTGACATAATTTTTATGGATCTACAGATGCCTGTTATGGATGGTTACGAGGCTAGTCGAAGAATTCGATCCAATGAGTTGTACGATGACATTCCACTGGTTGCCATGACGGCGCATGCGATGATTGAAGAGAGAGAAAGGTGTTTAAGTTTGGGTATGAACGAGCATGTATCTAAACCGATTGATCCAGACGCGCTTTATTCGACGATAAAGAGGTGCTGTATCGATAAGCTCGACCTTAAAGATTCGAGGCAACAGTTTGCTGTATCGGAGCAAGATAATGAGAGTGCTGTTGATACTAGCTATTCGATTCATGATATTGAGTTGCTTGACGCTAAAAGTGGGCTAATGCGTGTTGCAGGTAACGAAGTACTCTATCAAAGATTGCTCTCTCAGCTTGTTGATAAAGAACATGATTTCTGTAAGCGTCTAAACATATCGCTTGAGAAACAAGATTATCCCCACGCGAAACTGCTAATACATACGCTGAAAGGTTCTGCTGGGAATTTAGGGGCAACACGATTGTCTGATATCGCCGCACGATTAGAGTCACAATTGGGTGAAGAAGGGACCAATCAAGAGTTTGAAAACTTAATTGAGGAACTTGAAGCACATTTAGAGCCGTTTTTTATGGCAGTTTGCAAAGGGCTAGGCCGACCTTATCCCGCTGAAGTTAAAGAGAGCTTAGATGACGAGAGTGTCGCGCTGATAGCTCGGCTCGATATGTTACTTAATGAATTTGACTCAAGTGCTATCGACTTTCTTGACGAGCACTACATACGACTCAATACTTTACTAGAGTCGGAGAACTTCGAAGCCTGCTGTCGGAATATTCACGATTGTGACTTTCTAGCGGCAAGTCAGGCGTTGAGAAAGGCGATCAGTATCTATCCATTAGATATTGAGAAAGTGTTTGGAGAGTCAAGTGGCTGATTCGGTATCGAGTGTGCTTGTTGTCGACGACAACGCAGAAAATCGGGTGTTATTAAGCAGCCTGCTTAAGCCGCATCACAAAGTCATTGTGGCAACGAGTGGCCAGCAAGCTCTGGCTATCTGCGAAAATCAATCTCCTGACATTGTCCTTTTAGATATCATGATGCCAGAGATGGATGGTTATGAAGTCTGTGAGAGGCTCAAAGCCAATCCGAATACCCAGCACATTCCAGTTATCTTTCTCACCGCTAAAACTCAGATTGAAGATGAGCAACGTGGCTTTGAAGTTGGAGCGGTCGATTATATCCTGAAGCCGATCAGTCCACCGACCTTGCTATCACGTATCAATACTCACCTTAAGCTACGTTTCACGATGGAAGAGCTGTCTGAGCAAAACGAAAGCTTAGAACAACGCGTGAAAAAACGTACTCGAGAGTTAGAAATGCTGCAAGACGCGACAATAGGCGCGATGGCTTCATTGGCGGAAACACGAGACAACGAAACAGGAAACCATATACGTCGCACGCAAAACTACGTCAAACTGCTTGCTGAAGAGCTCCTGCTTAATGGTCACTACACGGAAGAGTTGAATCCGAGCTCAATAGAACTGCTCTACAAGTCAGCACCTCTGCATGACATTGGTAAAGTCGGTATTCCTGATAGCGTACTGTTGAAGCCGGGTAAATTGACCGATGAAGAGTTTCATTTGATGAAGTTCCACACCACGCTTGGTCGAGCAGTGCTATTGACGGTTGAGGACTCTATTGACTTTAAGTGTGATTTTCTTCAAACGGCAAAAGAGATTGCCTACAGTCATCAAGAAAAGTGGGATGGTAGCGGTTATCCGGAAGGTTTGTCAGGCTATGATATTCCTTTGAGTGCGCGGCTTATGGCGGTTGCTGATGTCTATGATGCGCTAATTTCAGAGCGCGTATATAAACCGGCTTTTTCCCATGAGAAAGCGGTAGGAATTATTGCTGATGGCTCAGGTAGCCATTTCGAACCCTTGATGGTCGATACCTTCTTAGCAATAGAAGAAAAATTTAGAGAGATTGCGTCAACGTTTCGCGATGAAGGATTTGACGAGGACTCATTTAATCAAAAAGCGAGTGGTGAAGAGTAAGCCTAATATGGGTCTAGTGGTCTTACCTACTGTTTACTCAAAAGAAATTTGCCGCCTAGCGTACCGGGTGTGCAAACCTTCTGTTACACTCAAATAATAAACTACATAAACAGGAGTAGGTGTACGCATGTCTTATCCGGTACTTATATGCGATGACTCCGCTTTGGCGAGAAAGCAAATGGCTCGCTCACTGCCTGCTTCGCTAAATGCTGATATTACCTTTGCAGTCCATGGATTGGATGCTTTAGAGCAGCTAGAACAAAATGAATTCAAGTTGATGTTCTTGGATTTAACCATGCCAGAGTTGGATGGTTTTGGCACATTAGAAGAAATTGGCAATCGAGGTATTGATATACCTGTGGTGGTTGTATCAGGCGATATTCAACCTAAGGCCAAAGAAAGGGTGATGACGCTAGGTGCAAAGGCGTTTATCCAGAAGCCAATTGATAAAGATGCTCTTAATCAGGTGCTTAAAGAGCTAGTTGAACCGCCAACTCAACCGAGAATTATCACGCCTGTTTCTGTCGAACTACCGATACTTCGCCGCCGCGACATCTATATGGAAGTGGCTAACGTATCTATCGGTCAAGCGGCTGACGCCTTGGCAAGACACTTTGACGTGTTTGTCCATTTACCCTTACCAAACGTAAACATACTAGAAGTCAGTGAACTTCACATGGCCCTTAGAGACCTTGCGGAAAACGATCAAGTCTCAGGGGTGTGCCAAGGGTTCAGTGGAGAAGGTATAGCAGGTGAAGCGCTGGTACTATTAAGTGATTCAAGTGTCAGCGACCTTAAAAAACTAATGAAAGTCCCAGCCGATAGTGAAGAGTTAGAAGAGCTTGAACTGTTAATGGACGTTTCTAACATTTTGGTCGGTTCTTTCTTGAATGGTTTGGGTAAGCAAGCTGAGGTGCGTTTCTTCCAAAGTTCTCCAGTGTTGTTAGGCCAGCACATCTCTATTGATTCTGTGATTTCATCAACGACCGGTGTGTTTAAGAAAACGATGACGTTTGAAGTGAGCTACAACATTGATGGAACGTCGATACGTTGTGATTTACTGTTTATGTTTGTCGATGAATCGTTACCACTTCTAGACAACAAGCTTTCGTACCTAATGGAGGACTTCTAATGTTATCTCTTCCAGCTGAATTTGAGCAGTTCCACTGGATGGTGGATATGGTGCAAAATGTAGATTTGGGCTTAGTGGTTCTCGATACTGATCATAATGTTCAAGTGTGGAATGGGTTTATGACTCATCACAGTGGCATACAAGCGCACGATGCGATTGGTAAGTCTCTGTTTGAGCTGTTTCCTGAAATTCCTCAAGATTGGTTTAAGCTAAAAACCAAACCCGTTTATGATTTAGGCTGTCGTAGCTTTATCACTTGGCAGCAGCGTCCATACTTGTTTAAGTGCCGAAATGTTCGTCCTGTGACTCAACAAGCAGACTTTATGTATCAGAACATTACGCTTAACCCGATGCGTACACCTACGGGTGAGATTCGTTCTTTGTTTCTATCTATACAAGATGCGACCGCTGAAGCGCTTGTCTCCAAAAAGCAATAATCTGTAATCAACGCCAAGGATTTCCTTGGCGTTGTTGTTTATGCTTTAAATATCTTCCAATACCCCGTCGAATTTATGAACTCAACACTTCCTCTAGAACTGTATACAGGCCAGCAAGTTAAACACGGTGAACAGCAAGCAGCTAAGCTCGCTGGCGTTGAGATGTATACGTTAATGCTTCGAGCTGGGCTGGCAACTTATCAACTGATGAGAGATGAGTTTCCTCGTGCAAAGCGTATTGTGATAATGGTAGGAACAGGAAACAACGGCGGAGATGGCTTTGTCGTCGCCAAACTTGCCAAGTCAGATGGATTAGACGTTTCTCTCTATCTATTCGGTGATGAGACCAAAATATCTGGTGATGCGGCTATAGCCAAACAAGAGTGGAAGGAGTGCGGCGGAGAGATTCAATTGTTCGACTCGTTGGATTGGTCGAAAAGCAGCGCGGATGTGTTGATTGATGGACTATTGGGCACTGGTCTTACGGGAGAAGTCAGGAAGCCCCTTCAAGATCTCATCGCAAAGGTCAATGACAGCCAAGTTCCGGTTGTCGCGATAGATACTCCTTCCGGTTTGTGTACCGACAGTGGTCAAATCTTGGGAAATGCGATCATTGCAAAACACACGGTAACGTTTATTGGCGTAAAACAGGGTTTAACAACCGGACAGGCGAGAGCGTACACAGGTAAGCTTCACTTTGCGGACCTGGGTGTTGAGAGTGAATTCAGGCAGTGCGTAGAAGCCAGTAGCCGATTTATCGATGCGGGCCAATTTCGCTTAGCGATGCCGCCCCGTATCGCTACAGCTCACAAAGGGCACAATGGACGTTTACTATGCTTGGGTGGGAATCAAGGCTATGCGGGCGCGATTCGTCTATGTGCGACTGCAGGGGCGCGAAGTGGTGCTGGTCTGATACGTACGTTATGTCACCCCCATTCGGCGATGCCACTGCAGGTTGCCTGCCCAGAGGTAATGACGTTGGGGTGGGGCGGCGAAGCTGATGCCCTGAAGGGTGGGTTAGATTTTGCTGATGTCATTGCTGTGGGACCAGGGCTTGGTACTGATTACTGGGCACAAGATATGTTCTTAGCAGCTAACCGAGTAGAAAAACCAAAAGTTATCGATGCGGATGGTCTCAATCTCTTGGCGCGGCAACCCTATGTCGATAGTTTGCGAATTATCACTCCCCACCCGGGTGAAGCGGCTCGTCTTTTGGGGTGCGGTGTCACAGACATCGAACAAGACCGCTTTCAAGCAGTAAGAAACTTGCATAAGAAATACGGCGGCATCATTGTCTTGAAAGGCGCGGGAACCTTAATATTCGACGGAGACGAGACCTCAGTTTGTCAGGCAGGAAATGCAGGAATGGCAACTGGCGGTATGGGGGATGTGTTAACAGGGATTATCGCTGCCTTGATCGCGCAGGGAATGTCATTGCCTAATGCTGCCAAGTTCGGCGTACTATTACATAGTATTGCCGCAGACCAAATCGCAGCGCGTAAAGGACAAATCGGTATGCTCGCCAGCGATGTGATTGATGAGGCGCGATCGGTGCTTAATCACTGGTTAACTTGAACGATTTTTGAACTTTTCTTAATCAATTCTGTGACTTCGATTGTTATTTCACACTAATTCGTTACAATACGCGTTCGTTCCTGAGTTGCGCATCCGTATTTGCGCAGAAAAAGGAAAAGAACTCTCGTCTTTACTCCTTGAATTCTAAGTTAAAGACACGTTTTAAATTGCATGTGTTGCTTGGTGTGCAACACCACTGTAAAGGACAGTTAAATGCCTATTATTACTCTTCCTGACGGCAGTCAGCGTCAATTTGACAACCCTGTTTCTACTCTTGATGTCGCACAATCTATCGGTCCTGGTCTTGCGAAAGCAACCATCGCTGGTCGTGTAGATGGTAACCGTGTTGATGCTTGTGATCTTATCGAACAAGATGCAAGCCTAGAAATCATCACAGTTAAAGATGAAGTAGATGGTCTAGAAATCGTTCGCCACTCTTGTGCTCACCTACTTGGTCACGCGATCAAGCAGCTTTTCCCTGAAGCGAAAATGGCGATTGGTCCAACTATCGATAGTGGTTTCTACTACGATATTGACCTTGAGCACTCTCTAACGCAAGAAGATCTAGAAAAGATTGAAAAGCGTATGAAAGAGCTTGCTAAGACCAAATACCAAGTCATCAAGAAAAAGGTTAGCTGGCAGGAAGCTCGCGATGCATTTGAAGCTCGCGGTGAAACATACAAGATGGAAATCCTAGACGAGAACGTTTCTCGTGATGATCGTCCTGGTCTTTACCATCATGAAGAATACATCGATATGTGTCGTGGTCCACACGTACCACATATGGGTTTCTGTCAGCACTTCACGCTACTGAACGTAGCAGGTGCATACTGGCGTGGTAACAGTGACAACAAGATGCTACAACGTATCTATGGTACTGCTTTCCATGACAAAAAAGCGCTTAAAGCGCACCTTACTCGCTTAGAAGAAGCAGCGAAACGTGACCACCGTAAAATCGGTAAACAGTTAGATCTGTTCCACATGCAGCAAGAAGCACCGGGTATGGTGTTCTGGCATCATAATGGTTGGTCTATCTTCCGTGACTTAGAAGTGTTCGTACGTCAAAAGCTAACAGAGTACGATTACCAAGAAGTAAAAGGTCCATTAATGATGGATCGCGTTCTTTGGGAACGTTCTGGTCACTGGGATAAATACGCAGATGCGATGTTCACAACTTCTTCTGAGAACCGTGAATACGCGATTAAACCGATGAACTGTCCAGGTCACGTACAGATCTTTAACCAAGGTCTGAAATCTTACCGTGATCTACCGCTACGTATGGCAGAGTTTGGCTCTTGTCACCGTAACGAGCCGTCGGGTGCACTACACGGCATTATGCGTGTACGTGGCTTCACACAGGACGATGCACACATCTTCTGTACTGAAAGCCAGATCCAAGACGAAGTAACGGGTTGTATCAAGATGGTTTACGATACATACCAAACTTTCGGCTTCTCTAACATCGTGGTTAAGCTATCTACTCGCCCAGAAAAGCGTGTAGGTTCAGATGAGATCTGGGATCAATCTGAAGAAGCACTTAAGCTATCTCTAGAATCAATGGATATTCCATACGAGATTCAAGAAGGCGAAGGCGCGTTCTACGGTCCTAAGATTGAATTTACGCTTTACGATTGTCTAGATCGTGCATGGCAGTGTGGTACAGTTCAGCTAGACTTCAACCTACCGGGTCGTCTAGGAGCTACTTACGTGGATGAAAATAACGAGCGCCAAGTGCCAGTTATGATTCACCGTGCTATTCTAGGTTCACTAGAGCGTTTCATCGGTATTTTGATCGAAGAATACTACGGCTTCTTCCCAACTTGGTTATCGCCAGAGCAGGCTGTAATCATGAATATTACTGATAAGCAGTCAGATTATGTTCAGGAAGTGGCACAAAAACTACAAAAATGTGGAATTAGAGCTAAAGCGGACTTGAGAAATGAGAAGATAGGCTTTAAAATCCGCGAACATACTTTGAAGCGTGTACCGTATATGCTTGTTTGTGGCGACCAAGAAATGGAAGCTGGCGAAATCGCAGTACGTACTCGTAAAGGCAAAGATCTTGGCAAGTTTAAAGTGGATGACTTTATCTCATACATCCAAGACGAGATCTCAAGCCGTAAGCTCAATCTGGAGGAATAAACTATTAAAGGCGGAAGACGCGGCCAAGTACCGGCCAAACAAAATGCTCATCGTTTAAACGGTGAAATTCGTGGCGTTCGTGAAGTTCGTTTAACTGGCGCTGATGGTGAATCAGTTGGTGTTGTTTCTATCCAAGAAGCAGTAGCAGCAGCTGAAGAAGCTGGTATGGATCTGGTAGAAATCAGTCCAAACGCTGAGCCACCAGTATGTCGTGTAATGGACTACGGTAAATTCCTCTTTGAGAAGAGCAAATCTGCTAAAGAGCAGAAGAAAAAGCAAAAACAGGTCCAGATTAAGGAAGTAAAATTCCGTCCTGGAACTGATATTGGAGACTATCAGGTAAAACTACGCAACCTGACGCGTTTCCTTGAAGAAGGCAACAAAGTGAAGGTAACAATTCGCTTCCGTGGCCGAGAAATGGCACACCAAGAGATCGGTGTTGACGTTCTAAATCGTCTTAAGGAAGACACTGTTGATTTAGCAGTAGTGGAATCTTTCCCTAAGAAGATCGAAGGTCGTCAGATGATCATGGTTCTTGCCCCTAAAAAGAAGTAATTAACGGCTTTGCAAGTAAGAAAACTCAGCTGCCGTAAGGTGGCTGAGTTTTGTTCGCCCTAATTACTATTGTTTAAAACAACTCAACAATGCGGAGTTATTCATCATGCCTAAGATGAAAACCAACAAAGGTGCTGCTAAGCGTTTTAAGAAAACTGCTGGTGGTATTAAGTTTAAGCACGCTACTAAACGTCACATCCTGACTAAGCGTACTACTAAGAACAAGCGTCAGCTTCGTCCAAATGCAATCCTTCCTAAGTGTGAAGTGGCTGCAGTTGCTCGTATGCTACCATACGCATAATTCTTTTTAGTTTATTAATCGTTTAGTTTAGGAGAAGCATAATGCCTCGCGTAAAACGTGGTGTACAAGCTCGTGCACGTCATAAGAAAGTTCTAAAACAAGCTAAAGGTTACTACGGTGCACGTTCACGTGTTTACCGCGTAGCTTTCCAAGCAGTTACTAAAGCTGGTCAATACGCTTACCGTGACCGTCGCAACAAGAAACGTCAATTCCGTCAACTATGGATTGCACGTATCAACGCTGCATCTCGTCAGAATGGTCTATCTTACAGCCGTTTCATCAACGGTCTTAAGAAAGCATCTATCGAGATCGACCGTAAGATCCTTGCTGACATCGCGGTATTCGACAAAGCTGCATTCGCAGTTCTAGTTGAAAAAGCGAAAGCTGCTCTTTAATTAGAGTTAGTTTTTAGGATTAAGAAAAGGAGAGCTTCGGCTCTCCTTTTTTGTATCTGTAGTTCAGAAGACATCTCCCTTTGTTCGTAAACCCGCAACGATGTGATTAATTGTTGGCTATTCTTTTCTTAGTGATATAGGAAGGCAGAATTTATGGTCATCATCCTTGAATCTGAACTGGTTTGTCCGAAGTGCCAGAGTAAACGCACTGAAGTTATGCCTACAGACCACTGCGTTTACTTTTACGAATGTACCAATTGTGGAGAGCTGTTAAAGCCAAAGCATGGCGATTGCTGCGTGTTTTGCTCCTATGGCAGCGTTCCCTGCCCACCTATACAACACAAAGGTAGTTGTTGTTAAATGTGCGGGCTTGGTTCTTGTCTACCTATAATCAGGTTTGATTGGTAAATTAAAACCAAGGAGTGAGCAATGATCGAAGTTATTCCAAACTGGCACCCATTTGTGGTGCATTTTGTTATCGCCCCAATGGTTATTTCCTCTCTCTGCTATATCCTAAGTCTGTTTCCTTTTCCTGCTAACTTACGCTCTGAGCTACTCATTGTGGCTAAGTGGAGCTTATATGCTGCTGCGATTTCTAGTCCTATTGCTGCCATCACGGGGTGGTATGCTTTTAATACAGTTGCACACGATGAGGCTGGGCACGCAGCAATGCTGCTGCACCGTAAGGCTGCCATTGTTTCTGTCGCACTTATGTTTGTCTCTCTGGGTGTATTCTTCCTAATACGTAATAAGACAGTCAACGTATGGTTTATTGTTATCGTGCTAGTCTCGACCATGAGCGTACTTGTCACCGGTTATCTCGGTGCAGAAAATGTTTATCGCCATGGCATAGGTGTGCAGAGGATTCCAGAGATCGTTAATGGAGTCGGTCTTGAGGATCACAGCCACCATGATCATGACCATTAATCGATGTTGTTGACTTAGTGTAAATTCCTATTGCAAACATATTGAATTCACTTAATATTTTGATTCAAACTCATTATGCACCTGAGTGGGTAGATTAGGTATTAGGGGTAATATGCAAGCAAAGGAAGCATTTGAAGCGGCGAGTAGTGCAGAGAAAGTCGCGAGCTCGTTGTACAAATGGATTGCAGGTAATCGTGGGCTTAAAAGAACGGTTGCAGTTGAACTGCAAGAAAACATAGAGCTTATTCGTTTGTACATTGAGACACGTTCTGGGTATGAACAACTCATTCCACAAATTAAAGAATCAGCCTATCGAAACGCATTGCAGCAAGGGTTTAACTTTAACTCACTCAATCGCTCCAAAATAGATGCAGCCAGCACTAAAGGAATCAAACAGCTTGAGCGCTACCATGGGTGGGAGACTCAGCAAGTGATTGAAAGCATTTACGCAAAGATTTCAGCAATTAAAGCTGCCATCAGTATTAAAGATAATGCCAAGCCACTTCGGCTAGGGGTTCGATTACACAACATCTTCAAGCTTCTTGTGATGCTCTCTAATCACATTGGTCAAAAGTAAAGTAGCCGAACGAGGGGATAGGAAATGGATATTCTGATTGAACAAGAAAAAGCGCTACATCAGTTTTCAGTTAGGAAAGACAAAGCTGAAAGAGAACGACTAATCCACCCGACATTTCGTGAAGTAGGGAAATCGGGTACTAGTTTTGATTTTGAGGCGAACAGTGAAATGATGGAGGGAGAAGAACCTTCTCAAGTTATCATTCATTCACAGGATTATGAATGTATCCAACTCGAACCTTCCGTTCAGCTTCTTCTGTATAAATCAGCATTAATCTCTGCGGATGGTGAAATTAGTAGCTATGCCAAACGGTCATCGATTTGGGCATTCACCGGATGTAACTGGCAACTGAAATATCATCAAGGGACACCTTGCCCTGCATTTGAAATTGAATCTTAGGTTTATCTCTTAGCTCAATCGAGTGTAGGATGAATAGCGAGCTATTGGTCAAGGAGGACAAATGGAACTAAGACAAGTGCAGCTCTCAGATGCGCAATGGATTGTGGATATCTACAATCATTACATCGCTACGACGGCTATCTCATTCGAAGAAGAGTCTGTTTCTATTGAAGATATGAAGGTGAGGATTGATGCCGTTCTCTCTGCAGAGCTACCTTGGATTGTGCTCGAAGAGGCGGGCCAACCCCTAGGATATGCTTATGCGGCTAAGTGGAAACCTCGCAGTGCTTATCGCTATACGGTTGAACCATCTATTTATCTATCTAGTGATGCGAAAGGCAAAGGCGCGGGGCAAAAGCTCTATACTGCCCTCATTGCTCAATTACGTGAACTCGGTATTAAAAACGCGATAGGAACGATTGCACTTCCAAATCCGTCTAGTGTGGCATTACATGAGAAGATGGGGTTTAGAAAAGTTGGCGAGTTCGCCAACATTGGGTTCAAGTTTGATCAACATATCTCCGTAGGTTATTGGCAGTTAGAGCTTAACTAAATAGACCAAGCAAACCTGTACTGGGCGCCACGACGAACGAAGGGAAAGATAGAGACTGATATGAAGCCAGAACAAATAGGCAAGGCATACGACCAAATTACTCACATTTGGCAACGTGAAAGTTTTAACTTAGAGAATGGTATTGATCAACACAAGCGCGCCATCTCATTTACGGAGAAACGCGGAAAAGCACTTGATATTGGTTGTGGTTGCACTGGGCGATTTATTGATTTGCTGTCTAGAGAAGGGTTCACACCTTCAGGCATGGACGTCTCAAGTGAGATGCTGGCGCTAGCCAAAGAGAAACACCCACAGGTTGAGTTTATCAATGCAGATGTCTGTCAGTACGAATTTGCTGAAAAATACGATTTCATTACCGCTTGGGACAGTATTTGGCATATTCCTTTAGATCAGCAGCGCCAAGTTATGACCAAGATTGTCGATAGTCTCAATATTGGCGGTATCTTCATCTTCTCCTTTGGCGGAACGACTGAAGAGGGCTTTCACACCAACAGCTTTATGGGGCCTGAAGTCTATTACTCGTCACTCGGAACCAATGGATTTTTAAGTTTGTTTATTGAGCAGGGCTGTATGGTTCGACATCTCGAATTTGACCAATACCCAGAGCTACATACTTATTTGATAGTTGAAAAGCTTAAGTAGCCGCATTGAGCTTCATTAAGGGAAAATTCGCTAGGCATCATGGAGGATGTAATGTACGCAGTTATTTTTAAAGCGAAAACGGGGTACCAAGATGCTCACTATTCTGAGATGGTCGCACTTATGCGTAACCTTGCCTTTGAAAAATACAACTGTCGAGACTTTATCGCGGTAACAGAAGGTTCTCAGGAGATAGCGATCTCTTATTGGGAAAATGAAGAAGACATTCGAAAATGGCACTTAGATAGCCAACACTCCATCGCTCAAAACTTGGGGCGAGAGAAATGGTATTCGTCTTATGTTGTTGAAGTTGTGGAGATAAAACGTAAGTATGCGTTTGGTGAGTCGGTATAATATCGGCAAGCGCTCTATATCAAGCTCAAACATACAGCTAAGTGAAGTGGTTAACGATGAACAAACAAGTACGTGTCGGTGTCGCGGTTGTTATCAAGCGAGACAGTCAAATCCTTCTGGGGGAGAGAATTGGTGCTCATGGCGCTCATACTTGGGCAACACCTGGTGGGCACCTAGAATTTGGCGAGTCTATTGAAGAGTGTGCTCAGCGTGAAGTCTTTGAGGAAACTGGATTACAAGTGTCTGCAGTTAGTAAGCTTGGGTTTACCAACGACGTATTTGAACAAGAAGATAAGCACTACATTACGTTGTTCGTAGTCGCGGAGTGCGAAGTCGGAGAGGCAAAAATTATGGAGCCGAACAAATGTAAGCAATGGAAGTGGTTTGCATTGGATTCACTTCCGAAACCACTTTTCTTGCCGATGACCAATGTATTGGCTGAAAATCCAGAACTGAAGACGAAATTTTGAGTAACAAAAGACACCTTCATCCTGACAAAGACAGTCAAGCGAATTGAAAACATGATTTACTAAACCATGATCTTTAAAGAAAGTTTGCCAAATAAGGTACCGATGACGTTGTTGCTTGAAGCTGACCCCAGCGAGCAAAGTATCGCAACGTATCTCAGTGACTCTTGGTGCTTTGTAGCGCTAGACAACGAGCGAATAGTGGCTGTGTGTGCAGTAAAGCCTTTAAATGACACACTTGCCGAAGTATTTAACGTCTCAGTGCTACCTGTTTATCAGCAAAAAGGTATCGGTTCGAAGCTACTTAGGCATGCTCTCGCTGAGCTAGGCAGTAAAGGCGTAAAGCGAGTTGAGTTAGGGACGGGAACGTTTGGTTACCAATTGATTTATTACCAAAGGCTAGGTTTTAGAGTCGATAGCGTTGTTAAGAATCACTTTGTAGATAACTACGCTGAACCAATCTATGAGTCTGGCATTCAGCATAAGGATATGTTGAGGTTATACATACAGTTATAAAAACAAACACTAAGAGGGAACACTATGTCAACGGAACTGAAAGCGTCATCCATCAAAGTTCAGGACTTTTTATCAAGTCGTGGCCATGATTTCGTGATTCAGCAAATGCCTGCCTCAACTCGCACTGCAGTAGAGGCGGCTGATGCTATTGGTTGTGGTGTCGCTCAAATCGCCAAATCGCTCATTTTTAAAAATGGTCAAACGGGCGAGGCCGTACTGATTGTTGCTTCAGGCACCAATATGGTTTGTGCAGACAAAATTAAACAGCAAACGGGTATCCCACTTGAGAAGGCCAACGCGGCATTTGTCCGAGAGAAAGTTGGATATGCGATTGGCGGTGTGCCTCCCGTCGCCCACACCGCAAAAGTCCAAACCCTGCTCGACCAGGATTTGAAGCAATACGGTGAGATTTGGGCAGCAGCAGGAACGCCGAATACGGTATTTAGATTAAAGGCCGCAGATCTTGACAGTTTAACGGGCGGTCAATGGCTAGATGTAGCTAAAAGCTAGTCAAGCCTAGCAATGAGAGCAGTAGAGGTTTTTAGTATTGGTTAGTCCATTAAGCAGGATAGTCACACTGATGACGCTTGCCATGGTTTTTATCAGCGCTTACGTCATTTTAAGAGATACCAGTGTATTTCAAGATGCCGCGAGTGAAAGTGATGTTGAGTTTTACGATGTCACTTTCGTTGAGGTGTATTCTGGCGTTAAAGGTGGGCTATATAGCCATTTGAAAGATAAGCAATCTGGTAAACGCATCAATACCGAATACTACCCATTTGAGGATGTTCAGAGCCCAACTCGTGAGGATATTCATGTAGGAGTCGTTCCGCGTTCAAGTGGTCGACTTTACGATATTGTTTTCTTAAAAGTGGGGGAAACCGTGGTCAAGAAAACGGTTTATGGACTGGCGGACGTTAACCAGCAGAGAACTCAGAATGGCGCCTCTTACCTCTACATAATTATGCTAGGTGTTGCGATAGCACTCGGGCTTAGTGCCTATGGAAAGCGCAAATCAGAATAAGGAAACAAATGGATATTGAGATTTATCAAGTTGACTCGTTTACCTCCGAGCCTTTTCGAGGGAATCCTGCTGGCGTTTGTATTACTCAAGAGCCGCTCGAAGAGTCGGTGATGTATTCGATTGCTGAAGAAATGGCCGTCTCAGAGACAGCGTTTCTCACATTGAGCAACATGCAACTGAGATGGTTTACGCCCAAAGTTGAGGTTGCACTATGCGGTCACGGTACCCTCGCTGTTGCCCACATTCTCGCGCAAAAGGGGGCACTCTCAATAGGGGAGAGCGTCGCCTTTAATACACTGTCAGGGCAACTAACGGCCAAACTTAATCACAATAGTATCGAACTTGATTTCCCAATGGCTACATTGACCCGCAGTGAAGCTGACTACTCGTTGTTATTTGAAGCTTTAGGATTGAGCCCAAGTCAAGTGAGCGCAACAAGGCAATTTGGTGAAAAAGTACTGATACACGTACCTGATTTACAAATACTGGAGCAATTGAATCCGAATTTTGATGCGATGAAGCAACTGCAAGGTCGTGGAGTGATTGTCACCGCTCTAAGCAATGATGCAGAGATTGATTTTGTATCTCGGTACTTTGCACCTTGGGTAGGCGTCAACGAAGATCCCGTTACAGGGTCTGCTCATTGCGCTTTAGCTGCCTATTGGCAACAGGTGTCAGGAAAAAATAGCTTTAATGCTTACCAAGCCTCCCCTCGGGGTGGGTATATTGGTATAGAGATAGAAGGCCAGCGAGTGAAGTTAAGCGGTACCGCTCGCACAACTATTTCAGGCGTGCTGCACTTGTAACGCGAAACAGTAAATACCAATCGGGATAACTAGATATTTATTCTGGTTGGTATTAATTAGCTCGCAATATTCATGGTTAGATTCAGGTCTAACGAAAGCTTCGACAGTTTATCTTTTAACACTCGACGGGTTTTATCCAGCTCTGCCACTTCAACTTGTTTACCTTTTGAATGGACATCAAGGTTAACCCTCAGCTCACGCCCAACCTTAGTGACGGCTGCTACTTTTAGCTGCTGAGACACTTGCTTGTCTAATGCGGAGACTTCTTTGTCAACTGCGTTACAAATGGCTTCGTCCGGTTTCATCATCAGTAGTTCTCGAAGAGCCCCCAGCAACATATCAAGTGGCACCTTGATGAAGTAAAAAGACATTAAGATCATCATCATTGGGTCAGCATAAACCGCGTATTGCGCAAAAGGAGAAATGGAAACTAACCAAGCGGTTACAAAGCCTAACGTGACAGCAACACTTAATAGAGTATCCATTTGCCACTGTTTGCTCTCTGCTTCAATGAGCCCAGAAGAGAAGCGTTTTGATTTGTTGGCGATATGCCACCAAGCATAGCCACAACCTAGTATGTTCACTACACCAAACAGTGTCGCAATGCTCGCGTCAACCTCTCGACCACCAGTGAACATGGCCGTTATTGCTGAGTATAGAGAAACGCTAACAATAGCGAGAATGACACTACCCTTAACTGCAATGACAACGGGTTCTAGCACGGCTTTTCCAAAAGGGAATTGGCGTTTCGAAGGACGCTCGATAAAGCGTGATACAGCCAGCGACAATAAAGTTAACAGCAGGCTGACCAAAGAGTAAACACCATCAAAGACAATAACCAGTGATCCTACAAGCAAACCGAGCACTAGACCTGCGCCAGCGAAGCCCGATGCGAGCAATGCTGAGAAGGTGAGTACTCGTTTTTCATTTAAGCTTGTCCTAGCACACATAATGTTATCTCTCGTTTATCTACACTTACAGTGTTCTCAAAATGAGTGCATTTAACAAACATTATATGACTTTTAGGTATGGTGTATTTTTAGACTTTCTTGGTTAGTGTATATAATTCAATGAGATAGGACTAAAATCTACTGTCATTAATTTTGACGCTCACTGATGGTTTGTTCAATTGTGAGTCTAAAAATCAAACAGATATTCGTTTAGCTTGTCGGCTAGCCAAGACATCCCAGGGTGTTCAGTCATACCTGCTGCGGTAAACATGCAGTAGTCTTCCTGCGTTAAACCGTAGGTATGCTTGATAACGGCAAGCTCTTGCTTGCGTAAAAGATTACGGATAAGAGGTTCTGGTAGAACTCCCCATGCTTCTTCTTCCAGAATCGTATTCAGCATGTACTCAAAGCTCGAAAAGCCAATGTAACGCAAAGAAAATGGCTGTAGTTCTGGATTGTCTTTCTCATTGAGGTAAACCATGACTGCCTGCATTGCGTTACGAAGTTCATCATCAGATACACGGCGTAATCGAGCTAACGGGTTGCTGGTTCGGCACACTGACATTAATCGAATTTTTCCGAGCGGCTGATAGGTTATTAGAGGATCATCGAGGCGTTCATAATCGACGCCGAAAGCAAAATCGACCTGAGAGGTAGCGACGAGATTGGCAAGGTCACCACTAGAGGCGAGCACAATGTTGAATGTTGTGGCAGGAAAGTGATTGTTGAGTCTATGAGAAAGGTCATGCCATAGCTCATCGGGCAGTGAATCGTCACGGGCGATCCAAACTTCGGCGTTGAACTCACCGGACACTTGCGCGCAAGTCTGCCTTATACGCGATGCCGTCACCAACAAATTCTGGCTATCTTTATAAATTGCTTTACCTGCTTCAGAAAGCACCAAATTGTTACCGCTGCGGACGAATAGCTCGACGTCGAGATCTTTTTCCAATGCTTTGATTGCCATACTTAATTTAGTGCGGTTGCATTCAAGTTGGCGCGCGGCCTCCGAAACAGAGCCAGTATCTGCGACGGTGCAAAAAGCTTCGATCTGAGATAAGTTCATCTTTTGTTCAATTTGATTAGCTTGAAATCGATATTATATTAATCCTAGGCAATTGTCTGTTTTCAGCATTGAAATGCTATGAATTTCATGCAGTTTTGGTACTCTTGAGAGGTGCCAAGTGAATGTAGTAACAGGGAGATCATGATGGCTAATAGTTGGGACGATGTCGCAGCAAACTGGGACGCGGAAAACGCGACCAATGACTACGCAGATAAGGCGTTTGAGTCGCTACAGAAAGTTATCGATTTTAAAGGAATGCATATTCTGGACTTTGGCTGTGGTACAGGTTTGTTGAGTCAACGGATGTCGCCAGTCGCTAAAGACATTGTCGCGCTAGACAGCTCAGAAGCGATGATCGAACAGCTAGACATGAAAGAGCTTGCCAATGTAGAGCCAGTAGTCGATATTCTGAGTCGCGGGCTTGTCGCAATGCACCCAGCATTTAGAGCACAGTTTGATTTAGTCGTAGCTTCGTCTGTATGCAGCTTTTTACCAAGCTACTCTGATACTGCAGACATTGTATTTAGTTTGCTCGATGAAGGCAGTTACTTTGTCCATTGGGATTGGTTGTCAGATAAAGACGAAGTTGGTGGTATGACAATCACTCATGCACAGCAAGTATTATCGAGTGTTGGCTTCAGCGAGGTTGTCGTCACGACGCCATTTGATATAGAAATGCCCGATGGATCACTAAAGGTACTGATGGCCGTGGCTAAAAAATAATGGTTTAAAAATTGACAGCCTAACGAGATTTAAGAAGCCCGACGATGACGTCGGGCTTATTGTTTATGTGACAGGATTACCTTGGCATTTCTCGACTTCATCTAAAACCCAAGGATTAGCGATAGCGCCTTTGTTCTTTATCTCTTCACCATGTAGGACCTGTTTTACAGCAAGCTCGACCAGTTTGCCTGATTTCGTTTTTGGTATTTCAGTTAACGTATAGATTTCTGATGGCACGTGACGAGGAGAACACTGTGCTCGCAGCGTTTGCTTTATTGCTGTCTCAAGCTCTTTGTTAAGCGTCTGTTCAGGGTTCAGTTGGACAAATAGGACGATTTTTTCATCGCCATCGACGCGCCGCCCAACTGCGATAGAGTCTTGAATTTCAGGAAGCTGATTAACCTTTTGATAAATCTCAGCGGTACCAATTCTAACTCCACCCGGATTGAGTGTGGTATCACTTCGTCCATAGAAAATCATACCATTTCGAGCTGTCATCTCGACATCGTCACCATGATGCCAAGTGTTTTGGTATTTGTCCCAGTAGGCATTGTGGTAACGTTCGCCATCATCGTGCCAAAACCCTAGGGGTTGGTTAGGAAAACTGTTGCGGCAGACCAGTTCACCTCGCTCTGCTATAACTTCGTTACCCGAATCATTAAATACCGCGACATCCATACCTAATCCCGCGCCCTGACATTCGCCTCGGTAAACCGGTGAAATAGGATTACCTAAAACAAAGCAGCCGCAGATATCGGTTCCCCCAGAGATTGAAGCCAAATGAAGATCAACTTTGATGTTGGCATACACATAGTCAAATTGCTCGGGATACAAGACAGAGCCTGTTGAACACAAGGTTCGCAGAGTATCCAACGAATAATGACTGCTTGGGTTAAATTGGGACTTTTCAAGCGCCTCCAAATATTTAGCCGATGTACCAAACAAGGTGGCTTGCGCATCTTCACATAGTTGCCATAAAGCATTTGGGTTAGGGTACATGGGGCTACCGTCGTAAATCACTAAACTAGCACCACTAGCTAGTGCCGAAACATGCCAGTTCCACATCATCCAACCACAGGTTGTATAGTAGAAAACACGATCTTTAGGCTGAACGTCACAGTGAAGTTGATGCTCTTTGAGATGATTTAGGATTGTTCCGCCAACCGAGTGGACGATACATTTTGGTTTGCCAGTTGTGCCTGAAGAGTAGAGCACAAACAGTGGATCATTGAAGCTAATTCTTTGATAGCGAATCCCCCGCGATAGGTAACTGGCTAAAATGGCTTCCCAGTCTGAGAACGAATCATTAAGACCTTGGTTACTAGGCTGTGCTTGCAAGTAATCAATCTGACAGGTATTCACCAAACTCGGCATAGCATCGACAATTTGTCGATTCTTCTCTTCCATATGAAAAGTTTTACCGTTGAAGTCATAACCATTGCAGCAAAACAAAACCTTTGGTTGAACTTGACCAAAGCGTTCTATGACACTTTCTGCTCCGAAATCAGGGGAGGTCGATGTCCAAATTGCGCCTAGGCTAGTCGTGGCCAACATGGCGATCACGCTTTCAGGCATGTGCGGTAAGTACCCTGCAACGACATCACCTTTTTCAACACCATTGTGTTTTAACCATTGTTGAAGAATAGACACCTGATCGCACAGTTCTTGCCAAGAGATTTTTCGGCAATCTCCGCGCTCATTTTTAAACCAGATAGCGATGTCATCAGGGGCCTGAAACGCGTAGGCGAGTAGGTTTTCAGCATAGTTGAGCTGTGATTGAGGGAACCAAATGGTATCTCTACTAGGGCTAAATGTACCCCATTTAGCTAATCCTTCACCTAATATACAATCGCCTTTGTAGCCAATGACATCACAAAACTGCCAGACCTCTAGCCAAAAATCTTTTTTGCATTCAACTGACCAGCGATGTAAGTCTGAGTAGTTTTCTATCGCATCTCCCTGAATATTAATGTGTTTTATGAATTGATTTAGATTTGATGACTCAATTCGTTCACGACTTGGCGCCCAAATAGGGGAAGGGAAGCGCTGCTCTGAGTTAGACATGACATCCTCGTCTTATTGTTCTCCGTTATCCAAATAAGCTTTGATGAAAATATAGGCAAAGTCAAACAAGTGGGGTGACTTCAGCTCCATGAAAAATAAGCAAAAAGCTGTCAAATGTAAAAAATATGTTACATGCAGGAGGGGCTATAGAGTTGGCTTGGAAAATTGTCACCGTCTTAGCATGGCGATAGGCTTAATGTAACGGATTTGTTAACGGAGCTAGGTATGGCACAGTATCATTCTAAACCTGTGAATGAGCACGGGATTGTGGAGTGGAGCCCTGAAGAGAATGAGGTTTGGCGTGATTTAGTTAAGCGTCAACTTCACTTGGTTAAACAAAGAGCGTGTAAAGAGTATTTGGCAGGGCTTGAACTGCTTGATTTGCCAACTGATAGAGCCCCGCAGATTGTTGATATCAATCGAGTATTAAAAGAATCGACGGGCTGGCAGGTGGAACCTGTTCCCGCCTTAATTAACTTCGATCGCTTTTTTGCACTGCTTGCAGACAAGAAATTTCCGGTTGCAACATTTCTCCGCACTCGTGAAGAGTTTGATTATCTCCAAGAACCTGATTTTTTCCACGAGATTTTTGGTCATTGCGCAATGTTGACTAACCCAGAGTTTGCCCAGTTTACTCAGACCTATGGGGATCTTGGACGCAATGCTAGCGATAAGGAGCGAGTGTATCTGGCGCGTTTATATTGGTTCACAGTTGAATTTGGACTCGTTAAAGAAGGCGATCAAACTAAGATTTATGGTGGTGGTATATTGTCCTCACCAGGCGAAACACTCTATGCGTTAGATGATCCCAAAGCACAGCGAGTAGAATTCGATATTCATACGGTTCTAAGAACACCTTATCGCATTGATATCATGCAGCCAGAGTACTTTATATTGGATAGCATTCAACAATTATACAAACTCAGTAAAATGGATTTGATGTTCCATGTTAAACAGGCGATGCAGGCTGGATTATTACCCCCATTATTTGAACCAAAGGAAGTGACACATGCTTGATGAATTACGTTGTGAGTCTTGTACCAGTAGCGCGGTGGCGTTAGGAGCAGAAGAGAGAAGGTTGCTGCTCACAGAGCTAGAAGGCTGGCAGATGTTAGAACGCGATGGTATTCCTCAATTGGAGAAAGTCTACAAATTCAAGAACTACAAACTTGCGTGGGCGTTTGCCAATCAAGTGTCTGAGCTGGCTGAAGAGGAGTTTCATCACCCATCGATACTTCTTGAATGGGGAAAAGTGACGGTAACTTGGTGGAGTCACTCTATTAAAGGGCTGCATCAGAATGATTTTATCTGCGCTGCTAAGTGTGACCGTATAGACTAGGTGACAAATCCTAAAAACAGCAAAGCCTGAGGATCTCTCAGGCTTTGCTAATTCTGGGCTTTACTCTGCATTAAAATGAAGGAAGGTAACGCTGCTCGCGAGTTACATCGCCATTTTCATCAATAATTTCGAAGGTAAAAGTACGGCCGTTATCCAGTAAGTTTGCCGCCATAAAAGTACCTTTTTCACCTGTAGTGAAGTATTTGGTTCCGTTCCCTTTGACTTTTACTTTCACGTCACTGATTGGCGTGCCATTCTCAGTAACGGTGACAATAGCTTGGTTTTCAATAGTCTTGATTCGGATTGATTGATCCTTCGCTGGCATTGCAAATGCAATGGTTGAAGTTAGGGCTGTAAGTGCGATTGCTTTTAGTACTGTTTTCATCATGAATTCCTCTCTACTCTTGGCTGTAGTTAATTTCGTAAACTGCGTCTTTTGCGCTTGAGAGAAATAATATGTGTGAATTGAATCACAAAAAACAATATAAATTTGTTATTCATATTCGAAATTTTCGAACAAGGCTAAGCAGAGGCTTTTGCTTGGTTATCGAGGACTCTTTCTATACCACATACGGTGAGAGGCTTGGACTTTAGGTACCCTTGAATCAAATTACAACGATGCTGGGTTAAGAAGGCAAGTTGCTCTGGGGTCTCGACACCTTCTGCAACGACTTCTAGATCGATGGTATGCGCCATATTGATAATCGCCTGACAGAGGCTATCAGCATTATGATGACCAAGTGCAATACGGCTAACAAAACTGCGGTCTACTTTGACTACGTCAACAGGGTAGTCATTGAGTACTGAAAGTGAAGAGTATCCGGTGCCAAAGTCATCCAAATAGAGGGTTACGCCAAGGTCCTTGATACGCTGGAGCTGCGTAGCATTACATTCGTCTGCTAATAGCATGGATTCGGTAATCTCTATGCCAATGAGATGGGCAGGAAAAGAGTGAGTCTCAAGTAAGTGCACTAGCGTATGGTAGATATGTTCTGCCTCAAACTGTTTCGCGGAGACGTTGATATTAAATCGAGGCACATTGTGGCCTTGCCGCGTGAGCCATAATCGCTCTAGAATCTTGCAGCACTCTTTGGCAACCCAATCACCAATTGGAATAATTTGCCCTGTCTCTTCTGCGATCGGGATAAAGTCTTGGGGAGAGATAAATCCTAACTTAGGATGATTCCATCTTAGCAAAGACTCAAATCCGACTACCGTATCACTGCTTGTTTCATAGATGGGTTGATAAACCAACGACAACTGCTTGAACGCGAGTGCGCCAGTCAGCTCTTGCTCTAAAGTAAAACGTTTCTTGGCCTGATTAAACATCTGGTCATGGAAGAAGACGACTTTCTCGTTGGAAGAGCCTTTAGCTTTATACATCGCGGTATCTGCTTCACGCAAAATACCCGCTATTGTTTGATTTGGATCGGTGACCACTGAAATGCCAATGCTCGCGCCAATGTGGCATGACTGACCATCAATAGTATAGGGTTGGCTCAAAACTTTGGCATAGCGATGGCATATGTGTGTCAGTGCCCCGCGTGATGTTAATCGAGGTAAGCAGATAATGAACTCGTCACCGCCAAATCGGAAACTCATGTCGTCGTCACGGCAATGGCTTGTTAATCGAGACGCCACTTCCTTGAGTAGTTTGTCTCCATGAAGGTGGCCCATAGAATCGTTTATGACCTTGAATCGATCTAAGTCGATAAAGAGTATCGAGAAGCCATTAGACGAGCCTGTTTGTAATCGTCTAAGTTGCTTATCGATTTCGCGATTCAGTGCTGTACGATTGTTTAACCCAGTTAAAGTATCTCTAATAGCCTGAATAGCAAGAGAACGAGTTTTTTCTTCAATAAGCTGGTCGGAGACTTTTAGACGGGTGGCGTAAAAGTTTGCCGCAATAGTGACTGAACCTGTTAAGAGAAAAATCAACAGTACCGAAGCGGTGCTATATAAGGCGGTACTGCCACTGTTATCCATTCTCGAAATGGACACTGTCCACTCTTGATTGAACAGTGGGACGCGTATCGTTTGGTCAAGCGAGACTAACCTTGCTGCTAGGCTATCTTGCTGAAGCTTGGTGTTGATATGAGACTCAAACGCAAGTTCGTGGCGTGGTTGAACATAAACTTCAATTTCGGTGGTTGCCGAGTTGACTTCTCGTTGCCATATTTCACCAAGGAGCTCATGGAAAACCACCTTTGCTACAATAAATCCTTCAAGTCTTCCATTCGTTGAGAACTTAGGTAAAACCAAGCTTGAAGCGAGTTGTCCGTCTTCAAAAAAATCAACGACGCCAATCCTATTGGAGGTAACAGAGCGAGACATTGCACTAACTAGGTCAGGGTCACTTTCTAATCGAAAACCTAGGTAGTCGCTTCCTTCAAATGAAGATGACAGGTAGTAAACGGGGACCGTCTCGTTATCGAGGAACCATGCTTTGGGGTGGGAGATCGACAGTGGCGGGGTAAGCTGAAAGCCTAAGAACCCTTGTTGTTGTGCGTTGCGTTCGAACGCAGCCACTTTCTCTATGGAAACGATCGGAGCCCAAACTACCGACTGGATGGTTGAAAGTAATGTTGCTTGTTCTGAAAAGTAGGCTTCAAATTGTTTCGGTGTTGGATCGTTACCGTGAGAGAGAAATGCTCGTGTTGAGTACAGTAGTCTTTCAATTGAGTTTAGAGAAAGCTGTAGGGTTTGAACTTGGTTATCAAGCTGTGCAGCAAGTTGGTTGTTGAGCTGTTGAGTTTCATAGTGATGAACAATTAAATAGCTGCCGGCGGACAGACTTAGACCGATAATCCAGATCAGAAGAAAATGTTTGATTGACAGAGCGAGTTTCAAGGCAGAGTCAGCGGTAGTCCATTACACATACCTAAATGGTAACTGCTATTAACATTAATGCAAATGATAATTGATAACAAACGAGCTGGTCATTCCAAGTAATTGTTACATTTGGTTTGATTAGGTTAGAAATATCCTATTAATTGAGGGGACCTTCTTTATGGTTTAATCGGCGGTGTTTGGTTTTGCATTCAGTATTGCCTCGATCTCACTTCTATAGCGACCTTCAAGTATGGTTAATTTGCTGATTAAGGCTTCAATATCTTTTTTCAACGTTTGGTTAAGCTGTGAATACCGCCAACCGCTTATGACATTAGATTGGCTACTTACTGTTTTGCAATGCTTACTGAGCGACAACCAACGTTTTTCCATAGCACTTGCTTGGCCGAGTAATGGGTCAAGTAACTGCTTTTCTTCGTTAATCTTGTCTATAACAATGCTGGAAGCCTCCGCTTGAGATTGCATACGTTTATGAAAGGCGTGGTTGTTGCTCTGCCATAGCCCTTGCAGTTCTTTGGTGGTGAATTCCTGATATAAGAAAGGCTGAGCTTGGTGTATCTGTAAAAACTGATTGAATCGAGTAGCGTAAAAGTTATATTCCTGATCTAGCTCTTGCTGAAGTTTGAGGGCACGATTCCATGATTCAGCATCACAGTGAGCACTATTTACCCCATAAGGTAAAGTGATCAGCAATGCTGCCGCTATAGTTATATTAAGACAGTGCCATTTCATTATGATGGTCGTGGAGTTTGCAACCTCATAAGTATAGGAAAAGAATTAGGGCGATATGAAAAAGGTCATTATGCTTCTCCTTCTGCTCGTCGGTATAGGCTGTGCAGCAGGTGGTTATTACATCTTCTATTACAAACCTCAACAAGACGCGTTAGCGATGGAAGGAGTAGAGGAAGAAGAACCAATGACACCGATCCTTCTGGTTGAGGAGGAAGAAGAAGTCGAGCCACCACCACCGATTACTGACTATTATGTTAGCCCTCCTAAGTTGGGGGTTCGGGAAGCTCCAGACTACTCCGCGTTTGTTGAAAATGTCGTTTATCGAGGTGACAAACTGCATATTCTAGAGAAACGCGATGGGTGGGGAAGGATATCGCCTTATTATGTGTACGAAGAGGGTGGGCCAGAGGTTGCAGAATGGGTGCCGATGGAGGCACTGTTGGAGGTAGCTCCAACGATTACCAAGCAAGAGCGAGTAGAAACGGTGACCACTTACATTGAGGATTCTGATGACTTCAAGCAGCATTTTGAAATGTTCATAAAGACAACAGACAAGCTGCTCAAAGAAGGTACGTGTGTACCTGAGGATTTTGAAGAAACTCAAGGCTGGATTCGTTCTGTGACGTTTGAAGGTATCGATGCCTACTTTGTATACTGCGGAGGCTTGAAGCAAGCCAATAAGATCTATTTGGACGTTCAAACCGGGAAGATTTTCTATCGCTAAAACCCATCAAATTTGGAATGTTAGCTTTTAGATTATTTTAGTTGTCTGTTGCCAAGGTTAGATTTACTATCTCGCTGTTGACTATTATCAGGCTCATCAATGCTTCAACGAATTGTTTCATATATTTGGCTTTTTACACTTGCGATGGCTCTGCCAACGCAGGCGTTCGCCTATTTATTGCAAGCTGAACATGAAGCATCTGCACGTCTTAATGACCGAGCGAACGCTCTGCTTCCTCTTTCAAACGGCGACTTCCAAGCCCTATTTGATCAAGTAAAGCAAGAGCCTCAATCTAAGCCTGTTACCAAAGCTGATTTTTCTCAAGATTGGTTAGCCATCATCAATGCTAATCGCTGGCTGAATGTCACCCGATACCTTGATGATGGTGAGTCCTCCTCAAATGTAGATTTACCTAGCTTTGAACCTGCAGCGATAGCGTTGTTTAGGCTGTATAAACTGCCTAAAACAGACTCAGGTTTAGGCGCTGCATCACGTTACCATTCTCCTTATCGCATTTCCGGCTGGAAAGAGACCAATGCGCTTTATGTCGCTCTCAACGGCCATTACTCCGCTATTTCCTAACTTAAATACCGAAGCTTTAGCCTTCACCGTTTATCCCTAGGTACAGTTCCTAGCAAAGTTAAGAAATATTATGAATAAAACACCTTTAAAGCAGGCGAAACCCGCACGCCTGATGAACCACTATTCTGCGTGGAAATACGTGGTTCTTATCGCGACAGTGGTGATGCTTGCCCTGAGCGCAATTCCAACTTGGTATGGAGAAAAACCTTCCATTCAAGTCACAACGTCACAAGTTGAACAGAGCGGCATTCTAAATAATGTCACTGAGCTCAACCAATATCTCGAACAACGCGATATTCAAGTGAACGAAATCGAGCAGGTTGGCAACAAAACAACGCTCGTGTTTGAGAACGAAACCGAGCAAACCCAAGCACGACAGCAGCTAGATAAGCTATTAGGGAAAGAAGACTCGATTACCTTTTCTTATGTCTCCGTCGCGCCTAAGTGGCTAGGTGATATGGGTTTTAGTCCTATCAAGCTAGGTTTGGACTTACGTGGTGGTGTGCAGTTTTTGCTCAATGTTGATATTGACAAGGCATTTGAAGACCAACGTAACAGCTTAGTTGATGAAGTGAGAGACTTCTTGCGTCAGGAGAGGCTGCGCGGTATTCAAATTTCTTCGGTTGGTTCCGAAGCTTTTGATGTTAAAACTGGGTCTGATGACTCGCTTACTCAAGTTAATACTTTTCTTAAGCAAAACTACCCGAACTGGGATGTGAAGCGTCATTCGGATTACCTTGCTGTTAAGCCTACGCTAGCAAGCAAGTCTGAGTTTCAATCTGTCACTATCAAGCAAAACTTGAAGATCATGCGTGATCGCATCGAAGAGTTGGGCATTACGGAAGCTTTAGTTCAACGTCAGGGTGAGCACAGCATTCGTATTGAGTTACCAGGTGTGCAAGATCCTTCACTGGCAAAGAACGTGATTGGTGCAACGGCGACTTTGGCGTTTCATGAATCACGCACTCCGTCAGAAGGTAAAGCCTATGGCGATGTGGTATTGAAAGACAACGACGGTCGTGGCGTAACTTTAGCAAAACGTCCTGTCCTAACCGGTGAGCACATTATTAATGCGCGTGCTGGCGTCGATAAAATGGGATTCTCTGAGGTAAACATCTCTCTTGACCATGCTGGTGGCAAGATCATGAGTGATTTCTCAGGAGGCCATATCGGTAAACCGATGGCAACCGTGTATCGCGAGTATACGACTAACGCTAAGGGTGAAACTGAACGTAGCGAACGAGTCATCAGTGTCGCAACCATTCAATCTCAACTAGGTAGTCAGTTCCGCATCACAGGTGCAGGTTCAATGGAAGACGCGCAAAACCTTGCACTTTTGCTTCGCGCAGGCTCGTTGACCGCGCCAGTGACAATTGTAGAAGAGCGCACTATTGGCGCCTCATTGGGTGCTGAAAACATTCAAAATGGTTTTGCCGCTCTTGCGCTTGGCTTAGCAATGACATTGACCTTTATGGCGCTCTGGTATCGCCGATTAGGCTGGGTAGCGAACGTCGCGCTTATGGTTAACATGGTGAGTTTGCTTGGTTTGATTGCGCTTCTTCCTGGCGCCGTCCTGACTCTACCTGGTATCGCTGGTTTAGTTTTAACGGTCGGTATGGCGGTAGACACCAACGTACTGATATTCGAGCGTATCAAGGACAAACTCGCTGAGGGGCGTACATTCGCTCAGTCGATTGACCTTGGGTTTGGTAGTGCATTGAGCACCATCCTCGATGCCAACATTACAACCATGATTACTGCTGTCGTTCTTTACTCGATTGGTAATGGTCCAATACAAGGCTTTGCTTTAACTCTAGGTCTGGGTCTGTTGACCAGTATGTTTAGTGGTGTTTTCGCATCACGTGCAATTATCAATTTGGTATGGGGACGCGATGCGCGTCGTGATGTGAGGGTGTAATCATGGTTGAATTTTTTAAACAGCATATTCGTCGAATTCGCTACATTACTAATTTCGTATCATTCGCGTTAATGGTCGTCTCTCTCGTTGCGTTGGGGATAAATGGCTTAAATATGGGGCTCGACTTTACCGGCGGTATGGTCACTGAAGTCAAAGTAGACAACAATGTTACCCATGAACAACTTGTTGACGCTCTGCAACCAGAACTAGGTCAGTTCACTAATGTGACTCACTCAGACCAAGATGGTCGATGGGTGATTCGTTACCCAATTCCTGAGCAAGGCGAACAGTCAGCGGACTTGGTTAAAACGCTCTCGCCAATTTCTCACCAAGTGGATGTGATCAGCAATAGCATGGTCGGTTCTCAAGTAGGGCAAGATTTAGTCGATCAAGGCGGTTTAGCGCTGATGATCTCTATGCTGTGTATCTTAGGTTATCTGTGTTTCCGCTTTGAGTGGCGATTGGCAAGCGGCTCTTTATTAGCATTGCTTCACGATGTGGTGCTTGTGTTGGGCTTTTTTGCAGCAACGCAAATGGAGTTTAACTTGACCGTGTTTGCGGCAATACTGGCGATTCTTGGATACTCGCTTAATGACTCGATCATTATTGCCGATCGAATTCGTGAGTTGCTTGTTGCCAAACAGTCATTGCCAACCGAAGAGATTAACGACCAAGCCGTTATGGCGACCTTCTCGCGAACTATGGTGACTTCGGGTACTACGTTAATGACGGTATCGGCATTGTGGATTATGGGCGGCAGCGCGCTGCAAGGTTTCGCTATTGCGATGTTCATCGGTATTCTGTCAGGAACCTGGTCATCGATCTCCATGGGTACGGTGTTACCAGAATGGCTAAAACTTGAGCCTAAGCACTACCTTCCTGTCGAGATTGATAACGCACCATAAAGCGATGAGTTAAACGAAAGGCCCTGAGCGATACGTCTCAGGGTCTTTTTGTTTCTAGTAATATCACCTAGCATTAAGCTAGTTTTAGCCCTCTCTCATGTACCACCAAAATAATTTATGCACTCACAGAGAGATAAATCGCAGTGGTTAGAATGAACTGGCATGACTTTGCCCAGATTCTTGTGAAGCGGCTATCAGATCTGATCGAAACAAACCTCAGAGAATAACTTTCTCAATGATTATGTATTCACTATTCTGGGAAAATTACATTATTTAATGAGTGCGAGTTTAAACAAATAATAAAAATCTGGATATTTAATCTGGTAGTGACTAAATATCCTTATTTTCGCCAGTTTATAGTAAAAGTAGTTCTTGATTCTAGTCACAATTAACAGCAAATAATTCACTTACTATCGTGTCATATTAATTCCAATAACAAAAACTAACCCAAGATAAAATAACTATCTAGCGTGAAATAGAAGGATAAAAATCGACATGAGTGGCGCAATCATTAAAGTTTCAAGAAACACCGAAAATGCACCTGTTTCTGAGCTGTCTACGCAAAGCGTAGCATTCTCTCACTACAATAATATCTCTGCGCAGTTACCCCTAGACCCTGCTACTGGGCAGGTTGTTGTAGGTGATGTAAAAGAGCAAGCGAAACAGTGTTTAAACAATATTAAGGCGATTGTTGAAAGTATTGATCACGTCATGGACGACGTTGTACGTATTAATGTTCACCTAAAGAACATTGCAGACATGGAAGCTGTAGATGAAGTATACGCGACTTTCTTTCCGAACCTCATTCCAACCCGTACCACTGTGGCTGTGAATGCACTACCACACGGTGATGCTTTGGTTCAAATGGACGCACTCATTTCAAATGGCGAAGGTACAGCACCTCAGGAGCCTTGTGCGCTTATCAAGCTATCAAGAAACACTGAGCAAGCACCAGTCAGTGCAGTATCTACACAAACCGTTGCATTCTCGCACTACAACAATATCTCAGCTCAGCTACCAATTGATGCGGAAACAGGCAAGCTAATTGAAGGTGGCGTTCAAGAGCAGACGTCTCAATGTTTGAAGAACATCAAAGCTATCATGGAGAGCATTGATGTCCCATTTGATGACATTGTAAAAGTGAACGTGTATCTGAAAGATCTAGCAGATATGAAAGAGGTCGATACGGCATACACGACTTTCTTCCCAGATTCGTCTATCGCACGCACTGTCGGTTATATGCCAGCACGTACTTTTGTTTCTGTGGCAGACCTTCCAATGGGTGCGAAAGTTCAGTTAGATGCCGTCGTTTCTCACGGTGATGGTACGCCACCACAAGAAGTCGAAGATAGACATGGTATTGTGATTCGCGCACATAACACAGAAAATGCGCCAGTTAATCCACTTCACTCTCAGACAGTGGCATTTTCTCACTACAACCACATTGCAGCGCAGCTGCCCATGAAGGCTGGAGAAACCCAACTGGTTGCTGGTGGAGCAAAAGAGCAGGCTCAACAGTGTCTCGACAACATTAAAGCGATTGTTGAAAGCATCAATCACGTGATGGATGATATTGTTAAAGTAAACATTCAACTGCGTGATATGGCTGATCTAGAGGCCGTAAATGAAATTTACAAGACGTACTTTGAACGTGAACTGCCAGCGCGCACCGTTGTTGGTGTCGCTGAAATCGCGATGGACGCACTGGTACAGATTGATGTGGTTGTATCGAATGGTGAAGGCACACCGCCAAACGCATAATATCAATCAATTTTAAGTAATAGGAGGAGGCTGACTAATTTAGTTAGCCTCTTTTTTATAATAACTGGATAACTGGATAACTGGATAACTGGATAACTGGATAACTGGATAACTGGATAACTGGATAACTGGATAACTGGATAATTATCCGAAATATTGGATAGTGTTTATTTTAGTTATTGTATTTGTAAAATATAAAGTTATTTTCGTTAAAATAAAGCCTGCATATAGGCAGGCTTAGTATATATTTAGGTATTAAATTAGTGAGGGCGTTTAGGTCCATTGCGAACCAAGTCTTGTCCAGTTTGGAATACTTCTTCTGTTACCCAACGACCTAACACAAGTTGGTGTTTATCATCTAATACTGCAACAAATCGGCGTCCGTCACTGTTGTTGGTTGCGAGTACTACGCCAGCTGCATTACTCAGCCCAAGTACACCACTCTCTACAGCGATTAGGAAAGCCTCCAGTTCTGTTAAGTCTGCGATAATTCTGTCGTCATTAATCATTGGTCTATCTCGTTACATTTCTTACTTTTAGCCAAGCATATAATAAAAAGCAGTGGCTCAATTATTGGCGCTACTCTAACGATCATAGTGGTAAAAATCTATAGCTGCACGCCGTTAGCGTTGAGGGATTGTCCATTTAATCCACTTTACGACCGTTTACTCTCGATTTCTTCCATTCGTCGCATAGTGCTGCCGACTTTTATTGGCGTGGTTATTCTTTCATCATCAAAACAGGCAAGGGATTATTCAGATGAAAACAGTAACGTTAGCGAGCTTATTTAGTATTGGGTTAGTTGTTGCGACACAAGTCGTCGCGGCGCCGAGTGAGGAGCTGATTGCTCAATACAATCTTGCAGCAGAAGGCGATGAAGACAAGGTGGAGGTTGTTCATCAGCAGTTAGAGACTCAAATTGCTACCGATGGCGCTGACCCATTGAGTTTGGTGTATCTGGGAAGCACTCAGACTCTTATGGGGCGAGATGCGTTTATGCCGTGGAACAAAATGAAGTACACAGAGCAAGGGTTAGCGACCATCAGTAAGGGATTGGATCTACTGAGTAGTCAAACACCACCACTAGAACAACAAGAATACCGCCAAGGGTTGCCTGAATCGCTGCTCGCGCGAGCAATCGCGGGGGCTACATTTACCTCTCTACCTGACATGTTCAACCACTTTGAGCGTGGCTATGACCTATTTCTCGATTTGTTAGCCGATGAGTCGTTTAAGCAACAGCACTATGATGCGATCTCTTGGGTTTATATCTATGCCATTCAAGCGGCACTTCGAGCAGAGGATAAGCCTCAAGCTAAGCAGTGGGTTTCTGAAATGCAAGCTAGAAACCCGAATCACCCTATGACAGTTCAAGCTAAAGCGATTCTAGATTCTGCAGCTTAAGGAGGCGTTATGATTGAGTTTAAGCAGATTAGCAAAACCTATCGAATTGGCCAGCAGCAGGTACATGCATTAAATCAGGTAAGTGGTGTGATTAGCAAAGGTGAGATGGTGGCTCTATGCGGGCCGTCAGGTTCGGGCAAGAGTACGCTCCTCAACATATTAGGCTTACTTGATATGGACTACCAAGGTTCTATTGAATTATCTGGTCTTGCTTACCCAAGAGAAGCTATTAAGGCAGCGTACATGCGCCGCAACCAACTTGGCTTCGTGTTTCAAAAGTTTAATCTAATCCCTGTTATGACTGCGTGGGAAAATGTGGCTTATCCATTGATGTTAAATGGCTTTTCTTTACAAGAGCAAAAGCAAAAAGCGTTTGAAATCTTGGATAAAGTTGGCCTTAAAGAGTTTGCCAAGCATCGCCCAGACAACCTTTCTGGAGGGCAGCAGCAGCGAGTTGCTATCGCGAGAGCCCTAGTACATAAACCGCAAATGGTGATTGCAGATGAACCTACCGCAAGCTTAGACAGCCATACTGCCTCGGTAGTCATCGAACTGATGAAAGGGTTAGGGCACGAGTTGGGTACCACTTTTATTGTTGCGACACACGATCCCCGTATGGCGCAGCAATGTGACCGAAGCATTGACCTGTTAGACGGTACTATCAACAAGGAGGCAATGAAATGGGCAAGCTAATTCCACCATCATGGCGTATCGCGTTTCTTAATTTGCAGCGAAACAAACGTCGTAGTGTGCTATCTGTTCTGATCATTGCGATCGCTATTTTTGCTCTAACTTCAGCGGGTGGCTTTGGGCTGTATACCTATGATTCTTTGAAAGAGTCGACGGCCAGAGATACAGGTCATTTGACTATCAGCCAGCCTGACTTCTTCGAAAAAGATGAAGAGATGCCACTGGCAAATGGTCTATCAGATGGTACTCAAATCACCCAGCAATTGATTGCCAACGATAAAGTGCGTGGTGTTCAGCCTAGAATCGAGTTTACTGGTCTTGTCTCCAACGGGAGTAAATCGACCATCTTTGTTGGCACAGGCGTCAATGAGCGTGAGTTTGATATGAAAGGACCGTTTTTGGATGTTCGCCAAGGTAAGACACTGTCGAGCATTCAATCCTCTCGTTACGACCCAAGTGAGCCAGAAGTCATGCTTGGCGTAGATTTAGCGCGCAACCTAAACGTTAGCATCGGAGATTGGGTTACATTGCTGGCGACAACCAGCGATGGCGCGCTAAATGCCTATGACTACAAAGTTCGCGGCATCTATTCAACGGGTGTGCCTGAACTGGATAAGCGCCAACTCTACATTCATATCAAGTCTGCTCAGGAGCTTTTAGGTAGTGACAAGGTTAGCACATTATCCGTGTTCCTATTTGATACGGAGCAAACGATGCCGATGAAGCTTTGGGTTGAGCAGCAGCTGGCAGACATGTCTCTCGCGGAGCCAGTTGAAGTGACGCCATGGCAAGAGCGCGCATTCTTCTATACCAAAGTTAAAGACCTGTATGACCGAATTTTCGGCATTATGGGCGCTGTGATGGCGTTGGTGGTATTTGTCGCATTGTTTAACACTATGACGATGTCGGTCACTGAACGCACACGAGAAATAGGCACTCTGTCGGCACTGGGGACATACCCAAGAGAGATTGTGTCTGGCTTTGTGCGTGAATCGGCTTTACTGGCACTGATTGGCTCGTTCATTGGAGGCGTCATCAGCCTGTTAGTGAGTCTATTGCTTATGGTTGTGGATGTGCAAATGCCACCCCCTCCAGGCCGAACAGAAGGTTACCCACTTAATATCTACTTTTCACCAGAACTACTCTCTATGACAGCCGTGGGCGTGTTGCTCATATGTGTTGTGGCAGCTTGGTTATCTGCATCGAAAGGGGTTAAGAAGCCAATAACGGAGGCGTTGATTTATGTTTAGTTTGATTAAGAAGATAGTTGTAGCGTCAGTGCTTATCGCCAGTGCTTCGAGTGTAATGGCGAAAGATGTCGCGACCATGGTTAAGAATGCCGATCAGTACCGCCTTGATACCGATGCCGCCAAAGTGGTGTCACTGGTCAGTCTGTTTGAAAATGGAGAGTTGGATAAAACGCGTGAGTACAATGTTTACACTCGTGCAAATCGAGAGTCTCTAGTGCTGTTTAAATCCCAAGTTGAAGCAGGGCAAAAAATGCTGATGTTAGGGGACAACTACTGGCTAGTGATGCCGAAAAGCCGACGTCCAATCCGTATTACGCCGATGCAGAAGCTATTGGGTGAGGCGTCAGTCGGGGATATTTCAACCCTAACTTGGAGCGAAGATTACCATGCAACGTTTGTAAAACCCGAACAACTGGATGTAAACGGTGATTCCTTACTGGTTAACCACCTACGATTAAGAGCGACTACCAAAGGGGCGAGCTATTCGAAAATTGAATTGTGGTTGGATGAAAGCAATGATTTCCCAATCAAAGCTGACCTTTATCTTCGCTCGGGTAAGCTCGCGAAACAAGCCTGGTTTACCCAAGGTGAACGTGATGGATTGCAGCGAGTTGTTGCCATGACGCTGCTTGATCAAATTCAGCCTGCGAAAAAGACCGTGATTGAATATCAGCAAATCACGCCAGTGGAACTAGAAGACAAATACTACAACCCTGCCTATTTAACTCGTAATGCGTTGTCGGAGTTATAAAATGAAACATAGCCTTGCGTTAACTTGCTTGATGGTATTGGCGGCGCCAGTAATGGCGAGCGAAGTGAGTTTTGACTGGGATTACACTCTCAGTGGCAGTACCGCGCAGCATCGAGATTCCTCTTTGCTAGGTAAGTCGAGTGACAGCAGCGAAACGGTAGATGCGCTTATCGACTTACAACTAGAAGGCTATGGATTCACGGGCCTGATAGCGGCAAAAGGCACTCATGTTTATAGCTCAGATTCGTCTGAGTCATATGATGGCGAGTTGATAGTCCAAGAGCTGTTTTGGCAAGGCAGTAGAGAGTTTTTTAAAACTCCAATTGATATAACGTTAGGGAAAGTGCGCCTCGATTGGGGGGTAGGTTACGGCTATCGGCCACTAGATGTGTTTAAGCCTTACCGGAGAAACCCTGTTGGAATTCAAGTCGAAGAGGGAACGGGCGTCGCTATGGCGTCTTACTTTGATATGTCAGGTGAGTGGAGCCTCGTTTACAGTGACTCTTCATGGACTCAACAAGAAGGTAGCCAGTTAGAAGAGTCTTCTGAACAGCAAGGTATTGGCGTAAGGCGATATGTTCTGTTGGGAGACAGTGAATGGCAAGGATTGGCTTACTATGATGACGTTCGCCAAGGTTTACTCGGCGGCTCATTTGTTACCGTTCTGAGTGACTCATGGTCACTGCATAGCTCTGCACTTTATCAACGTAAGTTCCTAAGCTACGTTCAAGGCGAAAGTCATGCTCCCGTTAGCTTGGCAGAGCAAACGGACGCTGTGCAAGCTCTAATTGGGCTTAACTGGGCCAACGCAGTAGGCAACAACATCATTCTAGAGTACTGGTACGACAGCCGTAGTTGGAGCCAAAGTGAGTGGAATAACGCATTCGAGCGCGTGGCTTCTTTATCGAACAATCACTCACTTAAGCCGTTGGCTTCATCGTACGCACAAGGGCTAAATAATACTAACTTGGTGCAACATAATATGATGTTTCATTGGTCGTTAGACTCTTCGAGTTGGAGCCAATGGTCTTGGTCAAAAGAGTATTTGTGGCTAAACAAACTGACTCCGACGTTTGATCTTCTTTATTCCCCGCAAGATCAGGGAGTGATAGCGACTCAGTGGTTGGATTATCGGGTGTATGACTCAGGCTCTGCGTCATTTTCAGCGGAACTTGCTGCACGTTTTATGACGGGTGACAGCGAGTCTGTGTATGCAAATTTATCAGACAAGCGTATGATTTTTATTAATCTCAGAGGAAGGTTTTAATGACGGAATCGACAAACTACGCAGCAAATGCATTTAAGAGTTTTGCCTATACCACGATCTTTTGCGCAGTGATTGCTTTTGTCACTCAATCTATTTGGCCAAGTGCCTACCTAGAGCATCTGGCGATAAGTTTAGGCTATGGTTACAGCTCGGTTGTGAGCTCATTGGTGATCAGCCGCTTGTGGCCGAAGCTGTCAAACCAAGTGGTGACTGGGCTATCGATAGTGGGCGCTATGGTTTTCGGTACGCTGAATGCCTACTGGTGGTTAAATAGTTACGAAAAGTTCTCTGATATCAGCCAACTTAAACCAGTAGCAATTCTTGGTTTTATCTTCTCAGCGACGTGTTTTTTCTACTTTTACACGCATGAGCAAAAGCTACTGGCGCAAAAGGAACTAGAAACAGCCAAACGCATTCAGTCAGAACAAGAGAAAGCCTTAGTTAAGGGCCAGCTTCGTCAACTGCAAAGCCAAATCGAACCGCATTTTCTATTTAATACCCTTGCCAACGTCAATGCGTTAATTAGCCATGACCCAAAAGCCGCGCAGAATATGTTAGGGAAACTGACGGATTTGCTAAGAGGAACGTTACAAAACAGCCGTAAAGAGACTTCGACTTTAAAAGCAGAATTAGATTTGGTTGATGCCTACTTAGCGATACAAAAGATCCGTCTCGATGAACGCTTAAACTATCAGATCACCAACTCGATCAGTGAAGAGGTATTGTTTGCCCCTTTGCTGTTGCAACCTTTGGTTGAAAATGCGATTCAGCATGGTATTGAACCAAAAGCTGATGGGGGCGAGATCTCTATCGAAGTCTCTAAAAAAGAGCAGCTTATGGTTATCGAAGTCGAAGATTCTGGTGTAGGGTTTGCTAATGCGCCAAACAGCAGTGGCAATGGTATTGGGTTAGAAAACACCAAAGAGAGAATTGCTACGCTTTATGGCAACCAAGCGAGCTTGAAAATGAAGCAATCTGCCTCTGGTGGTGTGTTGGCGGTGATTCAAATTCCGTTCAATCAATTGACCTCGTAATAGGAAGGATTTAATGACAATCAAGGAAGTTAGCGCAGTCATTGCCGATGATGAACCATTGTTGAGACATCACCTTAACAAGATGCTGGCTGAGGTTTGGCCTCAATTAGAAATTGTAGGGCAGGCTAAAAACGGTCAAGAAGCGCTGGAAATGATTGAACAATTCGAGCCCGATATTGTATTCCTTGATATCAAAATGCCTCAGCTTGATGGTATGTCGGCAGCACGAGCATTGGGTAAAATGAACAGCCCAACCCAAGTCGTGTTTATTACTGCTTATGATGAATATGCACTACAGGCTTTTGAAGCCAATGCTCTTGACTACTTGCTTAAGCCGTTATCCGAGCAGCGCCTAGAGCAATGCGTCGCTAAGGTAAAGCAGCGAATCGAAGGGACGGCAGAGCAAAACTCACCAGATATGGCAGCGTTACTTTCTCAAATTCAACAGCTTGGCCATCAAGTGTCCCCGAGCTATTTAAACTGGGTAAGAGCAACCAAAGGGGAGGACATTCACCTTATCTCTACCTCAGACGTGCTCTATTTTAAAGCGGAAGATAAATACGTTTCTGTATTCACTAAAGAAGAAGGCAAAACGGCAGAATATCTGCTTAGAACCTCGTTAAAAGAGTTGCTCCAGCAACTCGACCCCGATAACTTTTGGCAGATACATCGTTCAACCATAGTGAACGTTTCAAAAGTCGAGAAGATAAAGAAAGTCATTACTGGGAAGATGATGGTAGTGATTGGGGAGGATAAGCTCCCTGTCAGTCGAGCGATGCAAAGTCAGTTTACTAGCCTTTGGTGATCTCGTTTAAAATTTACTTATTCCGTTATAGTGCAAATTGATTCTCAACAGTTATGCTTAAAGCTATCAATACTTCGCTGGAGTGATGTGGATGGCTCAAAACAAACTCTATTATGTTTATGACCCTATGTGTTCGTGGTGCTGGGGTTACAAGCCAGTTTGGCAGCAGATTTGCCAAATTTTAGAGGGCAAAATTGAAATACAGTATGTAGTAGGCGGCTTAGCCCCTGATTCTGATCTCCCCATGCCAGAAGCAATGCAGCGACAGATTGTTTCCTACTGGAGGAAAATTGAGGACTTCCTTGGTACTCAATTTAACTATGAATTCTGGAATACCAACGTCCCTAGACGGTCCACTTATCCTGCTTGCCGAGCGGTGTTAGCTGCGCGTAAGCAAAGCGCAGAGAAACAAATGCTGACCGCAATTCAAACTGCGTATTACCTTGAGGCGAGAAACCCGAGTGACAGCGATGTGCTTATCGATCTTGCTGACAGCATTGGTTTAGATTTAGAACGTTTTGAGTCCGACTTTGGCTCGGTCACCTTGAATGAGGAGTTCATGCGCGAGTTGGATTTTGCTCGTAGCATAGGGGGGAATAGTTTCCCATCGTTGTTTGTGCAAACGGCTGAAGGACTTGTCGAACTTCAAGTGGATTACCAATCAGCACAAACCACTATTAGCCAGATTGAACAGCTAATTTAGAAAGATAACCAGCATTGTTTGTACCAACTTTTTACATGTAGCTATTTGTTATAAACATGAATAGTTATAAAAACTGGTTCTAATACCAAAGCGCTATTGACCATATACTCAATAAAGGTGGTAAAGAGTGAATGGTGATAAAGATGGAACTAAAAGGCATCTTGTGGACTGCGTTGGCTACAATCATTATGTCTGCTGCGGTTGAGGCTGGGAAACCAATTAAGAGTGATGGAACTTATATAGGAAATGGCTTCCCAAGCGGAGAGCATTTCAACTTAATTCTGCATGGTAAGAAAGACACGCATGTGTGTGAAACCTATGTTGAAATCGTAGAAATTATAGATACTGATGTAGAAGACCTTACTGAACCTTTTTATTCTGTTGGGGATAAATACCTGCCTGGCGACTGTCCGATCCAGGATGGTTTCGAGTATCGGTGTGCGTACGGTAATGTTATTAGTATGCCTAGAGGAAGCGAAAACAGCCAAATCTTGATGGAATCAGGGAGTAAAGGCCCTGCTAAAAAAGCAGGGAGCGATGTGGATTTAGATTCAACAACGCTACAAGTGACAGACGCTTGTACAGGTTATTCGACCAATGATCCTGCCGTAGTACGTATTCCTGCCGATAAGGATGGCTATGCTGTTTATGCGCGAGTCCTTGGTAAACCAACGGATGATGGGGGCCCTGATTTCAGTATTACAGGTCGGGAAATCCCAATCATTGGAGACGAAGATGATAATACCGATGGCGTGTGGCTAATTGGTGTGATTGACAACGAGGGGGCGTTAATTCCCGGCACTTGCGATGATAGTGGTTGTACTTTAGAGCGATGGGAATCAGATACCAAAGGTAAGGGAGCAAAAACAGCGACTAATTTGACAGGGCTGTTTACCTTTAGTGGCGAGGTCTGCTACTGGGAAAACGATGAATCTTGTCTTGATGGAGATACCAATGTTTGTACAGACAAAGATTTTTGTTGTACTGAAGTTAGTGAATATGATGGTTTGGGTGATATAGAGTACAACGGTACTATCTATGATTGTGAAGTGGCGACGGAAGACAACTTAGATGATTTTGGTATGTGTACTATCGATGGTCTAGCGCCCGATACTTTGCACTGCCGAACTTATGAAGAAGAGTGGATCTTTAATATCGAAGACTTTGTCAATGTCCTGTTTGATATCAACAACGAAGCATACAATGTTCAAATTCGACTATATCCACTGCCACTAAAATAGAAATGGTGAAATGTGAAACACTGGGTTAGATATTAACCCAGTGTTTTTTTTTAGCTTTATAGCTTTATAGCTTTATAGCTTTATAGCTATAGACCCGTATGGGTGGAGGTTTAAATTTTTACCAAATTGCGAGATCGAGTTTGTATTGCTAATCAGCGTTGTGACGGGTCTGTCTGCTAAATGCCCTGGAAGCTCAATACTGATGGATTCAGCACTGAAGTTACTAAATACCACAATGTGTTCCTCAAGCCCCTTGCGCTCATAGGCGAACAGTTGTGGGTGATCTTCCAGTAGCGGGATGAAATCGCCATAGACAATCACTGGGTGGGCTTTACGCAGCGCGATAAGTTGCTGATAGTGATAGAAGATTGAGTCTTTATCGGCAAGTGCTTTAGCGACATTGATTTCTGCATAGTTTGGGTTGACCTCTATCCACGGAGTACCATTGGTAAAGCCTGCATGATGGTCATCATTCCATTGCATTGGCGTACGCGCATTATCGCGGCCATTTTCATGGATGGCTGTCATCATGTGTTCATGACTCACTCCCGATTCTGTCTTCACCTTATAGAAATTGACTGTTTCGATATCTTTGTATTGTTCAATGTTTTCAAACGCAACGTTGGTCATGCCAATCTCTTCGCCTTGATAGATGTAAGGCGTGCCTTTCATAAAGTGCAAAGTCGTGGCGAGCATCTTGGCAGATTCAACTCGATATTGCTTGTCACAGCCATATTTCGAGACGACACGTGGGAGATCGTGGTTGTTCCAAAATAGTGAGTTCCAACCATGGCTTTTTAGCTCAACCTGCCATTTTGTTAGTACACGCTTAAACTCGTTTAAATCGAGTGGAATAGGGCGCCATTTATCACCGTTTTGCCAAGTCAGCGTGATGTGTTCAAACTGAAATACCATAGAAAGCTCATGCCTTGCAGGATTGCTATACAGTTTAGCAATCTCTGGTGTTGCCCCCCATGTTTCGCCAACCGTGAGCAAGTCTTTGTCACCAAACGTTGCTTGGTTCATTTTCTGCAGCAAAGGATGCAGGCGATCACCGTTGCCTGTGATGCCTTTATCGATCTCTTTACCAATAAGGTCGATTACATCTAATCGGAAACCACCAATACCTTGCTCGATCCACCAGTTCATCATCTCGAACACTTTGGTGTGGACGTTAGGGTTTTCCCAGTTTAAGTCAGGTTGGCGTTTTGAAAACAAATGGAAATAGTACTGCTGATTCTCTTCATCCCACTGCCACGCACTGCCACCAAAAATAGAATCGATCTGGCTTGGTGGAGTGCCGTCTGGATTGGCGTCGCGCCAAATGTAGAACTCTCGATATTCGCTGTTAGGGTTTTGCTTTGCTTCAACAAACCAAGGGTGTTCATCAGAGGTATGGTTGACCACTAAATCCATAACGATGCGAATACCGCGTTGTTTAGCTTGTGCAATTAGCTCGCGCATGTCCTCCATGGAGCCAAACTCAGGTGCGATAGCTTGATAATCTGAAATATCGTAGCCGTTGTCGTCCATCGGTGACTGATAAACAGGAGATAGCCAAATAACGTCAATACCGAGTTTATCTAGATAGTCGAGTTTGCTGATGATGCCTTGAAGGTCACCAATACCATCGTTGTTTGAATCACAAAAGCTGCGTGGATAGATCTGATAGACCACACTGTCATGCCACCAACGTTTTTCCATTTTCTAAGCCCTAACTGAACTGATTAACTGACCAGACTATAGCGAACTAATACAGGTAAAAATAATTGATTGTTTGAATTGCCCTATAGAAAAAATCAATACCACACGCTAGGCTTTAGTCTTCAGAAAACGGATGCGTGAAAGTATGGATAAGCAATATCGTTATTTTTATGAAGTTGTGCGGCAGGGCAGCATAAAAGCCGCTGCTGATAAGCTCTTTATTAGTCAGCCTTCCTTGACGACGGCAATTAAAAAGTTAGAAGAGCAGCTGGGAGCCGACTTGTTCGTCAGAAAGTCAAAAGGTGTCGAGCTTACAGAATATGGTTGGGTGTACTTTCGCTATGTTCAGGAAGTGCAAGAAAAGCACATCCAGATGATGCATCAAATGTCGGATATGAAGCTTAGAAGTGGTGGTAAGGTTAAGCTGGGCATTGGAGAGGCTTGGTGGCAGTGCTTTGGCGCTGAAGCGGTGCAGCAGTTCACAAAACAGTTTCCTAACAGTTCAATGCATATCGAATTTGGCAACGGTTTGTCTATGCTGCATCATCTGATTAACGATGATATTGACCTGTTTGTTGGTCATGAGATTATCGGTATAAACTCACGTCATCGTGTTCGTTTTATTCCGCTTTTTCAAGAACGAGAAGCTTGGTATGTGCGTCCAGAGCATCCCTTGAGGGGCGAAGCCAATATCGTGGAGAAAGCCAGAGACTATCCGCTGGTTAAGGTGACACCTGATCACGCTCGCCATGGCGATGTACTTACGGAAGAGGGAGCGGAGTTGTTTACTTCTGCCGCGCAAAATACCCAAGTCACCTATGAGCTAGATTCGCTTTCGGCCAGTATTGATATCGTTAAAATGAGCAACGCGATTATGCCTTATACCTCTGAGATGGAGGCGTTTTTTGTTAACCAAGGTTTGGCCCTGTTATGGCTAAACAAAAAGCAGCTTGGTCAGGTAGGGATTTACACTAAGGTCGGTGACTTTACCACTCCGACTCAAGCCCTAATCGATTTAATCATAAAAAAAGCCGAGAGTTAAACTCTCGGCAAAAGGACTGAACAAGTCAAAAGAAGAAAGTAAGTTGTGATTATTTAATGATTTGCTTCGCTGCCGTATCAAGCGCTTGTTTTACGGTTTGTTTTCCTTGCATTGCGTTGTCAATTGCAGCTCCTTCGGCAAACCAGTAAGCGGTCATCTGAGGAATGTTAGGCATGATCTCGCCATTTTCAGCATTGGTCATGGTTGCTTTGATTCGCTGATCGCTTTCTAGGATTTTCTGGAAGCTTTTTAGTGTGACGGCACCAAGTGGTTTGTCGTCATTCATGATTTTTAACGCGTCATCTACGAACAGGTAGTTTTCTAATAGTTCGACGGCTAAATCTTCATTTGGGCTCCCAGCATTAATACCGGCACTGAGGACGCCGACAAACGGATTGCCCTTACCGCCATTTAGGGTTGGAAGCTCGGCCACACCATAGTTAAGCCCCATTTTATCAAGGTTACCCCAAGACCAAGGGCCATTAATCGTCATGGCAACTTCACCTTTGCTAAAGGCAGCTTCGGACACTGAGTAATCCATATCGGGATTGACGACGCCTTGGTTCACCATGTCGACAAGAAACTGAAGTCCCTTAATACCCGCTTCATTATTCACGCCGGTTTTTGCGCCATTATAGCCGCCTTCGATCTTTTCAAATGCGTACGCGCCGCCCGACGAAATCATTGGCCAAGTAAAGTAGGCGTTCTTTACGTCCCACATAATGGCTTGTTTACCTTGCTCTGCCATGTTTTTGTGAATAGCGGCGAGCTCTTCCCATGTTTTTGGCGGCTCGGGCAATAAGTCTTTGTTGTAGATAAGCGAAGGTGTCTCAATGGCGATTGGGTAACCCATAATCTTGCCGTTAACCGTGACCGCATCCCAACTGAAATCGATGAGTTTGTTTTTAAATTCTTGGCTAGGATTGAGCTCCTTTAGAAGGCCAGCCTCTGCATAGCCACCGAATCGGTCATGTGCCCAAATAATAATATCTGGCCCCATTCCTTTCGCGGCGACTTTTTCAAATCGTTCTTCTAAAGATTCAGGGTGCTGAACAATGACTTTGACCCCAGTATCTTCTTCAAACTGTCTACCAATTTCAGCTAAACCTTCGTAGCTTTTATCACCGTTGATCCAAATCGTGATTTCACCTTCGGTCATCGCCATAACAGGGCTAGAAGCCAATACTGCCATAGTACAAATAGAAAGAGGTTTCAGGAACTTGTTCATCACTATCAATCCATGTCATTAACTTTAAGGCAAGGCTACCTCTCATCCAGTTAATGAGAAAATAGATTATCGAGAGTTGAATATAGAAAAAAGCTATATCAAACGGTAAAGATGTGCTTGTGTTCAAAGAAATCGGCGCATCAGAGACAATGCGCCGCTGGTTTTATCCTTGATAGTGTGAAGTTAAGGTCAACAGACCCTAGGACTCCTCTTTTAACAGCAGCAGTGCTGAGCGAGGTGGCACTGAAAGGTTCAAAAGGCCGTTAGAGGCGTAAGATACCTCACCACAGAGTTGTCCATTGAAAGTACACGAGTGTATATCAGCTCGCCAGACTGGCAGTTGGCGGTGGACTGTTTTCTCGCATAAGTTGAAGGCACAGAGCATGGTATTGCCGTCTAGTTTACGTGCAAAAACAAAACAGTCATCATCGTGATGGACTGGAATATAGTCACCTTTCTGTAGGGCAGGGTGGGCTTTTCTTAGAGCAATCAACTGCGTAAACCAGTCAAGATACTCAGAGTTATCCTCCTGTTCCCAAGGCATTGTGCGGCGATTGTCAGGGTCATGGCTCCCCACCATACCGAGTTCTGTGCCATAGTAGATGCAAGGGGTGCCGACGTAACTAAATAGCAGCACACTTGCCAGTTTAAATAGGCGAGGGTCATGTTTAACGAGTTCAAGGAAGCGCGCCGTATCATGGCTATCTAGCTGGTTTAACTGGGCTAGTTGGTTTTGCCATGGTAGTTTAGCCCTTGCTTCTGCTTGCCAATCGACAAACTCCCCTACGCTGATATCGATAGGGTCAAAGGCAATATCGAGTTTGGCTAATAAAGCTCTTACAGGATGGGCAAAGCCGTAGTAATTCATCGCGCCATCTTCTTGATCGCCTTGCAACCACTGTGTCGCTTCAAAGAAGTGCTCTCCTAGTACATAGCAATCTGGATTCACTTTCTTCGCTGAATCTCTGAATGCTTTGACATAGTGGGCATTATTTGTCGCGCCTTCACCCTCACCTAGCATATGTATTACATCAAAGCGCCACGCATCGATTTGATAGGGCGGCTTTAACCAGTGCTTGATGACCGCTTCATCGCTGGCGTAGATATAGTCTTTCACTTGCTGGTTTTCAAAGTTCAGCACAGGAAGTGATTGAATTCCCTTCCAGCCAACGTAATCTTGGCTATCACCATTAAAGAAATAGTAATCCCGATACGGAGAATCCGGTGATTGATAGGCACCAAGGCTATCCTGTAACCCTTGTAAATTAAACCACGGATGCTCTGTTGACGTATGGTTAAACACCGCATCGAGCATGATTTTCATCTCTCTATTACGCAGTTGCTGGCAAAGGCTGGCAAAGTGCTCATTGCTGCCTAAATGGGGGTCAACTTGCAGGTAATCAGAGGTATCGTACTTGTGGTTACTTGGCGCAGTGAAAATTGGGTTTAAGTAGAGCGCAGTTACCCCAAGGTTTTGCAAATAGTCGAGTTTATCTTCAACGCCGTATAAGTCCCCGCCGTAGAACTCGCAACCCGCGTTTCCGCTTTCGGTATCAACGGGTTCACCCCATTGCTTAGTCACGACCGATTTTGTCCCGCCGGAGACTAAGTATTCTCCCTCTTTAACGCTGATTTCAGATTTGCCATTGCAAAAACGGTCAGGGAAGATCTGATAGAAAACCTGCTCTTGCACCCAGTTCGGCGGTTGGTGGTGTGCATTGTATTTAAAGTGAGTCTCTTTTGGTGAAACTCGCTTTGAGACTCCTTTGGCATCAAGCCAGTATTGCCCGCACTCAGTCAAAAGCTTGAAAGTGTAGTGCGAGACATCTCGGTCATTGTTGAGAGGGAAACTCGCTTGCCAGTACGTTAAGTGTTCAGTGGTTTTGCTTAACGTCATCTCGACCAAGTATTCTTCATTATCTGGCTCATGGCGCAGCAAGACTTTGGTAAAGTTGACGGCTTTCTCGGTGGCTAAGGTGACATTGAGTTTATTGTCTTCGCGTTTTAGCCAGTCAACAGATTGTCCGTGATAGATAAATGGTAGTGACTTCATCTTAACCTCTCAACTGGTTGAGATTATCTAAACATAGGAAATGGGTTGCCAATGGAGCAAGATCTATTTCGATACTTGCGCCGTTTTCGTCTACCTTGAGGCGATACGTTTGCTGATTGAGTTTATCAACGAGAGGGTATTGCCCATCGCTTAATTGCCATAGCTCCACAAGGTTGTTTGGGATGATAAGCTCGAGTTGCTTCGATTGATTGTCACTAAAATTGGTGGCGATGACAATGGCTTGCTCATCGTCGGAGCGAGCAAATGCATACAGTTTATCCTGCATTTCCGCGAAGTTATCAAAATTGGCGGCGTATAAGTCATGGTAATCGCCACACAGTGCTGAATGGTTTAACGTTAGGTTAAGCAGTGTGCTGTAAAAGTTTCTAAGCTCGAGTTCTGATGGTGAAAGAAGGCCGCCATCAAAACGCCCTTTGTTCATCCAGCGCTGGTGGGCAGGGACACCAATATAGTCAAAAATTGAAGTTCGTGATGGTTGACCAAACCCTGCCATTTCAGCGCCCGCTTCACCAACCTCTTGACCAAAATAAATCATGGTCGGCGAGGTAGATAAACACGCTGACACCAGCATGGCAGGTTTGCCTTTCTCGCCACTGCCTGCAAACTCAGGTGAAGCCACGCGCTGCTCGTCGTGGTTATCAAGGAAGTGGAGCATATGGTGCTCAATATCGCGCAGATCATGCTGTATGCGTCCGATCTCTCTGGTCGAGCCCTTGTCCTGAATCACCTCTTTGAGTGAATCATAAAGATCGACCTTGTCGTATAAATAGTCCATCTTGCCCAGCTGAATATAGTCGCGATACAAGTCCGGTTGATACACCTCCGCCATGAGGAAGGCATCTGGGTTAACATGCTTAATCGACGAGTTCATAAAGCTCCAAAACTCGACAGGTACCATTTCTGCCATATCGTAACGGAACCCATCCACACCTTGTTCGAGCCAATACAGGGCGATATCGCGGAACTTAACCCAAGAGTCAGGCACTTGCTTATCTGACCAAAACTCAAGGTGCTCATTGGCAGATTTAAAGCGGTACTCTTCGGGTAGCGTTGCAAAGTCCTTGCTGCCGTCGGGTTTTACCCCATAGTTAACTTTGACCGTTTCATACCAATCATCATGATTAGGTTTAGCAAGGCGTGAACCGTTGCCCGTCCATTTTGCGGGAAACTCATAATACGGTTCGACAAGGTCTGGATGTTTTTCACCACCAAGTGGCGGCTCCTCAAACAGAGTATCTGGCAACTCAAACGCTTTATTGGGGATATAGTAGAAGTTGTTATCTTTGGCGTAAGCTAGGCTAGTGTCATCACGGGCACCAAAATCGCTGACACCTTTTGGGTTGTTAAGTCCCTTGTAGACGCGCGCAATATGGTTGGGCACAATGTCGATGATGACCTTCATGTCAGCGTTATGCGTTCTTTCAATCAGCGCTGCAAACTCTTGGTTGCGCTCGCTAGGGTTGTCGGCTAAATCGGGATTGACCGAGTAGTAATCTTTTACCGCGTAAGGTGACCCAGCACGCCCTTTGACCACACTCGGGTGATCATTGCTAATGCCTATCTCACTATAGTCACCAATAACAGCATGATGCGGAACACCCGTGTACCAGATATGGGTTATACCAAGTTTTTTAATCTCGACCAGCGCCTTATCTGTAAAATCGCTGAATTTCCCGACACCGTTTTGTTCAATCGTTCCCCATGAAATATTGGTTCGATTGGTGTTGCCAAATAGCCGAGTGAAGACTTGATAAATATTTTGTTTTTTCATTGTGTAGGGTAGCCAATTGTTGTTTTGTCAAAGGCTAAAACAAGCAAGGAAGAGCCAACTCATCCCTTTTTAAACTATAGGGGGCGTAGAAAAGGAAAGTGTGATTTTAGTTAAACAATTTCGCCTGAATTCTAGCAAGTTTCCACCAATATAAAGCTTGGTATTGATAATGTTTATTGCGTTTGGTCTCGCATATTTGCTTAGTAAATGGTTGTATTAAAATAGAATTATTTAGAATGGGAATGAGAAAACTAATCAGGAGTCAGGATGATGATAACAGCTAAACGATGGCGGATTCTCAAAGCCTTTTCTGTAGTTACTTGTACAGCTTTACTTTTATCCTATGCGCAAGCAGATACGCTCACAGCGCATCATGGAATGTATGAAGCGGGAAAATCTGAAGCGCAAAATATGTTCTTTTATGAACAAAACGGTAAGCAATATCTGTACAGCGCATGGGGCGTTGTCCCGATAGAGGTCAACGATAAAGGGGAGTTTCGGGCGCTAGACACAAATGTCCCTTTATCGGGCTCTTTCTATCATCAAAAAGATGGGGTGTACCAATCCGGAAGATTCCAATACAGCGAATTTAAAAGCTTGTTTGGACGTGCCGATGTCAATAGTCATGAGCTCAACGTTCCTATGTTATTTGACGACTACTGGTGGAGTAACTTGAGTAACGAAACCAGCTGTGAAAATCAAGAGTGGCAAACTGACAGTAATATCCGCTATGACCAAAGCGTAATAAAATCGCTTGTTGAACTAAGCCAACAATCAGATTCTCCTTATGCGAATACAGACAGTCTACTGATCGCTAAGGATGGTAAACTCGTTATTGAAGAATACTTCGGTGGTTGGCAAGCAGACTTTCCTCATACCATACAATCCATCAGTAAAAGTTTAACCTCCCTCGCGGCTGGCTCTGCGATAAAACAAGAGCTGGTCGAAGGCTATCAAACAAAAATAGCAGACCTCATGCCTGCTTATGCCAAATTTCTTCAACAGGATAAATCCGAGCTGACATTACATCATTTCTTGTCAATGGGCGCTGGCCTCAACTGGGATGAGTGGAGTATCCCTTATGGAAATCCAAACAATGTTCGCTCAATTGAAATGGCAAAAAACGATCCGGTCGAGTTTATTCTAGATCGTGAGCTTGCGGTACAACCTGGCAGCATGTTCCAGTACAACGGTGGTCTAGTGACTGTTGTTGGAGAGATTGTCGCCCAACAGAGCGGAAAGAAAAACTTCGCAGACTATTGGCGCTCTAGCCCTCTTAATATGCTTTGTTTTCAAAACGCTTACATGTCAATGCAGGCTGGTGGTGTGAGTAATGCTGCAGGTGGTGGTTATATGCGACCACGAGACATGCTAAAGGTCGGTCAACTGGTCGCACAAGACGGGGTGTGGCAAGGCGAACGAATTTTGCCTGAAGGTTGGATTGAACGCTCGACACAAAAGTATTTAAAAACCCGTGATAGGGGCGTTAGCTACGGATATTACTGGTGGTTAAGTGATGCTGAAGTAGATGGGAAAACTTACTCTGTTGCTTATGGCTTGGGATATGGTGGACAGATAGTCGCTGTGGTGGATGAACTCAACTTAGTTGTGGCGCGAACGGCGTGGCAAATGAATGGACCGACACCTTATCAAGAAATAATGGAGGACTATATTATTCCTGCATTCACTTCAGTTAAATAAGTTAATAAATTTACGGAAAAATTGGTATAGGCTCACAGATTCACTAATTGTGTGAGCCTTTTATTGTTAGCCATACTGATTAGTTTCTCTTTAATATCAGATACTAACCAAAAGTCTTATAGTGTTTTCTGGTACGAAAGTTCACTTTGACACTTGGAGGAGATTTCCTAAGCTTTATTTGAGTAAAACGTCAGAGGAAAGGAGAACACAATGGCGAAATTCCAACAGGACATCCCTAATCGCGTCACCGTATACCATGATGATATTGACCAAGAAAAAGCGCTAAAGAACGCGATGCTTCCTGAAAAACCAAGATACTTTAACGGCTCACCCACCTACGAAGCATCAAGCGTTGATGAATTCAAAACCAAGCTCAGTCAAATTGGCATGTCACTCGACGTGTAAAAACAAGTAGAATCACCAAGGCAGCCTAAATGGCTGCCTTTTCGTTGTTTACAATAAATGTAATTTGCCTTCACTGTATCTCAACCCATTTTCCACATCTTGCCCCAGCAAAACAGGGCCATCTAGGTCGACGATTTCTGCACGCGTCGCGATCGGCAATGCCGCTTTCATGGCTACGGACGTGCCTAACATACACCCTACCATGATATCAAAGCCAAGGGAGCGTGCTTGAGCTTCAAGTGCAAATGCCTCAGTGAGCCCGCCAGTTTTATCCAGTTTGATGTTGACCATTTCATAACAGCCCTTTAGTGAAGAGAGGTCTTGTTTGGTATGACAGCTCTCGTCAGCGCAAAGCGGAATTGGATGAGCAATGCCTTGCAATAACTCATCTTGACCCGCAGGAACAGGTTGCTCGATCATGGCGATATCATAGTGAGCGAGACGCTGAAACAGAGACTCCAACTCCATATTCTTCCAAGCTTCATTGGCATCAAGAATGATTCTGCAATTTGGCGCAGCTTGCCTTACAGCTGCAACCCTATGTTCTATGTCTGACTCATCAAGTTTAACCTTGAGTAAGGTAGCCCCTTGTTCTACATACTGTCGAGCTTGTTGCCCCATGATTTCTGCACTGCCGATAGAGACCGTCATTGCCGTTTCTATATTGGGGTTAACGTCGAAGTAAGGTCCGGGAAAGTCGAGTTCATCCATATCGCAAATTAACGCCCACAATGCGCAGTCCAGAGCATTACGAGCTGCACCAGCAGGAAAGTTTTGCAATTGCAGCTTGGCTTGTACTGGGGTTAAGTGCTTCAGATTCACTTGCCAAGTTTCGATTTGCTCTAGGACGGATTCAACACTTTCCTCATAACGTGGGTAAGGGGTACATTCACCGACACCTTGCCAGTTGCCCAAGCCAATCGTCACTCTGACGACGTTACAGTGAGTCCGGGCACCACGAGAGATAACAAACGGAGTGGCAAGCTTAATTGAGTGAGCTTTGGCTTCAATGCGCATCTTAGCCACCTTTAAAGTTGAGCAATATGTTGAGCAATAGAATCAATACCAAAGCGAACCGGGTCTGTCACAGGTACCTTGAATTGCTCTTGCCAATCGGCGCATAAAGCGCGAGCATCCTCTTCACTGATTGCAGAAGTGTTTAAGCTTATGCCGGCAATCTGAACATTGGCATTAGTGAGCTTAGCAGCGGCTAAGTTAGCTGACAGTGTCTCCTCGATTGAAGGGACAGGGCAATGAGGCAGATGGCGAATATGCGGGCGACCGATTTCGTGACAAAGCACCAAAGCATCAGCCTGAGCGCCATGAAGTAACCCCAAACTGACACCTGCAAAAGAAGGATTAAATAGCGAACCTTGGCCTTCGATAATATCCCACTTGTGGTCTGTAAAGTCAGGACTAATCGCTTCTACTGCACCAGAAATAAAATCGGCTACTACGGCATCGACTGAAATGCCTGAGCCTTCAATCAAAATGCCAGTTTGCCCAGTGGCTTTAAAGTGTGCATCTACCGAGCGTTTTTTGAGAGCACTTTCAAGTGCTAGGGCAGTAAACATTTTGCCAACAGAGCAATCGGTGCCCACGGTTAAAAGGCGCTTACCGAGGCGTTTCTTACCATTTCCGACGGCGAGTGATTGGTCAAAGTGGCGTACATCGTGAAGCTGGCATTTGCCTTTCTCTTCAAGCAATTTTAACTGAGGAATATCGGACAGGCGGCTATGCATTCCGGACGCAATGTTGAAGCCCATTTCAGCAGCCTGAATTAACGTCTGTTGCCAACTCTCAGGGATAACGCCACCTGCATTGGCTGTGCCTATAACAAGGGTTTTGACGCCTTGCTCTTTTGCTTGTTGCAACGATAACTCTGGTAAATCTAATGACACGGCTTCTTCGCTTAGCCTCAGTTGCCCTTTACAGGTTTCAGGGCGCCACAAGGCAATGCCACGGGCTGTTTTAGCTGCGATTGGATCAGTGACATCGCCAAGAAAAAGAAGGTAAGGTTGAGCAATTGACATAAGCATCCCTGTTATTGATTGTTTGCAATAACAAGACTTTATCTAGGCGTAGAGTCAGTTTCGAATGCTTATCTATTTGTTGGGTATAACGTTAGGTTATAGGCTGGAGTCAAGCTGTTCCACAAACCACTTGGCCGCGATCGATAATGGGTAGTGTTCTGCATGAAGTAGAGAAACGGAGAATCTAATGGCAGGTTCGAGCTGAGCGGTTTGCACCTTGTTCTGATAATGCTGCGCTGTCCATGGGTCCACGACCGCGTTACAGTTTCCATACGTGACAAGTTCTGCAGCTGCGCTGTAGCTTCTTACTGAGATCTTAGAGTGATAGCTGGCGTCTACCGCATGAATAGCTTGGTGAAGTCGCAACCCTAATGGATCGCGAGTATCTAGCCCAACTAAGGGGTATTCATTCTCTATAAGCTCTGAAAGTGAGTAGCTAGCTTGAGTAGTACTCTCCAGCGGCGTTAATACCGTCATCTCTTGGTCTAGCAATTCGCGTCTCACGATTGCTGGTGGCGTTTCGTCACCAAAACCAATCGCCAGATCCACCTCATTTTTGATCAAAGCATCACATAACTCGTCTCGGTTACCGGTAGAAATTTCAACGGTATAATCGGTTTCGCGGCAAATTTTATCTACGATGGGCGCAAGTAAGATGGTCGCAAGAATCGGCGGAGCGCCAATCGTCAGGTGTTTTTCTCCTGCCTTTATCTTGTTAGTCAGGTTTCTAAACTGTCCAAGTTGTTGATAAACCTTTTCAGCTTCAGGTAACAGCAAATTCGCTTCTCTAGTTGGGATTAAACGCCCTTTAACACGCTCAAATAGCGCGAAACCTAATTGCTGTTCGGTGTGAGACAAAACGCGGGTAACATTGGGCTGGGAAACAAAAAGCTGTTTCGCCGCGCCTGAAACGGTGCCTGTTTTCATTACTGCATAAAACACTTCAAGCTGTCTTAAATTCACCGACCACGATTCCTTCGCTCATTTATTCTTCAATCACTTTAAATGAATTTAGGTATTTAAAAAAGAAGCCTTTTTCGCTATTGACCTGTCTACCAGTGTAGGTTTTACTATCCGGCTCGCCAAAATATGGCTAAAGATTTCGATACAGTGAAGAGGTATAGCCACTATGTCTATTGGATTTGATTATGGAACCGCGAATTGCTCAGTCGCAACGCTAGTCGATGGACAGGTGAAACAGATTCCTTTGGTTGGAGAAGATTACTATATTCCTTCGACCCTTTGTGCTCCAACATCAGAAGTGGTGTCCGAATACCTTTTTAGAAGCTTAGGGATTAAGCCTTCAGACAGTGTGGGTGAAAACATGCTTCGTCGTGCGATTAAACTCAATGCCGAAGAGGGGCTTGATGTCCGCGCTGAAGACGTCAAGTTTGGTCATGAGGCGCTAAATCTGTATCTCGAAGACCCACAAGATGTCTATTACGTTAAATCTCCAAAATCATTCCTAGGTGCAATGGGACTGCGTGATATGCAGCTATCGTTTTTTGAGGATCTGGTTTGTGCCATGATGGCAAACATTCGTCACCGAACAGAATCGGCTCTAGAGCAAGAGGTGACTCAAACTGTGATTGGTCGACCGGTGAACTTTCTTGGTCGAGGCGGAGAAGAGTCTAACATTCAAGCCGAAGGTATCTTACGTCGTGCTGCTTTAAGAGCGGGATTTAAAGACGTTGAATTTCAGTTTGAACCCGTTGCCGCCGGGTTGGAGTATGAAGCATCATTGGATCAGGACAAAAATGTCTTGGTCGTGGATATTGGTGGTGGTACCACAGACTGCTCGTTTTTGCGTATGGGTCCAACATGGGCTGGCAAACGCGAGCGTAGAGATTCGCTTTTAGCGCACTCTGGTCAAATGGTGGGTGGCAATGATCTGGATATCTTTACCGCGTTTAAGCAGTTTATGCCTGAGTTTGGAATGGGCAGCCAAAATCTAGCTGGGTTAGAAGTGCCGACAACCCAATTTTGGAATCCAATTGCTATTAATGACGTCCAAGCGCAGCGAAAATTCTATGGGCACGATAATAGAAAGCAGCTTCAACTATTGATTAAAGAAGCGCAGAACCCAGACAAATTGCGCCGACTATTCGAACTATATCAGGGCACACTGGGATATGCCGTCATCAGAGAAGCCGAGCAGACCAAAATTGTTTTGGGCGAAGACGACTGCTATCAAGCGAAAATTCAATTGCTCAATGAGTTAGTTTCTATCCCTGTTTTAAAATCGGATATGGAAGAGGCAATTTCAGTCCCGACAGAGAAGATTAAAGCACTAGTTAAAGAAGCAATAAACCAGAGCGGGATTGAGCCAGATGTCGTTTATATGACAGGGGGCTCTGCACGTTCACCAATTTTAAGAGGGGCGGTGAGCGCGATACTGCCGACCACGCCAATCGTGAGTGGTAATTACTTTGGTTCGGTCACCGCTGGATTAGCTCGCTGGTCTGACACTATTTATTCCTAACGTTAGTCGTCCCACTTTTGGGACATCAACAAGCTAAATCACATTTTACTTACTGATATTAATCACATTAATGATTTATCTATCATTAATGTGATTATTGCATTTCAAATCTGGATTTTTGTCATATAACAGCCACACTTTAATAATAATTTTAATAATTAACTAAAGTTGACGTACTTCAAGTCGCTTAATAAGTAATTGACTAAAAAAGGGTTGTTTGTAATGAGGAATTTAGGGTTTAGAAAACTACTTCTTATCTCCATTATTGCTCTGGTTGTTTTTTCTGTTTCTGTGTCTAGCTATGTTGCTTATATTGATCAGAAAGAAACGTTGGTAGAACTTATTACCAACAGCAACCAAGAGTATGTAGAGAGTCAGGCAGAGCAAATCGCCAGTAAACTCAATGAGAAAGTGGCAGGTTTAGATAAGCTTGGCAAACAGTTCGAAAGTGAGCCTATTAGCGGAACTGAACAAGATTTCATTCAATTGACCCACCTGATTGCAGGCGGGATGAATCTGAATAGTTCGGTTGTCGGGTTTACCAATGGTGATGCCTATTGGAACCAAACCGCAAAGACTTGGCCAAATCACAAATACGATGGGGATGTTACAACGCGAAGTTGGTACCAGCTTGGTAGGCAAAGTACCTCTGCGGCTATGACTGAACCATACTTAGACAGTGATGGTGACACCTATTGGGTATCCATTGTTCGTAAGACATTTAGCGGCATGATCTCTGCCGATATGCAGCTTGGTTTTCTCAACGAAATCGTTAAAAACGCGAACGAGATACCAGGCGCGATAGCAATGATTATCAACCATGATAAAACCATTCTTGCGTCATCATTCAACGAGGTAAAAGCTGGCGAAAAATCCGATAAATACTCATGGCTCAATGATGTGGCCAAACAAACGATGGGTGCTAAGGATGCGGTGTTTGATGGCATGATGGGTGACAAAGACAAACTGTTTTTCTCGCATCAAATCAATATCGCGGGTAAGAGTTGGTACTTTGTGGTTGGTTTAGAAAAAGATATTGTTTTTGCTGATCTCGCTTCGGCGAAGACATCTGCTATCACGACGGCGCTAGTTGCCACGGTGATCAGTGTGATTCTGGCACTACTAATCATGAATGTGTTGTACCGACCAATATTGGTACTGAAAGAAACCATTGCTGGTTTGAGTCAAGGTAACGGTGACCTAACCCAACGCATTGAGGTGAAAACCAATGATGATCTAGGGCAGATATCTGGAGGAGTCAATGCGTTTATTGCTAACTTGCAGAACATGATGCTTGAGATCAGGGAAGTCACAGATCACTTGAATGAAAACGTCGATCGAATGAAAGATCAGAGCCAACGTAATAGTGTGATTCTGCAAAACCATGTTCAAGAAACAGAGCAGGTTGTCACTGCGATAGAAGAGATGAATTCGACCGCGGAATCTATGGCGACGGATGCAGCGAATACCGCTCAGCTGACACATAAAGCGAGCGAGGCGAGTGCAACATCGAAGAGTACAGTGACACAGGCACAAAACAACGTTCAGGAACTGGTTGATGATGTCAGTACGGCTTCTGATAATGTTAACAACATGGCGTCAGAGACGGATGGCATCAACACTATTTTGGGCGTTATCGGTGATATCGCAGAGCAAACCAATTTACTAGCCCTAAATGCGGCAATTGAAGCTGCGCGTGCAGGTGAACAAGGTCGAGGTTTTGCGGTTGTTGCCGATGAGGTACGTAACCTTGCAAGCAGAACGAAAACCAGCACCGAAGAAATCGAGGCAGCGCTTGCAAGTTTGCTCCGTGGTAGCCAATCTGTTGTGGATTCGATGGACTCGACGAAGCAGAAATGTGCGCAAACCGCAGAGGGTGCCGGCGAAGTAGCAGAAAGCCTAGATGTGATGACAGAGTTTGTTACCGACATCAATGATCTGAGTACTCAGATTGCGACAGCGGCGGAAGAGCAAAGTAGCGTGACTCAGGAGTTGAGCCGTAATATGTCGGCGATTAATGACATAGTTGGTGAGTTGGACAGTAATGGTCAACAGGCTCTTGAAGAAGCTCAGAATATCTCTGACATGAACCAGAAATTGACCGGAATCGTGGGTCGATTCAAACTTGACTAATATAAAACAAAAAGAGGCACCGATGGGTGCCTCTTCTACTATCTGGATAATGGATTAGCTGCGACGAGCCCAAACGCCCCAGCGAACAATGCCAATCACTTCAATTTCAGATTCATCAATGGTGTTGATCGGGTTGCGATCGGTATCTTCACCATACCAAACGTGAACTTTGTCAGCGATTTTAACCAATGTGAAAAAGTCAGGAGTCGGGTTATTACCAATACGAGCGAGAACAATATCATCGTTTGCCCACTCTTTATCTTTGGTAATAAGTGCGTAGCAACTCCAAGTTCTTGAAATTACGCCAGCGACAGGGTAAACCACACCAAAGCAATCGGCATATTCTTTGGCCACAGGCATAGTGTCTATCGCAATGGCATCGCCGGTTGTCAGTTGTTGATGAACGTCAGTTCGCTTATAGATGTTAACGGTTGCGGCTTCAGAGTCAGACAATAGGTTAATGGTCTCTTTATCTGTTGACTTGTCACCAATTCCAAAGCAAAGCCAGTGTGGTTCGACATCAAGAAAGCGAGCAATATCAGAAAGCTCCTCTAAGCTTGGATAAGTACGGTTGCTTGATTTTGAAAGGTAGCGACCGATGGTTGCTTTACCTTTGCCAATACCTTGTGCCAATGACGCGTTGTTCTCTCCACGCTCTTTTAAAAGCGCCATGATTCTATCTTGATAATTGTCTTGCATTGGTGAAAACCTTAACGGGTAAGTATTCTTCTCAAATATGAAACTACAAGAAAATATATGCTGTTTTTAAACACCTTGCAAGTTGCTATCTCTCATATTCCACTGGGTCGTTTCTGATTTGGGCATAAATTCATCAATAATTTATATTGATTTCAAAAATGATTTATTACACCACTGATAAATATGTCGTTATTGAATCTCGACCACTGAGCGAGCGCTTCATTCATAATCTAGACTTCGCAATCTGAGTATGGCGCGAATAAATTGCTTGGTGATTACCTCGCTATTACAATGTCACGTTTCGACGCCAACGGTTTAAGCTATCCGATACTGCAGAGGATGTATTAATGAAAGATCAAATTGCTCAAATAGAGAAACGAGCGCTAAAGCTGGGAATAGCGGCTAACTTAGTGATGGCGTTCTCTGGTTGGGCTGCCTACAACTTGTCGGGCTCAGAGGCTTTGCTCCTTGATGGCAACATGTCTTTTATTCTCTTTCTGACGGCTATCGTGGCACTCAAAATCACTCAGATAAAATCGCTGCGCAGCGAAACCTATCCTTTTGGTTTATACGTGACCGAGGCGCTATACAGCCTGATGAAAGGGTTGTTGCTATTAGGTGTTGTTATATCTGCAATAGTGAGTAACGGCTCTAAAATTGTCAGTTACTTGAATGGTGCGCAATTAGCGACAATTAAAACCGGTGTGATTGTTTACTATGCGATTGCTATGGTCTTGATCTGCTGGGGGTTATCCGCATTCTATTATTTCCAGAATAAAAAGATTGCCAATAGCAGCTCCATGCTCAAGGTCGATCAAAAATCTTCTTTGATTGATGGGGTGCTGTCCGCTTCGACTGGCGCTATTTTGGTTGTGATTGGTTATGTGCAAGTTGGCAGCCAACTTGATTTCCTGCTGTATATTGGCGATGCACTATTGGTGTTAGTTTTGGCACTACTGATGATAGGTCAGCCGATAGGCATAATTCGAGAGGCTTTTGTCGAGCTAGCAGGAGGTAAATTACAAAACGAACAGCAACATCAAGAGATCTCTGATTTAGTGACGGAACACTTTGCCAAGCAGGAAATAGAAAGACTCAATATTAGTAAAACCGGATCGAGCTATTTGGTCGTAATTGGTGTCTCATTGCAGCAGCTTCAACAACAAGACAATACTGTTTGGCGTGAACAAAAAGGTCAACTGACCAAAGTGCTAGCCAGTAAGTACCCCTTTGTGGATGTTGAAGTGGTCGTTGTTTAATACCAACCGGAACAAATATCTGGTCACCCCTGCTGGCTAAAATCGCTGATAGCATCGTTATAGCTATCTTTTCAAAGAATGGTGTAGGTAGAACAAGTAGCTAGCTGCAATCTATGCCTTGCTTTAAGCGATTTTTTCTGTGCAATTATCTGATCATCTATTTATCCCTATTGGTATAACGACCACTCGACACGGAAAAGTTTAAGATGCCAGCAACGGCTTTAATGCGTTTTTTTGATTTAATCTGATCATCGCAGCGACTGCGACAAACATAACGGTGGCGGCGAGCATAAAGCCATATTGAGTTACGTCATTGTGAGCCAAAGCCGCGATGGCAACATAACTGATGCTTTGAACTGAGGTTGAGAACATTGCCAGCCCCCCATCCACTCGCCCACGTTGATTGACCTCAACGGTATGGTGCATCCAATTAGTACGTGCAATGCGATTTAATGCGTTAAAGAAGCCAAAAAACAGAGTGAACAGTAATATATAACCTGGATGTTGCGAAAAACTCATTCCAACTAGAGTGAATGCGACCACGGCCATGGAATACTGCATGGTTGTTTGATGTGAGGTCAATGACAGCAATTTGCTCAGTAGCACACCTGTTAGCAGTGAGCCTAAGCCAAAGGTGATGTTGTATCCTGCATACCAATCACCTGAAACCCCGTTCTCCGCAAACCAAATCGGAACTAACTTGCCTAAAAAAGTCAGTATCGGATACGAAAGGCAAGAAAGCAGAATGAAGGCGTAAAAGTGAGGTTCTCTTGCGAAAATGCTTTTGCTCTCTTTCATCTGTTCAATAAAGGGCACGTTGCGAGTACTGCGTAACTTTCTTCGGTAGGGTGTCACCATATAGCTAAGCGCGGCGATGCCGGAGGCGCTGGCAGCAAAAGCAGCAAACTCCAACATTCCCCACTCTTGAAGTAATATGACTCCCAATGCGCCTGCACCGAGCGTCGTGCCTTGCATAACGATCTCTTGCTTGCCTGATATAGAGGCGTATTCGTGCAGATCGTAGTTTTCTTGAGTAAACGCATTATTGGTTGTCCAAGCCAAATTGCTCGTTACCCAGAAGACAAGTTGTGCTGCGGCAAGTAACCAATGTGACCCATCATGCAACCAGTACGCAACGAAAACAGTTATAGCCGTAGTTGACTGAATTAATTGGACCAAAACCAAGAGTGATTTGCGCGAATGTCTGTCGATCAAAGTAGAGAAAAAAGGGGTTAAGACAAACGAGGTTGCGGTGCAGGCGAGTGCGATAAGGGCGACGAAGGTGCCCATGTTGTCCGACTCAAGCATGATCCAAGGCAGAGCCATCATAAACAAGCCTGACGAAATGCCATCAAAAAAGCGGCCGGAAAGATAAGGCAAGGTTCTGCTTTTTGCGATCAGGTTCATTGAATTTTCCTTATGTATATTCACCAACTTGGGTTACTCTAAAACCTCAAGCTAACTTGAGGTAAAGAACTTTATTCAATTAATTTGGAGGCCTATATGGAAATGAGCGTAGGGGAAGTAGCAAAGCGTGCCGGAGTTAAAGTCTCGGCACTTCACTTCTATGAGCAAAAAGGTTTGATCCACAGTTGGCGAAATCAAGGCAATCAACGGCGTTATCACCGGAGTGTTCTGAGAAGAATTGCGGTGATTAAAGCTGCGCAGGAAGTTGGTTTAACGCTAGAGGAAATTGTCCAATCTCTTGACCAGTTGCCTAAGCATCAAGCGCCAAATAGGGAGCAATGGGATCGCATGGCTTCGGGGTGGAAAGAGATGCTTGAACACAGAATTTTGCAGTTAAAAGCACTTCAAGACGATCTCGGTGGCTGTATTGGTTGTGGCTGCCTTTCTATGGAATCTTGCGCCATCTACAATCCTCAAGACATTCGTGCTGAAACATTTAAAGGCAAAACCTTGCTGACCAACCCTGAAGAGTGGTCACAAGGAGAGAGCGAACCCGAGTAACAAGGGCAGAGTTAAAATACTAAAGAAATTGCCAAATAAAACCATTGAAGCCACCTTGGTGGGCTCTATATGAAAGCGCTCAGCGAATAAGTAGTTCATTACGGCAGGTGGCAGCATGGTGAAAAGTACCATCATTTGTAACTGCATCGTTGGTAGTGGAATAAAGAAGTAAATAACCGCGAAAGCAATCGCGCCAGTAAACAATGATTGTAGTGTGCATAGAATACCAACTTTCAGACCACTGAGTCTCATATTGCACATTTGAGCCCCTAAGGAGAGCAGCATAACTGGAACAGCAGCTTGACCGAGTAATGAAGTTGCTTCATACAGTGGAGACCAAACTCCAATGCCAGCTAAGTTGAGGATCAGTGCTGCGCTTGCCGCAAGAAAGATCGGCATCTTGATGATCTGTTTGAACGGATTCCCTTCACTGAGTAAAGCCAAGCCAAGGCTAATGTGGATACAGGCTGAAACCACAAACAGTAATACAGCGGAAGCGAGAGCAGTGTCGCCAAAGGTGTAAGTAAAAAGTGGAATCGCCAAGTTACCGCTATTGCGAAACATATGTGGTGGAGCCCAAGCTTTATATTTAAGTTTAGACAATTTGCACACTGGAATCATCACCAACCCCGGGAGCAATACCGCGACGAGGGATGCCGTTAGCAAAGGCACTTGCTGTGTATCCAGCGGCATTGCAACCAGTGAAGAAAAGACTAGGGCAGGGGTAAATGCATCCATGTTAATGCGGTTGATCGGCTTGAAGTCGGGTTTTAACCAACGTCCAACCGAGTAACCCACTGCTACCAATGCAAATACTGGAAAAAGTATCCCTACGACTTGTTGAAACATGTCCTGCCCTGAACCGTTTAAATCCTAGTCGCCAAAGTAACTGATTTTTAGACGATTAGACAGAGTAAGTTGGAAGTAATTAGGCAAGAGCACATTGCTTAAATGATCGATTTTTCTTAGTGCTGCGTAACAGGTTTCCAGAGCAGGACTGTTGCTCAGTGAGGATCACCCTCCCAATCATTAAGGAAGAAACTATGTTCAAATATTCGCTAATTATTTCGACCGCTCTTATCGCTCTGTTTGCATTTGTGCTCCCTGCTCAGGCGCATGAACACGGTATGAAGAAAGCCGATATCGTTGATGTAGCGGTTGAAAACGGTTCATTTAACACATTGGTGGCTGCTGTTAAGGCCGCAGACCTTGTCCCAGTCCTCAAAGGTAAAGGGCCTTTCACTGTGTTTGCTCCAACGGACGAGGCGTTTGCCAAACTTCCCGAAGGGACAGTTGAGTCACTGTTAAAACCGGAGAATAAAGACAAACTCGTCGCGGTACTTACCTATCACGTGGTGTCTGGAAAAGTTATGGCAGCCGATGTCGTCACTCTTGAAAAGGCAACGAGTGTTCAGGGGCAAGATATCACGATCAAAACCATGAACAACAAGGTGATGGTTGATAATGCCAATGTTGTTGTGACCGACGTGGAAGCGAGCAATGGGGTGATTCATGTCATTGACCATGTGATTTTGCCGAAGTAACGCTGAACACCTAAACGTAAAGGCAAAGCAATCAACGCTTTGTCTTATTCTTTTGTAAGACCGAACGAAGGTACTGTGATACATATGAGAGAAGAGCTACATATTAGTCGCAAGCAGTTTTCCTTAATGGAAGATAGATACCGAGCGAAGTTAGTCAACAGTTTAACTGGATTCAAAAGTGCAAACCTGATTGGCACTATTGATGATATGGGAAACAAAAACTTGGCAATTGTTAGCTCCGTATTTCACATTGGCTCCAACCCACCTTTGATGGGCTTTATTAGTCGACCTAATTCGGTTGAGAGACATACGTTGGAAAACATCTTAGCCACCAAAGCTTTTACAATAAACTCAGTAGACGCTGATATTGCAGCCATTGCTCATCAAACCTCTGCTCGCTACGGCAAGCTAGAATCAGAATTCGAAGCTGTTGGGCTGACACCATTTTTTGAAGATGGATTTAGAGCCCCTTATGTATTTGAAAGCAGTTTGAAAATTGGACTTAAGTTGACAGAGCATCACGTGATAGAAGCAAATAATACGGTGTTAGTGGTTGGGGAAATAGAACAATGTAGAATCCCCCAAACAGCGATTCTGCCAGACGGCTACGTAGACGCAGAGTTAATGGATATTGTGGCGATTAGCGGTTTAGATAGTTACCATGTTACGCAAAGACTCTATCGACTCGGTTATGCAAAGCCCGATAGAGATCTAACCCCGTTGTCGGTTTCAGGCCAGATAATACAGTGGAGTACTAATAAGGCTGAATTAGACTGAGTGTTGTTCAATGATGGGCGAGTTAAGTGCTCGCCACATTAGGGTTTTCTATATTTTCTAAGAAGATCAATGGGAATATGGCAATAGTCATCGGGAAAGCGCGTTAATCTGTCTTGGTGTTCTTCATCGCTTTTGACGTAATTGGTCAGCGGTTTGACTTCCACGGCAATGTTTTCGCTGTCGGAGCGATTGGCAATATACTGTTTGGCGTCAATTAGATGAGCCTTGTTCTGGCTGTATATACCTGTACGATATTTTTCACCCACGTCTTCCCCTTGCTGATTGACACTGTAAGGGTCAATAATTTCGAAAAGATAATCCATTAACTGTTCGACAGAAACTTTATCGGAATCAAATTGGGTGCGAACGCACTCAGCATAGCCGTCATATTCACTCGAAGTGGTATCAGTGGTTCCGTTGGCTCGACCTGCTTCGGTGCCTACTACACCAGGTAAGTGTTTCATAAACTCTTGAACGCCCCATAAGCAGCCACCAGCAATGTATATTTCTTCTAGCAAAGTATTTATCCACTAACTATTTGCAGCGATCTTATTACAGAATACTTGGCTATTGAAAGTTGAAATTCCCTTTGATTCCCCAAGCTTTGTCTGTAGTGCTGAGTTGAACGAAATTATTTTTTGCATAAGCACATCTGGTTAAATTGAAATAGGGGGGCTAGAGGCTCAGTTTGATGCCTTAAATTAGCTATTTGAAGGGGTTGTAAGTTGATGATTTGAAAGGGTTTGTTTTTGTGGAAAAACAGTAGCTTAGAATGTTAGTCTTGCGTTCAACAAGGAGACACTATGATTACAAGCGACGCGATTTTTGAATTTGAAGACTTTAGCCACCAAGACTTACAAAATAGCCTTTTTGAGCGATGTCAGTTTATTAAATGTACTTTTGACCGAGCTGATTTAAGAGAAGCTAAGTTTGTCGACTGCCGTTTCATTGAACCCCAAGCCCTAGAAGCATGCAGTTTTCAACATGCCAACCTAAAAGATGCGAGTTTTTCCAACTGCATGCTCGCCATGTGCCAGTTCAATGGAGCAGACTGTTTTGGAATAGAGCTACGTAAATGCGATCTGAAAGGCGCTAATTTTCAACGTGCTAACTTTGCGAACCATATTAGCCATAAAGCCTATTTCTGTTCTGCTTTCATTACGGGGTGTAATCTCATTTACGCCAATTTCGAAAGGGCGTTGCTAGAGAAATGTGAACTGTTTGAGAATCGTTGGAATGGTGCCAACCTATTTGGCGCTAGTTTTCTAGGATCAGATTTATCGAGTAGCGAGTTTAGTTCAGAGCAATGGGGGACGTTCAATATGGAACAGTGTGACTTAACCCATGTGGATCTAGAGGGGCTCAACTTACGCAGAGTTGCTATGACTGGGGTAAAAATCTGCGATTGGCAACAGGCTCAATTGTTAGAGCCATTGGGTCTGATAGTGGTTTAATGCTTGCTTAAGCCGTATTTCAGGCGTCCAAAAGGCAGGTGGTAGCACACCTGCGTTTTACCTCGCCGCCTATATCTGAATAAAGGTAGCGTATTGTTCGGTAGTGAGCAGTAAATAGCCAAACAAGGCAACGAATGCGCCACCTACAAACTGAATCGCTTTAAAGGAGTGTTTTGAAGGGATAAGTTCAGCGATTGAGTCTTTCCCTTTTACCGCTAGACAGGCTATAGCACTGGTGGTAATTGCGGTGCCAAGAGCCATCATAATCGCACTAATAATACCGACTTCGCGTAACCCCACCATATTCGAAAACAGTAGAATCATGACTGCGCCGGTACAAGGTCTAAGCCCGACAGCAGCAATTATGCCGTAAAGTCCATGTCTATTTATCAGCAGTGGTGTTTTTGAAACAGCTTTTATCATAAGAACCACACCAAGGCAGATAACGCAGAAATAGCTGATACGGATAGCCGACGCAATGGCGTTATGCACTTCTCGCATGGTGGCCGAGAACATGGCTAACATGAATTCGACGATAACTATCGCTACGCATGCTTGTAGCATTGCTGTTGTAATGGTAATGAAGATCGCCTTGGATACGGTGCCGCGATTGGTGATCAAATAGGAGCTAACAAGCACTTTGCCGTGACCTGCTCCAAGCGAATGTAGCAGGCCGTAGCAGAAGCTGACGCCGATAAACCATAGCAAAGCACCTTGCTTGTTTTCTTCTATGTCGTAGATAAGTTCAGCTAGTTCATGGTTAAGAAGACGTTGGACATGAATCGCTTTGACCATAAGCACTGGCCAGTAGCTAATAATGGTATAGGCCAGTACGGCGAGTAAACTAGCGAAAAGAATCTTTTTTTTATTCATTGTAATGACAGTCTATATAAACGGTTTCAGTGAAAAGCTGGCCGAGTGCCTCATCTGGGTCAGCATCTATGGGGAGTGCCATTGCGTAGGCCATCTGCTCGGGTGTTGGATTTGGCTTTTCAAGTCTGATATTGCACGCCATATTGTCACTTAAATGGATCGCAGCCGCACTATTCCAGCTCATATCTACGTAGTATGTAGGGTCGAAAATGAGCAGCTTGAGGTTATCGCTGTTAAGTGGAACGGGTTTTGCCAGAGGAAGATCAAAACGTAGTGTGGCCTTTCCGCGTTTTAACGTGAGATAAGGGTCAATAGCTTTGCGATATTTGATCGGGTTTTCTTCTTGATAGAAGTAGGTGAAGTAATGGTGACCCAACATGTTTTCAGCAATCGAATTCGCTAAGCGTTTGAGCATAGTCGGATCTGACCTATCTTCTCCATCTAACATATAGGCGGTGGTCATTGCGTCGAACTCCCATACCATATACAGGCTCGTAATCTCTTGTTCATTACCTTGGATATAGGTGTGCATCTCAATCCAAGAATGAGGGTGAGCGAATGTTTGAGCACAGCAAAACAGCAGGATTAAAGTGGCTTTTTTCATGATTTCTTATTGAATGTGAAAAAGATAAAGGCTGCAAATGCAGCCTTGTACCAATGTAACGTTGCTTTAAACAGCTGGTTAGACTGTTCGAGATCGATTTCAAGAAGGTAAAGTAGCTACCTTTCTCGACACTAATGTCAGTGCCTAATGGATCAAGAGAGCCAATCTTCGCGTCTGTACCGCGAACCGTGGATTCAATAACCGCAGGGGTAAACTGAGGCTCAGTGAAGACACATTGAACATTCTTTTCGTTGATGGTGTTACGAATCTTGTTAAGTTTTTTCGCGCCAGGCTTACGCTCGGGATCAACAGTAAAATGGCCAAGCTTCTTCGTTTTGAAGTAATCTTCAAAGTAGCCATACGCGTCGTGGAATACGTAGTAGCCGTCATTCTTGAATGGCTTCAACTCAAAATTAATTGCCGCAGCAGTGACTTTTAGGTTGTATTGGAACTTATCGAAATTCTGCTGGTAGGCGGCGGTTTGTTCAGGATTAATTGCAATCAGACGTTGCGTAATTAAGCGAGCCACTTCAATCGACTGGCATGGACCAAGCCAAATGTGAGGATCATAAGTGCTATGGTGGTGACCACAGCCACATTTCTTGCCGAACTTTCTTAGCTCAATCGACTCTTGTTCTTGTAGTGTTAAAGCATGGTCAATTTCTGCTATTGGCTTAACAAGAAAGCTTTCTAAATCTTGCCCAAACCAAACGACTAAATCACTCTGTTTAAGGCGGATAAGATCAGAAGGTTTAAGTGCATAATCGTGAGGTGAAGCATTCGCATTTAATAGCGTGCTGGTGGTATCGCCTTCAACGATGATCTCATGAGCGATCATCTCAATGGGTTTTATTGTTGCAAGCACAGTGACTGCTTGAGCTTGCATTGATGCTACCAATAGGGCAGCGGTTGCTATACGTTTTATCATTGTGTTTTTATTCAATAAAAAAAGGCGGCACGATGCCGCCAAATAGGGGATTAAAGGCTTATCCAGCGGTTTTGAGTTGCTAGGTGCGCAAACAGGTTTTGATTAAGCTGGTAAGTAGAGAAGTTCTGAACATTGGTGCCGATAACTGTAAACATGGTTTCCTCTTGGGGTTGTAAAAGCTATTTTTTAGTCGCTAAAGAAGCATCAGCAACCATCGAATTTTGGATAAAATTTTAGCTTGCCACTACTTGTGTCTTGAACAACTTTGATATGACATGTGTTGCCATCAATAGGATTTTTCCCATCATCTGATTTCAGCTCATTGAATACGATCGCTGTTGTACGTTCTGTGTTTTTTGATTTCACCGCGTTAGCTTGCTCGGCATAATCAACGTCGACAAGCAAGACCTCACTCAAGGTTAAAACTTTTTCCATGTTTTTGCGGTCATTGACGATATGACCGAAGTTAACGTCTACCTCTTCCATTGAATCCCCTTCCGAATTTGATTCAATTGAAGTCTTAGCGCTTTCCTGTCTATGTTCTCCATTAATTAGAGTTTTACCATAAACCATGGAGTCAGCACCTATCACTGCGCCTTGAGTTGCTTTGAGTGTTGATACACGTGCTTCTTTGGTCACTTCCATATATTTCGGCAGGGCTGCTGCCGCTAAAATCCCTAATACGGCCACAACTACAACGAGTTCAATAAGAGTAAAACCTCTTGCCTGTTTCATTTGCTTTTCTCCGATTAGTATTGGATAGGGGCAGCCTAGTTGTTTGGCTACTCCATAGATTCTGATTTGATTAAGATTGAACGCCGCTTAGCTCAATAAGTAGCTGTTCTAATTCTGATAGGCTCTTTAGTGAACCTAGGTTTATGCGCTTATTGCCGTTAACGACAATCGTTGGGGTTGCGTTGATGTAGTATTGCTTGGTCAGCTGATCGAAATTTTCGATATCTTCACGGACATCTTCACAACCACTACGGAAATCTGTCGCGTCACCGCCGCAGCGCTCAATAAGGTTTGCTAAGTCTTCGCGGCTTCTTGGCGCAGTGCTTGGACGTATATGAATGCTAGAAATCAACTCGCTGACGTAGTTATCACCAATGTTTTGGTGATTTGCCGTTGCGATGCTTGCCTGAATATCTTTACCTAGTGGACCAAAATCGACCGGAACATCGACAAAGGCAATACCAGCGCGCTCTGCCATAGTACGTAGCGGGGTATGAACAATGGCACATGGGCGACAGAACGGAGTGTAGAACACCTTAACTTGTGGCTCACTGGTCGTTTGTTTGTCGAGAGTGACATAATGAACATTCTCTTCGAAGCTACCTGCATGTGCTTTTGAAGTATGTTTTGCAACAACAGAAAAAATCACTGTGATACAAAGAAGGTAAAAGTAAGTGGTGTTTTTTACTTGCTTACTGAATTTCATAAATCATCTCTTAGATAACAAAAAAGACCCGCAGGCCAGAATGTGACAAAAAGTGCCATCCTTGGCGCCGTAGCAGTCGCTCATTATTGGTTCGAAAGCTATTTAACGACCGAACCAGAGTGAGGTTATGCAGTTGTGTTGCCGCTATTAGAAGCTGTACTGAACGCCTATTTTGAATACGTTGTCGTTCTTGTATTTCTCATTCAAAGAGAAATTGAGATTGTCACTAGTAGAAGCGCTGCCTTTTAGCTGAGTTCTACCTTTGTAGGTATACTGAACGTATGGCTTAAGGTCACCAAATGATGTAAGTACCGCTTTTAGTTCAAGCTCTTGAGATTTCGCCGTTGCGTCACCGTTGCCAGTTAAGTTTTTATTGCTCTTAACACTCAGTTTACCGTCGATATCAGCTCGCTTGACGATGTAGTTCGCGGATAGGTCTACAGTATCCATTACGTTGTAACCAACGGTTAGGTCGACACGGTGAACCTTAGATTTATGGCTACCGTTTCCAGTGGCCGAATTTAAACCCTCGTAAGCAGAGAACTCACCCTTACCATCTGAAATTTCGTAGCGGTAGCGAGCTGCTGTGTATAGGCCATTGTCAAATGTGTAACCACTCTTGATACCGAATTTAGCAACGTTGCTGTCTTTGTATGTAGCTGTGCCATCCATAGCACCTGGCATAGCTTCTGTTTCGTACTTGTATTCTTTCGAGTAACCAGACGGTACGGTAAGGTCGAAAGATGGCATGATAAACGCTTGACCCATCTCGATTTTATAATCTAGAGAGAACGTTGTCTCTTTGTGACGCTTAAGGTTTTCTGCACCGACGATTTCGATGCCACCTGCTAGTCCACCAATCACTTGATCGTGGAACTTAAGTGTCGTTTCTTTGTTGTTACCGTGCGAAGCTTCAAGATCGAAAGCTGCGCTTGAGAATGAAGTGATTGCTGCTAATACTGCTGTTGCGACTGCTAGTTTTTTCATGTTAAGACCTATATTAAATTTGATAATGAAAAAACCTTCCTTGGATTGCTCATAATTAGAGATAATTTCAATCTCTCGTTTCATTCTTGAGTTAGAAAGGAATAATACAGTGTTCAAATCCAAATGTGAACCCTCAGAAAAGCATAAATGAAACAAATGTATCTAGAATGGTTGATGTTTGACATTTTTCTGACATTGATGATATGTTGATTTCATTTATGGGTGATTTGGCGGCCGTTAAATGGTTTTTTTGATGTTGTGTGCGCTAAGAAAGAGCGACTATAGGAGGGGCAATGGAAATTTCGAGTCGATAATTGGAGAAAAGAAGAGGTTTTCGATATCCACTTCGTGGGGAATTTGCTGAATTAGATGACTACGTTGGGCGAGTTTCTGTTCAAAGGACCCTAGTAGTGGTTTGTGGGCGTGATTGCTAGAAAGCGAGGAGATAACCTTAAGCGAACTTGGTCTCCACAACGCACAAAGCCCTAAACTAATATAGCTAGGGCTTTAGAATATAGTAGAGATGATAAGTGTATGAATGGATCGTTAGGTTCGTCTTGTTTGATAGCCCTAACTTATATACACATTGTCTCTAGTTAATTTCACCAACGACGACGACATCACCGGTTTCTTCGTCAAGGTAGGCGCCAATTGGCTGTAGGTCTTGGTCACTTGCTTGAGCGGTATCATGTTCACCTACCACAACCACGTCACCAGTTTCTTCATCTAGATATGCGCCGATAGGTTGGAGATCTTCATCACTTGCTTGAGCGGCCTCTTGTTCGCCGACTACAACGACATCGCCTGTTTCTTCATCTAAGTAAGCGCCAATGCCTTGTTGATCTTCGAGTACGAACTCGTAGCAGACGCGAGCATCAAACACACCAGACATGCTATTTGAGTCGCCAGCAATTTTGCCCGGTTTGTTCTTTACTAGCCAGTCATTCGCCGCGCCGCGCAGTGGAGCTTCATCGCTTGACCCAAACACACCAGAATCTTGGTAACACGCTAGAATCTTGCCGTCACTAAAGCGGTGTTTAGCCACAATGTATTGATTACCGTCGGTCGCATTGAAGATAGAATCATTTGACGTTACATCGTAGGTGATCGCCTGACGCGCACCTTGTACATCATTATAGATAGAGCATCCGCCAAGAGTAGAAGTAGCGACAAGAGCAACAAGCAGTGTTTTAAAAGTAGTATTCATAATTGGTTCCTAAGAGTAGGTAGTAAGTTGCTAATGGATTTACCGAATCCAACTTAGCATTGCTGTTATTGGTTAGATTTTTTCAATCGGATAACTGAAAGCAAACGACGATAATCGTGTCATATGCAGTTAAGTCTGAAGTTCGAATCAAAAAATAAGCTCTACGACTCGGCCTAGCTGATATTTCATTTTGTCAGACTTGCGCTGTTGAAATAGATAGCGCTCATTCGCTTGTTGCCACCCAGAAGTGAGCAAGCAACTAGTATGGTCACCGGATTCTTTCGACGACTCTATACAGCTTTGGCTGATTGCATGACATTCGCTATAGCTTTGGCTGATCGATTGGTTTACCTCTTGGTAATAATCGGCACACGAGCTAAGGTATGAAGTGCTGACTGAAAATAGGCAGCACCCAACGAGTGCACCAGTCAGCGCAGTAGAAAATACGTTCATTGTTGATTCTCCGCCGCAATAGAGTGAGTCATTGAATTGACCATTTTTCACCTCGATGAACTATGATGATCGAGCGCGCTATCTTCGACTAACAAGATATAAGCGCACACCGGTAGCCATTCCTTCGAGTAATTTATCCATAGAGACAACGTCAATTTCGCCGCCAGATAAATCGCGTAGAGATCCATCGACTAGTTTTAAGCCTTTCTTTCCTTGTTGGATCGTTAATGGGATTCCCCAAATACCTGAAAATCTTTCTGCTTTAGCGCGAACCGTTTTTACGCGATGTTCGTCTATATGAGTCACAGCTAGCATGCCTCTTGCGGCTTGTTTGTGTCGGTTACTTCACTGGCTGGCTGTGAAATTGACTTCGTTGGTGCAAAAAGCAAAGCTAAACCGAGTAGCAAAGAGACGATACCAAAAGCGGCATGAATGGCACTGCCAATTAGAACTGTGCCTTGAATGACAAGACTCGAAGCAGTGCCAATCTGGAATGCGGCCTTTAATCGAGCACTGACAATTGCAAAGCTAGCAATCATGCAAAAACTGTAAGGAACTAACAGTAGGGTAAAGGCTGCCATGTGTGAACGTGGCGTGACTAGGTTAACAGTTGCTAACACAATCAATTGGCAAACGACGAGGTTAAGTGCCATTAAGCCAAGATACTGTCGTCGACTTAGCGTCGAATTTTTAAACGTAAACACAGACTGAACTAACTGTTTCATTGCTCTTCCCATTCTCAATTTACTTAGCCTTGAATGCCGCGTGGTGCGCTCTTTAAGGAAACCGTCTCAGTGGTTGGTGAAGTGTTTTGATCTTCAACCTGGTCTACCACATTTGAGGTAGGTGTTGCATTAAATAGGGCTAGAACGGCAAGAGTGATGATTTTCATACCTGTGTAATCCTGCGCATCTTGACTATCAAATTGATAAATCTGAGTTGCTTTTGTTTCAATACTTAACTTATGCTTGTACTATAGTTTCAACTATGAATTAAAATGTCAGGCCAATGTCAATATCAATCACAAATGAAATGATTTGTTGGTTTTGTATTAGATGCAGTGAATTGTTATAGGGGCAATTAATCAAATTGATGATAAAAAGGGTAGGTGGTCTCAGCATAAAAACTGTGAAATGAATTGTTTTACAGAGGAAAGCCGTCGGCGTAAGCTATTTACCTAGTACTCTGGTTTGTGCTTTATGTTCCAAGAACAAGGCGAACGAAAAAAGAGAACAGAGTAAGTGCCGAGATACTGAGTGACCATATAATCACAAACCAGATTATTCGAGATGTTTTGTTGCTCATCAATGATACCCCTCTCCATGCTTCAATCGTCCTCTAAATACCCAGTAAGAATACGCGCTATAGACGATAATCATTGGTACTAAAAAGACGGCGCCAGCTAATAAGAAATTGAGGCTTGAGTCTGGGGCCGCTGCATCATAATAAGTCAGCGAAAAGGGAATCAAATAAGGGAAGGTGCTAATTCCAAACCCAACTCCAGATATCGCAAACAAACCGATACCAAATAGGTAAGCTTTAAGTCCTTTATGTTGCATGAGAGAAGCAAAAAGTTGCCAAATGAAGCCCGCAGCGCAGATTGGTATCAACAGGAACACCAATGTTTTGGGGAATGAGAACCATCTTTCAAAAATGAGCTCATTTATAAATGGAAGCCATATGCTCACAACCACGATACTTGTTGTCATTATTAAGCCACATCGTTTGGCTATAATGTAGTAGCGGGTTGTGAGGTCTTTAGGCATCTTAATTATAAGCCAGCATGCTCCAAGCAGTGAGTATGCAGAGAGCAAAGCGAAAGCACAAAATAAGCTGAAAGGGGTCAACCAATCAAACCAACTGCCACTAAAAGATCTTCCATCGATATCAATACCCTGAAGAAGAGCTCCTAGCATGACTCCCTGCATTAGGGTTGCGAGTAGGGAACCAATAAAAAACGCACCATCCCAAAGAAACTTACCCCGTTTAGTCCTGAACCGGTATTCAAAGGAAACCCCTCTAAGAATTAGCCCCAACAGCATAAGGATGAGTGGCGCGTAAAGCGCAGGCATAACAACCGCATACGCAAGTGGAAACACCGCAAAAAGACCACCTCCACCGAGTACAAGCCATGTTTCATTGCCATCCCACACTGGCGCAATACTGTTCATCATTAAATCTCGTTCGTTTTCACTATGAGCACCAGGAAACAAAATTCCAATGCCTAGGTCGAAACCGTCGAGAATCACGTAGATAAGTACAGCAAAGCTGATCAGTCCGTACCAAATCAATGCGATATCCATAAGACTCTCCTACGTTAAGTGATTGGAGTGGGAAACAGGGGGGGACTCAGTACCATCTGGTAGTCGACTGTCGAGCGGTTGTTCATACTTAGTAGGCGATTTACGCATCAATCTTATTAGATAGAAGAAGCCTGCTCCAAAGACAATGAAGTACACTATGACAAATGCCGTTAAGGAGATGCTTATTGCTGCTGCGTCTATGGGAGATGCGGATTCAGAAGTGGTCAATAACCCGTAGACAGTGTAAGGCTGGCGCCCAACTTCAGTCGTTATCCATCCGGCCAGGACGGCTATGAAGCCAGCAGGGCCGAAATATACGCACATTTTGTGGAACCAAGTAGCCTTGAAAAGCTGGTTTTTTGTACGTAACCAAAGGCTTAAAACGCCAATAATTAGCATGCCAAAACCGATGGCGACCATCACTCTGAAACTCCAGAATACAATTTGTACTGGTGGGTGATCGCCTTCAGGAAATGCATCTAGACCTTTTACTTCGCCATCCCAGTCATGTGTGAGAATGAAGCTACCCAACTTTGGTATCTCAACAGAGAAGTCCATTTGCTTGGTACTATCGTTTGGGACTCCAAACAGTATCAAAGGAGCGCCTTTATGGCTTTGATAGTGTCCTTCCATTGCAGCTATTTTCGCTGGTTGATGCTCAAGGGTGTTAAGACCATGCACATCGCCCGCTATGATTTGCACTGGGGTAACAACAGCTGCCATCCACATTGCCATAGAGAACATAGTTCTTGCTAATGGGTTGTGAGGTGCTCTGAGTAGATGGTATGCCCCAACAGCCGCCACGACGAAAGCGGTAGTTAAGTACGCTGCGAGCAACATGTGTACAAGTCGGTAGGGAAAAGAGGGATTAAAGACAATTTCAAACCAATTTTCAGGAATGAATTGCCCAACCTCGTTGATCGAATAGCCAGCGGGCGTTTGCATCCAGCTATTTACGGAAAGGATCCAAAATGCAGAGAGAAAAGTCCCGAATGCGACGATACAAGTAGAGGCAAAGTGAAGTGTTTTACCCACTCTCTCCATACCAAACAACATCACGCCTAGAAAGCCCGCTTCTAGGAAAAATGCAGTGAAGACCTCGTAACCCATCAATGGACCAAGTATCGGGCCAGTCTTGTCGGCAAATACGCTCCAATTGGTGCCAAACTGATAGCTCAGAACGATCCCACTCACGACTCCCACACCAAAGCTTATCGCGAAAATCTTTAACCAGTACTTGTACAGTTGGATAAATTTGTTGTTGTTGGTCTTCAACCAAAGCCCTTCTAAAACAGCTAGATAGCTTGCCAATCCAATAGTAAAGGCAGGAAAGATAATGTGGAAGGAGACGGTAAAAGCAAACTGGAATCTGGCTAAGTCTACGGCAAGTGAGTCCATAATTTTCTCCTCTGTGTGCTCTCTTGCTTACGCTCAGTCGTCAAGCCTAGTTCAAATAACCACCAACTATTTTTGTTCTTCTTATTGATGAAGTGCGTAGAAATAAGGCGTAACAATGAAGAGAAAGGTGTACTCATGAGTTTTAAAAGCCGTTTAGATAAGTTGGCACCTAAATTTGAAGCAGGTGGAAAGTACGAAAAAATGTATCCACTGTACGAGGCGGTAGCGACCATTTTCTATACACCTGGTTTGGTGAACAAAGGACAAACGCACGTACGAGACAGTATCGATCTGAAGCGCATCATGATTTTGGTTTGGTTAGCGACATTTCCGACCATGTTTTGGGGTATGTACAATATTGGTAACCAAACCTCATTGGCATTGCTAGCAAGCTACTCTGCTGATGGGTTAGCCGATATAGTTAATGACAGTTGGCGCCTTGCTATGGTATTTGGTGATGCCGAAGGCATAGCGAGCGCTTCTTGGTGGAATAAACTCGTACTTGGGGCAAGCTATTTTCTCCCCATCTATGTAACAGTTTTTGTCGTGGGTGGTTTTTGGGAAGTGCTTTTCGCAATTGTCAGGAAACATGAAGTTAATGAGGGCTTTTTTGTAAGCTCAGTTCTCTTCTCTCTTATCTTGCCTCCAACGATACCATTGTGGCAAGCCGCTTTAGGTATAACGTTTGGTATTGTCGTTGCCAAAGAAATTTTTGGTGGGACTGGGCGTAATTTTCTGAACCCAGCACTCGCTGGTCGAGCATTTCTTTATTTTGCCTACCCTGGCAACATGTCGGGTGGTTTGGTTTGGGTTGCGGCTGATGGTTACACCGGTGCGACCCCTTTAAGCCAGTGGTATGAGCAAGGAAGAGGAGGGCTAATCAATAACGCAACTGGCGAGCCCCTTTTGTGGCTAGATGCGTTTCTAGGGAATCTACCAGGCTCGATCGGAGAAGGTTCAACGCTTCTTATAGCTATTGCGGGGATAATACTTATCGGCATGAGGATCGCTTCATGGAGGATTGTTGCGGGGGTGATCGTGGGACTAGTCAGTACTTCAGTTCTTTTAAATTTCATTGAGTCAGACACCAACCCCATGTTTTCTATGCCTTTTTACTGGCATTTCGTCTTGGGTGGTGTGGCATTTGGTACTTTCTTTATGGCGACTGATCCCGTTTCTGCTGCCTTTACCAATAAGGCTAAGTGGGCATATGGAATACTCATCGGTGTCATGACTATCGGTATCCGGGTGCTCAACCCCGCATATCCTGAGGGGATTATGTTAGCCATTTTGTTTGCCAATTTGTTTGCGCCCTTATTTGATTTTATGGTGAAAGAGGCTGCGATAAAACGAAGGAATCAACGTCGTGCCTCATAAGATTAAGAAGCAGCATTTACCTGAAAAGGTTTGTGCTGCTTGTAACCGGTATTTTGCTTGGAGAAAAAAATGGGCAAAGTGCTGGGAAGACGTAAAGTATTGTTCAGAGCGTTGTAGAAAGAGTAGATAAAGCTAACGTAATTATTACCACGGTAGTGTTTTACCGGAATAATCGTAAAAGTGACCGCTTTCATCGACACTTTTCGACTCTATGATATCAATCAAATCTTTCGCGACTTTTTCTGGTCTAAATAACTTCTCTTTTGGCACGTTTGCTTGAAATGGTAGGGAAAGGTCGGTGTCTGTCGTTCCAGGGTGAAGTGATAAAACCGTTGCTTTAGGCATCGAACGTTTCCATTCAATTGAAATTGTTTTGATAAGCATATTGAGTGCTGCTTTTGAACATCTATAGCTATACCATCCCCCCAATCGGTTGTCAGATATGCTGCCGACTTTAGCAGACAGTGTTACAAACTTTGGAGCTCCACTAGATTTGAGTTGGGCTGAAAAGTATTTGGCGAGAAGCAATGTTGGCAGGGTATTTATAGCGATATTTTCTAAGAAAAACTCACTAGAGACTGAATTGAGGTTTTTCTCAGGTCCTTGATGTTCATTGTGTAGAAAACCAACGCAATTAATAAGCCAATCTAATTGGTAAAATTTTTCAGAGAAATGCTTTATCGATTCTTCTTCACGAATATCTAACTGGTGCCAATTAATTTGGTCGTCCTTGTATCCCGTGACTGAGTGAAAATAGGTACCATGTATTTCTGCGTCCACATATCTTGATAAACATTCACTAGCTAAAGCGGTTCCAATTCCGCCGCTTGCTCCGACTACTAGTACTCTCATTAGGTCTTCCAATTAAACTCATTTAGTTGACTAATACGTTGTAGAGTTCTTCTGACATCAACAACCGAGTAGATAAATACACGTGTTCATTATTTAAGAACTTAATGTTGAATAAGCTTATTTTTGTGATCCAATCCAAATATTTAGTCCGTTTGTACATGAAGTTGATGGAAATGTGAGTAGTGGATGCAAATTTACATATTCATAGGCTAGATTTATATGTGCTAGGTTTCTTATAAGGGCTGGGTGTATCTAGAATGCCGGTTTTCAAAACTAAAAAATTGGCGCTTGGTGTATCTGTGTTAGTGCTATGCACTGTGGTTGCGGGCGTAATTATTGGGATGAAGGTTAATAAAAAGACCTCGTCTTCTCATATTAAAATAGGGGTGTCCTTAACACCTTCCTCTTCGCCGTTTTTAATTGCTGAGCAGCTTGGTTTATTCAAACATTTTGGCCTAGATGCCACATTATTCCCTTGTTCTAGCGGAGCTGCTTGTACTCAGTTAATGCTGGATCAAAGTGTCGATTATGCCATCGCTTCGGAATCGGTAGTGATGTTTCAAAGTTTTGAAAGAGATGATCTGACCCTTCTTGCAAGCTTCGTTGAATCTGATAACGACCTCAAGCTTCTCACGCTTGCCCCCGTTAATATACGTAGCGTTGCTGACCTTGATGGGAAGCGAGTGGGAATAGTAAAAGGGACGGCCAGTGAGTTTTACTTTGATTCTGTGCTAATTAGCAATAGCGCTCACGAGATTGAAGTTGAAAAGATCTACCTGCAGCCTCATGAGCTTGTGCCTGCACTTCTTTCTTACCGCGTTGAAGCAATATCCGCATGGGAACCTATGGGATTTGAAGCCAATTTATTGTCTGTCTCTGAAGTCTCCAACTTAGGTACAAAAGGCGTATATCAGCTCTCATTTAACTTAATTACGCGTTCCCCTTACCTTGAATTTGTAGGAGATGAACCGATTAGATTGCTTCGAGCGCTTGATATGGCTAACGAATGGATTAACTCCAACCCAGACAAGGCGCTACGTATCATCTCACAAAGGTTAGATATTCCGCTTAATCAAATTGAATGGTCATGGGACGACTATTTGTTTCGTCTGTCCTTGGGTAATTCGCTACTTTCCAATCTCCAGCTTCAATCCCGTTGGGCGATTGAGAATGGCTTTGTTGAAGATACACCGCCTGACTTTCGTCAAGTCTTGTATTCCTATCCATATCAACAAGCCGTGGCATTAAGGGATTAAGCAATGTTGGACTCACTGTTTAAAAAGATGTTTATCTTGTCGACAACCACCATGATTTTGACTCTGTTTATTGTTGTTTCTTTCTTTAAGATCAATGAACAGCAAAAGGTTACCAAAGTCGAGCTTGATCAAATCATCGATTTACAGCTGTGTGTCGACTTGTTAAGGAGTCAGCTATGGGTCTTTAAACAGTTTGGTGACGGCTCTAGCCTTAACCAGGTAGAGGTGGCTCAAGCGGAGCTCTCAACAAAGCTTACTGCATACAAAGGGAGCAATATCCAACTCGACAATATTCAACGGATGAACCATAGCTTGCACACCCTTTTGATTAGGGAAAAGGAACTCTACTTTGTCGAAGCAGAAGGAGGTGTCGATGACGTTGCTTCCATTCTAACGGCAAGGAATCTGCTTCACTCGCGCTACAATATGATAGTTCAAAACATGACGGAAGAATTGGCTTACGTTCACCGATTGGTGGTTAAGAGAAATGCTTCTTCGCTTGAAAAAGTCATGTCTACTGCAGCGGCTTGGCTAATCCTTTGTTCGATTTTAGTAAGTGTCACTGCTTGGCTAATTCTGTTCCGCTTTAAATCAGGTGCGGAAGCGATGAAAGCAGCGATTCTTAATTTAGCGCAAGGACGATTGGATACCAAAGTTGAAGCGGTCAAGATGGACAGTGAGTTTCGTGTGATCGCGAATTTCTTTAATCAGATGACGGTCTCTTTGTGTCACTCGACAGTAACGAAGCAAGAGCTAGAAGAAGAGATTATTCGACAAACCAAACAGCTTAAGCATAAGCAAGAACAGTTGCTGTTTTTATCAGAGCATGATCCTCTCACCAACTTAATGAATAGGAGAGCATTCGATAAACAGCTTGAGCAGTCGATTGTTAAGGCCAAGCGAACAGGGCATAAATTCGCGCTACTGTTTATCGACTTAGACGACTTCAAAAACGTCAACGACAATTACGGCCACGACGCAGGCGATTATGTCTTAGTTAAAATAGCCGAGCGCCTTTCAGATTGTGTGCGCGAATCTGATGTTGTTGGCAGGTTGGGTGGCGATGAATTCGTGGTGTGCCTCGATTTGCTAAAAGATTTGGAAGGTGTACCGGGGAAAATAGAGCAAATTGGTGAAGTCATTAAATCACCGATAGTGTTTGGTGGGCATTCATTAAGCGTAGGATCGAGTATTGGTATTGCTTGTTTCCCAGAGCAGGGTACGACGAAAGATGAGCTAATCTGTATCGCTGATAAAGCCATGTATGTTCAGAAAGAATGTAAGGATCAAGTTCAGGCTGAACAGGAAGAAAAATCAGGCTCGCAAGAGACAAAAAACGTAGTAGAGCTATTTGCTCAAGGTAACAAACAATAGCTCAGTGTAAATCAGGATTAACACTCCTAAAACATGTGATTTGTCACTAATTCTAGACTTCTTTATCAATAATCGACATTTTATGCAGGTTTGATTCACGCCTCTTTTGTGAATCGTAAAGGGATAGGAAGTCTAAGAATGGATAAAGAACATAGTATGCGCGAGAACTTACTCGCCTTGATTCTCGGTAGTGCCTTAGTATCTTTGGGTGTTATCTTTTTCAATAAAGTCGGTTTGTTAACTGGTGGTACAGCCGGTTTAGCGATCTTTTTAACTAAAGTCAGTGACTTTAGCTTTGGTCAGGTGTTCTTCGCACTAAACCTACCGTTTTATCTCCTCTCAATCACTCGCATGGGCTGGCGTTTTACACTCAATACTTTTATTGCAGTAACGATAGTTTCATTCGCCGTTGACCATTTGCATCATGTGATTGAAATTGCACGTATTGACCCGCTTTATGCCGCCTTACTTGGTGGTGGCATGATAGGCATTGGCATGCTAGTCATATTCCGCCATAAAATGAGTCTCGGTGGTTTCAATATTCTTGCGCTGTTCTTACAAGAGCGATTTGGGATTCGTGCTGGAAAAGTACAGATGGCGCTCGACTGTTCTATTGTTGTGATGTCGCTGTTTATTGTCGATATCTCATTGATTCTACTCTCAGTGGTGGGAGCAATAGCGACCAACTTAATATTGGCAATGAACCACAAGCCAGGGCGTTATCAGCCACAGGCAACGACGGTTTAAGGCTACATATTTAAAAGGCTTAGCAACTTGCTAAGCCTTTTAATTTTCTACCTATTGTTCAACGCTTGATTAAACAGCGAAACCTCTTTGGAATCTATTGAGTATCCGTTATTGCAGGCTGCGTGTAGCGTTGCCGCGTATTCAATATTAAAGTAGCGAAAAAGTCCTTCAAAGAAGCTGTGAAAAATCGGGCAGATCGCTTGTTTACCTGAACTGGTGAGTACAAAACCGCGTTTAGACTCTAGTGCTCTCGCTTTAGGTTTAAGCTCTGCAACATCTAACAGCTCTGTCATCCTATCAATTAGCGCCTTCATAGGGGCAGTTACTGAGTACCAGTAGATGGGTGACGCAAAGACAATATTGTCTGATTCAAGCATCTTTTCAACAAGCGGATAAAAATCATCGGCTGGATAGCGGTTCTCGTATCGATAGGGGGTGATAGTAAGCGAGTCAATATCGACAACCTCGACAGTATGATCTGCTGCTATGTGTTCAATTGTCTTGGCGGTATTACCTTGTTTGTTCGCACTAGAGAAGAGTATTAATGTCTTCATTTATAAGTCCTTTTCAATGTCATCGAGATTCGATGAAAGGACTATAAAACCTCAACCATAGTTGAGGTAAAGCACTTATTTTAGGGTCAACAGACTCTATTTAGCTGCTAACAATTTTGATAGACGCGAAACACTGTTAATGCCTTCTGGCACTTGAGTGCGTTGAGGGTTGTAGTAAATCGCCTGCAAACCTGCTTCAAGCGCTGGGTAAATATCCTTATCTAAGTTGTCTCCAACCATCGTCACTTCTGAAGCGCTGTCACCGAGAGATTCGAGTATTGCTTGGTAAAACTCAGGGCTATTTTTCTCAAGACCTAAGTTCGCTTTACAGAAATAGCCATTGATATAAGGGTCAAGCCCCGCGCGTTCAAACGCTTGCTGAATTTCAGATTCGGTAGAGTCTTGCGCACTGGTTGCAACGTAGATAGTGTGATTTTTACTCAGTTCTTTAAGTGTCTCTTCAGCTTCGTCAATAGCTTCGACTTGAGGCCAAAGGTACATTTTTCCCTTTTGCTCAGCGAAGTCGACCATGAGGGTGTCCCCCCAATCGAACAGATAGACATGGCTCATCCTAAGCCTCCTATTAGCTTAATTGGTTTATCAAAATTCATTCTAACCTTAGCGAGGTGAATTTCACCACTAATTGTTTATATTTACCATGTGAATACTTCGAATATGGTTTGGTTCGTATTAAGTGATTGTTTTATAAGATGTAGTGTGTTGGCATTCGATTTGCTCTTACTGCTGATATTATAAAAAAGAATTAGATGTTGGTTTATGTATCATTCATTTTTATAAATTTTGCAGGCTAGCCGGATAGTTTCGAGTAAATTGGTGTCGAAGCACTATCCGCACGTATAAATAACGATAATAGAAAACAAGGATTTCTGATGACGACTAAGCCGTTACGTTGGTTGCTACCTTTTATCATCTTAGGTGGTGCTTATGCTGGTTATTCAACCATTGCCTCTAGTGCGCCTGAATCTTTAGAAAGTAAGCCCGCCAAGGCACCTCCAATCGTGAAAGTCTCGAAGGTTGCGTCGAGCGATCACAAAGTAGTGATTACTAGCCACGGAGAGCTTCAACCCGTTGAAGTTACGCAGCTTTCCTCTCAAGTGTCCGGTGAGGTGGTTAGTTGGCATCCGAACTTTGTTGTCGGAGGAATTGTTAAGCGTGGTGAAATACTGTTTCGTATTGAGAGTGATAACTATCAAGCAGCAGTGCTTCAAGCCGAAGCGCAATTAGCGAGTGCTAGAGCGGCGTTAATCGAGGAGAAAGCAAAGGCTGAAGTAGCAAAGCGTCAGGCTAAAAATCTACCGCAGAAGCAGGTTACAGACCTGTATTTACGCAAACCACAACTCCTTAGTGCCGATGCGCAAGTGAAGTCAGCCTTAGCAGCGCTTAAACGTGCAAATCGCGATCTGGAAAACTGCAAGGTGGTCGCTCCCTATGATGCATTAGTGGTGGCAAAAGATATAGGTGTCGGCCAATTTATCTCAGCGGGGGCGCATGTTGCGACTCTTAACAATGTGGAAGCAGGAGAGATTCACATTCCTATCGCAGGGTTCGACAGTGCGTTCTTACCTCAAGATTACGCAGGTATCCCAGCTCAAATCATTCAGAGAGGCATCGTTAGTACCCGTCGTGAAGGCATCATTGATCGCGATTTAGGCGTGGTGGATAGCAGTACTCGAATGATAAACATGGTAGTCAGGGTTGATAACCCCTATGCAATTGATAGTGAACAAGCACCAATGAAGTTTGGCTCTTATGTCGAGGTTCAATTTGCAGGTAAAGAGTTAAAACATATCTACCGCCTTCCACAAGAGCTGGTCAACAATCAACAGGTATGGGTCGTGAATGAACAAAACCAACTTGAGCCACGCGTAGTCAACGTTTTGCGGGCGGAAAAAGAGTTCATGCTGATCAATCAAGGCTTAGGTGATGATGACCAAATCGTGTTGACTGTACCTGAGTATCCGCAAAAAGGGCTGCAAGTAGAAGTCGCGGTTCAAGATAGTTCATCGGATAGGTAGAGGCGAGTCATGGAAGAGAACAAACAGAAAGGTTTGATCGCCTATTTTGCCAATAACTCTGTCGCGGCAAACTTGCTCATGGCCTTCATATTGATCATTGGTACGGTGAGCTTCTTCTTTATCCAGCGTCAGATGTTCCCCAATATTGAAGTGAACTACATCAATGTCAGTGCTCAGTATCCGGGAGCTTCACCGCAAGAGATTGAAGAGAGCATCCTGATCAAGTTAGAAGAGTCGCTCAAAGATGTTACGGGCATTAAAAAAGCCGTGTCGAGTGCTTATCGAGGTAGTGGCAACATTGAGCTCGAAATCGGTGTCGATGAAGATATTGATGCTGTGCTTGATAAAGTGAAACAGAAGGTCGATTCGACTTCTAATTTCCCAGACGCAATGGAGCCGATTCAAGTTTATCAATATGAATGGCGACAAGATGTTATTGAGATGGCGTTAGTTGGTGATAGAACCCTGCTTGAGCTTAAGCCTATCGCCAAACAAATAGAAGATGAGCTTCTTCAGCTGAATAACGTTGCTCTGGTAGAGCTCGGTGCACCGGAATATGAAATTGCTGTTGAAATAGAGCCTAGAGTTCTTCAAAAGTATAGCCTGACACTCAATGACGTCAGTAATGCAATCAAGCGTTACTCAGCGAATTACTCTGCTGGTGAAGTGAGAACCAATGCCGGAATGATCTCGGTTCGAATAGAGAACCAGTATTACAAAGGCGAAGAGTTCAGAGCCATTCCAGTCAAGATTGGCGCAAATGGCGGTAAAGTGTTGTTGCAAGATATCGCAACGATCAAAGATGGATTTACGGAAGATGATCGATACTTCCGTTACTCTGGCCAAAACGCAATGTATCTCTCGGTTAAAGCAACCAAAGACCAAAATATGGTGACCGTTGCTGAGTCCGTCAAAGCTTACATCGAGCAGAAAAACCAAACTTTGCCGCCTGACTTAAGAATCAAAACACTGGTCGATATGACCTATTACCTTAACGCTCGCCTCGATATGATGCTCAAGAACTTATTGCAAGGTGCAGTCTTGGTTGCACTCATGCTAAGTCTTTTCTTGCGCGTTAAGCTTGCCATGTGGGTGATGATAGGGCTTCCGGTGTGTTTCTTGGGCGCAGTGATGATGATGCCTGCCATTGGCGTGAGTATTAACATCATTTCTTTGTTCGCATTTATCATGGTGCTCGGTATTGTCGTTGATGATGCTATCGTCATAGGGGAGAGCGCCTACAGCGAAATTGAAAAAAGTGGCGGCGGTGTTGAAAACGTGGTTCGTGGCGTAAAACGTGTCGCGACGCCAGCAACGTTTGGTGTGCTTACGACTATGGCCGTGTTTGCGCCATTTTTAATGTCAAAAGGCATAGAGAGTGCGTTCTTCTTTGGTATCGCTTCCATCGTGATTCTTTGTCTGTTCTTTAGTTTGATTGAGTCTAAGCTGATTTTGCCCTCGCACTTGGCACACTCTAAGTTTAAGCCGATCAAAAAAGGCAGTTGGCGAGATAGATTCAACACGCGTTTTTTTGGTTTTATCAATGGACCTTATAAAAGGTTTGTAAAGTGGTGTACCCACTGGCGATGGAGTGTGTTTGCCACCTTTGTTGGCGTGTTAGCGATCACCGTCGCTATGGTCATGGCAAGTTACGTCAGAATCGTACCATCACCGAAAGTGCCTCATGACTTTCCAAGCATTAAGTTGGTCATGAATGACAATGTTTCCAGTGAACAAACCATTGAGGCGTTGAAGTTAATTGAGTCGACAGTTTTGACTATTGATCAAGAGATAGAACAAGAAACGGGTCAGAAGATGATTCGTGACATTCTTACTTTCAGCCAGGGAAGAAAAGAAGGTCGACTTGTTATCCCGCTCGTTGATGAAGAACTCAGACCGTTTAATACCTTTGAACTTGCAAGGCGCTGGCGTGAACGTATACCTAGTATTCCGGGGCTGAAAATGCTCAACGTGTCCGATAACGTCAATGACGACGAAAAGGGCGATGAGTTCGGTTTCCTACTCTACGGTTCTGATATCGAGAGTCTGAATTCGGCGGGTCGTGAACTAATCCTCAACTTGCAACAACGGAAGGGCTTGTTTGATATCTCGTCGTCCATCGATTCTGGTAGTCAGGAAGTGTTACTTTCGCTCGCACCAGTTGCATACGATTTAGGGTTAGATCTGTTTGATATTGCGACACAGGTGGGTGGCAGTTTCTATGGTGGTGAAGCGCAGCGAGTTTTACGCGACGGTGAAGAAATCAAAGTCATGGTGCGCTATCCGCAGTTAACCCGTGAGGCTTTCTCTTCATTGCGTTATGCCGTGATCACCACGCCAGAAGGCAAGAAAGTCATGCTAGGCGATGTGGTGGAGATTGACCAAAAACCCGGTGTCAGCAGTATTCGTCGTGAAGGGGGTTATCGAAGTGTGTATGTCTATGGTTCGATTGATGAAGAACTTGTCGAACCGAACCAAATCGTTGAGCAAATTAATACCGAGGTTATTCCAGATATTCTGACTGCTTACCCAGGCGTTAAAAGCGAATTGGGCGGAACAATCGAGGAGCAGCAAGCCCAACAAGACGAGCAAATCATCTTCTTTATCGCAGGTATGGTTATTGTGTACATACTGCTAGCTGTTCCATTAAAGAGTTACACCCAGCCATTAATCATCATGTCGGTGATTCCATTTAGCTTAACAGGAGCGATATGGGGGCACTATTGGTTTGGCTTAGATCTCAGCATGATGTCGACATTCGGTCTTATTGCGGCGGCAGGTGTTGTGGTTAACGACTCTTTGGTTATGACCGATTATGTCAACCAAGTAAGAGCACGCGGAGTCGCAATTAAAGAAGCGGTCATAGAAGCAGGGTGTGCTCGTTTCCGAGCGATTACGCTGACTTCAATCACTACCTTTGTTGGTGTACTGCCGATCATGTTTGAAACAAGTCTGCAGGCGAAGTTTGTTATCCCAATGGCGGTGGCACTTGGCTTTGCGGTGCTGTTTGCTACCTTGCTAACCCTGATACTGGTGCCGTGTTTGTATCTCATGTTGGAAGATATCAAAGGGATATTTGCAAGATTAAAGAGGCTGATAACGCGAAACAAAAGCCAAACTGAAATCTTGTCTTAACGTAAGAAGCGGGTCTAAGTGACCCGCTTTTTTGTACCTAAATTTCCTCGTGCTTATGAACCAATCCAAAATCTGCGAGGACGGCATAGGCGGCTGGAATCATAAACAACACGAGTAAAGTTGAGGCGAAGATACCAAAGACAATCGAGATAACCAAAGGCTGAATAACCTGAGCCTGCAAGCTAGTTTCCGTCAATAGCGGGAGCAAACCTGCAGCGGTTGTCATTGAGGTAAGGAAGACGGCTCTAAAACGTTCTCTACTTGCCTTAACAACGGAGTCATGCACACTATCGCCTTCATCAACGTGATGGCGTATGTATTGAACGAGTAGAATCGAGTCGTTGACAACGATACCCGCCAAAGAGACAAACCCCATCATACTAGGCATGCTGAGTGAGTGACCGAGAAGAATATGCCCCCAAACCACGCCAATGAACGCCAATGGAATAGCTAACATAACAACAACGGGTTCTAGATAGCTTCTGAACTGATAACTCAGTATTGCGAACACCCCAAATAGCCCTAGCAGGAAGCCTTTACCCATTGAGGCGCCTGTCTCAGCGGTGTCTTTTGCTTCCCCTTCAAAATCAAAGCGCAATCCTGGGTACTTGGCTGTTAATTTAGGGGCTTCGTCGCGCTGGAATTGGGCAATAATTGCGGTTGAGTTCGCTTTGGTATTGTCAACGTCACCAAACACACTAATGGTTCTTAATCCGTCGATACGTTGAATTCGCACATAGTTTCGCTGGAAGTCTAGTGTTGCTATTGTTGCAAGCGGAATTTGGCTTCCATCAGACATAATGATGGGGAAATTAGCCAGTTGCTGGAGATCGCCTGCTTGCACTTTGTCTAAACGCACTTCGATAGAGATGTTTTCAACACCCACCTGAATTTCGTCTGCGGTTTGTCCAAAAAACGCCGCACGAAGTTGGTTAGCGATCAGTTGTCCATTAATACCATACGTTTCTGCACCCGGACGAAGCTTGACGAGCACTTCTTCTTTACCCATACGCATATCATCGAGCACACCGTGCACACCATCAAACTCATTCAGGTACTGCTGAATATCAATCGAAGCGGCTTTTAGCGCATCGAGATCGTCGTGTTTAGCTCGTATCTCAATCGCTCGTCCGCCCGGTCCCATTGTCGGCTGCTTAAAGACCAGAGAAATAGGGTCAGCCAGTTCACCGATGTCTTCTCGCCAAGCCGCAATAAAGTCGTCAATTACAGTGTTTCGGCTTTCTGCACCGAGTAAATCGAGTCTTATCGTCGCAATGTGAGGGCCAGATTCGTTAGCATCCGCGTTAGCATTGAACTGACTGGTAATGTGTTGAATGAGAGGTACACCGTTTTCGACTTTCTCTGTCCATTCCTTATCTAGCTTTTGCGCAGACGCAACAATTCTATCCACTACCGCTTCGGTTTGAGCCAAAGATGAGCCAGGAGGAAGAATGATACGAGCTTCTGCTATGTCTCCGTCTAACTCCGGGAATGGTTGGAACTTAAGCAATCCACCCGCTATTGTCGCGACCGAGACAAGAAGTAGTGCTACGACACCACCTAAGAAGGCATATCGAAATTCAACAACTCTCTCGACCGCGCTAACCAGTGTGGTATTTCTAAAGTTTTCAAATCCATCGAGCAGTTTTTTCTTAAACTTCGCTGGTGGCTTCTCTTTTTTCTCTTTATGTAGAGAGTGAGAGAGGTGATTCGGTAGAATTAGGAAGGCTTCGACCAGGCTCAGTGTTAATACCAGAATTAACACTTGAGGCACGGCTTTAAGCACGGCGCCCATTTCACCTTGCAAGAATAATAGACTACCGAAGATGCAGACTGTGGTTAAGAAAGAAGAGATAACGCCCGGGAGCACTTTCTTCACGCCTTTGATCACCGCGTTGTCGACGTCTTCACCTCGGTCCAAGTGTGCCGCGATTGACTCCGCAATAACGATTGCATCATCCATCATAATACCGATTGCCATCAGTAGACCGACTAAAGACATGATATTGATGGAAAGACCCAGCTGCGCCATCAAAAACAAGCCACCAAGGAAAGCGACAGGCAAGCCCGCAGCAACCCAGAAAGAGTAGCGCAAACTAAAGAATAGCCACATAGTCGCGAAGACAAGAATAATACCCTGCCAACCGTTACTGACCATCATGGTTAAGCGATCCCAGAGTACAGAAGAGAGATCGTTGGTCAGTTCTAATTTGACACCATCCGGCGCGATAGCTTGTTGCTCTTCGACAAATTGCGCCACACGCTCTTTAATCCGTAACGCATCATCCTCTTTGTTCTTACTGACTTTAAGCAGGGCGGAAGGGTGTCCATCGAATAATACCTTCTGCTCATCGAGCTCAAAGCGATCTGTGATGGTCGCAATATCCTTAAGGCGAATGAGCGAGCCGTTTGGACCAGAGCCAACGACAATACTTTCCAGTTGCTGCGGTGTAATGCGCCTTTCATCAAAGCGGATCAAAAAGTTTTTGTCTGGCGTCTCAACATTACCGCTCGGTAGCTTGATGTTCTGGCGGCCTATTTGCGTCGCAATATCACCAACACTTAAACCTAACTGACGCATTGCTTGAGAGTCTAACTCGACGCGGAATTGGTGATCAGAAAATCCAGCCACATCGACAAGAGATACGTCATAGTCAAGCTTTAACGTTCGTTTAAGCTGTTCGGCGTAGGCTTTAAGCTCCGGCCATGTGGTATCGGCTGTGATGGCGACGTCAACAACAGGTTCGTTCCAATCGAGTTCTTGAACAACCGGCGACTCTATTTCTTGTGGGAAATCATTGATGGAGTTGATCTGCGTTTGCACATCAACCAACATACGACCAATGTCTGCTTTCTCGTTCAGTTTAAGGATCAGTCTTGCAGAGCCTTCAATCGCTTCACATTGGGTCTCTTCGATGTTGGCAAGACCGTCGACCGCATCTTCCATTCGAACACAGATGCTTTCTTCTACTTCTTGTGGTGAAGCACCTGGGTAAACCACGCCCGCCATGATGTAGGGAGGATCAAATTCAGGGAAGGTTTCCCTTTTGATATTGGGCAGCGATGTAATACCCAAAACGAGCAAACCGAGCATCAGCAAGTTAGCTGCTGTCGGGTGTTTAGCGAAGAATCGAATCATTGTGCTGACTCCTCTTTGGTCACCGTTGCCTCTTTAAGCAGCATGCCATTGATAGCAGGCAGTAGATCATTCAGGATTAGCTTGTCACCTTGGCTCAGGTCACCATCAATAATGACTTGATTGTCGCGACGGTAAAGGACAGTGACAGGCTGGATTGTCAGCTTATTGGCTTCATCCATCAGGTAAATTTTGTCACCGTGAAGTGCGCGCTCAGGAATCACCCAGCTTGGATTTGCTTGACCTTCAATAAATGCACGAACAAACATCCCATTCACGAGTGGAGGTACACTGTTAGGGTTTAGATTGCGGTAGTCTTGCTGAATCTCCAAGATGACCCCCGCAGTCGCTTGGTTGGGGTCGACGGTTTCACTGATTCGACTTACTTTTGCAGGCCAAGTTGCCTTCATATTACCGCTGCTCAGTTCAATACTAGCATTGATAAAGGTCATGTCTGGCTGAGGGATACCGGATTCGTCACGGCTAAATTCGCCGATGCTAGAAGCAAGCGTGTGCATATCATGAATAGAAAGTTGAGCTTCTACTTCCATCACATCCATACCATGCGCAGTCACCATGGTTTGCTGTAGGTTCACCACCTGATTTTGTTCGATATCAACGGCGGCAATACGTAAGTCGTAAGGCAGCGTGATAATGGTTTTTTCTAACGAACGATGTGCCTCTTCGACCTTAGAAGTGTTTACTTTAACTAAAGCTTCAGCAACGCGTTTTTCATCGGGCATCAAACCGATTTGGTTTTCAATATCGAGAACTAGTTTTCGTTGCGACAACGCACTTTGCTCTTGCTGATCAACATCAGACTGTGAAGTGAGCCCTTTTTTGCGCAGGTTCTGTTTACGTTGTAGTTCTTTGTTAGCGATAACCAGACGATTGCTTTCAATTTTGAGTGTCTGTTTAAGGTTATCTTCTTCTTGGTAAAGCTTAGCTAAAGAGGTTTGAGCAGATTTGAGGTCAGCTTGAGCTTGTACCAGTTTCAACTCGTAATCGAGTGGGTCGATACGCAGGATTTCTGTCCCTGCTTGAAGCACTTGTCCTTTTTCTAGCCTTGGGTGGCGATAAACGACTTTCCCCGTCACTTCCGCGATCGCTTTCCATTCAATTTTGGGCGCAACTTTGCCAAAGCCAATCGCTTTTGGTGCGATAGCTTGTAGCTCCAAAGTCGTCGTTTCTACCAAGCGCGCTCGGTCACCTGCTGGTTTAACGGGTAGGTCTGGTTTCATTTTAATTGCCAAAACTAAAGCAATCACACCAACGGCTAGCGCTGGAAAAAACAGTAGCTTCTTATTTATTTTCATCATTGTTGTTCCTGCTGGTCGTTGGAGGTAAGAAATCCATGCGTCATTAATTTGATATTGTGTTCAAACAGTTGGTTGAGAAATTCTTCATTAAGCTCAATTCCGTGCACAGCAAGTAAGGCTGGAGGAGCGATAAAAGGAAAAACCATCAAGCTAATATAGGAGACTTTACAAAGTTTGGGGTCTGCATCTGCCCTTAGTATCTTGCTGTCGACAAGCTTTTCAAACATCACCATTTGCATTGGTTGGCTGATGTCGAAGAACACTTTCTCTAATAGCTTCCTTTGCGTATCAGAGGCATCCATATGCATCACTTGGGAAACCAAACGTGGAAACTGGGGTACTTTGATCATTTCGCGGTAGTAAGTTCGCATGATGTCGAGAAAATTCTTTTGCGAGCTATCTTTAACCAGAATGTCCATCTGTTGTTTCATTGGCGCGAGGGTTTCTCGCAACATAGTTTCAAACAGACCTTCTTTGTTACCAAAGTAGTAGCGGATCATTGCTACGTTAACGCCCGCTCGATTGGCAACAAGGCGTGTTGAAACCTTGTCGTAAGCCATCACTGTAAAAAGTTCACGGGCGTGATGAATCAAATTTTGCCGAGCGTCAATGCTATCGCTGGGACGACCTGCTTTCCTAGGTGTCGTTGCCACGCTTATTACCTCAAAAATTAAACATTCGATTAATTATAGAGTGCACGCTAAGTATTCGATATGACAAAAATTAATCAATATTTAAACAAGTGATTAATTAGAGTGAATTGTTGAGTGGAATAAGAATAGTGGACAGAAAAATGCCCGCATAGCAGCTACTAAGCGGGCAAAAAGTCAAAAATAGTTGTTGTATATTTAGAGGTTGTTGGTTCTATATCCATATCTGAGCTGTTATGAAGATTCTGTGGTTATTAGCAGATCTTTATATCAGTGTAACCAATACTGATTAAGTTAACACTTTTGTCATGAGCTGGTAATTATTAAAAGTGCAAAGATAATTTTCAATTATGAAATGTACGGGCTACAGCTAGAAAGCCCTTTTTGAAGTGAGGTTCGTGCTATAGTGGTGGCAAATCAAGTAGTACAGGTATTGATAGCTATGCCTATTTTTAGAACCTTTTTTAAGCGCAGAGCGCTACGGAAAATGATTGCTCAAATGACTCCTGCCTTGGTTAAGGGGTATGGTTCACGAGACTTTTACTCTGCTGGTCAAGTTTTACAGGCTGCAATATCTGTTGGGGCTTCCAAACGTTACTTTCACTATAACCTTGCGCTGTTTTGTAATGAGCTCACTAGCGAGCAATGTGACAAGTTTGAACTTAGCCAATCTCAGTTAGATGCTTTACGTAGAGAGCTAAGCTATAAAATTTTTGCCGGAGTGGAATACACGGCGATGGATGTCCTTAAACTAGCGAGCCCTTCTTCTTGGAAAGGTGGAAGCATAGAAGACAGCATGGCGAATCACTATGGAATGAATAGCCGGTACTAAGCAGTAAGCTTGACCGAAAAAGGATTAATACAGTGGTATTAATCCTTTTTTCGTTTTTATCTCGCTTCTAAAGGCTTCCACCTCATCGTTTTATTGCCATCGAGCAAAGCCAACATAGACTGTGGCTCAAGTTTGTACTTGGCTAGTTCAACTTCTTTGTTTGAAAAGTTGGCGATTATCTTACCGCCATCAGAAAAGGTCGTTTGCTGTACCTTGCCATCTTCAGTTAACCACTCAAAACGGTTTAACTGCTTATCCCACAGCGCCTGATGCAGAGGCTTAAAACCTGATTGGTAGTGTTTAAGTTGCACTAATCTCTTGCTGTTTGGTGACGATACTTCGTCTCTACTGAGGTGAACCATCGCGGGAACATTGTAAAGCATAGCTGTTAGGTCACGCTCGATTTTAACATCACTGAATTTAAGACTATCAGAGTGCCAATGGTGACTGTTAATCACCTCATTGTGAAAGACGGCTTGATAAAGCGGAATACGATATTGAGGCGCAAAAAGTAAGGTTTTATAGGGTTCTTTGACTTTTGCAGGTTTGAAAAAGAAATCAGGCTTGTGGTTTGGATACCAACGACCCAGATAGTAGGGTGAGCTGGCATCGCGTTTCATCTCTTTATCACTCCAGCCAAACCCAATGGTTTCTAAACCATGGGCAAAAGCAATACCCGAGGTGGTGAGTGCGTTGCCATCCTCTGATCCGAGTACGACGTTGTTCTTGGCGACAATTGACTGCATTCGCGAGTTAAACCCAAGTAACATATCAGGTTCACTTGTCTTTAAGTTGTAGTCTTCACGCGCCATAGCAGTAGCATCGACATCAATGAACAGACTATCAAACTGACCAAATCGAATAATGTCTGAAACTCGTTTGCTTACGTATTCTGTTTCACAAAGTGGGTTGAGGTAATAGCCGTTACCACGAAAGCCCTTTTTCTTTGAACCATCTGCCAGTTCGATAGCGCAGGAATGACGAAGTTGGTCAGGGAGTTGCGCGGTAAGCCACCCATCGTTGAGTCCAAGGGGAATTGCAGTATTGTATGAGTCATAAGTACCGACTAAATACCCGGCTTGCTTAGCTCGTTGAATAACTTCTGGCTGGTAAAAGGCGGGCATCCAGTTATCAAACCCGAGCCATAAATGGGTTAAACCTGTCGCTTTAAGGTTCTTTACCATATCGGTTGAGATAGCTTGTCCCCATCGCTGTGGATCAATGAGGTATTGCCCTGCATTAATGCTTAACCACTGCTTCTTTTGTTGTGCGGCTTTAAATTGCGCTTCAATGGCGTTCTCGACCATAGTTGGTGTTGGTGCGTCAAACTTTTTATCAAGGGCGAGGTTGATAGAGTCTACTAGCAACTGTTTGTGATAGTGACTCAGCCAATCTTTGCCTTTGAGCAGACCTTGTAACTCTTTTCGAGCTGACTTTTCTATCGCAAACTGAGCACACTTAAACAACCAAGAGTGTAAACCCCACCAATCACTGACATCTTGAACACTAATTCCATCAGAACCAAATAGATACACCTGACTAGCGCCAATAAGCTTTTCGATGTTTGGATTAGTTTGTTTTTTCTCGGCCAACGTAGAACTAAAACCATTATCGATTCGCCATTGGCGATACTGCTTCGCTCCACTCAACCAATCATCACCAATACTAATGGAGACGGTAAAAGGTTGTTTAGAGTTGAGAGAGGTAAATCGATGCGCAGCCCTCATATCGAGTTTTTCAGCGGCTTGGTGAAAAGATAGCGAGTTATTGGTTGCGGTCACCATGTGCCAGCTAATGTATTGAGAACCCTGCTTCGCTGTCCAAAAAGGCATCTTTAGATCTTGAGTGGTGTTAGAGCCATCGCGGCTATCAGATAGGTATTTGATCCATGCGGGGTTTGCGGTTGGAACCCGCATGCCTTCACTGAAAGGTAAATAAAGCTCCTGTACCTCTTCCTCCGCTAGGTTATACCAACTCAGGTTAATGGGGTGGTCTCTAAACACGGTTTGATTTTCAGCAAGGCGGAAAGACAAGCTCAGAGTTGATGCTAATTTTGCATCTACTCTGATGTTGCTCGGCTTAAGAGTCCATTGAAAGTGTGTGCTAGAAAGCTGCTCTAGCTGTACGGCTTGCTGACTGACACCATCAATTTGTAGACCTGCTTGGTTGACCGATTGATTGTTCCACTTTATCGCCAGTGAGCTTGGGTTGATGTTCACTGACTGTGAGTTAGCAGTGAGTGAGATGCTGTCAAATGATGTTGCTAGTGAAGCGGATGAGAACAATAGGCCAGCTATGGTTGATAGGATTAAGGTGGTTGGTTTATAAGGCATATTTTACTTCGTGTTGTTTTCAATATGCCTATTACAGCTTAATGGTTGTATATATTTGTCACCTATTTGTCTCTATTCGAAAAGGGTAACGAGATACGATGAATGTACTCAATTTTTACCCCAGGCTGATACTCAAAAATGAGAGTGGAGGCACTTAAGTGGTGAGCATTTGTAGGTGGTTGCAGTTGCTCTAGTCTTATTTGATTGTTTGTCACTTGTAGTGCTTTTTTGCTCCCTACTTGATTGTAATCGGAGTCAAACCATTGTAGATTCACGACGGGTTTTGCACAGCTGTTATTTAGTTGAGGAAGGCTCACCTGAATCTGAGAGCTATTGATTGTTGAACGATTAAGCCAGTGGTTGCTATCGTAATGAGAAACAACAACAGGCAGCTCGTTGCGATTGTATTTCAAATAGTAGAGTCCCGCCTCAGGAGAAGTAATGAGTTCGTTGGTTTCCCACTCCTGATAGTTCTTGTGAGGCTCAATCTCTCCCGGCAACAGAGTAACCCCTTGTTGATTGACGAGCGAGAAATGACCACCTTGTTGTGTTTCTTCTGTCGATATCTTGATTTGGTAGCCGCTGCTAGAGAAACCGCTACGACTGATAAAAGAGAGCGTTAAACGAGGAGGTATTGCAGATACAATGTAATCAAGCTGGTGACCACAGTTTGATTGCGCCAATATGGCCTCTTTAACAGGTTGCCAATGTTTAGGGTCAATGTGATTCTGACTCAGGGTTAGAGTGAGTTCTTGCCATGCCTGTTTAGGTTGCTTTTCGAGCACAGCCTTCATTGTCGACTGCATTGGTGTATCGCGAAACCATGGAGTGTTGTTTGCCGCGCAAAAAGGAGCAACGAGAGCAATCAGCAATGGTGGAACCATCCAAGCCTTATGTTTCATGAGCTTTCCACCAATCGATATCCTATACCACGATGTGTTTCTATCTCTAAACACGGTAAGGTATTCCGCAGCTTCAAGATATGGTTGTCTACGGTTCGCGTTGTGGGAAAAGCTTGGTAACCCCAGATCTTATTGAGTAGCTCTTCACGGTGGAAAACACGACCTTGGTTTTGTATTAAGAGAACGAGAAGCTGGAACTCTTTTGGCTTTAGGTTGATCGGTCTATCTTGGTCGATGATTTGTCGCATAGAAACATCAATAGAAAGCGTTTTGTATGCCAGATGACTTGAACCCAGAGGACGAAGGTGAGTAACAATACGAGCTAAGAGTTCTTCTTGTGCAAAGGGCTTAGTCATATAGTCTTTCGCACCACACATTAACCCTTCGACGCGTTGCTCAACCTCGACTTTGGCCGTTAGCACGATGACAGGCAGTGCTTTTGTTTGAAGCCAATTCGGTAAATGTCGAAGGCTGTCGCCGTCTTGAAGCTGTCGATCCAACACCACGAGATCGGCGCCAAACCAATGCTTTTCGGCCTCTTTAGCGTTAGTAACCCAAATACAGCGATAGCCATTGGATTGCAAAAAGGCTTGGACTCCTTGACCGAGCAGTTGATCGTCTTCAACGAGCAGGATTGAATTCATAGAGGCAGCTCCAAAGTAATGCGTGTTGGATTGGTGTTGATGGTAAGTTTCCCACCGAGGTGCGACATCAGATGGTGAACCAAACTTAGGCCGATGCCCATATTGCTGTCTTGATTGGTGTTTTGCTTCATTCTTATACGGTTCCAATAGGAAGGAAATTGCCCAGTATCGGTAACGGTAATACAGAGCTTCTCATTGACAGAAACATGGATTTTAATCGGAGCCTTACCATGTTGTTTGGCATTCATTATTAGGTTGTTCAAACAGATGGTAAGCCAGTAGAAGGGAAGTGTGAGTTGCTTGTCTTCATCCAAATAGAATTCAACGCCCTGTCCAGAGCAAGTATGCTCTAACCATTCGCTCAAATAGGCTTCTTGATTGGCAATGTTGTAGCTTTCTTTTGAACTCAAGTACCCCTTGCTGGCTTCGGTGAGTTGCGCTAGGCGTTGGTAATCTTCCAATAAACGCCACATTGCCTGTTGCGAGTTATCACTCAACGAATCAAACTCTTGGCGAAAAAGGTCGACGGTCATACCGAGACTAGCAATGGGAGTACGCAGCTCATGTGTCAGTAGCTGTAAGATAAAGCGCTTGTTTCGGTTTTGCTGACGTTTTAGATAAAGAGTGCGAGCTAAGATCAAAGCCAATACTAAAGAAAAGGCGTAAGCGATTATCGCCGCTATATATCCATTGGATTGAGCCTTAGCGATACACAGGTTGCTATAGCGAAAGTCACACTGGTGGCCATTAATCGTGATCGCAAACTGCTGAGCAATAGGCTGCCAATCTTTGTTGAGAATCTTCTTCCAACCTTGTTCTCCATTTAGCCATAGAGCGTCAGGCTCTAGCCAAGCCCGGTAACCTTTAAGTAGTGCGTCTCTTCCAGTCTCTGAAATCTGGTTGAATACACTTCGTAATGGGTGTGATGGGTTGTCGCCAGATAACCAAACCACTAGTTGGTCGTTAACTGGCTTGATGCTTTCGAAGTAGCGGTCGACAAAAGTGCCTCCAGCAGGGTGGCGTTTCGGATTTTCCTTAAACCATGAGTCTGGGATCGCTTTCTTGTTGCAAACATAAAGCTCAAACTCAATCGCGCTTTTCAGAGAAGGACTATAAATTAAAGGAGCCTGACATTGTGTTGCGACTTTAGAAAGTGTCTCAAGGTCTAACCACGAAAACTGGCTAAAATTGGGATATTGGCTGTCTGAAGTGAGTAACTCATGAGGATACTGAGAGAGTTTTTCTTGTGACAATGTCACTTCATTTATAGACCATGCGCTTTGATAAAACTGTTGCCAAATCTGCTGCAAAGATGCATTTGCATCGAAGGCAAATAAGCCAAAGAATAAAGTAGCGTATAAGCGTAGGGCCATGAAAAACCATTAACTAAATTAAAGGGGGCCTACAAATGTTAGCGACTTTTTAGCGAGATTTGTAACCTCAGTGTCAACAAAATTACGTGAACTATAACTCAGCATACTTTTCTTCCAATTGTGCAATGGGCATTGGCCTTTCAATAAGGTAGCCCTGCAAAATATCGCATCCATATTCGATCAGTACGGCTTTCTGCGCTTCAGTCTCCACGCCTTCAGCAACAACCCTCATCTTGGCGGACTGCGCGATAGCGAGAATTGCTTTTACCAAAGAGTCACTTCGTTCAGAGCTCAGCATCTTATCGACAAAGACTCGGTCAATTTTGAGTTCGTCCAACGGTAGATTACTCAAATAACTCAAAGATGAATAACCGGTACCAAAGTCATCAAGAGAAATCGTAAAGCCAAGCTCTTTGATCTGATTAATAATAGGAGTCACTTTGGGTAGGTCGCTGATTAACACATTTTCCGTTATCTCTAACGTAATTCGACTGCTTGGTAAGTTGTTAGTTTCTATCGCTTTTATTAGTTGGCTGATGAAGGCCTTATCCATTAACTGCATTGGAGAGATGTTAATCGATAGGGTAGAGTTGTACTCTGGAGATGGAAAGACACGGGTAAACTCTTCACAGGCTTTGTTTAGTACGAACTCTCCGATTTGACCGATGAGTCCGATCTCTTCGGCGAGTGAAATAAACTCTAATGGAGACACATTTCCAAGTTGTGGGTTATACCAGCGCAGTAGGCTTTCAACGCCATGCAGCTCACCCGTTTGGGCGTTGACTTGAGGTTGATAGCTGACGGTCAGCTCGTCACGTTCGATGGCTTCTCTTAATTCTCTCTCAAGCAAGAAATCGTACTGCACCTGTTTATTGATGGAGCTGTCGAAGAACAGAACATCGCCTTTTTGACGTGCCTTAGATTTATAGAGAACGATATCAGCCTTTGAAATCAAATCCTCGGGCTCTTCTCCATCTGATGGATACATGGAGACACCAATAGAGCAGCTAGCAAAAATAACCTTACCATCGATAACAAATTGTTGTTTAAACACGTTTTTTATCTTGTCGACTTTCGATTCGGTTTCAGAAAGGTTTTTCAGCTTAGAGAAACAGAAGATAAACTCATCGCCACCAAAGCGAGCAACGAAGTCATTTGGACCTAAGAACTCATCAAACTTCTTACCGATTTCACTAAGTAACTTGTCGCCGGCACTGTGTCCGTATAAGTCATTCACTTTCTTAAAGTCGTCTAGATCAACAAACATGACTGCTAATTGACAACATGCCTTTTCGGAAAGTTGAATACCTTGTCGAATATTGTTGTGAAGTTGGGCTCGGTTAGGCAGTCCGGTTAACTCGTCGTGACTTGCCATGTATTCGAGTTTGTCCTTGGTATCTTGTAAATCATCAAAGTCGCGGTTAATTCTTTTTTCAAATCGCTTGAATCGATTAGCGATAAGTCGGCTAAGCACTAAAGACAAAGCAGCGACAACGAATATCGTGAATCCACCAATGACTAGCATTTGCTGTAGTGTTGCTTTTTGTTCTTGTTCAGCTTGTTGAGCACGGCTGGCCAAATATTGATTGTTTAGTTCGTTATAAATACCTGCACCGATTGTCCACCCCCAGTTTTCATCTTTGACGACGTAACTGGTTTTAGAGTAGTTAGAGATATTAGAAGGGCCAACAGGCGCGATGTATTTCACAATGCCCTTGTTGGTTTCCATGATACGCTTCGCGCCTTCTTTAACTTCTTCACTACCAATATCAAAGATGCTTTTGCCAATTAACGACTGATCTAAATGAGAGAGAACTTGACCGTTCTCATCAACGACAAAGACATAGCCGTGCTCACCAAATCTTAAGTTTTTTAACCATTCGAGCGAAGTCGCTTTGATGTCATTTTCCACGTCGACAACATAGTCACCCGTACCAATAAACCAATCATAGGGTGCAAAATATTTACCGAACCCAATTTTTTCAAACTCATGATTCTTGTTATTGGGTTTTACAAACCACCAGCGATAAAAGTCTTCGCCCTTAGCTTTAACTTGTTCGCCCATTTCTCGGACAATGTAGCTACCGCGTACGTCTCTGAAATCCCATAAAGACGTCCCTTCCACTCTAGGGAGCAGAGGGTGCATAACATTGAGGCCTTCCGTCTTATAGATAAAGAAGTAGCCACGTCCGTTATTGAAGCGAATATCTCTTAAGGCGTCAGTGATGAGCTTAGTGACTTGTTTTTCAGGGAGTTGTTTGTTGTTTTCGTAGATGCGAGTGGCGATAGCGTGTGCTTCGTAGATTCGCTCTTTAATCGTACTTTCTAGTTGTTGTTCTGTTTGGTCACGGGCGAACTCAATTTGCTCTGTGACGTACTCTACGCGGTTGGTTAATTCGACAAGCTGTCTTTGCTCGTAATCCTGTTGAAGTGAAGCGAGATCTTCTTGAGAGCTTAGGATGGTGTCTCTAACGGTAAACGATACCCATAGCAGGGTAAAAAAAGCAACGATTGTAGCGGGAGCATAGGTGATAAGATTGATTAGTTTTTTGTCCGTTAGCTTGCTCATATCACTCCTTGAGAGGGTTAGCTCTGTTCGATAAGTATAGCGTTATTGATTTTATAGTTTCATTCACATTCTCCAATATTATTGATTGTTATCGAAATTTGAGAGTTGGCTATAACAAACTAGCTGCTTAAGATTAAGACAATCTGGAGACATTCACGTTATGTAGACCATACTTACTGAACCTTATTCTTTAGAGTGAGTCTCGGTGAAAAGAGTAGTTATTTGGTTTATCGTATTCATTCCAGCATTGGCTTGGGTGAGCCTGTCGTTCTACGAGTCAACGTGGTGGATAGAAAACATCGTCGCATTTCCGGCGATCTTTCTGCTTGTATATTGGGTGATGAGTGTTGGCTTCTGTCTCGGAAAACATTGGCTGCAAGCGTGTGTTTGCTTGGTCGTTTCTGGCGTGTTCTTTTTGCTCACACCTAAGTCGAACCGTGTGCTCACTGCCAATTGCGTCAACCCAATCACCGTGACGCAATTTAATCTTTACTACGAGAACGACAATGTAAACGGGTTTATTAACTATTTGCTCGCCAACCCAAGTGATTTAGTGGTTCTACAAGAAGTTGCTCCAGAAATAGGCGAGAAACTTAAAACCCTTGATGACGTTTACCCTTATTACTATGGCGGTCAAGAGGGAATAGGGTATCCGTCAAGCCAAATGGTATTGAGCCGCTCACCACTGAAAGATATGTCGGTTTTTCTCACGCCGGATGAACAAGCGATAATCCGGGGCACATGGCACCCCAACAAACATCCTAATATTACGCTTATGGTGGCGCACCCCACCTCCCCGAGGACCAAAGAGCTATGGTATCGACGCAATGCCATTATCCGTACTATTGAGTCATTAAATCAGTTGTATATCAGTGACGAAGTGTTGGTTGTCGGCGACTTTAACCTCTCTTCCGTGAGCCTTCGATTTGGAAAAATGTTCCCTAGTTTTCAAACCGCCCCCGTAGCGAGTTGGCCAAATTGGGCGAGTCAACTTCAAACCCCGGATTTTACTATGATTGCGATCGACCATTTATGGCTTAAGTCGAGTCAAAGTGGCAGAAGGATCTGTGAGCGTAGGAGTGTAGAAAAGCCGAATGGCTCCGATCACAAGATGGTTGTGACGAAAATTGGTTATTGATATCGATTCTCACTATCAAACAGAGTGTCCTTTGCTCACCTAGTAAATTTTGCCGAGAGAAAGGAAGCTCATCATGAGTAATTTAGCCATCACAGAAATTAAATCGTTTGTTCCAAGTAAAGACTTCAATGAGTCTCAACGATTTTATCAAGCTCTGGGTTTTGAAGTTGCCTTTGTATTTGGTGATGTCGCTTACCTAAGGCGAGATAGCCACGCTTTTTTGCTGCAAAACTACTACAACGTTGAGCATGCAGAAAACACCATGATGCACATACTGGTTGAGGATGCGAACAGTTGGTTTAGTCATGTCAAAGACTCGCAGATAGAGCAAAACTTTAGTTGTAAAGTGACTGAGTTGATTGAGCAGCCGTGGGGAATGCTGGAGTTCTGCGTAATTGATCCATCAGGCGTATTGTGGAGAATTGCACAAAATATTCGCTAATTTTATATCAGTTGAAGTCAAGCAGAGCTAGCTATAGAATTGCCGCTCCTTTCACATCTCATTTGTTTGAGGACATATGAACAGTGCACAAGTTACGGCGTCATTCTCGCAAGTAGCCGTTTCACCTAAGCGTGAAGTGATGCTAAGAGAGTTTTTGGCGTTAGCAAAAATGGCATCGGCGATTGCCTTACCATTTTTGCTGTTGTCTCTGGCTTGGATTTAGTCTAGAGCACACAACACAAGGATGTGTGCTTTCTGTTTTGACCGACCAAATACGCTATTCAGCGACACCACCTTTGGTCAACTTCGTTGGGTTCAACAAACGTTCTAGTGTTGCACGATCTAAATCGGTTTCACGTTCAGCAACATCAATAATCGCTTCACCTTCTTTGTAGGCCTTTTTCGCAATCTCTGCTGCTTTCAGGTAGCCAATCACTGGGTTTAAGGCTGTCACCAGAATTGGATTTTTCGCCAATGCGACTTCGAGGTTGTTTTCGCGGACCTTAAATGTGGCGATTGCCTTATCTGCTAGTGCAGTTGCGCTGTTAGCGAGTAGCTCAATGCTCTCCAGTACGTTGTGAGCAATCACTGGTAGCATAACGTTAAGCTGAAAGTTTCCTGACTGACCGGCCACCGTGATTGTCGTGTCGTTACCAATTACTTGAGCCGCTGCCATTGCTGCTGCTTCTGGAATTACAGGGTTAACTTTTCCTGGCATGATTGATGAACCAGGCTGAAGACCTTGCAGTTCAATTTCACCTAAACCTGCCAGTGGGCCAGAGTTCATCCAGCGTAGATCGTTAGCAATCTTCATTGTTGCTACCGCGGCCGTTTTTAACTGACCTGAAAGCGCAACAACGGCATCTTGGCTGCTGAGGTTGTAGAAGAAATTCTCGCTAGAAACAAAATCAATACGTGTTGCTTGGGCGAGGTTGTCTGCGAACTTAGTCCCGAATCTAGGGTCAGCGTTAATACCTGTACCAACAGCCGTACCACCTTGCGCTAAGGCTTTGACTGCAAGCAGAGAGTGTTCAATGCCCGTTTTCGCCTGTTCGATTTGGAACTGCCAGCCCCCCAACTCTTGGTCGAATGTAATTGGCATCGCATCCATCAAGTGCGTTCGGCCAGTTTTAACACTCTCGCCAACTTCAGCTCGTTTATCGCTTAGCACTTTAGATAGATAGTTTAACGCTGGGATAAGCTGCGTTTCTATTGCTAACACTGAACTAATTTGGATCGCAGTAGGGACAACGTCGTTACTACTTTGCCCCATGTTAACGTGGTCGTTAGGATTCACATCGCCACCAAGTAATTGCGAGGCGAGCGTTGCGATCACTTCATTGGCATTCATGTTTGAACTGGTACCAGACCCAGTCTGATAGACATCGATAGGGAAGTGCTCCATGTGCTCGCCATCAATGATGGTTTGTGCTGCATCTGCGATAGCCTGTGCGATATCACCTTCTAGCAGTCCTAGTTGAGCATTGGTCAAAGCGGCGGTTTGCTTAATGTAGGCCAGTGCTTTAATAAAGCCTTCCGGCATCACATGTTTGCTGAAGTGAAAGTTATCGACAGCACGCTGAGTTTGAGCTTGGTATAGAGCATTAAGAGGTACTTTTACCTCTCCCATACTGTCTTTCTCGGTACGAAATTCTTGTGCAGTAGGGCGTTGAGTCATCATTGGGTCCTTTTGAATTAGTCTAATGGCGCTTGTATGCGCTGTAATTGTTGTTTTAGGTGTAAAAACTGAACATCACCATCTTCCCATTGATAGTAGTAGCGCTTTAGACACATCAATGGGGTATGGATAGAGTCTAGGCAGACTCGGCGAAAAATTCGGCTGCGTATTGGATCTTGAATCGCATCAAGCAGGTGAAAATAGAGTTGGCGTAGGAAAAGCTCACACAGAAGTGGATTTTCGTTGTCGGCTCCAGACTCGTATTGAGACGCCAGCAACATACCCCAATGTATGTAGTCGTGAATGACATCAGGTTCAAATCCACATTGAGTATAACGATCAAGAAATCGATCCTGAGATTTGTAGAATGCGTTATAAAGTAACTGTTGATTATCCATATGCACCTCAACTTAATGTAATGATAATTATTATCAATTAAGCTCGTCGAATCAACCCTATGTTTTGTGGTTGATTTCGGTTGTGAGGGGTGGGGCTCAGTTCTTTGTTGTGGACAAAATAAAAGCTCTGCTAAATATTTAGCAGGGCTTTATGGATTGTATTGATTAGGGTTAAGGTTTCAGAGCCAGTACTTTATCAATATCTTCAGCACTGTGACGTTCAGGAACTTGCTCCCAATCCTCACCCCAAGAACGGTTAACGATACGACCGCGTTGCACAGCTTGTCGAGCTTCAATTTGCTCTGCCCAGCGTTTCAAGTTTTTGTAGCTATCAACATCTAGGAATTCCGCAGCATCATAGGTTTTACCTAGCACTAGGTTGCCATACCAAGGCCAGATAGCAATATCGGCGATACTGTACTCTTCACCCGCGATGAAAGTGTTGTTTGCCAGTTGTTTGTCGAGAACATCTAACTGGCGTTTTGTCTCCATTGCAAAGCGATTGATCGGATATTCGAACTTCTCTGGCGCGTAGGCGTAGAAGTGACCAAATCCACCACCAAGGTAAGGGGCAGAACCCTGAAGCCAGAACAACCAGTTCATGACTTGAGTTTTTGCAGTAACTTCACTTGGCAGGAAGTGGCCGAATTTCTCTGCAAGATAAAGCAGAATATTGCCTGACTCAAAAACATTAATCGGAGTTTCGCCTGATTGGTCAACTAATGCAGGAATTTTTGAGTTTGGGTTTATCTCAACGAAGCCGGAACCAAACTGGTCGCCCTCGCCAATCTTAATTAAGTATGCATCGTACTCAGCCTCTGTCACGCCAAGTGCAAGCAACTCTTCGAGCATGATTGTGACTTTCTGACCATTCGGAGTACCCATAGAGTGTAGCTGGATAGGGTGCTGACCAACAGGTAACGCTTTCTCATGACGAGCACCAGAATCAGGACGGTTGATACTCGCCCATTGGCCGCCGTTCTCGTCATCCATTTTCCATACTTTTGGTGGTACGTATTGGTTTGTCATTGTTATTCCTTATTCAGATTGTTATCCGGCAATAACAAACATTGGGATACATAAATCGGATAAAAAGCCCTAAAGGAACTTTTTATTAGAACAGCTGGTTATTGACAATTTGGAAAGGATATAAGGTATTACTAATAAACAAAACAAACAGGCTTAGTTGGTCTAAGCCTGCATGGCGATTAGTGATCTGCTTTTAAATAAGCAAGGACATCAATTAAGGAAGGCTGGATCTGATGACCCAATGCGGTGACCTCTTCGCAAGGCTCAACAAGATCGGGGATTTGGAATGTGGTCATATGAGCTGCGACGGCACTGCGAACGCCATTATTGGAGTCTTCAAATGCAAGGCAGTGTTCTGGCTGTACATCTAGGCGCTCAGCTGCAAGTAAGTAAATTTCTGGGTCAGGTTTACCGTGTGTGACCTCACAGCCGCAAGTCAAACTATCAAAATACTTAGACAAACCAGCGAGTTCGAGTTTAATCGTTGCGACTTCACGATGAGTGGAGGTCGCCACTGCAGTTGGAACATTGTTGCTTTTCAACCACTCTAGTAGCTCAACAACACCATCTTTTACCGGTATTGCCTGATGCTTGACGATGGCATCGTAATTTATGCGCCATTCTGCATGCAGCCTATCAAGATCGTCACCATATGCTTGGCGAAGAATCAGATCAATGCCCGCAGAGTTTCTACCGATGATTGATAGATACACGTCTTCATAGAAAGGGAGATTGACATTTTCACAGGCTTGCTTAAACACACGCATACAAACGCGTTCAGTGTCGAGTAATAGCCCATCCATATCAAAGATGGCAGCTTGAAATTTCATAGGTACGACTTAATCCATAACAGTGTGGTCAGACATTCTTACACACAAAATAATTATAGTAAAAGCCAAGGTTTAGGATAGCGAGTCTTAGGTGTCTAGAGGTTAAGTTCAAAGGCCTAAGCGATGATTAGGCCTTTGAGATGGTGTACTGCTACAGCTTCCACATTCTAGCGGTGCGCGCGGGTACAGTAAATTGGTGGTAACGTGAGTTAACAGTTGTCGTATCTGAGCTTAAGACATCTTTATACGCAACGTGCCAGTTAAACTCATTCTGGTAGGTATCAACAGTGATTGTTTTACTTTCACCACATTTATTGATTCCGACAACCCCTTCTTTGCCACGCTTGAACAGCAAGGTACATTGATCACTGTGTAGCATGGTCATTGATTTACCTTGCATCGCATTGTGGAATTTGAGCATGTTGATCATGGTTGAATTTTTCCAAACATCTGCCCATCGTCCATTATCTTTATCTTCGCTGTCAGGCAGTTCATCACTGTAGATAAGAGGCGTTCCCCCATCTTTGCCTAGAATGTAGGCGTAGGCGAGTTTTTCGTCGGTAGGGTCCATAATTTGGTAACGGAAACCATCATTCGTCGGGATATCGTGGGTGATAGTAAAGGTAATCGCGCGTGCATCTTCTAATGCTTGACCATACGCCTGCGGATCATGCAGTTGGTTTAGCCCACCACCAAAAGAGAAAGCACCTCGAATAGAAGCAAACAGTGGGAAATCGTATGCAGCGTGATTAGTGTTGTTAAGGTATGGGGCTAAGAATGCTTCGTAACCGGAATCACCTTTGCCGCCACTAGTAATCACCTCACCAAATACATGCATTCCGGATGTAATGTCAGAAGAGAAAATTTGATCGATCTGATATTGGCTCATATGTTTAACCGCATCAATACGGAAGCCTTTGATACCCATCGACTTTAGCGCTTTAAGGTAACTTTTTTGTTGTGATACAACCCAGTTGTTCGGATCTAAGTCTGGTAGACCGGTATCACCATCCGCGCCACATAGTCGCCAGTACTGAACGTGACCTGGATCGTTCCAGTTAGTGATACATCCTGCAGGGTGAAAGTCTGATGCTGAGAACAGGTTTTGGCTCAAATCACCAAACAGTGTTTGATTTGCGTAATAACTAGCGCGAGATGAGTAGTCATTTAATACGTCGGTACCAGGGTAATTGAGGTCGCTGCGTTTCCAAGATTCATTCGCCATGTGATTCAGAACGACGTCAGCATAGACATCTACCCCTTGCGCTTTAAGAGCCGCAATCATAGCCTCTAGGTCTTGTTTGTTCCCTAGCGGTGAGTCGATAACACGGAGGTCTTGTGGTTGATAGCGTGCCCACCATTGAGTCCCACTTGACTTCATTGCTGGTGAAATCAACACTTTCTTATAACCGTTGGCAGCAATTTGTTGTGCATTCTGAGTGACATCGGAGTATTTCCAATTGAATGCATGAAGTATTGCCTCGGCACTGGCAACTTGAGGAATACAGAGTGCAGCTGTGGCAGCGAATATTGATGTTATTTTTTTCATAGGGTTTTCTCGTTATTGATATTCACAATAATGATATTTTTGCCGCTCTCTATTTGTAGCGATTAAATGTAAACCCGGAATTGTGCTCACGCTCTGTAGGGGTCAAATTTATAAAATATATACCAAGGTAGCATTTATGATCGGGTGAATGGCATCAATGCAATTTGATTTTTCTCCAGCAAAGATTGGCAAGAGGAAAGTTATATGTTTTCATTTAACCCGCAACATTATGCAATTGAATTTATTAAACTTATTGGATAACCATTGAGCGACGCGAACTTACGTAGACTCCAGCAGCTACTATTAAAATATGAACCTGATAAGGTTTACCACTTGGCGATCGAAGAGTTGGAGAACGCTTTTTCAACCTCGCGTAGAAATACGTCAAACATCATTAAAAGTTTGTCTGAACTGGGGTGGATCTGTTGGATTCCTTCGAAAGGCAGGGGCAATTTGAGCCAGCTACAAATCAAAGTAACACTATGTTGTGTGCTAGAAAAGTTATTTGTTGCAGAGCTTGAACATGGCCGTTTTTCGAACATTACTCGGATGATGGAACTCTTCGGAGAAACTGCCGTTAAAGCGCTAACATTAGCCACTGAAAAACAAAATCAGCTCAATGAGGAGTGTGGAAATTTACTGATAACTCAATACCCTTGGGTTGATAAATTACAACCAGCTAAAACCTATAGATTGCCTGAACTACAAATTTTACGCAGTATATACAACACCTTACTTGTGCAGGACAAAGAAGGAAAAATTCAAGCTGGGTTAGCACACTGTTGGCAGCTAGAAGGGCGATTTATACATCTTTGGTTAAGGCCAGAGGTGGTATGTCACAACGGTAAAAGATTAGAAGTCACTCATGTTGTGGATTGCTTAAATCAACTCATGTCGATAGATGGGCCTGTTAAATACCTATTTGAGCAAGTTTGTGACATCAAGGTGGTGAGTCGAAACCAACTGACGATTGAGCTTTGTCAATCAAATCCGCTTTTTCTATATATCTTATGTCTACCTCATACCTCGATATACAGTGAGGATAAAGCTGAGTTCGCGAATGGGTTAAGTGTAAACGTAGGGACTGGACCTTTTTTCGTCAAAGAGTGGGACAGCGAGCGCTTGGTTTTAAAACGGCATGGTAAGTACTATGGCCATAGTGCGCTACTTGATCAAATTACGCTGACGGAAGCTTCAGAGTTACAAGATTACAATTTGAGCTTTAATCGTAAAGAAGGTGTGGTGGAAGAGAGTATGATCAATGCTCTTTCTTACTTAGCGATCAATTATCGAAATGGCGCTGAAATTACCCAAGCGACCATTAAAAAGCTTATTGATTATGTGCAGAGCCAACGAAAGCTTTTTGACTCCGATTTAGTCGTTGATGACCTAAGTTTTTCGCAATATGAGCACAAGGTAATGCAGGCGGTACCACCTCGATTAGAAGGGCACCTAGTAATCACCAAGCCAAAACTAACGATTCCGCTGTTAAAGAAAACGGTCGCTTGGTTGAAAGATGTCATTGAGAAAACGGGTGTCACAGTGGATATAAAAACACTTGAAGATATCAGTGACCCCGGCGCGATGAGAGATCAGGCTGATATCTTGTTCATAGAAGAAATTATCGAGCAACCTCAAGATTTTGGGCTATATGATTGGCTACTTGCCTCATCAGGATTGAGGTTTATTTACAATGATGAAGCAATGCAAAAACACTGTGAGGCCGTAAAGAAGGCAGTAACTCACCAAAACCCATACCAAGCGTTGAAAGAAATTGAGCAATCTTTATATCGCCACCAACAGTTATTGCCATTATTTCATGGGAAAGAAAAGGTGACATGCAGTGTGGAAGTTCAAGGCGTTGAAATAAGCAAGGGTGGCTACAGCGACTTCTACAATCTTTGGATTAATAAAAATACTTGATAGAAAACATGCACTATTCTTCCTAATTCCTTTCATGTTTTTTCTTGTCGAAGATAGTTAGTATCAGACTCGCGTTCATTACTGCCATGACGCCGCGCGCCATCCCCCCAATGGCGCGTTTTTGTCTCTAACTACTAATCAAGGTCTCCTTTAATGAATTTAAAACTTATTGCTGTTGTATCGCTCTCTGCAGGCGTTGTCGCGTGTGGGGGAGGTGGCGATGGAGGTTCATCAAGCTCAACCGCCACACCGCAAACTCGTAGTATTAAGGGTGTCGCAATTGATGGTTACATTTCGGGTGCGACAGCATTTATCGATCTTAACTACAACGGAAAACTGGATTCTGGAGAGCCTAGCGCAATCACGAATAAGGAGGGGAGTTATAGTTTGTCGTTAGCTGGAGCCAATTCGGATTGTATCGACTTTGCACCTGTCGTGGTTGACGTCCCTGTTGGTGCAATCGATGCAGACAGCCCGAATACACCGATTACTGAACCGTATAAACTGGTTTTTCCACCGGCAATGACTCTAAGCAGTGAGCATGAAATCAAGTCGACGACTCCGTTGACCACAATACTATGGAATCAAATTCAGGCCGATTTACATCAAGGAGGCATTACGAGTTGTACTGCGCTCAAAGAGGCGGTTAATACTCAAAGTAAGGTCATTCAGAATGTAAAACAAGCTGATCTGCGACTTGCGGGTGAGTACAACATCGCGGTTGAAAGTCTTTATGGTGATTTCATCAAGAATCAAAACAAAGAATTGTACGATTTAGCTCAGAACATGATGCCAGCTCTTAGGAAGTCGTACCTAGAGACTAAAGCGCTACAGCAGGCAAACCCCAACGCTCAACAAGCGTATGTTGATTACTACTGGCAGTATTGGGATAAAGATAAAAATCAAAAAGTTGACAAGTGGTTCAAGGTCAAAATGGTGATGACCGACAGCAAGTTGACCCAAACGCGTCATGAGGTTTCCTCTGATTTAGAGCGAGAAATACAGCTATTAGCACAGTATGAAAGAAACTCTAAGAAAAGTGCGGGGTTGTATTACGATAAGGAAGCGCAGATTTACGATTGGAACGTTAGTGGTCGTGGAGATTATACGTGCAGAATTACTGAGAATATCGAGCAATTGGTTCAACCAAACTCACTAACAACATACAAAGTCAGTAACGCCTCATCTTCTACTGAATCAGATTGGAACAGTTGCGTTAATAAAAATGTTGGGGACAATTATAGCCAAAATCTCGAGGTTAAAGTGGTAAACAATTACCGGGATGGTCAATTGCGCTTTCAACACAATTTTCTGTACAACAAGAATATCCCTTATGCAGGGTGGGTTAACATCGATGGTCAACTGGACAATTTCAGTCGCAGCACTTTGGATGCATTGAACTACCTTTCTACTGATTTTGATGACAACTCAGACTATGGTGCGAGCTCTTGGTGGAGGTCCAAGCATCAACAGATTGCGATTACACCGTTTAAGTATAATGGGATTGATATTACTAGATATTCGAATGGGTCTTGGTGGAAGAATACCCACTACCATAACGGAACTACGCGTAGTGAATGTTCAAAAGACTCAGGTGTCAGTTGGACAACAAACTGTAGTTAATCGAATTGTTTGTATGAAGCCCCAAGTTGGGGCTTTTTTGTATCTGAAATCGTTTACTACGTATTTGTAGTAAACCAAACGGTCAATGTTTAGTAGACTGTCTCCCTAACTATAAAATTCAAAAGGAGATAGGGATGAGTCAGCAGAAAGTAGCCTTTATTGGTTTAGGTGTGATGGGCTATCCAATGGCTGGGTTTTTAAGTAAAGCAGGCTATGAAACTAAGGTGTTCAATCGTACCAAAGCTAAAGCAGAGCAATGGGCTAATGATTATCAAGGCACTGCGTGTGAGACGCCAAAACAGGCTGCACAGGATTGTGACATTGTATTTGTCTGCGTAGGTAACGATGATGACGTGCGCAGTGTTATCTACGGCGAAGATGGTGTATTTGCAGGGCTAAAGGAAGGCGCAGTATTAGTTGACCATACTACGACTTCCGCTGAATTAGCGGTGGAACTTGCCAAAGCGGCTCAAACCAATGGCAATCACTTTATTGATGCGCCAGTGTCTGGCGGCCAAGCCGGTGCTGAAAATGGTGTACTAACCATCATGTGTGGTGGTGAACAGGCTATATTTGATCAAGTTGCACCAGTCATGGATGTTTATGCTAAACAGATGACCTTGCTGGGTGAAAACGGTCAAGGCCAGCGCTGTAAAATGGTTAACCAGATTTGTATCGGTGGCATCTTGCAAGGTTTAAGTGAAGCGCTGTTGCTTGCGCAGAAGTCAGGTTTAGATGTCGAGCAAGTTGTTGAAACATTAAAGCATGGTGCAGCTGGCTCATGGCAGATGGAAAATCGCGCCGTGACAATGTCACAAGATAAGTTTGATTTTGGTTTTGCGATTGATTGGATGCGTAAAGACTTGGGTTTCTGTCTTAAAGAAGCAGAGCGCGTTGGGTTAGAGCTACCTTTAACTAAAAAGGTCGACGAACAATACGCCGAACTGCAGCAAGATGGCTTCGGGCGTATGGATACGTCGGTACTGATGAAAGCGGTAGCGAAACATCAGTAATAGATGAATAGTTCTTTGGTATCAAACAACTTAAAGAAATCGAAGCCTTTCATAACCAACTCTCCTCACTGGTAACACTTACTTTATAGATTATGAGGCGTTATATGCGCCTTATTTCTTAACTTTGGTTACATCATTAAAACTAGTGCAACTTGGGCGATTTTTCCAAGCGATTAACCGCTTTCAATAGTTCGTTTGTGCCTCCACTACTCGCTGAAGAGAGTGGAGGCGATTCAAGTTACTGTTTTAAATCGAAACGGTCTGCGTTCATGACCTTAGTCCAGACTTTGACAAAATCTTGAACAAACTTCTCTTTGTTATCGTCTTGTGCGTATACCTCGGCGTAAGCACGCAGGATTGAGTTCGAACCAAAGACTAAGTCAACGCGAGTTGCAGTCCACTTTTCTTCGCCGCTTGCACGTTCAACGATTGAGTACGAGTTGCGACCTGTTGGCTTCCACGTATAACGCATATCCGTCAAGTTGACGAAGAAGTCGTTTGTGAGTGTTCCAATCTTGTCCGTGAATACACCATGTTGAGTGTCTGAATGGTTTGTGCCGAGTACTCGCATGCCACCAATTAGGACTGTCATTTCAGGTGCAGTTAGACCCAACAGTTGAGCATGGTCTAGCATCAGTTCTTCTGGGCTGACAGCGTAGTGTTTCTTCTGCCAGTTTCTGAAGCCGTCAGCAAGCGGTTCAAGAACCTCAAATGATTCGACATCGGTTTGTTCTGCTGTTGCGTCACCACGACCTGTAGCGAAAGGAACCGAAATATCTATGCCACCCGCTTTAGCCGCTTGCTCAATCCCGACGTTGCCAGCTAAAACAATAGTATCTGCAACGCTGATACCGAACTCGTTCGCAATGCCTTCGACTATCGGTAACACTTTCGCCAACTTCTCTGGCTCGTTACCTTGCCATTGGTTTTGAGGCGCTAGGCGAATCCGTGCGCCGTTAGCACCGCCACGTTTATCGGAATTGCGGAAAGTGCGTGCGCTATCCCATGCCGTAGAGACCATCTCACTGATGCTTAAGCCACTTTGAGCGATTTTGGCTTTTACTGCCGCAACGTCATAGTCACTTTTTCCTACTGGAACAGGGTCTTGCCAGATTAACTCTTCAGCTGGAACGTCTGGGCCAAAGTAGCGAGGTTTTGGTCCCATATCGCGGTGAGTCAACTTGAACCATGCACGGGCAAAGGTTTGTGAGAAGTACTCTGGATCCTTGTGGAAACGTTCGGAGATTTTACGATAGTCAGGATCAAATCGTAGAGCCATGTCCGCGTCAGTCATGATTGGGTTATGACGAATACTTGGATCTTCTACATCGACAGGCTTATCGTGCTCTTCAATATGGGTTGGTTCCCATTGCCAAGCGCCAGCAGGGCTCTTTTGTAGCCACCAATCGTAATTCAGCAGCAAGTGGAAGTAGCCATTGTCCCATTGTGTAGGATTGGTTGTCCAAGCACCTTCGATACCGCTTGTCACCGTATCGCGACCAACACCACGAGAGGTATGGTTGTTCCATCCTAAGCCTTGCTCTTCTAGTTCTGCACGCTCAGGCTCAGCACCTAGTTTTGACGCATCGCCGTTACCGTGTGCTTTACCGACTGTATGTCCACCCGCTGTAAGGGCAACGGTTTCTTCATCGTTCATTCCCATACGTGCAAAGGTAATGCGCATGTCTTGGGCTGTTTTAAGTGGATCTGGGTTACCGTCGACACCTTCTGGATTGACGTAGATAAGTCCCATCATCACAGCTGCTAGTGGATTCTCTAAATCGCGTTCACCAGAATAACGACTGTTATCTGAATCGCTGGTGGCTAGCCACTCTTGCTCTGCACCCCAGTAGATGTCCTTTTCTGGATGCCAGATATCTTCACGGCCGAAGGCAAAACCAAATGTCTCTAATCCCATTGATTCATAGGCCATGTTACCCGCAAGAATCATAAGATCAGCCCAGCTGATTTTGTTGCCATATTTTTGTTTGATTGGCCAAAGTAGACGGCGAGCTTTATCAAGGTTACCGTTATCTGGCCAAGAGTTTAGAGGAGCAAAACGCTGATTACCTGTATCCGCGCCGCCGCGACCATCGCCAATGCGGTACGTACCTGCAGAGTGCCATGCCATACGAATCATCAAGCCGCCGTAGTGTCCCCAGTCTGCTGGCCACCAATCTTGGCTGTCCGTCATCAAGGCTTTGAGATCGTTTTTAAGCGCGTCTACATCCAGCTTTTTTAGTTGCTCTCGATAGTTAAAATCAGCGCCCAATGGATTAGTTTTTTGGTCGTGTTGATGAAGGATGTCGAGGTTAAGCGCATTTGGCCACCAAGCCACATTGGATGAATTTGAAGAGGTTGCGCCGCCGTGCATTACTGGGCACTGACCGCCATTGTTACCATTTTTGTGTTCCATGATTTTGCTCCTTAGTGTCGCGTACTTTCAACTGTCTGGTTGATTCTTGTTTTGTCGGTGACAGTCGAATTGTTCATGTTTAACAAGTCTTGCAGGACCGTTTATCTACGACAGAGAATAGTAGGCAGGAGCTTAGATATAAAACTGATTGTAGCTATGTTATCGATAGATAATTTCTATCTTGAGGGATGCTAAGAGGATAGATAGAACATTAAAGGCTAGGTAATAAGCTGCCAAACTGAGTTTGGCAGCTTGAAAGCGAACAGGTTATGAGAACTTGATTTCTAGTTGCTGCGCTTTTTGCCATGTTTCATGGCTAGCGAGTTGCTCGGCATAGCGAGTGATATTGGGATAGCGCTCTAGCAAACCAAAGTTAGTGAGAATATCGACGATGAAAGACATCATAATGTCGGCTCCAGTGAGTTTGTCAGCAACCAGATAGCGCTTACCTTCAAGTCGTTGATCAACATAACTCATCACTTTATCCAGTTCGATTGCCGCGTAGTCAGGCAAAAAATTCATCGCAGCGCCATCTTTTTCAACGAAAACCTTCAGTAACAATGGCAGAGCTGCGGAGCTCTCAGCAAAGTGAAGCCATTGTAAATAATCTAAGTGGTCGTCGGTTCCTCTTGCCGGCGCCAGTGTATCTGCCGCGTATTTGTCTATCAGATACTCTGTGATTGCACCCGACTCAGTGATCACTCTCCCGGCTTCTTCAATAACTGGAGACTTACCAAGTGGGTGAATGGACTTTAGCTCAGGTGGTGCTAGAAATGTCACACTATCACGACGATAAGGAACGATCTCATAGTTTACGCCGAGCTCTTCAAGCAACCAGATAATACGCTTGGAACGAGATTGATTTAAATGGTGTAACTTAATCATGTTAGTGCCTTATAGTACGTCGTTGGTCTTGATAACCAGTTTTCCAAAATTCTTACCTTCTAACAGGCCGATAAATGCTTCAGGAGCCTTATCAAAGCCTTCTACGAGGTGCTCACGGTAATGAATTTTTCCTTCGGCAAGCCATTGGCCCATATCTGCTGCAAACTCTCCGTAGCGGTGCCCATAGTCGTCAAAAATAATGAATCCCTGCATTTTGATTCGTTTGATCAAAAGCTGGGCCATCAGCATCGACATTCTGTCTGGACCTTCAGGCAAAGAAGTAGCGTTGTACTGAGAGATAAGGCCACACAGAGGAACGCGAGCCCCTGTGTTGAGTAGCGGCATAACAGCATCGAACACCTTGCCACCCACGTTCTCAAAATAGATATCGATACCATGATCACACGCTGCTGCTAATTGCTGTTCGAAGTCATCTGCTTTGTGATCGAGACAAAGATCAAAACCCAACTTTTCGACTGCGTAACGGCACTTTTCTTCACCACCGGCCACACCGATAACGCGGCAGCCTTTTAGCTTACCAATTTGACCAACCATAGAGCCTACAGCCCCGGTTGCCGCAGCGACAACAAGAGTGTCACCTGCTTTAGGCTGGCCAATATCAAGCAGTCCCATGTAAGCGGTAAAACCAGGCATCCCCATTACGCCAAGCGCATAAGATGGGTGAGTAGGGTTCTTGCCCATTTTAATCAGTCCTTCACCGTCTGAGATGCCGTAGTCTTGCCAACCAGTAAAGGCCAATACCCATTCACCAACTTCGTAATCTGGATGGTTTGAAGCTTCAACTTGGCATACTGTTCCCCCAACCATTACTTCATCTAGGGCAACAGGATCTGCGTAGGATTTAGCATCGCTCATACGACCACGCATATAGGGATCCAGAGATAGATAGACGCTGCGAAGCAACATTTCGCCTTGCTGTGGTACTGGTTTCTCAGACTCTTCTAGGCGGAAGTTTTCAGCTAAAGGGGCACCTGTAGGGCGAGAGGCAAGTACAATACGTCGGTTTACGTTATTAGTCATTGGATGATTTTCCTATTATTAGACCAGTCGTCTAGTTGCTGTTTCAAAAAATTCCCGTAGGACATTTCAACTACGGGAATTGTTCTTGTTTGGTTGATATTAAGTCTTTAGTAGTGCTTTGGTTGTTTCTAGGCTGTGCTCAAGGTGGGTATGATCTTGAACCAGCTTGTTAAGTAAACTTGCGCCAAGCCACTGTTGATATAGCTGTGTCGCTGTTGCATGAGGATTTACCGCTGATATCGAGCCATCTTTAATACCAGCTTGAATGCATTGAGCGATCGATTCAATGATCCGACCTGCACCTGTTGCTAAAGCGACGCGCATAGTCTCTGACAAATCTGAAACCTCTGCGCTGAGCTTTACGACTAAACAGCGATTGGCATTACATACGCCGTTTTCCACTTCAAGCCAGCGTGAGAAATAACCCATTAATCGCTCGTTAGCATTACCGTCTTCAGAGTTAAAAAATGCGTTAATTCGCGCAAGATAGGTTCTGAAGTAGTCTTCGATTAAGGCTTCACCAAACTGTTCCTTAGACTTGAAGTAGTGATAAAAAGAGCCTTTGGGTACATCCGCGGCTTTTAATAGTTGTGACAAACCAACAGCCGTAAAGCCTTTGGTCACCACTAATTCATAGCCCACATCGAGTATATGCTGGCGAGTATCGTTCGTTTTTTCTTTCATGAGGTGCACTATAAATTAAATTAGACCAGTCGTCTAGTGCGTGTTGGCTGCAAGTTAAATCTGCACTTTTTGATGTGGGCTAGCGTGATAAATAAACCGGTAAAGCATCACTCATAATCTGAGCTAACAGACTACGAGTGATGAATGAGTGGTTAGGGTTTTCGAGGCAGTATATCTGTGATGGTTGCAGTAGGCGCTTTCTCAACATTGGCATGAGTATGGATAGCTTGGCTACGCCCTTGCTCTTTAGCTTGATAAAGCGCGGTGTCTGCTGCTTTAACCAACTCAGTGGTAGATGCATTTAGCTCTGGGAATGTGGTCACACCGATAGAAACGCCGAGTTGTCCTAAGGAGAGACCTTTCATGTCCAAGTGCAGTTCTCGCACTGATTCGACGATAAGGTTAGCCAGTTTAAGCGCTTCGTCTTTACCCGTCTCAGGGCAGATAATCGCCAGCTCCTCACCGCCCAGTCGACAAGCGACCTGATTCTCTTCGATTGAGCGATTGAGCAAAGCAGACACCTCTTTTAATACGTAATCTCCCGCATCATGACCAAAGTTATCGTTAAAACGCTTAAAATGGTCAAGGTCGAGCATTAGCAGTGACAGTTCAGAATGGTCTTGTTCCGCTTTGGACCATTCTTTGTCAAAAACTTCTTCAAAGTAGCGTCGATTGAACAAGCCAGTAAGTGGATCTCGCATCGCTTGCGAGCGCAACTTCTCCTGCAAGCTTAAGTTTGCTAGTGCCAAGCCAAGGTGCTCAGCTAGCGTAAAGGCTAATTGTTTGGTTTCTTCGCTGACTTGCTCAGATTGAACACCAAAATAGAGATGGAACATACCGACAGTGTTCCCATGTGCGGTAAGAGGAACGCACAACGTCGTTCCGTCTTCATCCAAGCCACTCATATGAGTGCAGACTAAGTTGTGATGCTTTTCATGAGATAGATGAAACTTACCTTTTCTAAGTGCCCAGCAATCATTTGGCGCATACACTTTACTCGCGGGCCATTCGCCGCCCCAGTCGAGCTTCATCTCGAGTTGGTTACGTGACTCGCGCATGATCGACACGCTGCCATTAATGTCGCCGAGTAGCCTAGGGATGATATCTGCGACAACAACTTGCGCTTCTTTAATGCTATTACATGCTGCAAGCATATTGGCGAGTTGGTGTAGCAGTTCAATCTCACGGGTACTCTTTGCAATCCGCATTTCCTGTTGCTGACGCTCATGGTTGACCACGGCAAAGATTCTTCGATGACTGAACCAAGAAGAGGCGATGAGTACGATAAAGGAAGCGGCCATTAAGGCATCGACAATTAATTCGAGATCCAGTGTCATTGCTGTAAGCGCTGTAAGTGGCATTGCGAGGCGGATGACATATTTCGTGTCATGTCCATGCTCATCGGGTGGAAGTTCAAGAAGCTTCGCCACGTAGAGTAAATCTTGATTGATAGATTCGCTGTACCTTTTTGATATCCCCAGTTTGCCAGCTAGTGCTTCAACGACTTCTGGGCGATTACTATGGTCATCAAGCGCGTTAATCTCTCGATTTGAAAGCTGCGAGTCTCCAAGCACCTTACCGCTGCTATGTATGATGGTAAATCTTTGTCCAAAACGTGATTGAGATAGGTTATCAATAAAAACATCGATTTCTGGTTGCTCCATATCATAGAGATCGAGTTTCTTTTCGTGGATTTGGTGCGCGACGTCATCAAGCAAGCCAGACATGTAGCCACTTACAATACGCTTAGTCCAATCGGCCAGCGTAGTATGGAAAAAGTAGCCACCAATAATCATTGAAATAGCTAAGGCAACGATGGGTAAGTACTGAAATCGATGTAGAGAAGCTGACATTGATACCACACACAATATAAGGTTATTGATTCAATTAAACATTTTTCCTATATAAGTTTAGCTGCATAATAAAAAAAAGGAGGAGAAGTGAAGGGTTTGGAAGAAAGATCAAGTTTTTAATGCCCGCAGAAGCAGAGGGTGTCTGCGGGCATTTGATTTAGACTAGCTCGTAGCTAATTTCGAACAAGGTGTCCGTGTTAGGATAGATTTCTCGAATTAACTTTTTCAGCTTAGGCAGTTCAATGTACTCTTGCTTGGCATGAAACTCGTTAATATCATCAAAGTGCAGCGGTTTCACAGACAAGATTTTCACCTCACACACTTTTTCATCAGTCTCTAGGGTGAAAACTTCAACCGTGGTGCCTGGCACGTAGTGAGACTCTGATTCATCGCGAATCGTAATGGTCTTTTTACCTGAGGCGACTAACGGAGTCAGAAACTCGAAGAAGGTGATTTTTGTTGGGGCAGTCATTTAATCTTCCTTTTGCTGACGTTTGTGCTTAGGTACATAATTCAAAATTGAAATGGGTACAGGTTTTCGTGGGGCGAATCCTTCAACTTCACGGCGTTCAATGAGATGACCCAAGCGTGATTCGATCATGCAAAGGTTTTTGAAGTTGTCTTTGGATACAAAGGAGATTGCCTCACCTTGTGCATCTGCACGACCTGTACGTCCAATACGGTGTACATACTCATCGGCAGGGAACGGTAAATCATAGTTAATCACACGCGTTAAACCTTCAATATCGATACCGCGAGCGCCAACCCCTGTTGCGATCATGTACTTAATCTTACCAGCTTTGAAGTCTTCCAGCAGTTTTGAACGAACCGCTTGGCTACGGCCGCTGTGGAATGCTTCGGCCATAATGCCACGTTTTTCGAGCTGAGAGGCGAGCTTAGCAGCGCCATGTTTTGTTTCGATAAATATCAGCGCTTGGTCCCAATCATTCTCATTGATTAGATGGCTCAGTAGGGCAGATTTCTTGTCTTTATCAACGGTAATCAACCATTGCTCGATGTTCTTCTTCGAGGCTTGATTGGCTGCAATGGAGATCTCATAAGGGTCGTGTACCGCTGTTTTTGCTAGGTCTCGAACCTTGTTTGAAAGCGTGGCAGAGAACAGAAGGTTCTGAATATCTGTAGGTAAGCGATCAAGGATTTTGTTGATATCATCAATAAAGCCCATATCCAGCATGCGGTCAGCTTCATCTAGCACCAAGACTTCGACTTCGTCAAAATGTACCGCGCGCTTGCCGTACATATCAATCAGACGCCCAGGCGTTGCAACGAGAATATCGACACCTTCGATTAACGCTTGTTTTTGAGCTTGTTCGTCGACGCCACCATACATGGCGAGAGAAGTCAGAGGTAGGTGCTGACTGTAATCTTGAATCTTCTGTTCAACCTGAACCGCTAGTTCGCGAGTCGGGGTCAGAATGAGAGCTCGAATGCGCTTTTTACGTTGTGTTTCACCTTGACTAAGTTTCTCTAGAATTGGTAACACAAAGCTTGCGGTTTTACCCGTTCCCGTTTGTGCAGCGGCGATGAGATCTTCTCCGCGGAGAATGACAGGAATCGCTTTAGTTTGGATATTGGTGGGTTTTTGATAGCCAAGTTGAGAAATAGCATCAGTGATAGGTTGGCTTAAGCCGAGTTTCGAGAAAGACATGCTTACACTCTGAATCTAGATTAAATCAGGGGGAGAACCCCATAGTTGCAGCAGAGTGTAGCATGAAGAAGGGGGGGACAATTAGCTTTGTTTTTCCAGATACCAACTGCCTTTGCAGATGCCGTTTTTCAAATGCCACTCACCGGAGATTCGATTGCCGCTTGCCTTGCCTGTAAAACGATAGTCCCACTGGTTATTGGTGGCGTAGAGTACAAGTCCGCCTTCGCTTGATTCTATCCAGCCTTTTAATGGTGTGCCATTGTAAGTCAAAATGAATTGAGCAAATCCTTCAGCAACGGTGCCAGTGATAGTGGTCTTTGAGCACATATTGTTGCCTCTTACGTCGACTCTTCTACCTATCCATTGTCCATCAAACTCGTGTGAAACGGTAAAATCTGGTTGTGAAGGTAATTTAGGGAAAGTATCTGGATTGTTTGAACCGAAAAGTTTTGATTGTTGACCGACAACGACAAAGATACCGAAGCCGATAAAGGTAGCGATAAGAAATAGTTTCTTCATTAGTGGCCCATTTGGACAATTTCGGTTGTGATATCTGTTGTCACGGAGTTTGCGATAAAGCAGTGTTGATGTGCTAGGTGATGTAGCTTTTCGAGTTGTTCCAAGGAGGGTTGCTTTTCACCTTTAAACTCGATCTTCGGGCGCAGTATGACTTGCGTGACGGAGCTTCTACCAGATGAGTCTTCTTCGAGAAAACCTACTGCCTCATCGGTATAACTGTCTATGATGTAGCGGCGTTTCGCAGCAATGCCAAGAAAGGTCAGCATATGACAACTTGAAATGGAGGCGATAAAGGCTTCTTCTGGGTCGACGTTTTCTTCAACCGACAGAGGGAGCGGAATAACATGGGGTGATGATGAAGCAGGAACAGTGATTCCACCATCAAAATGCCATGTATGGGCGCGACTGTATTGATTGTCGTTGAAGGCTTCACTTGGGCCACGTTGCCACTTTACCGCAGCGCTAAACTTGGACATCACTTTCATTCCTTTTGGTCGCTCGTTCGCCAATTGATTTGTCTAACATGATTGAATGATCAGGTAGAAGCGTTGTGACTCAAAATTTAAGCGTGCCTCACAGGAATGTTTGAAAGCTCTAGTGAAATACTAGAGCTTCTCTTTTATTGGCGTAGGACCCCTTTACTGTTTGTATTTACCTTCAATTGAAGCTTGTCTGTATTGCTCAAGTTTACCTTCGGCTTCTAATTTAGCTAATCCGCGATTAAAGGCGTCTAACAGCTCTTGGCTTCTCGGTGAATTTTTTGAAATGATCACGAAATAGTCTCGCTCTGTAAGCATCTTAGCATTGGGCTCAATCGCGCCAGTAAGACCAAGCTTAGTCAGTGTTTCCATACCGACGTCCATGTCTTCCAAAACTACATCTAAACGACCAGCTTTGAGCTTTTTATAGTTGTTTTCGGCGCTTGCGATACGTTGGATCTTCACTGTTCCAGCTTTTTCTAAATCTTCAATACCATAGGCATAACCAGTCACGCCCCCGATTTTTAGAGACGACAGATCTTCGCGGTTACTCCAAGTGACAGGTTTGCTTGTTTGCTGAAATAGGGCGGTACTCAAAGTAATAACAGGATTGGAATAGAGGAAGTGTTGTTCACGGTCTGGGTTTTTACTCCAGATAAGAGAGCCGTCATAGTTACCCGCTTTTGCTTCTTCAAAACCTCGTTTCCAAGGCATGTAGTCAAACTCTACGGTGTAACCTTCAGCTTCGAAAGCTTCCCGTACGATTTGAGTGATAAATCCCCCTTGTTTGAGAGATTTCGATTGATAAGGTGCCCACTCGCCATTAGCAAGCTTAACCGTATTTGCATAAGAGATGTGAGAGACAGAAAGGGCAAAGATTAAAGCGATGAGCTTGAAGCTTTGTTTGAGCATAGTGCAATCCTCTAGAGAATGTCAGTATCTAAAGAATAGTTGCTGATATTCATATCACCAACGAAAGGTTGATGATATGAATAAACGAAAGTTTAGAAGCTCTCTGGTGCTTCGAAAGTCATGGGTTGTTTCGAGTAAGGGTGTTCCAGCTCCAATCGCTCGGCATGCAAATGCAATCGGTCTGCTTTTTCGCCATATAAGGTGTCGCCAACCATAGGCAGGTTAAGGCCTAAGTGGTGAGCGCAATGGACGCGAAGTTGATGAGTACGACCGGTTTTAGGGTACATGTAGAGTTTGCTTCTACCATTGACTGTAGAAATTTCTTCCCAGTAGGTTTGCGCGGGCTTTCCATGCTCAAAACAGACCAATTGGCGAGGACGATCGACCGGGTCTCCACGCATTGGCAGATTTATTTCACCGCTAGATTCAGAGACTTTACCCTCAAGTAGTGCCACGTAACGTTTTTGCACGCTGCGAGAAATAAACTGCTTTTGCAGACTCTTATTGGCACGCTTGGTTAAGGCAAACACCAATAAACCAGACGTTGCCATATCAAGTCTATGGATGACGAAAGGTCCTTCGACATCAGGGTAACGTTCTTGAAGTCGGGTGTAGGCCGAATCTGTGATGGTTTTTCCCGGCACAGATAGCAATCCTGAAGGCTTATTGACGATAACCATCGCGTCATCTTCAAATAAGATCTCTAGCTCTTTGTCTTCTGCCCAATTTTCTTCAAGTGGATTGTCGTCAACCAACATCCCTTCAAGCATATGCCCAAGGATCGGCTGGCATTTACTGTTACATGAAGGATAGAACTTAGTGTGCTGACGAATTTCAGATTTGGGTGATATGCCCCACCAAAACTCTGCCAGTGCTAGCGGCTTAAAGCCATACTTAAAGGCGTAGTGGAGTAGCTTAGGTGCTGCACATTCACCTGCTCCTGCTGGTGGGACTGGAGAGGTAGTGGGTGCAAAGATTGATTTTAGGGAGCGTTCTTCAGCGCGAATATTTAAGAAACGGTATTGCTCAAAAAGTTTGTTTTGCAAAGCATTAGAGAGCGATTTACGTTTCTCCTTTAAAGCATTCAGTGACGTTGTCAGTTCATTCAGTTTTGAGCTGACGCCAGCGATTTTCTCTTCCCACTCTAACTTTAAGTACTTAAGGACGTTTTTCTCAGCGACACTTTGTTTACTCAATTCAATGAGTAGGGCATCAAGTTGGCTAGAGTCGAGGTTGGCTTCGCCTTGTTTTCTCTGTTCTTTTCGCTTAGCGCGCCCTTCAATAATCGCGTCACGTTGCTCTTGCTCTGCCTCTGCATAACCTTGTTCCAGCTGACTTAATGCCTCTTTAAGCTGCAAAAGTTCTGGGTTGGATTGTTCTGTTTTGACTGCTTGATTGAGCTCAGTGATCTCAGCGAGATCTGTTCGAAAGAAGCTCTCTTCCGCTAACATATCAAACACAGGTGGAACAAAACCGGGCAATAAGTTTTGATCGGCGATTTTGCCAGAAAACGCAGAGAAATAGCCTATTTCGCCTTCAGGAGACTGAACAAGCAGCACACCGAACATCTTACCTGTGCCAACTGGGTTACCATCAATACCAAAGTCATGATGCCAAGCTTGTTGCACACTAAGGTGGCGCTGCAGCTGCTGCGCAGCTAGGACACACAGAGGGTGAGGCTGGTAGTAAAAAGGAAAGGTAAACTTCTCGGGTAGTGGATACGATTGGATATCACTATCGAAACGAGTGAAAAGTTGGTCTGGGTGGTGCATTAAAGTATTCACTACAGGTAAAATCAATTGGGCGTGATTTTACCTGTTTGTGAGCATATTTCTAGTTTAGAAAACTAGCGAACGTAATTGATCTGCGCTGAAATAAACCAGTGCTGAACAGTGCCATCCGCTCTTTCAATCCAAAGGTCATTGTCTAACTGCTTCACACGGCCATTGATCGTGATTGAGAGTTTATTCTCATCAGTTTGGCTTACTTTGATGAAAGGGTCTGAAGTGATCAAAAACGGAGTCGCATCTTTTACCGAACTGTTTTCATCAATTAGAAAGAAGTGATTCAGTTTGCCATCTTCGGGTTTGGTCGAGATAGCCTTGTGGCCGATGAGCTTGAACCCTTCACCAACGGGTTGATTAAGAATTTCGCTACTGAGCCTGACATGGGTAGGGATAAAAACCCAAGCGAGAACAAGGGCAACAGTGACCAAGGCAGCGCCTAGAGAGATTTTGAGTTTCGACATGCTGTGCTATTGATATGTTTGGAACAGAAGCACATTTTAGCACAGTTCTTTACTCCAATTCGCGCTAGGCTTGGCGATTTGCTAAGTGGTATTACTGTTACAGGTTTGCAATAATAGCAGAAGATTAACCAGTTAATTTTACAGAAAACGCTATGGCAAATTGGGAAGGAGTGAGCGAGTTTGTCGCAGTCGCAGAAACTCAATCTTTCACCTCTGCAGCAAAGAAGCTCGATACATCGGTTGCGCAAATAAGCCGTAAAGTCGCTTTGTTAGAAGAAAGACTGGCCGTTAAGCTGTTCAATCGCACCACACGTAAAGTCTCGGTAACGGAAGCTGGGCAGCTCTATTATCAGCAGTGTAAACATCTCGTCGAAGGGCTAGAGCTAGCTGAACTGGCTGTTACTCAAATGCAGTCGACACCTAAAGGTTTGCTAAAGGTGACCGCTCCCGTCACTTTCGGTGAACAAAACCTCGCTCCATTGTTACACCAATTCTTAGAACTCTATCCACAAGTCGACTTAGAGCTAATGTTGACCAACCAAAAGCTTGATTTGATCGAAGTAGGCGTTGATGTTGCGATTCGTTTGGGCAAATTGCAGGATTCGAGCTTAATTGCCAAGCGTCTATCTAGTCGGCAATTGTATGTGTGTGCAAGTCCTAGTTATCTAGAGAGGTACGGCGAGCCGCATACTTTATCCGAACTCAACCATCATCAGTGCCTTGTCGGGTCAGTCGATTACTGGCGTTTTCGTGATTCTAAAAGTGAAAAATCGATACGGGTTTCAGGAAGAATTCATTGTAACTCGGGTTACGCACTGCTCGATGCTGCAAAACGGGGGCTTGGATTAGTACAGCTCCCGGATCACTATGTGAAAGAAGCGCTAGAGGCCGGAGAATTAGTCGAGGTGCTTTCGGAGTATCGTGATGAGCGAGAGGGGATCTGGGCACTTTACCCGCAAAACCGAAATCTCTCGCCAAAAGTACGCTTACTGATCGACTTCTTGGCGGAGAACTTTGATTAAGACCAAGAGAAGGCGCTGCTTGGTCTTATCACACAGTAAAACCTTGAATTAAGCTTCTTGCTCTTCAGCGTCTTGGCGCTTAATCACTTTGTGACCGTCTTCTGAAACACCTTGTTTCCAGTAGCTGCTAATGTAGATGTTCTCGCGTTCGACTTCTTTCTCGTTGCGGAAGTACTGACGCAGCGCGCGCATTGAATCGAACTCACAAGCACACCAAACGGACGCTTTACCAGCCAACCAAGGCAGATCGCGAACTGCTTGTGCCAAGTCATCATTCTCAAAGATCCATTTGACTTCAAAATGCTCTGGGGCTTCGATGGGTTGAATATCTTGCTCAGAGATAACTTTAATCACAGCGTAGCCTTTTGCATCCGCTGGGAGGCGTCGAATCTTGGCGGATAGGGCAGGTAGGGCTGTCATGTCTGCGGTCATGAAAAACCAATCCGCGTCTGTGCTCATGTTTTGTATGGTGCCTGGGCCGGCAATATGAATGGAATCACCAACCTGAGCCTTCATCGCCCAGCGCGCAGCAAAACCGCACTTAAGATCGTGAGTGATGTGTTTAACAAAATCGACTTCAATGGTTCCCGTTTGCTCGTCAAACTTACGAATGGTGTAAGTACGCATCACTGGGCGCTCATCGCCTGATAACTGTTGTGGGTCAGTGTCACCAGAAGGCGTAAACAATAGCTTGATGTAGCCACCCTCACAGTTGTTTGGAAACTCTTTTAGCGCATCACTTTGAAAGGTAATGCGCTGCATGTTTGGCGTGACAGAGACGGTTGAAGATATGGTAACGTGCTTTGGCGATGGCTTTTTCATGTGCTAACCCGAGAATTGTTCTTGTTCTCATCTAGGTTAACAGCACACAACAGAGTTAGATAGTATCTTTAACCAAATTTACATTCCTGACATCTATATCATCGGCAGTGTGGAGCCAACCAATAGGACTGCCATCAGGATATTGAAGCTTCGGATACGTAAAGCGCTAGTTAACCAACGTTGAAGTTCTCTGCCTGCCAAAATCCAAAATGAACCCGATGGGAAGTTGACCAATAAAAAGGTCGCTGAAATGATCAGCAGTTCGATCCATCCGCCACCATTGCTATATAGAGTGACGGAACTTAGCGCCATAGACCAACCTTTTGGGTTTACCCACTGAAAACTGGCGGCCCCTAGGAATGTCATAGGGCGAAAATTATCGACGTCTTTTGCGCGCCCACTTAACGCGATTTTAACTGCTAAATAGGCAAGATAAGCCAAGCTGACATACTTCAATACAAGGTGGGCGATTGGATACGCGTCAAACACCGCTGACAAGCCAAGCCCAACAAGCAAGACCATAAATGCAAAACCAAATGCAATTCCGCACATGTGAGGTAACGTACGCATATAGCCGACATTAGCGCCTGAAGTCATCAGCATTAAGTTATTTGGCCCCGGTGTAAAGGTCGAGACAAAGGCAAATATCACAAGAGCAGTGAGTTGTTCGAATTCCATGAGATGTCCTATTTCTATCGTGAAAGCAATAATATTGCGTAGTAACGCTTGTCTTGACCGGTCAATCACTATATTAGGTGGAATAGTGCGCAATTATGTGTTTTTATTCGAATGACTAGGACTAATTGCGCAATAAAGGTGAGAAATGGATAAGTTCGACGAAAGAATATTGCAAGAACTCAAAAGAGACGGAAGAATCTCCAATGTCGAGTTAGCAGAGCGTATTGGTTTATCAGCTTCAGCAACGCTTAGGCGCGTCCAAGATCTTGAAAAACGCGAGGTGATTAAAGGCTATCGAGTCATGCTTGATAATAGCCAACTTGGTGTCGGCTTTGTCGCTTATGTCTCTATCGGCCTTGCCAGTCATAGAAAACAAGCCCAGCTAGAGTTCGAAGAACACGTCAGATTCGTTGATGAAGTCGTTGAGTGCCACAACATCACAGGCGCTAACGAGTATTTACTTCGAGTTGAGACCAAAGACTTACCAAGCTACAAGAAGTTTCATGCCGACGTATTAGGTGAGTGCGCTCAAGTACAGTCTATCACTACTATGGTGGTCATGGATTCACCCAAAGACGAGCGCTAAGCTTGTTACCAACACAATTATATTGCGTTTGTATGAAATTTAACTGATTGATTTTGTTTATTTTACTTTAATGAACCATAAATATAATCGACATTTAATCGTAATGGATTAGCAATCGAAACGTCATCCTGCCCATCTAATTTATCTCGCATCAACAGTTCGAGCATAGAAGCTCATTCTATATGTAAAGGGTAAATAAGATGAAAAAAGCAGTGGCAGCGTCTGCAGTATTTGCAGCACTTGTATCGGGTTCTTCTCTTGCAGCGACAGTGTACAAAGCTGATGGTACTGAGCTTAAGGTCGGTGGTCGAGTAGAGTTTCGTGGTGACTTTATTGGCACAAGCAAAGGTGCAGAGATTAAAGGCACGATGGACGATAGCACTCGTGCACGTCTAAACCTGAAAGGTAGATCTGAGATTACTGAGGGCATGTCAGCGTTTGGTGTCTATGAAGCTGAGCAAGATACAGGTAAAGATGAGTTTGAAAACCGTTACATGTATGCAGGTCTAGACCTGGATGGTCATGCACTGTCGTTTGGTCGTCAAGACATGGCTGCCGTTATCATATCGGATCTGACAGATATCTCGGAGTTCTCTGGTGTTCAGCAGGTAATTAACTCTGCAAGCGACAAAGAAGACAGCGTGTTTGCTTACCGCGGTGCATTCAATGCGTTTCAACTTCAAGCCACTTATCAAGCAAACAGCGATGAAGACACTGATGGTTACAGCATCTCAGGTCTTTATTCAGCGCCGTTTGGCTTAGATGTTGGTCTAGCGTTCTCAGGTGCTGATTTAGGCAAAGGTAACGGTAGCCAAAATCAAATTCTTGGTGGTCTAGGTTATACACTAGACACGCTTTACCTAGGCGCGACTTACTCTGTGGGTGACCTAGATGACAAAGCAACAGGCACAAGCGACAAAGAGTTCAAAGCGCTTGAGGTTGCAGCGAAATACAAATTTACAAAACAGCTATCAGCAGCAGTTGTTTACACCAATCAAGAAAATGAAGCGGCGAATGGCACTAAAGCGGATGCGACGGATGGTGTAGAAGTTGTGGGTTACTACAAGTTCAACGGTAACTTCCGAACTTATGTTTCTTACTTCTCCAATGGTATTAAGTCGACAGATGCTGACGCAGACGGCTTTAAAGACACGGGTGAAGATACACTTCGTTTAGGTGTACGTTACGATTTCTAAATACAGAGTTGCCTGAAATTCTGTCCCATTGGCCAAGCATTAGCTTGGCCTTTTTTGTTCTATATCAAAGAGGTTGCTATTCAGTTAATTTATAAATCAATTGCATATGGAAAATAAGTGTCTTTTGTAAAACAGAAACTTACGAGATAGATCAGCGCGAACTAAGCAGAATTCAAATGTGACTTTGATCACGCTCTATGCTAGGGTTCGCGCACTTTATCTATGGGAATCTTCCCACTTCAAGGATGAGCCCAACGACTTGAATGAGAAAAATAATGCAATTGTCCCTTAAAAATTTGTCTATTCGAACGCAGGTATTGGTACCTGTTATCTTCACAACGTTCGCGCTATTTATCGCATTGTGGATCACTAAAAGTAATCTAGAGGCAGAGCAAGAAATTATCAGCTCTAACACGGATTCTCTTGTGTATTACAAAGACACCTTGGCAAAAATCGATGATCAGGTTTATCCGTTACGTATTAGCGCGGTGTATGCCATCTACGATGATTCTCGCCGACAAGTGTTTTTAAATGAACTTAAAACAGGCTTAAAAGAGATTCAAAAAGATCTCGACTTGATGGCTAGTCGCGACACATTCAGAGATGAAGTGCGAGTGGTGCGCCGCGCTATTGAAGATTACGTACAATACTCTCACCGTGCTGTAGAACTGTTTTCACAAAGAGACAGCGGCCAGGTGAGCCTGCAAGAGTACAATAGCTTTATCGCAAAATATCGTGACTCTGGCAATCAAATGGTCGGCGCCATCAATACCTTGTCTGCACAAGTTAATGAGTTCGCGACCGATGCCATGGAACATAGCGCTGAGCAGAATACAAAAGTTAAAAACATGGCAATGTACATGGTACTTACTGTTCTTGTTGCCTCTTTATCTGTCGCTTGGGTACTTTCAGGCATGATTGTAAAACCAATCCTTCAACTGCAGAAAGTGATGCGTAAGCTAGCACATGGTGATCTTTCTGTTCGTGCCAAGGTCGATGGTGATAATGAAGTCTCTCAACTGAGTACTGATGTGAACCAAACCGCTGAGCAACTTCACAGCACGGTAGAAGAGTTAAGCCGTATCAGTGAGGAAGTCGCTTCCGCTTCTACTGAGTTAGCTGCCGTGATGACGCAAGCTCAAGCCAATGCTCAGCAAGAACTGGCTGAGATTGAACAAGTCGCATCTGCAGTCAACGAGCTTTCTAGCACTGCAGATAACGTCAGTGATAACGCTCAGATGGCAGATTCAACAGCACGAGAAGCTGATCAATTGGCTAAATCTGGCTTGGATATTTTTGAAGAGAGCAGTCAAGCAAGTGCTCAAATGGGGAATGCACTAAACGAAGCTGCGCAAGTTGTTCTAACTCTTAAAGAGCAGTCTGAACAAATCAATGATGTAATTGAAGTTATTCGCGGTGTCTCTGAGCAGACTAACCTTCTCGCACTAAACGCAGCAATTGAAGCAGCGCGTGCGGGTGAATCTGGTCGCGGTTTTGCAGTTGTTGCGGATGAAGTTCGAATGCTGGCAGCAAGAACTCAAGAATCAACGGGCGAAATCCAAGCCATCATTGAAGAGTTACAGAAACAGTCTGGTCTCGCTAACGATAGCATGCAGCTTAGCCTTGAAATGCTGGAGAAAAACAATGAGCTATCATTGCAAGCTAACAGTGCGCTACAGGGTATTACAGAGTCTGTAACGAATATCAATGATGCCAATACCCAAGTTGCAACCGCAGCAGAGCAGCAATCTCAGGTAACGCAAGACATTAACCGTAACGTTGTGAACATGTCTGAGCTAGTTAATCAAAACGTTTCCGGCATTTGTCAGAGTGCAAGTGCGAGTAACGAGCTGTCTACATTAGCAGAAAAACAGAAAGCTCAGCTTTCATTCTTTAAGCTATAAGTCGACATCTTGCAGATAGAAGCAGCCATTTTCGGCTGCTTTTTTGTATTTGCGTAAAATTTTTTGAAAATTGGCGTGCTTAAAAAGGGCAAAAATGAGAGTTCAAAGGTGATTATAGGTGGGTGAATTAGCCAATCGTTCAGAAGTTGGACAGTGCAAAGACGAAAAGGATTGCGCAAACGGTTAGCATGCTATGGGTTAAGTGATTGTTTTTAAGGGAGAAGAGCGAATAATTGCTGAGAAAGGAGTTACTTAGGTATGCAACTTAACCGAACTGTATCACAAAAAAATTGGAAATATCAGTCTTGCGGGAAATAAATCACGACCTATAATGCTGAAAACCGGAGCGTCTGCCAACGCTCCGGTTTTTTTGTGTCCGAAACTCAGTAAAGCGTCTGCCAACGTTTACCGAAAACGCACGACACGTAAATTTGCTTATAGGAAAATTTATCATGCGTATCGAACAAGAACTTAAGTTAGGCTTTAAAGATGTACTATTCCGCCCGAAGCGTTCTACTCTTAAAAGTCGTTCTCAAGTTGAATTAACCCGCGATTTTACATTCAAGCATAGTGGTCGTCAATGGTCTGGCACACCAGTAATTGCAGCAAACATGGATTCAGTTGGTAGCTTCGAAATGGCGAAGGCTCTAGCGGAACATGGCGTGATGACTGCAATTCACAAACATTACACCGTAGAGCAATGGGCTGACTTCGTAAAATCAGCGGATCAAAAAACACTAAGTAACGTGTTTGTTTCTACGGGTACTTCAGATGCTGATTTCGAAAAAACAAAAGAAATCATGGCGCTATCTGAAGAACTTATCTTTATCTGTATTGATATCGCGAACGGTTACTCTGAGCATTTAGTCGAGTACGTAGAGAAGGTACGTGCCGCATTCCCTAACAAAGTTATCTCTGCGGGTAACGTTGTAACTGGCGACATGTGTGAAGAGCTTATCCTAGCAGGTGCAGACATTGTGAAAGTGGGTATCGGCCCAGGCTCAGTATGTACAACTCGCGTTAAGACAGGTGTTGGTTATCCTCAGCTTTCTGCAATCATCGAATGTGGTGATGCTGCGCACGGCCTTGGCGGCATGATCATCGGTGACGGTGGTTGTTCATGTGCGGGCGACGTAGCAAAAGCCTTCGGTGGCGGCGCTGACTTCGTTATGCTAGGCGGTATGCTTGCAGGCCACGAAGAGTCAGGCGGCGAAGTGATCGAGCAAGACGGCAAAACTTTCATGAAGTTCTACGGCATGTCTTCTCAGTCGGCAATGGATAAGCACTCTGGTGGAGTGGCTAAGTACCGCGCAGCTGAAGGAAAAACCGTACTATTGCCATATCGCGGCAGCGTTCACGGCACTATCTCTGACATCCTTGGTGGTGTTCGTTCAACTTGTACATACGTAGGCGCAGCAAAGCTTAAAGAGCTAACTAAGCGTACGACTTTTATCCGTGTACAAGAGCAAGAGAACAACGTTTTCGGTAAAGAGTAATTCGATAACTCTTCGGAAATTGCGAACTATCAAGGGCCGCTTATTGCGGCTCTTTTTTTGCCTGAAAATCGTAAAGTGGCGACAAAGTGGCGACAGTCAGCGAAAAATTTTTGTGGCGACAACTACAAGTTAGCGAGTGGGTTATGGGTGATAGCTTCTGATAGGTGATCTGGAGCGAAGTGGGCATAGCGCATTGTCATACTGATATCTGCATGGCCAAGGATATCTCGAAGGACAAGAATATTCCCCCCGTTCATCATAAAGTGGCTGGCGAATGAGTGGCGAAGAACGTGCGAAGCCTGGCCTGAGGGTAAGGTAATGCCGAGCTTATTCTTAAGGATGTAGCAGAAGGGTGTGTAGCACTCTTCGAACAACTTACCTGAGGTTGGCTTATAGATCTCGTGATAAAGTTCTTCAGAGATAGGTACAGAGCGATTCTTCTTAGTTTTAGTATTGGTATAGGTGACTTTGTATTGAGTGAGCTGAGAGCCGTTAAGCTGCGCTGCCTCGTTCCAACGTGCACCGGTGGCAAGGCAAAGCTTAACTATCTTGAGCATATCCTCTCTAGTGTGCAGAGCGACTAATTCCAATAGCAGGGCAATTTGCTCCTTATGTAAGAAAGCCATGCTGCGCTCGTGATCTTTAAAAGGCTTAACATCCTCTATAGGATTGGGGAGTTTCCACTCTCCCAATTCTTTCAGCTTGCTGAAAACAGCTTTAAACCTAGCGAGCTCAGAATTCAGCGTAGCGATACTCGGCGCGCCTTTTTGCCAACGGTCATCAACAAAGCTGATTTGCCCATGCATGCGCTGACTGCGGAACTCTGAATACAACCTAGCGTTGAGAATGGTAGCTAGTGGGTTACCCATAGCATCGCTCATCTTTTGCAGCTTGCTATAAATAACGGCTCCGTTAGCGAGCGTTGCTCCATAGCGCGTAAACCAAGTGTCGATAATCTCAGTTAACCTGCGATGATCAGGCTTATCGCCTTCCCAGGGCTTGCCTTCAACCTCACGCATGACAAAGCGCTCGTAGGCAGCTCCTTCACCTTTTGTCGCAAAACGTTTTCTTACTCGTTTGCCTGAACGACCATTTGGATAGCATTCGCATAACCAAGGTTTTTTAGAACCATCTTTTAAGTTGCGGATAGACATAGCAAACTCTAAAAAATACTGTTTATAAAAACAGTATAAATGGAGCTAAAACGCGGCACAATGTTTTATATCGGAACATGCGTACAGGATTATGTAGAGAGTTTTATTCATACTAACTAATCACATTTACTATTTTTATAGTTTAACAATCAGTTGGTTAAATAATATTATGCCCTAAGAAACTGTTCTAGCGTCCTTCATTCCTAATTATTAACTACCAAGAAGCAAGTCAATGCCAATAAATACAGTAAAAGAAATTTGTGCCCTACAGAATCACTATTCGTCGGAAAATACTGAAGAAATGAAGCGGCGCGGAATGCTTATACGAAAGGAATTTAGTGCATATGTTAAAAGTAATTTGCCTGAAATCAATGAGTCAATGGGCCTTAGGTATGAAGACATCGCTGTTGAAGGTAAAGACGGTATTGGTCGAAAAACAGATGTACCTTGGGTTCGCTTCTATTCACAGAGCCGGTCAAAGAGTGCGACTGATGGTTGGTATTGTGTTTATCTTTTCCGTGCCGATGCCAAAGGTTTTTACTTGTCTTTAGGGCACGGTTCTACCCGTTTTGAGAATGGAAGTTTTATACCACGAAACAAGGCCGAAATGGATGCGCTAAATGAATGGGGTTACAAGTTAGTTAAAAACAAGTTTGATGAATCAAAAGGTCATATACGTGAGATTGATTCTGGCTCCCCCCGCACACTAGGTAAATCTTATGAAAATGCAGTTGCTGTATCTAAATACTATGCTCTGGATGCATTGCCTAGTGTTAAAGAGCTAAACGAGGATATTAGAGATTTCTCAGAGATGTTGGATATTATTTATCAAGAAGAAGATTTAGGTCGAGCACCCCAGCAAGAAGACCGAATGATATCCGATGCAAAGAATGACTATAAGGTATCCAGCGGAAGGCAAGGTTACGGGTTAACAGGTAAAGAACGCAGAGTTGTGGAGCTGTATGCGATGGATATAGCGATAGAGCAGCTTAAGTCTATGGGGCATAAAACAAAAGATGTAAGTGGAAACAGCTCATACGATATTAAATCAAGTAAGGATGGTGTTGACTACTATGTGGAAGTCAAAGGGACTACATCTGGCTTAGGCTCAGTACTGCTTACTTATAACGAGGTAGAGCTTCACAAAAATGTTTACCCTAATAACTACCTAATAGTTGTTTATGAAATCGACCTCAATAGAAGTGAAGAACCAGCTGTAGCATCGGGTGGGAAAGTAAAGATCTACCACCCTTGGGAGATTGACGAGACTAATCTAAAGCCAATTAGTTACGAGTATAAACTGTAGATTACATGTTTTGAATTTGGTTCAGTTTTAGCTTGAGTTAGGCAGGTTTAAAATAGTATTGTATATAAACACAGTGCTTTTGGTCAGATTCTAAGCGGTTGAATGACTCTGCCATAGCAATTTCCCCTTAACCCTGTAGAATGTTCCGGTTCTAATTTTATTGGTAGTATTAATGACAACTAAAGCTATAGATTTATTTGCTGGAGCTGGCGGATTTACTCTCGCTGCTCATCAAGCAGGAGTGGACGTTGTTGCTGCGGTAGAGTTTGATCAAGCCGCTGCCAATACCTACAAGAAGAATTTCATTGATACTGGTAAACGCAATATAGATTTGCGTGCAGGGCCAGAACATGGGGACATTAACAATGTTGACCCTAAAGAGCTTCGTGAAAGTCTAAAATTAGAGCCTGGTGAATTAGGGCTAATTCTAGGTGGTCCTCCATGCCAAGGCTTTTCAACCCACCGTATCAATGGTGCGGGAGTCCATGATCCTCGAAACCAATTATTGCTTCGATATTTTAGATTTGTCGAAGAGTTCAAACCTAAGGCATTTTTAGTTGAAAATGTTGTAGGCTTATTATGGAAGCGCCATAAAGACTACTTAAAACGATTTCTAAAACTCTCAAAAAAGCACGGTTATAATATTAAGTTTTGTGATGTACTTAATGCTAAAGACTACGGAGTTCCACAGAATCGAAAGCGTGTATTCATACTAGGGGTCAGGAAAGGTTCATCAAATAAAAGTTTTCAATTTCCGCCTGAGCCGACTCACTTTTCACCTAGCTCAAAAAATAAGCCTAGTTGGGAGAACGCCTCTAGCGTATTTGAGAAAATTCCAACGGAACTATACCAACAGTATTGGGAAGACTATTTTCAAGATAAATCAAAACTATCGAAGGAGCAGACTTTTGAATTGCTAGCTTCTCTGAAGTCGGGGGAAGCTATTAAGGGCGATGACGGTTGTAATGTGCACATGAAACCATCTGAAATGATGATAGAAAGATTTCAGGACACGCCGCTAAATGGAAGCCGAGAAGATGCGGGTGAAAAGCACCGGCTAAAATGTCATTCTGGAGAATACAAGGGCCATAAGGATGTTTACGGCCGTATCATGATTCACTTGCCAAGCAACACAATTACTACTGGATGCAATAACCCTTCAAAAGGTAGATTTGTCCACCCATGGCTGAACCATGGAATGACAATCAGACATGCCGCTAGGCTACAATCCTTCCCTGATTGGTTTGATTTTTATGGAAGTTCGACTGAAAAGGCTCGGCAAATAGGAAATGCGGTTCCGCCATTGCTCGGAAAACTGCTGATTAGTGATATATGCAGTAGATTGATATGATTAAAGTGCCTACAATGTTAGGCACTTTTTTTGTATCTAAATTACTGAGATTTAGCTAAAAATGGCCCAAATGAGTGTTAGTGCCAGAGCCGTCGACATGTTAGGTCGACAGCAGATTGCTGGTATCCCTACAGCTATACACGAGCTGTTTAAAAATGCGCATGACGCTTATGCGAAAAATGCTGAAATCGACTACTACCAAAACCAAAACCTCATTACCTTGCGTGATGATGGTGTCGGTATGACTGAAAACGACTTTATAAGTAAATGGCTGACAATAGGTACTTCAAGCAAGTATGGCGTAAATCGAAAATCCGAGTATATTCCTAAAGGTATGTCAGAGCGAAAGCTGATGGGTGAGAAAGGCATTGGTCGACTAGCCATTGCTGCTATTGGCCGACAAGTTATTGCCCTAAGCCGAGCTGAACGCAAAAACGGAATGCATGACATGGTTGTTGCGCTTATTCACTGGAGCCAGTTTGAAATTCCAGATATCAGTATCTCAGATATAACTATCCCTACACGTACTTTTCCCGAAGGTAAGCTACCAACTGACAAAGATCTAATTGAGATGTCAGAGGAGCTTATGAACAACTTGAACGCCTTAGGCGATCAAATCCCATCAAAAGTACTAAAGCTGATAGAAGAAGATTCAAAGTTACTGACTTTCTCTCCTGAGATACTGTTTAAAAACTTACAGCAAAAGACAGAAAAAAACTGGTATCAAACTCAGGAAGAGTTAACAGCTGAACAAAAAAATGAGCATGATAAGCCGCCTGTTCTTGATGGCTTGGGTAAAGGTACGCACTTTATCATTATGCCTTGTGATGAAACTTTGCCCCTGGATGTAAAAAGTAATTCCAGTGGTACAACTGAATTACAAAAAATATTGGTAGGATTTTCGAATGCTCTTTCAAAACAGCGAGATCTAGCGCTACAAACCAAATTTCGATTGCATCAAGGCTCTGCTGAAACTAAGGAATTAATAGAAGACAGCTTTTTTAATCTGGAAGATGCCAAAAATGCTGACCATATAGTTGAAGGATCATTTGACGAATTTGGTCAATTCGAAGGTAAGGTTACTGTTTATAAAGGTGAACCTCAGAAGCATATCATTAATTGGAACGAAAGCGCTGGACATCCTACTCGTTGTGGCCCCTTCAAAATTAAATTTACATACTTACAGGGAACGCCTACAGAGAGCTTAGTACCTTCTGAGACTTACGTTGATATTAAGAGTAAGCTAGGTATGTATGGTGGCCTTTATGTTTATAAGGATGGTATTAGAGTTCTTCCATATGGAACGCAAGAATTTGATTTTTTGAGATTCGAAGAAAAACGTTCTAAGAACGCAGCGCTTGCTTTTTTTTCACATCGTTTAATGTTTGGTGCAATTGAAATTGAGCATGATATAAACATCGAGTTGGAAGAAAAAGCAGGGCGAGAAGGCTTTCGAGAGAATACAGCGTATAGGCAGTTTAAAAGTATCTTGACGAACTTTTTTGATCAGCTCGCTATAGACTTCTTTAGAGATTCATCTGTGAATGACAGATTTTCTGAATTCAAGAATAAATTCAAAGAAGAAGCCAACGCTTCGAAGGAGCTATTGAGAAAGAGAAAGAATCAAGTAAAACCGAAAAAAAACAAGTTTCAAACTGAGCTAAATGATTTCTTTAGAAAGTTAGGAAACGGCGACTTCATATCAAGTGTCACCCAGTTGAGTACCTATGTAGATCTCGAATTCGCAAAAGCAAGTGACATCCATGATGATACACATCAATATCAATTTGTTTCAGAGTTAAGAAAGCATGTAAGCCAGGAATGGAAGCGTTTATACTCGGCGATTAATATTACTAAGCCAAATGTGGGGCTGAGTAATGATCTTTTAAAAGAATGGGAAAGTCATTTAAAAAATAAGCAAAAAATCACGGTTGAAGTATTTGATATAGAGAAAAATAGAATTGAAGCTTTGATTTCAGAGTATGTTGAGAAAAACAACTTATCCTTTTCTATTAGAGATAGGGTTAGTGATTTATTAGAACAAGAAAAGAAGACTTTATCAAAGAGTATTTCGACTTATCGTTCAGAGCTGAAAAATAATGTTGGTGAAATCGATTCTGTAATAAAAGACAAAGCGAGAGCCAAATCAGCTGAGTATACAAATGCTCTAGCTGAGGTAATGTCGGAGGTAAACTCTACAGCGATTGATACTTTATCTGACGAAGATTCTGCATTATTGCTATCAAGTTGGGAGAAAAAATTAGAAGAAATTAATACTCAGACAGAACAATATTTTACTAAAATGCGGGATACGGTTGAACTAGTAATTAATGATATCAACAGCGATGAATTAAATTCTGTTGATTTATTATCGGCTTTGGAAAACGAAAATGAGCAGGTTAAAAATTCGCTGAATCAGTACTTTGAGTTTGCACAGTTGGGCATGTCACTCGGTATCATCCAGCATGAGTTTGGTAGTACTGCTAGAAATGTCAGAGAGTCAATTAAGTCTTTAAAACCATGGGCGGCTAAGAATCCAAAATTAGGATCATTATATAATAATATTAATCATAGCTTTTCGCATTTGGATGGTTATTTGAAAATGTTTACTCCTCTAAATCGCCGTTTGCATAGGAGTAAAGTTGAACTATCTGGTAAAGAAATTGAAAAATATTTAAAAGACATATTTAAAGAAAGGTTAGATAGACACAATATAAAGCTTAGAGTTAGTCATGAATTTAGAGTAAGGACGACAAAAGTATTCCCTTCTTCATTTTTACCAGTTTTTATCAATGTTGTAGACAATGCAATTTATTGGCTAAATACTCAGTTAAGTAGTGAGAATGGAGATAAGACTATTAACTTGGACGTTGATGGAGAATTGCTAACCATAAGTAATAATGGTCCAGAGATATCATTAGTAGACGCAGATAGAATTTTCGAATTCACATTTTCTCGTAAGTCTGGTGGTCGTGGGATGGGACTATATATCAGTAAAGAAAGCCTTAATAACGAGGGTTTTGATATTACGCTGGTCAGTGGGGATACAACCTCTTCTCCATGTTTTGCAATCAGTCAACAAACATCGGAGAAAGAATAATGTCTACATTCGAGAAACACTGTAGCGATGTGGTGAAAGAATATGTCCAAACAGTACTGATTATTGATGATCGAGCTGGATTAGATGGAAATAAAAAAGATGACAGTGGTGTTGATGTTGTTGAGTTTGAGGAAGATAGCGAAAATCCTTTATCTGAAACTACTGCCGAAAATGCGCAAGAAGCAGAAATCGTTGAAGAAGGAGGGAATGAGGAGGAAGGAGAGGTTAATACACATCCGCTTCGAACTCTTGAATTAACGAACGCGTTCTACGACTTAGGGATTATAGCAGGACTATATCAACCTCAAATATCAGATGAAGATGACCCTGAGGAGTTTGCCAGCAATGCAAGGCCTGTTTTAGCGACGGCTGATATAATTATTCTAGATTGGATGCTTAAGGATCATGATGAGAGATATAGTCTGGCAATAGTTAAGCAAATATTGGAACAAGACCGTCTAACTGGAGGAAGGCTTAGAACTATCCTTATTTATACTGGTGAACCTGATCTTAATGATATTCGGGATGACCTATGGTCCTTTTTGGATGATGAAACACTAAATAAGACAAATGATTATAAGATTAGTTCTGAGAATTTAAATATCACATTTTATAATAAAGTCGACGCTACAGGTTCACCTAGAGTTGTCCCCGAGGAAGAGCTACCTTCTAAAGCAATTTCTGACTTTAGTTCTTTAGTTGATGGACTGGTGCCTGCTTTTGCAATGAAAGCAACGTCTACCATTAGGCAAAATGCAGGCCGAATTGTTTCTCGTTTTGGTAAGGATCTCGATGTGGCCTATGTAGCACATCGTGCATTGTTACCCAATGTGATAGATTCTGAACCATTTATGCTGGAGAATTTTTCATCATATATTAGAAATCTATTGGCAATATCTCGGGTGGATAGTCTTTCACTCGGTCAGGATAACATTGAAAGCTGGTTGGATTCCATCTTTGAGAATATTCATGCTAAAGTCCCGTTTTCTAACAATGAGTATCAACTCACGTTGGCTTCGATAAAGTCAATTTCTGTCGGTGGTATACAGAACAATATCTATAATATAATGTCTTCTGAGCACAACGAAATTGCTAAGTCATTTCAGACTATGAATTCAGCTTGTGAACGTGTTATTCATGTATATGATGAGCGAGAAGGAAGTAGTGTTGTAGATAGTTCAATAAAGTTATCTATACTACGGTCGTTTAGAAGAACCTTTTTAGATATTGTCCCTGATGTAGAAGTCCCATATCTTACACAAGGGTCGATCGTTTACTCTCTAAAAAGTTCTACATTTTTGCTATGTGTCACCCCTAAATGTGACACAGCTAGGGTAACTGGCAATACGTTGTTTTCATTTTCAACTTTAGAAAGAAAGATGATGGGTAAATCATTTGATATAGTTGTCCCTTCTAACACCGAAATTGATGAAAATGAAAAGGATAAGATACGAAAGCAATTGGTACAGGTGAATATCGATATATCTTCTCATGTTGAAAACAGTGATTTTATAACTGAAAGAAACTTACTATTGGATTCATTAGATAATTATGGTCCGACATTTTTGAGTACTGATAATAAATTTAATAATCTTCAGCATATTTATTTTGAAAGCAACACTGGAAGAATTGATGCATATGAGAACCACAATGAAAACTTGGTTTTCATTGATGAGAATGAAAATGAGTACATATGGATTGGGGATTTGGAAGACTTGGATACTCAGAAACGAGTTAGTAACCTTGTAGGGAATTTAAACCGTATAGGCACTGACGAAGTAGAATGGCTAAGACGGCAATATAACTAATCGTGAAAAATGAAGCGGCTTATTGTTAGCCGCTTTTAACTCCCATTACTTCTTCTCCATCACCAAAGTCACACGCCCAACAACCTTAACTTCATCTTCTTCAACAGTCAGAGTTGAACCATTAAAGCTGATCGCCAGTTTTTTGCCTGGTAAACGTTGAATCTCGTTAAGAGAGAGTAGGCCGTCCATATCAACTAGATATGTGCCTCTTACTGCTTGGTTGATCTCTTTGTCGATAATGAATGTTGTGCCGTCATGATCGATGCCAATTACATTCTTCACATTAAGCTTATCTAGGTAGCTCTTATCAAAAGCTAATGTTTCGCCTCCAACTAGTTTCCCATTGACCAGCGAAAAGTAGTCAACTTCGAATAGTTTTTCCGCTTCATTGTTCCTTGAAGTATGTAGCTTTTTATCAGGGAAGGGCTCGCCTTCACCAAGAGCCATATACTTAATTGAGGCACCGGTTCTCAAATGAAGTCTGACAATCACTTCGTAAGGGGTCAGGCCGCGTTGATGCCAAGTGGAAATCGTTCCTTTTGAAACACCCAAGTTCTCACCAAGGGTCTTGAAATCACTCGAATCTGTGACTTGCTTCAATCTTTCGGTTACATCTCGACCACCAATGTACTCAAAAGAAGAATATTTAGCTTGTCTTTCACTCATAAGAAGTCTATATTTTCACTCAACGGTTAACCGCGAGGTGCAACTCGCTAGTCCGGTAAAACACATTCAATAACTTACAAGGATACCACCATGCTTTCATATCAAGTAGTCCTAAATACGCCTTTCATGACCTATGACCAATACTCGCAGTTCTCGGGTATGCCTAAGCGCACCATTATGGACTGGGTTTCTGACGGTCGCCTGCCTATCAAAGCCAAGTCTAAACCTAAGGAAACACCGCTGATCAACATGGTTGCTTTGCTAGAAATGGCAACACGTGAAGCAATGCAAAGCCTCGGCTAAATAACGGTTTCTAAACCTTGGTTGGTTTTTCATTTTCATCTCCTTGGTATGCAAATGAGTATTGGCTATGAACGAAAGTGACTCAATGTGCGAATTTATTGGCACGAAACAATTGGCATTTAACGAAGCGTGTTGTGCATTTGCGAAGTCAGAGAATATGACCAAGCTGGCAGAAGGCATAGGTATGAGCCCAACAATGCTTCGCAACAAGCTCAACCCAGAGCAACCTCATGTCTTAACGTGTGTAGAGCTAATCGCGATTACTAAAGCCAGTGGCAATCACACCATAGTAAACAGCCTGCTTCTTGGGTTGGGTGTTGTTACCGCTCATATACCACTTGATGCAACTGAAGAAACCTTTATCAAACGTGCATTAGAGAACTCGATTCATTCGGGAGACCTGTCTCAAATGGCGTTAGACCAAGCAGGAAACGTACGCTTAAGCCGCACAACTAAACACAACATTATTCAGAAAGCTCAAGCCAGCATTGGCAACCTTGTGCTTTTGATTAGTGATCTCGAAGAACGCACTAAAGGCGTGTCTCCCTTTTTAGCTATGGGAGTGGATTTTGTTGCCAACGGTGTGCCAGTCCCCGGACTGAGTTAACTGAAGAAAACAGAAAGGAAGTTTCAACATGATTACGATTGAACTCAACACTCTGGAAGAAGCTTTACACCTACAGAACGTCGCTGCGCTAAACGTCACCAAGTACCAAGAGAACCCTGTCGAGGGACAAGAGCGTCAGCAAAACTCGAACATTCGTCTTTGGCAAAACATCAGCCGTCAAGCAGGGCTTGCGATGAAGGCATTAGGCGCGCAGTCGGAGGGTGCCTCATGCAATACGTAGCCATTCGATTGTTTGGTGATGGCGCCATGAAGCGCCACGAACAAACTCAAAAGCCAGAAACAACGGCTCTTGGTGATTTCGATTTATTCGACGATGCTGTAAGCCAAGCTTGTGAACAGCTCAAATTCAATCACGTTCGCCACGGAGTATTAAGCGAAGGTGAAGGGCGGGGCGGATTTATCGTAGTAGATACACAGGAGCTTGCTGAGATATGAATGAAGATATTGACTTCAGACCTGCGGTATCTATCTACGATGATGGCATCATCGCGACGTCACCTAGTCATTTGCCTTGTCCCGATATGCCGGCACTCGAGAGCTATGATCCGAGTAAGACGCAGCGAGCTCAATTTCTACTATCTAAGCTACGTGAAAAACACGGCATTAAAAAACGAACTAAACCCACTCAAAGGCCCATGACTTACTTGTGTACCTCCCAAGGTTGTATCGAGTCTTGGGGATCGGTAAGTAATGTGAATCGGGAGGAGGGGCATTGATCAATGAAAGAAAGTGAGTTGTTGTATGTTGCAGGGGCAGTAATGCCCCTGGACAGAATCAAGCAAAATGACGCCAGCCATCGAGCTGGTTTTTTAGGTTCCAAAATTCACTCAGACCTGGAGCAAGCGTTACTTAATAGTGGTTTAGTTAAGAAGATTCCTGTTTATGATCGGGTATCAAACCGATTATCGAAGCGCGAGCACGATGTAAATGTTCGAACTGATTTTTACAAAGCGAAGAATTATCGCTCAAAACACGACCGCGAAGCGGCGGCGAGAATCGCCGAAAGACTTAGTCTAGTCAAAGGGCGCAAAAGTCCGACAAAGGATTTTCGCCAAAGGAAAGAGTTTCAGATTCGAAGAATCAGGACTCTGAACAAGTCTCTTAGAGCAAAGTCAGTACTCGATTCTCCCGAGGCTTACTTCAATCATTCGTCTCTCTATGAGACCACTGAGCGCTCGAAACCCGCTGTGTTAAACGAGAATGGTCGGCGAGCGCGAGGGGAAACGGGCCGAATACCTATTTCGATGCAGTTGATGCATCGTGCCTGGAACGATACTTATAAGTTTCAAGCAATAACCGAGACGCCTTCAAGTGCAGCGCCAACTGCCAATGTGGGTGAGCGGTTTTCGGATAAGTTAACTTCACGTTCCGTTAGCAAAATCTTTGAGGCTGGTGCATATACCGCTGCCTGCCATGGAGGTTTTTCTACGTTCCTGACTCTAACCTTCACTAAAGCTAAGCGTCTGGCCATGTTTGGAGGAATGCTCGATGAAGACGATTGCCGTTCAATGGGAGCTAACCATCCAATTGTTTATAAGCGGAACATGGTGACTGCTCATCCGCGTGCTCTGGAGAAGAAAATCTGGCACCCAATAACGGATATCGGTGGTGAGTATTGGACGGTGCCAACCAAAGGTAACCCCTTACCAAGAAAGATGAATCCAGATGGGGTAATCGCCGGAGCATACTGCGATTTGAAGCAGAAACCCGAGCAGGAATTTACGATGGAAAAAACTCTAGAGACGACGATTGGACATGAAGTTTCAAGGTTTCTAGATGCAGCTAAGAAAATGTACCAAAGAGGCTGGCTTGCAGACCATACGGTTCGGACTGATCCTGAGTCAGGTCAGAAGTATTGCGATCTAACTAAAGAGAAAGTACCAAAGTACGTTCAACCTAATGACATAGGACCAATGAACACACCGGCAGACTTTCACTACATTTGGGTAGCTGAGTGTCCGGCTAATGAGGACGGGGAGCCAAACCCTCACGTGCATTTGTTACTGAGGTGGACTGTTCCGGAGCATCTGTTTAGTTCCTGGTCTAAACGCCTTGAGAAAATATGGGGTCACGGATTTGCAAAGCTCGAGAGAATCAAAAAGCCTAAAGCTGCAGGTTCATACATCATAAAGGCAGTAGGTTATGCAGCGAAAGGCGCCAATGAGAGCCAGGGGTTAATAAAGGGCAATCGGTATGCGATTGCCAAATGCTCGAGAGCTCCTGCTTGGGAAACGTTAGCAAGTTTTGAAGCGGACAATATGACTGCAATCATAAAAGAGTTGGGATACAAGCTCGAGCAATGGAAGAAGCCTATTAAAAGGCAAGTTCGAAGCCTCCAGGCAGCTAAAGCTCAAACCATTAAAGCTAAGTCGATTGCCAGAAATCAGAACAAACCTGAGGAGTACCAGAACCGCTTGTACAATCGAATCATTCGATTAGAGAAGCAAGCCGAGAAACTAAACAAGACAATTCAAGAGCGGGGAGTGCATGTCAGTTCAAACAATAGGTTCTGCATTACATTCGAAGGCGAGGACGCGAAACAAAAGGTAGATAAGTTCATGATCTGGGCTGCTGGGGCAAGAGGGTGGCCGATGGAGTGTCGAGATATAAATATGAGTGATATTAAGTTGGTGGCAAACTCAATATATCGATATGAATTTGGACAATTTATTGATAAAACCTTCTACTGGAAAAACGTTCTTTCAGCTTCGATATCAACTAATGACGTTAGCGAGATAGAGCGTGACTACTGGTTAAGTGTATCTCACGAGTATCTGGAAAATGTTTCACCTTAAATCTAAAAGCCTAAGGCTCTATTTCATATTTGTACAAGTAATAATCCCTTCATACCTTTTCTACGCATTGGTAGAAGAATCGAAGATCCTAATTCAGGATAGTTTTGATGTTGTTCCGTTGACGGTGTTATCAACCATTGCGGGAGGACTATGGTTTGCGATTTGTTGGGATTTCTTCAATAAGATGACTCGGGGTGTTAGAAATGTGGACATCATCGTATTCGTATGTAGAACCAATGGAGTTCTCGTAATCTTATCAATATTAGTAAGGAACTATTTGCATGCATGGTACTTCAATGATTTACGCACTTTTGAGAGCATAGAACAGCGTCTAAGTCAGTTCAGTATCTGGATTGCTATATTGATGTGCTTGCTCATAGCGTCCGTTCATTGGAGGTATCGACACCGAGATAAAGACAATATCCCCGACTATGCAAGATGGCTTCACACAGATAAATATATACGGCGAAATCCAAAATAAAGGTAAGGTTTAACTCCTTATACAGTGACATTAACAGCAAAACACAGGTAGAAACCTGTATAAATATACAGTATATTTTCAATGTCATTGGTAAGGATATTGATATGTCTAATAAAAAACAGCTTTTCCAGCAAGCACTGGAGCTAATTCTCGACGGCGTCGCATTGAGTACTAACGGTGAAAACCGCGCCCAAGCAGGTGCTTACTTAATGGGCTTAGTTGTTGCTGACAATCAAGGTGAGCTTGATACCGAGAAAGTGGAAGCCATCAAGGCCATTATCGAAATGGCTGACGAAGTCGAAAGCCCGCAGTTTAGGCTATAAGTGCAATTACTGAAAAGGAGTTGCCATGTTAATCACTTGCCCCAAGTGCGAAAGCAAAGCCCGCATTGCTACATCCAGAGCGATGAGTAAAGAAACTCGTGAAGCATACTGCCAGTGCCTCAACCTAAACTGCGGCACAGTCTTTGTCACCTACACATCCGTTCACCGCATTATCGAACCTAGCGGTGATAAACCTGATCCAAAACTCCAACCTGAGTTATGTAAAGGAGACTTGGACCAGATGGATATTTTTCATACAGAGCCTTAACGCACCTAAGGAGTAAGGAGGGATAACGATGGACAAAGAATCAATTGAATTCTACTTCAGCGGACAAGCACTAGGCGATGCAATGCTCACCCAAGAGAATCAAATATTCTTGTCGGCCTCGCCCAAAGACAGCGAGAAAATTCAAAAGCACATCGTGAAGCTGGCTAACTCATTAGGTTTGAGTTTATCGGGTAATCCTTTTGTTTTACCAAATGGTGCAACGCTCACTTTCTTGCTGACGGATAGCAAAGTGACGGCTGGATACTCAGGTAATACCTACGCGATCAATTGCTTTGATGAAGATAACTTTTCTTATATTAGTAACCTCGTGTCATCATGGACAGTGTTGAAAAAACATAAGGCGGCGTTTGTATCTATCGACTAGGACAATGGTTTTTTATGAGTAATATTGAGTACTTAATCAACGAAGCCAAATATCTCCGCCATGCAATGGAACTGTGTCGTAATGAGATAGCACCTTACCCTACACCTGAGTTCCCAGTTGGAAATTGCAAGTTTGCTTCTCTCCTATTGGCATACCATTACTTCCAACTTGTTGATGATATTGAAATCGTTATGGTTAGTGGCTTTTCTGACAACATGGTTTCTCATGTGTGGTTAGAAATTGGTGGTTATGTGTTTGATGTAACTGGTGACCAGTACAACACCATTGACGATTATCACTTAAACCCAACAGTCATTGCAGCTAGACCATACCCAGTAATTCATGTTGAAGAGGTAAAAGTAAGTTATCTCTACCGACTCTTTGGAAAACTAGAGTACCTATCGCTCGATAGGGGGTTCTCTGCGTTTAAAGCCCGCTTCGTAGCGAAGATGGGGAGTTCTCACGAATACCTAATTGCAATAAAGCCAGAAGTCTAGACTACGGATATTTTGAATAAATGAACCTAATTCCTGAAAAGCGACTAACGGCTTTACTCAATATCATTCCAGAAAGAGAGATGCCCTTTGCAACCAAATGGGCTGCTTGGCTGGTGTTTGGGTTAGGCTTCACTTATGAGCTGAGAGCACTCAAGACAGGGGTATCGAGTAAGCGTATCTCGTTGGCCGTTCGTTAGTTGAATTAAATGGATGCAATCTTGTTAGAAGCTTATTGCCTAGGGTAAAAAAAACACCGATACTCAACTATGCTCATATTAACTGGGTGAGATAGCACTCATAGGAATCGGCTATTTCAACGCTAAAGCGTTAACCAAAAATAACCCGCTTCGTGATTGTAATTTTGGAACGTTCATTCATCCACGGGTGACCCCGTGGGTTTCAATATCGACAAAATAAACAAAAAGGCTAGGTAAATAATGAGTATTACATTGTATGATGCAAATAAGTATCAACCGGATATTTGCAAATCTTTAACCACCGCATGGCTAGGTCAAATGATGCGGGGGACAAATTACGGTGAGTTGTGGTGCGCAGCCGCTCACGCGGCGACCGAGAATGATGCATTTTATCAATCTCATTTACAGCAACAATCACAACTTGAATGTAAGGATCAGGTAAAGGCGCAGAAAAATATACAAATGTTGTTAACGAAAACAAGTTTTGGGCAAGACTATGCTCATGAAGCAATGGCATTAGTCATGGCGAGAACAGCACCTCTCGATTCGTTAGCCTCTCAGAAAACAAAGAAAATCATGCTAATGAGAGTTCGCAATATGAAGGTAGTGAGATCAACTGACAAGATTGACTTGACGGGATTAGGCGCTGAGTTTGACAAATTAAGTAGTACAGCACGTTATTATCTGATATCAGTGAGAGCGGATAGTGGCTCTCATTCGATTGCTGTTGTATCTACAAAAGCGGAAGGTTTGTTTAGCCCTAAGGGATATCTGTATTATTACGATCCGAACGCAAATAAAGTGGCTCGCTGGAGCAGCCGGGCGGATATGAAAGGTTTTTTAAACAAAGCTTTACTTAAAGACTATCGGTCGATAAATGGAATTTGGCAGGTACAAGCAATGTAGCGTTCTGTCGCAACGTTTATACATGAACCACAGTCATCTTCATCGTACTTTTGGTGGAATAGGCAAGAAGTAAGCCTGACATTCCCCCTGCCCCAAATTAAGGGATCGCGATTTGTACAAAAACGAACGATCGCGATCTTTTAAGATCTCTAGATTTGCAATCTAAAACAGCCCTCGGTGTAGATACATCGGGGGCTGTGCTTTACTAACCCTACCGAAACGCGATCACTTTAAGGATCGCAAAATTACAGTGCGGAATTTTAGCGCGGGGGGAGGGGTGAGTCCGAACAAGGGCTAGAAGCCTACATTCACCACCTAAACTTTCTCTGCACTTCAAACTCCAAACCTCTTCTTCGATTGGTAGGCTACTGATGTGGGAACGACAACACGAGCACGCTAGATGGAATGGGCTGAAGCTCAATATCCTATCTACCTCCTTTGATGGTGGTAAGCGTCTGCAAGTGAGTGAAATCCCATACGCTGAACTACCGCACATCAAAGTTATGGGCACTAAAGCCCGAACATTTACTATCGAATCTATATTCGTAGGTGCAAGCTCGCTAGCTGACGCCAATGCATTTATTGAAAGCCTGGAGCAGCAACCAAAAGGAGAACTCGAGCATCCCTGGTTAGGAGAGTTGGTGTTAGTGTTCGAGGAACATTCCCTCAGTATTAACACCAAGAAAGGTTTAGTGACACTGAGCCTGAAGTTTGTCCGTGCCGGCACTTCGCCTTCCATCACAGCACCGACAACAGTACGCACCAAGGTACAAGCTGACATAGTAGAAGGACTGTCTAAGCAATCATTTGTTGAAGAAGTGAAAGGGCTGGATGTTTCTCAAATCAACGAAGTACAAAACAACGCAACAAGTGCGCTCAATGTGTTGGTCGATATAACTAACCGCCTGAACCTAGGTGATGATTCGCTGCAAGATATTAACCTAGCGATAAATGAAACCTTCTCAGCTGTCAGCAGCTTGAGCACTAACCCTGCTGAGTTCGCTGATCTGTTTTCTAGTGCTGTCGATACTGTGTCTGAAGGTGTTCAATCAGAGCCTGCTTCGGAGAGTGAAGCCGTAGATAATTCACGTAGTGCTCAAGCTTTGATGCTTGGAGAAGTAAAAACCGATAGCCCAACCAAACACCACAACGTACAAATGGTGACGGGTGCGGTGAAGATGAGTAAAGACGTTGCTGACCTAGAAGCCCATGACAGTTTTGAGCTCACCCTAGCCCAAAAGCAACCAGAGATTATGCAAAGTGATCTCTCAACTCTAATTGTCAACGTTGATGACCGCATCAAGGAAACTACTCAAGTCTCAACGCAAGAAAGCATAGAGCTCTATGACGTACTCACGTCACTAAAAAGCAATGTGCAGACTCAGCACGACAAAGTAGCAGAGGGAACCAAAGCACACAGAACAGTGCAATCACCTCATTTTAAGTCAGCGCTGGTCATTGCCCATGACGAGTACACCAATGAGAACATCATTACCAAAATGAATGCACCTCAGCACCCTTTATTTATCCGTGGTGATATCGCGGTTAGGGATGCACGATGAATCAACTCACGATGTACATTGACGGAAAGCAGCATACTTTCTACCAAGCCAACTTGAACTACTCAACAGAGCAACTGGCCCACACCTTTAATTGCTCGATTGAACCAATGAACATTGATCGCCCGCTGTCGGTAGAGTTCTTCCTCAATGACCAATCCATCTTGATTGGACAGATAGATGAAGCAGAAAACGAGACAGGAGCAAGCTCTTTAACCATGCCAATAATGGGACGCTCCAAGAGCGCCAACATGATTGACTCGCGCATCACTATGGATGCGCTTTACAACCTCAATGTTGAAGAGCTGCTTAGAAAGCTGGCAAAGCCATTTAGCTTAGCGGTAAAGAGCCTCGTTAAAGGCATGCCGAAGATTGAAGAGTTTCAGATTAACGCCGAATCTCCGGTTGAAAATGTTGCTCAGCTCATCCGTGAACAAGGCTACATGCTCATCGAGCGAAATGGTGTTCTGACTATAGAGAACACAGCGCATGCAACGATTAACAATGTTGGCCTTGAAACAGGCAACAACATAGACAGCTTAAAGATAAAACGCGCCTTCAATAAGCAGTTTTACACCATTGACGTACAGGGCCAGTGGGATGATGCCAGTGCTCAAGTCACTAACCCAAGCATTGATAGATCGCGCACACTGGTAATCACCTGTGACCAACTGCAAAGCAGTGCGGCATGTTTATCTCGCGCCAAATATGAACGCAACTTAGCGATAGCGGAAAGCCTGACCGCTTCAACGTCTGTCGCAGATATCTTTTCTCAGCTTGCGATTGATGGATTAAACCGAGTGATTCGAGTGATCGACAAAGAGCAGAGTTTTAGTGAAATGCTGGTAATTAAGTCTCTTGGCCTATCGGTATCCGAAAGCTCCGCAAGTACTTCCGTTGAGTTGGTCAGACCGTTTAAGGAGCAAAGCCATGTCTAGTGCTCAACGTCAGCAACAACAGCGATTAATGGCACGCATCAAGAACGTGATCGGAACAGGAACAGTGACAGGCGCAACCACGGGCATGCTGCAAATCAGAACCGCAACAGGCCGTACCAATGACCGAATTAAGCGCGTCCACAACTACGGCTTTATGAGCCGACCACTACCAGAGGCCAAGGCTTACAACTTGTTTATCGGCGGTGTTACTGCGCGTGGGATTACCGTCAATGTGGAAGATGAGCGCTACCAAATCGACTTAAAGCCCGGAGAGGTCGCCATGCTCGATGACAAGGGCAACTTAATCCATCAAACCGAAGAAGGCATTAAGGTCTGCGCCACCAAAGGTAAGGTCGATGTCGTAGCTGCGAATGAAGTCTCTATTAAGGCGCCACAGGTAAACGTTATTGCTGACAAAACCACGTTTTCTAATGATGTAGACATAGGTGGCAATCTGAGTGTGGCGAAGAATGCAGAAGTTGCAGGCTCTGTCGGTGGTCAGTCTGGTACGTTCGGCGGCGTTAAAGTCGAGACGCACGACCACGACTATGAAGATGACAGCGCAATCAAAACGACACGGGAGCCTAACAAAGCATGAGCCATTTTAAACTGAATGCGCTTACCGAGTCGGTGGATTCCAAAGAAGGCATGACTCATGCGGTACTGCAAAGCGTCTACAACTACGCCGAGTCAACCAAGAATGACCGCGCCAGAATGGATAGCAATGAACGCGGCGGTACTTGGAGCAATGAACTGATAGAGATTGTTGGTTCTCGTGATTGGACCCTCAAACGAGCCAAATTAACCGATGAAACCTTAAGGCTTGCTAAGCGCTTTAATGAAGACGCTCTCGCCTGGTTAATTCAACAAGGTCACGCCAAAACCATTGACGTCACTGTTTGGAGAGAGAAACCAAACCAAATGGGCCGTAATGTCATGATAACCCTGACGGACGGTTCCACATTTGATGTTCCACTATCGAAGGTAGATAAATGAGTACACAAGTGAGTCTTGAGAGCTTAATCGCTCGTGCTGAAGCCAACCTGACGGCAGCAACAGGACAAAGCAACCCAGCTACCAAAGCCATAGCCTCTGCCATTGCTGGCGTCAGCTATGGGCAATATGGTTATCAAGATTTGCTTTTCAGACAACTACACCCTGAAACCTGCTCTGAAGCGTGGCTATACCTGCATGCCAATCGCCACAATACACCACGCCTGTTACCTACCTTTGCAAAAGGTGCAGTGCAGTTTACTGAGCTAGGTGGAACCGTGGTGATCGCCAAAGGTACTCGCCTACTCTACGGTGATAAAGAGTATGAAACCACCAAGGAGCAGTACAGCAATGTGCCTGTAGACGTTATTGCGCTGGAATCAGGGACAGCAAGCAATTTACCAAACGGCGCCAAACCCACCCTTACCGAAGGGCTAAGCGGTATCGACCCTAATAATATCTTATCGCTTGGTATTGAAGGCGGTGCTGATATCGAAGAGTTAGAGCACTGGCGAGCGCGAGTAATTGTCGCATTCGAGAAAAACGAGCTGATTGGTAAGTCGGAAGATTACGAAGTCTGGGCAGTATCGGCTCACTCTGACGTTGATTTTGCTTGGGCACTGGATAACACGCCAGAGCGCGGCATGGTAGAGGTCTACATTGGCGCTCGTGAGAACGACCCAACGCTAAGCGGTGAAGTGGTCAGCCTTGTACAAGAGACCTTTGAAGCTAATCGACTCGCGGGTTGTCATCCGTTTGCTCACCTCCCAGAAAAAGCACCACTCGCTATAGAGATTCAAGGCATTGAAGACCTAGCGATTCGTGATGATGTGGTCACGGCCCTTGAAAACTTTGTCAAAGGGAAAATGGGCAAGATAAACCCTGATACCCAAAAGCCTGAATCCATCACCAACACCGAAATTGTGTTAGTGATTTCAACCGTGACCAATAACTTCATCGTCAGATCGCCTGTAGGGGAAGTGGCTATCGACAAGAACCAGATTCATGTACTAGGAGCCGTCACGTGGACACCTCCGACTTAATCATTGATTACAGCGAAGGGGATTTTGCTGACGCTTACCGTGGGTTACTGCCTCAAGGCGAGTACTGGCAAGACACCGAGAACGCAGAGCTAACCAATACCATTAACGGTATAGCGAAAGACTTTAAGAAAACCCATGACGATATTGAATTGTCGCTACTAACCGAGTTTGAAGAGCAAGGGTTTGGCTGGAAGATTCGAGATTATCAAAGCCTGCTTGGGACAATGGGCTCAAACGGTTTGGTGTATGACGATGTAAAAAGGCCCAATCTGATGTTGATTGACCTATTCAGCTATGACAATGGCGCGGCCATTAACGCATTTGAAAACGTTAGATTGCCTCATACCGAGTTTCACTGGCTTTACCCATTGGAAGCCGAAACCCAAATTGAACAGGCTACCGCCTTAACGATAAATCCAGAGTTGAGATCACAGTTAGAAATAGACGCTGAAACTCAAATCTTGTGCCGCACTGCCATTACTTGGCAACTTGAAATAGGAGACACCGAATGAGCACACTGCAAGCTATTCCGACTCAGCACGGGATAGACATTTTAAACAGTGAGCTGAAAAATACTGTAACCAAGTATCGGCTCATTGGCGCGTTAACCCATGACGCATCAAGTGAATCACTGTATTCATTTTATGAAAACACCATTGAAACCAGTTACTACGATGACAATGGCGTTTTAACCTTTATCTTAAACCTGCCAATTGAGCAGCACTTTGCTGAGTACCTGCATCAAATCCATGTACTGGATAGCAGCAATCAATCCGTGATCGAGTGCTCTACTCCAAAAGTTGCACTACCGAAAGGCATTGGCGGTATGGTGACACTCAAAGCGGCAATTTCGGGTGAAGCGGGGCAAGTTATTTTTAAACACAGCGAGTTTGTGACTGAGACGGAATTGAATGAGCTATACCTAGCGCCGATTAAAGCCGCACTAGCAAACATGGTTGGGATGGTTGGTGCATTCCACTGCTCTGGAACAAAACAGGGATGGGTTGATTTAACCGGAGGTGTCTTATCGAGAGAGACTGATAAACTCTTATTTGACTATGCGGTAAACAGTGGGCTTTGGATTCAGCAAACGATAAAGGATGCTAACCCCACTAAATACGCCATGTATTTTGGAGACGGTGATCAGGCCACTACATTTACATTACCCAATCACCACCTTGGACATTTTACACGTGGTAACCCAGCGGGAGTTAATCATGGTGAAGTCCAAGGAGATGCAATTAGAAACATTGAAGGACACATGACGGGATTCTCGGGTATTGGTGGAATGGTACGCCCCATAAACCCAAATGGTGCATTTGAAGAGTATAACACGGGGGTTAATGCTATTTTGTCAGGAGGTACAAGTTCAAACGACAGCTATGGCTTTAAGTTTGATGCTTCGAACATGGTTCCAACAGCAGACGAAAACCGCCCTCACACTGCAAACCTTTCGATTAAGATTCACCGAGGATGGATGTAATGAAAATAGCGTATCACTACGACTACAAAACCCTCATATATCAGGGTGAAAGTCAAATCCATAAGGTGGTTGGATATGATGAATATATTTTGCCTCAGTTTGCTACGTGGATAAATAAACCACCTTTTGAAGAAAAAACCGAACAAGCCAAGTTTGATGTAAAAAATCAGAAATGGCATGTTGAAGAGATACCCGTTGAAGTTACTGCATACTTAAAGTCTGACTGTTCTAGAGTCAAAGAGTTTATTGATAAGTCGGTCGTCACAGATGAATACACGCTAGTTGAACCTGCCACCTTGTTTGACGAGTGGGTTAATGATGCATGGGTAACCAACCTAAGCAATAAATACATTCACGACTATGCGCAAGTGGATACCACTCGCTCAGCGCTTTATACCCAACTCACCGACCCACTAGAAAGTGAGCTTGCGCGTAAACAGCGGCAAGGCAAAACCAACGAAGTACAAATACTGTCTGAACGCATCAACGAGCTAGAGGCCAAAATCAAAGCAGAGAACCCATACCCAGAAGCGCCAGCCCACTAACCACCAAACCCAGCCTAGACGCTGGGTTTGTTCTTTCTACCTTCCCAAACTTCTATATCTCTGCACTAGAAATGCCATAAGTACCCTTTAAACCTCAGCTCTATACACTGGTTTTGTGGGGCACTAATCACTAGTCACGAGAGAAAAATCAATGAATCAAACAGAGGTAAAAGCGTTAGTGGTTTCTTTGCTAGACATTACCGGGCTAAAGAAAATTCTAACGTCTGTTAGTGCAACCCTAATCAGCTTTGGTGTGAACGATATTGCCCAGCTTATCGCAATCTCCGTGGGTATCGTTTCGGGCGTTATGGCTATTCGCCACTATGCCGTTGCCACCAAACTCAACCAAGCCAAACTAGACAAGCTGAACTCACAAGAGGACGGTGCAGTATGAGCTTAAAAACCAAAGCAATACATGCGGTGGTGTGCTCCGTCACTACAGTTCTTGCCATTGTATTTACTATCGATTCAGAGCTAAGCGTTAGTGAAAACGGTTTACGCCATATCGCTAACGAGGAAGGTTGCCGCCTTAAGTCCTACCAATGTAGTGCGAACGTTTGGACGGTCGGTCTAGGTCATACTAAAGGCGTAACTAAGGATACTCATATTACCGAAAAGCAAGCCGCTGAAAGCTTTGTTGAAAGCGTATCTGCCGCTGAACGTGTAGTTAACAAGCGCATCACCCACGCACCAAACCAAGGCGAGTACGACATGATGGTGAGCTTTGTATATAACCTTGGTGCAGGTAACTTCGCTCGCTCTACGTTGCTGAAAAAATTTAACCGAGGTGATCGTACTGGTGCTTGTAATGAGTATCCGCGGTGGGTGTTTGTGAATGGTAAAGATTGCCGACTAGAAAAAAGCAACTGTGCCGGTATTCCTAAACGCCGAAGTAAAGAGCAAGACGTCTGTCTATACGGTTGGCAAGGAGAGTGACCATGTTAAGTAAGTATCTAACCTTGTTTAAAGCCGTTGCCTTTACTGCCGTTCTTGGTGGTGTTGCTTACGTTTCCTACGACTACGGCGTAACGACTACAGAAGCTAAGGCCCTAAAAGCGCAAAACGCCTTATGGGAAAGAGTAGAAAGAAAACAAGACGAGGCTTTCCAATTAGCTGTAAAACTCGCTAACCAAAAGCCTGATATTCGAATTGAGTTTCGAGAGATAGAAAAAGAGGTGATCAAGTATGCTCAAAAGAACAGTGATAAGCAGTGCGTTGTTAATGATGCTGATTGGCTGCACATCCGCGCCGAATCAGTGCGAGCGCATAATCGAGCGATCGGTATTCAGCAACCCTCCACCGTCTCTGATGGTGTCACCAAAACCGCTACAAGTTACGAGCGGGACACGGAAGTCCTAGCGGAAGATGTAGCAAACCTGCAAACCTGTGCAGAAAACGCACAACAACTGCTATCGCTACAAACATGGATAGAAGCCCAACTGCTTATAAATAGATAAATCTATATTTGATTTATAAATCGAAAGACAAAAACAATTCACCACCCTTAATGAAATGGTCGCGAAACTAGAATGCGATGCACGAGTAGCTCACAACAGGCTCAAAATGGTAATGCATCTCCATAGCAAACAACGCGATATTCCACACTATGCTTTACTTACAATAACGAAATGGGAGTTTAAACAGTGTCAGACTAAGCGAGATGTCGTAAGTAAGGAGCAGGATGATGGGCGAACAGCAACCAATAGAATGTACTATAGAGTCTCAAAATGACGCTTTAATACATCTATCTAATAAACACAGAGAGGCTATTCAGAACCGATTTAAAACCGAGTGGTGGGTTGTTGCTTCTATCATCGGTTTATCTGGTGCTGTCCATCTCAATATTGATTCTACTGGAATTAAGAATCTATTGAATGAGATTCATTTGGCATTGCTTGTTGTTAGCTTAGGGGGAGTACTCGTGCTTTACTTCCTACATAAATCAAACCAAATGAATCGTTCTGTTTTTATTGCAGCTGAGAGAGAACTCGCAAAGCGTAATGACTTACAGGAAACAGAAGCCGCATTAACCGATTTGGATAAGGGAAGCAAATCTAACATTTTGCCATTTCACCCCATACTTCTTCTTCAAGCAGGTATATTAGTTTGCGTTTTCCTCCTCAGCCTTTGTAACTACCTAGAGAGCCTATGCAAGTTCTAGGCTCTTATATTCCTTCTGGGTAATCACATCTTGCCCCACAAAATCATTCAACTCTTGCATCATATCAATCAGTGGCAAAAGTTCATTCTTGTGAAACAACCAGTCAACCTTACTGAGATCGAGTGACGTAATACTCTCGCGGCGAACGCTCATCAGCTCGATAGGGACACGATGGAGAGCCAGCACATCATTCATAGTTTGGTTCTTCACTTCCTTAAATGAATCCTTTGCTTCTACTTGGCCAATCGGTTTAAGTTCTGGTGCCTTAGTGTCTTTGCCTCGCGCATTCACAAACATATTCTTAAACGCCATGCCTTCCTTTGCCTGAAGCTTGGTTTTAATTTCGTCTTCCTGCTTTTTCGTCATGCTAGGTTCATTCATATAAAGCAGGTAACCCGCGTGTTGGCCGTTGCGGTAATACTGGCGGCGGAACAAGGTGGCATCGTCATTAAGCCAGATGGAGGTGAGCCCACTTACGTGACCGGGTAACCCATAGATCTCCTGAGCAACATCATATTCAGACAGGTGGAAGATTTGTCCCTCCTTAAAATCAACTCTGCCATCATCCTCATAAGTTTTTGGCTTGTAGGTATAACCCAAGTCCTCGCGGCGGCGCATATACAAAGCGGGAATGTGTTTCACCTGAACGATAGGACCTTTGCCCGCGTGTGAGCGAACAATTTGGAAATAGCCGTTGCCAAAGGTGAGATAATCTTGGATAAACCGTTTAAGGTCGCGACGGGATAATACTGATGAAACGTTCACAGCATAGGCGAGGGTATTGCGCTTAAACTCAATCGCGCTCGAGTGCATCGGATTAACGCGCAGCGCTTTGGCTAAGGTGTCGAATGGAATAGGTGGCTCATATAACCCATCAACCAAAGCCGTTTCAAGGTAACTTAGGATGTCGCTGTTCATCACGCTGACAGGGTTAGAAAATTCAATCTCAATCACTTCGTTTCTCCGCTCTTTGGCTTAGAAAATTTCAACGGTGGTATCGTCGTCATTGTTAATATCAATTGGCTCCCAGCACATCACGTGCATTGAAGCCCAGGCAAGGTCAGCATGCGAACCTATCTTGCTGCGGTTAGAGACAAACGTAACCTGGTTACTGATGTTGGTGGTCTGCTGGCGAATCATCAGGAAGGAATGCACCAGGTCATCCCATTCGGCATCAAACTGCAGTCGACCATTGCCGATGATCTCCCGAGCTTTGTAGGCCATCATCCGCTTGACCTCTGGTGAGTAGTTCAGCTCGAGCAAAGACGGATAGAACTTTCTAACCAATTCAGCCACGGCAGAACCTACGCCACTGGTATCGATGGCGAGGTGCACTACATTGTATTTTTCGGTGATCCCGCGAATGGCTTCAGCTTGCTGCTCATAGCTCGAACCTTTGAGTCTTAAGCGCTCGATGAAGCGGAAAACGCCGCCCTTCATTTTTGGCTTAAGTGAAACCACTAAACCTGCATCATCTGAGCCTTCTCCTTGACCACCACCTCTTGGGTCATAGCCGACTAACACTTCCGCGTCACCGACGGGGTATGGCTTGTTGTGGTCAACTTCCTTCCATAGAGAGGAATCCGCTTTGCAGGCGAGAAGAGCTTTTAGTGAAAAGAACGAAGCACTGTCATCCAAGAATTTGCATCGCAGTAGGTTGTCGAAGATTTCCTTAACCGGATATTTACGCTTTAGCTTCTCCATGTTGAAGAAGGTCGCGCCTTTCTTCATCGCATCATCAACGGTGATCATCTGCCTGAAGATAAAATCAGGACCTAGCGCCCCATCTTTCAGCGCGGTGTGGCTGATATCAATGCTGTGCTCTTTCTTACCTTCCCATTTCGGATAAGCTTCATGAGCCATCGTGGAAGGCGTAGAAATGTAAGTGGTGCGGAACTTCGCTTGTATCGACATGCCGCCTGCGTAGTCATCCAGCTCAGCGAAGCGGGGTATCCAAAACACTTCATCCCAATACATGTGGCCGTTGAAACCCTGAGAGGTGGAAACGTTGGTCGACATAAAGCCCAGCTTGGCGCCATTACTCAATTCAATATCATCTTTGCCCTTGAGATCGACTTCACCAATCTCAAGAGCAAACTTGCGGATGTAGTTTTTAAAGATGTACGCCTGCTTTTTCGATGCAGAGATAAAGACCTGGTTATCACCATTCAGTACCGCATCTTCAAAGGCTTCATACGCAAAGTAGAAGGTGAGACCAATCTGGCGCGACTTCAGATAGAAACGTGTTTCGTTGATGTCATCATCGAGCTTGTGAGTGTGTATCTCTTTCTGGTACTCAAAGAAAGTACGTTCGCGGTATTCATCAAGCATCTCTTTGGTGATCTGCGAAACGTCATTCTTAACTTTGTTAGGTTTTCTACCTCTAGGGCTTTTGCCTTCGAAGGATGTGCCTGGTCTGCTTCGCTTATTCTCCGCTTCAACACGTTTGTAGTGCTGATCGAGTAGCATCTTCAGCTCGCGTTCCTGACACTCAAGTTTTTGGTCAACCCACATCAGATACGTGATCCTCTGTCGCAGCATGAGCTCTACGGGTAAATCATCCCGCATTTCCTTCCAGCCAAATTTTGATACCCATTGCTGAACCGTTCGGGTGGCAACACCGATTTTATCCGCGATTTCAGCCGGCTTTTGCTGGCGTAAGAACAAACCAAACGCTTGAGTTTGCGCTGGCGTGTATAGCGGCTGGTTCAGATTGGTTACTGCATTCGTCTCCATGCCAGCATAGTGCTACAGAGCCAGCCATTACTCAGCTTGCGAGAGTTCTATATCGAGTATCTAGAATCAGGATGAATACAAAAAGAGGAAGGCTTTCGTTAGATTGAAAACATCGAATTCAGGAGAGTTTAGACATGTTTCAGTCAGAGCCGATTTGTATTTTGCAGGCAGGGACAACCGTTGATGGTCGCGTTATTGAACAGAAAATCATTGATGAAATCGCAGAGACCTACAACCCAGAGGTGTACACCGCGCGCATCAATGAAGAGCACTATGACTGGAGCTACAAATTCGGTTCGGTGTTGTCGGTAGAGAAGCGTGAAGACAAGCTGTTCGCGGTCATTAAACCTAACTCCCATTTGCTACGCATGACGGAACAAGGCCAGTTGCTGCATACATCCTGTGAGTTCATTGAGAAGTTCTCCAACACTGAGAAAGCCTATTTAACCGGACTGGCTCTGACCGACAAACCCGCATCACTGGGTACAACTCAAATCCATCTCTCTAGCGAGGACGATGGCAAAGTTCACGTACTTTCAAAGTTTACGATCGAACCCCAAGCGCTTTCGCAAGAAGAACCAGAAAGTGATGCATCCTTATTCCAGAAATTCAAAAGCTGGCTCAGCGGTGAAAAGTCTCCTGAGCAGTTCTCGCAACAAGAGGAAGAAAGCGAAATGAGTAAAGAAACTGAAGAGCTGCTCAAACAAAGCATCGAGCAGAACAAGGTACTCAGTACCAACTTAGGCCTGTTGGTCGAAAGCCTTTCCGCACAGAAAAAACCAGAGGTTGATCAAGAGGAGCCTGAAAGCAATCAGCTCGATGAACTCAAAGGTCAGGTGGAGCAGTTGTCGACTCAGATGTCGGAGATGACAACGACGCTTAGCCAAATCACTGACGAAACACCGCGTAAGCTAGCAGGTCAGGACAGCGAAGAAGAGCAGTACTTATAACGCCAGTCTGACGAAGAGAAACAGGTAAAACTATGCAGAAACAAACGCAAATCAAGCTCAATGCTTACGTGAAGAAAGTCGCTGAGCAAAATGAAGTGGATGACGCGACCCAGAAGTTTAACGTCACGCCGAACGGCACTCAGAAAATCATTGGCCAGATGCGAGAGAGCAACTGGTTCCTGAAGAAGATCAACATCATTCCGGTGAAGAACCAGAAAGGCGAATCCATCGGTCTGGGTGTAACAGGCATGATTGCTAGTCGCACCGATACTTCCGGTGAAGGACGCCGTGTTCCGAAAGACTACTCAGGTATGGGCGCGATGCCGTATATGTGTGAGCAGACTAACTTCGATACCGCTATTCGCTACGACAAACTTGATGCCTGGGCGCACGACAAGCGATTCAACTCAATCATCTCAGCTCATACGCGTGAGCAGATTGACGCTAACAAAATCACCATTGGTTGGTACGGTGAACGCGTAGAGAAGAACACCGATGCGAGCTCGAATCCAAACGGCGAAGACGTCAACAAAGGTTGGTTTCAGGCGATGCGTGATCACAACGCCGAGCGCTACATCACCGAAATTGTGTCGAATTCCGGTGAGATCCGAATCGGTGAAGGTGGTGACTTCATTAATCTCGATTTAGCAGTACTCAACACCAAGAACCTGCTTCACGATGCGTGTGAAAACGATTCAAACCTGATTGCGATTATCGGCTCTGACTTGCTGGCTTACGACAAAGCGAAGTTCTACGAAGCGCATGGCAATACACCAAGCGAGAAGAGCAAGATTCAGGAAGTGCAGGTCATTGGAACCTACGGCGGCCTACCTGCGGTGAAGGTCCCGGGTTTCCCGTCAACCGGCATTATGGTGACCAGCTACGACAACCTGTCTATCTACATTCAGGAAGGTTCTATTCGTCGCTCAATGGGCAAGAAGAACGACGAGAAAGACCAGATCGAAAACTTCGAGTCGATGAACATGGCTTACGTCATTGAAGAAATCGGCAAAGCAGCCGCGATGGAATTCAAGAACGTCAAACTTAAGATTGGCGAAAACTGGGTATAGCCCTTAAACGACCACCCCCTCAATGCGGGCTCTAACACTCAATCTGTGAAGCCTTGGCAGAAGCAGAGTTCAGTGTTTGTCTGCCCGCATTTCTTTCGAGGAACCATGATGGAATTTGTCGGTGATAAAAGCGAAACCTACGACTCAGAGCTACCAGCTACGGCAAAGTATCCGGCGTTGAAGCTGGCAGAGTTTCAGTCTCTGTTTCATTTCATGTGCAATGAAACAGAGGCAGGCATTCTGCATCAAGCGAGCGTGTCGCGTATCAAAGTACACAAAGAGTTGGAGTGCGTCATGGCGCCTTACGAGGACCTAAACGCACTTTCTAAGGATAAGTTTGAAGATGAAGAAGCAGGCGTAACGCTCTACAAGCAAGCGGTGTTTGCTTTAACAGCCAGTGAGTTGATCGGCATTCAGTTAAGTGGGGATGCGACAGCGGAAGCAGCGCAGCGACAAGAGGCGCTAACGGACAAGAAACAGCATTGCGAAGTTCAGTATCGCCAGGCTATCGACCTGCTCGTTCATGGTCACGAAACCTACTGCTTTGAGGTGGTGTGATGAAAGCCCTGCAAAGCCTCACGGAGTTGTTTATAAGCCACATTACTGATTCGAAGAGCTTAGATATCTGGGTAGAAGATGGCGCTCTGTTTTGTGGCCAAGGACCATTGGTCGACGGCTATGAGTTGGAATACACGGCCATTGTTTTTGTCCAGAATGCGAGATTAAAACCGCACATCCTGTTTATGCATTTGGTGAACTGGCTCAACAATCATGATCCGGAACGAACAGAGAAAGGTTTACCAGCACCGACGTTTGCGACTCAGACGCTCGATGATGGCAAATGTGACATCAAGATAAAAATCGACCTGAGAGAAAGCTATTCACTGGCAGAGAGTGAGCAAGGAAACTGGAAGCAGCAAGGAACCTTATATGAGTGTATCAGCGAGTTTGAGGCGGCTGTGCAGGCGGATGAACTGAATGAGCTGGTTTACTTCGTAGGCCATACCAAGGACTTGCCATGAAAACGCTGGAAAGCCCAGAGCAGCTAACTCAACTAGTAGATACGTTGGTCATAAAAGCTTCTGAAAAGCATGACTTAAACCGCCGAATGGCAAACCGAGCCCGACAGTTTTTCAGGCAGCAAATCAGAGCGCAGCGAGACATCAACAACAACCCATATCAAAGCCGAAGACCAAAGACTCACCTTGATTATGGAGCGAGCAGTAAAGACATGCTGCTGGGTTTTGCTCAGGCACTACGAACACGCACCAGTGACAAAGGGTTTGAGGTTGGACTAAAGGGCTCTGCGGGTGTTATTGGCCGTGAGCACAATGAAGGTGCTCAGCTCTCTTTCACCACAAGGGTAAACGGCTTCTTCGATTCGAAGGTGGGACAGTGGCAGGGTGGAATACTCACTAAACGAAGTTATCGCATGCCCAAACGTACGTTTATCGGCTGGACGCCACAGCTCGAAAAAGAGTTGTCGGCGATGGCTGCAGAACACTTTGCACTAGAGGATACAACCTAATGCGAACATTTAAGGTTAAGCCGAGCAGCAAAGGCTTACTGGTTCGAGACCCTGAAACCAGACAACCGCTGAATGCTGCGGGAGAAGTGAAATCGCGCAATACCTACTGGCTACGCCGAATCAAAGATAAGTCCGTTGTTGAGGTTAAGGCGAAACAACAAAAACAGGAGACTGAAGAATGAGTATCAGCTTCTCAGAAGTGCCGAGCAATGCTCGTGTTCCGGGCATGTATGTCGAGATTGATAACAGCCTGGCTAACAGTGCTGAAGACCAGCAACTTTGCCTAGTGATTGGTAATGCCGCCGATGGTGCCGCGGTAGGGGCGAACACGGTAAAGCTTTGCATGGATGATGAAAAAGCCGCTGAGCACTTTGGCAACTCAGATATCGTTAAGATGGTGAAGTTCTTCCGCAAGCAGGATGAAACTATGCCCGTGTATGCGGTGAGTGTGGCCAGTAATGACACCATGTCTGCGCTGGCAGCACTGGGCGATAAGCAGTATCACCACATCATTTGTTCATTGAATGACGAGACCACTATCCGTGACTTGGGCGAGTTCTTGGAAAAGCGCTACGACGCCCTTAACCAAATCCCTGGTCTGGCGTATCTACCAAAGAAAGGCACACACTCGGAGCTGGTGACCTTTGGTTCGAAAAGCAATTGTCCGCTGATCAGCTTTATGTCAATTGATAGCTTGGGTGATTCATCGAATCAGGTGTTGTCGGATGCAGAAGCCGTTGCCGCTTGGGCAGGGCAAATTGCCCCTTCATTGGCCAATGACCCATGCCGACCACTGCAAACCCTCAAGTTGAGTGGTGTGTATTCAACAGCGGAAACGGAATTTGACTGGGCAGAACGTAACTTGCTGCTTCATGAAGGAATGGGGACTTACACGGTCACGCCGAGCAAAGAAGTGCAGATTGAGCGCCCAGTAACTGCGTATACCGAGAATGCGTCAGGTATCGCCGACAACAGTTACCTCGACATCATGACACCGGCAACCGCAATGTATTTCCGCCAGAAGCAGCGTTCACGCATCCTGAGCAAATACGCGCGCCACAAAGTCGCAAAGGACGGTACCAAGTTCGCGCCCGGCCAGGTCATTGTTACGCCAAGCATGTTCAAAAGTGAATTGCTCGCTTTGTATCGGGAGCTGGAATATCAGGGCATCGTGCAAGATTTTGACGGCTACAAAAAGTCTTTGATTGTCGAGCTCGACCAGACCAACAAGCAACGCATCAACTATCAGGATTCACCACAGTTCGTGAATGGACTGATCATCGTTGCAGGTAAGATTCAATTCAGGAAGTAAGCCATGGGAACAACAATTACTAGCCGCGCGGTACTTAATGCCGGTTCATTGGGGCGCTTACCAATCAAAGAAGGCGCGGAAATCAACTTTGGTAACCTCAAGCGTGAACCAGTTATGGGTGACGATGGTGTGCTTGGCCACAGCGAATCTTATGAAGAGGCGCCATCCATTAAGTGCGTCATCGCCCACGCAAGCAATACAGATGAAGATGCCATTAAAAAGTTCGTCGATGAAAACATCACGCTCGAGACGAACAGTGGCAAAACCTACACCTTAACCGATGCGTGGGTGGGTGACCCGCTCACGTTGGCCGTGAAGGAAGGGCAGCTGGAAGTCATGTTCTATGGCTACGAGCTAATCCCACAATAAGGAGCGAGCCATGTATTCAATACTCATGAAACGTCAGGCGCTCACCAACAAGCCTAAAGTCGTGCAGGTTGAACAATCGAATCGAACATCGGCGTTGAGTAAGCCCTGGGAAGAAGTCCAGTTGATGCTCAAACAAGATTTATCTTACGTTCGAACCTTGGCGGGCTCGAAGGAGAAGGACCCATTCAAAGAGTCTTTGATCGAGAAGTACCGCTCAACCGTCGAAACCCTGCTTGAAACGCATCAGGGCAATTACGCCAATCTTGACGTGTTGTGGTGGTTCTTCATGTGGCATGTCGATTTGGGACTATTGGAAACCATTCACGATGATTTTCGCAACGCCATTGGTGCTGGGCTGGAAACACCGCACAACTGGAAAATGAACGGCCAGACTGCCTATTGCGGCTATGTATTCAATTACTCGCTGGAAGCCCACAAAGCCAACAAAGAGTATGAACGTAGTTACTTGCTCAATGCTGTACAGGATTTGCAATCTGGTGAGCTGGCAACCAATGCACCACTGAAAGTGAAAATGTATCGCTTGGTCGGTGACTGGCATTACGAAGAAGGCGAACGCGAACTGGCGTGCCAACTCTATGAACAGGTGATGAAGCTGGACCCAGACAAAGGCGGCTGCAAAACCAAACTCAAAGAACTGAAGGAAGAACTGGGCTATGGCGACACCGATTAAACACAGCAGTGAAGTGAAAAAGGTCAAGTTGGCAGTACCGCATGAGAAAGATGGCGAGATGATTGAAGAACTAGAAATCACCAAACCGCACTCGGGCAACCTGCGGGGTTTAAACCTCATCAAAGTGTGTGAGATGGACTTTGAAACAGGCCAGATTCTGGTGCCACGAATAACGCGCCTTGACGAGCGAGATATGCTCAACTTCGCGCCGGAAAACTGGGCGCCGGTACTGACTGAAATCGCCTCTTTTTTCGTCAACACGAAACAGTAATCGAACACGTTGAAGACTACTACGCAGACATAGCAGTCGTGCTGGGCTGGCAGCCATGCGAATTGGATAGGCTTAGCTACGAAGACTTGTTGCTGTTTCGAGAAAAAGCCAGAGTAAGACACGAACGGAAAGAGAGCGAATAAGCTCTCTTTTTTGCATCACCAATAAGGGATATCACCATGAAGATGAATCTGTCAGTTGTGATGGGGATGAAAGACAAGATATCCGCACCGCTTAAGGGCATCTCTAGCGAATCTGATCACTACGCAAAGGTCATTAAGAAAGTGCAAAAAGCGCAAGCAGATGACACAGCTGCGCTAGGTATGATCGCATCATTCAAAAGCTCACAGAAAGCGATGAGTAAGAACGCCCTCGCGATTGCAGCCACTAACGAAAAGCTCACCGAACTCAAAGCCAAAGTGGCATCGGCGAAGCGCCCAAGTGCAGCACTGACAGAGAAGATCAGCAAACAGCAGGAGAAGCTAGACAAACTCAACGCAGAACAAACGAGCTACAAGAACAATCTAGTTCGGTTAGGTAAACAGCTTAGCCAGACAGGCGTGAAAATGTATGACCTGGAAGGCGAAAGCGATCGGCTAAACCGAAGCTACAAAAAGCACGGCCAAGAGATTGCCCGCCTTAGCAAGAAGTACTCGATCTTACAGGGTGCAATGAAGCCCATTCAAAAGCTCAATGGTGCAATACGTTTACCAAATGTTGCCTCCGCGACGGTAGGAAAGGGCGCCGCTTTACTGGGAGGCGTGAGCTTGGCGGGATTGGTCTCAGAGGTAAACAGCACTGCAGACGAGATGGACAAATTAGCGAAAGTCGCCGGTAACCTGAACCTACCGATTGAAGAGCTGCAAGCCATGCAATCCCAAGCCAATCATGCAGGCGTTGAAAGCGATGCGTTGTCTGGCTCTATGCTCAGGTTTACGAAACGCTTAGGTGTATTGCAGGAGACAGGAACGGGAGCACTGGGTTCATTCCTTAAGAAAAGCGGGAACTCACTCCATAAAGACTTACAGGGAGCAGAAGATACCCAGCAAGCCTACGAAATGCTACTTGATGCATTTTCAAAGCTAGAGTCACCTCAAGAGCAGATGGCATTTGCCGATGCTGCGTTTGGGCAGGATGGACGCAAAATGTTAATCATGCTCCGCGAAGGTACGCAGGGGCTAACCGCTGCACGTAAAGAACTTAATGCTCTTGGTGGAGGAGCAAGCGCTGAAGACGCTTCAAAGGCGGAAGCATACAACGACGCACTGCAGAAAATTCAGGAAAGTGTTCGTTCAATGAAGTTTGCGGCACTTGCACCAGTGATGGAGAAAGTCACCAAAGTCTTTACTCGCTTCTCAGACAAGTTTAAGAACGCGCAGTGGCGCACCGATTTTATTGAAAAGCTTATTCAAACCGTCGATGGTCTGTACCGTGGTTTTGCGTTCCTGGGTAAAGGGCTTATCTGGGTAACTCAAAATTTCAAAGGCATTGTGGCGGCACTCGCTATCTTTAAAGTTGCGATGATTGGCCTTAACGCCGTGATCATGGCTAACCCGATCGGGATGATAGTGGCAGCGGTAGGTGCAGCGATTATCGCCATAACGTACTTAGTCGATAAGTTTGTTGGCTTAGATAAGGTTATCAAGTGGGTAGGGGAAAAGGTGGGCTGGTTATGGGAGAAGTTCAAAGCGCTTATTAACAAACTCCCAGATTCACTGATTCCAGAAGGTTGGAAAATAGAAACCGAACAGGCTGGTAAACAGGTCGATAGCCTATCCAGCAAGTTAGATGGCATTAAAGACAAAAACGCCAAACTCGGCATTACCACTGAAGAAACAACAAACCGCCGAGAAACAACCAGCGCACAATACCATGCGTATCAGTCAGGAAACCTGACTACGCCAAAGCAATATCAAGCGTACCAACCACTTACTAGCCAGACTTTAAAAAGTAAATCCGAAGTCGAACTCCGGATTAAATCAGATAAACCAGTCACAGTAGACAAAGCCAAGAGTGAGAAGGGTACTGAGCTGAATTTGGACGTGGGGGTTTTGGGATACAGCTACTAGCGCAAAACAAAATTCATTGAACAAACTTTAGTAGCTTTCTGAAGCAAGCTTTTCAAGTTTTTCAATTTCTCCTGGATCGGGTAGTCCATCGTGGAACACCATAGTTCGGAGAATCTCAGATTTAGTTACTTGATAAACTTTACCTTCCTTCCTAGTGCCGTGAAACATTACTATTGCGCCTACTGCGATTTTTCCTATTTGCACTGCAAGAGTCTGAGTTGCTTTAATCTCAGGGGGGGACTCTTCTATATCGTCATTTAATGTTACACGGAACTCATCAGTTTTATTCTGAATAGCAAAAACTAGAGCTCGTAACATATCTTTTTGTCTGAATACCTCATTAGGAGTTGTGATAACCTCTCCATCTACATTAAAGCTATCTTTCAAGATAGACATATCTGACGCAACTGCTCTGGCATCAGGCAAATCATAGTCTAGTACTACACCAAACTGTAACGTCCTTTTCTCTTCATAAAGCTCGATTTCGATTACTAGTGGCTTACCTATATTTTCAGTATGGAACACCTTAAATAACTTGATAATGTCATCCAGAGAAACTGAATTTTCTAAAGTAAAGTGCACTTTAAATTGAGTTTCTTCTGGAATGTCGAAACTAATTAACTCAAAGCTAAAGAGGCTAGTCCTAAAGAAAAGTTTGTTTTTACCTAAGCTGTATACATTTGCTGAAGAGATGAACTCTCCTTGGAAGTTAATGGAGGGCGAAAATTTACTATCTTTGAATCTTATTTGGCATGTATCTAGGATGTTTGGTTTGACAGTGAGTTGAGCCTCAGTAGAACGCTCAATTTCAATTGAGCCATTTTTCAAATTAAACCTATTATCAAGAATAACAGAGTTTCTAACTTGAACGGGCTCTCCCTTTCGGCCTATTGATTGGGCTACAATATGCTTATTGAGATCTTCCGGTGAAACTTGGAACTGCATCTTATAGCTACCTTCGCCATAGCCTATGGTGCTTATTGTTTCAAACTTCTGCTTTTGGTAGTCGGCAATATCTTTATTAGGAATGTAGCTAACGACAGCATCCCGAAAAGACTCTCCACATGCAGAAATAAGGTGTTTCTTCTCGTTGTAGCTTATTGAGACCTTTAGCTCGTGTAATTCTTTAGGTGTTTTCTGCGTGTCATTTTTCCTGATTGCTTTTAACGTTCTTGCAATAATGTTTTTATCTATATGAACGAGAAAAGCGTTCTCGATTTTAGGCTCTGAGTCTGTCGTGAATTCGAGGAACAGAAAAAAAGATGGGTAGCTGTAATCAATGAGCCTTTTTAGAACACTAGATTTTATTGGCCATTTTCGATCTCGCCTTTGAGTCGATTTGACCTGAACTCTACACTGAATTGGACTTGATTGCTTATCTCTAGGTAAAGAGGTTTTCAGGTAAGGAAATTCGACTTGATGATCCCATCCTGTGCGATCTTCCTCTAATGAGCGATTACTGGTTAGGTGAGCAGCAGTGCACCAAGTTGAAAATAGATGTTCACCGAGAGTACCAATTTTTAAATCATCTTCAAACACTACATCTACCTCTTCATTCAAGCCTTCTTGCAGTCAGTTGACAACCGATGTTCATCACCTTGAATCAGAATATTATGTAATTTCGTTTTAGAAATATACTTCTATTTGTGCAATGGAATGCATTCATTATTAAACGTTTGACACCGATCTTCCACATCGTTAACCTGTAACTGCACTGGCAAAATCCAGTGCCGGGATTGGACCCCCGTTTGATTTACTCAAGGCGCATAGTCGCCAGCTTTTTGCTGGTTTTTTTGTGTGCGGCGTTGGCACACCTAAACATGGTGGTTTTGCTTAACTATTAGGCAAAATGTAACTGAATTATGGTGGGCTGGGCAGGGCAGCTTTATGCTGGCCGTTTCCTTGAGTGCGGTAGGTCCAACCTTGTTCAGTTCACCACCCATTGATTGGACCCTTTGAGTGGTGATTTAAAAATCATACTCAAGGAGGCCATCATGCCTAATACAACCTCCCTTACCCTGACTGTATCTGATCTTGTCTTTAATCAAGGCGAGAAAGTTCGCACCACATCCCTCAAAGTGGCAGAAGCATTTAATAAGCGTCACGACGATGTTTTGCGCAAGCTAAGAAGGCTTGAGTGTTCGCAAGAATTCATTGACCGCAATTTTACGGGTAATGAATATCAAGACAGGAGAGGGCGTTCTTTGCCTCTCTATGAAATGACAAAAGATGGCTTTATATTCTTGGTCATGGGCTTTACCGGAAAGAAAGCAGCACAGATAAAAGAAGCTTATATCAACGCATTCAATCAGATGGCCAATCAACTCCGCAGCGCCATGCCGACACTTCCTCCCGCTCAATACCAACTCCCCGAAACCTGTTTACCTAACTTCTATGACTCTAGCTGGCTACCCGCACTCTACAAGCGTTGCCCAGCAGAAAGCCACTGGACATATCATATTAAGTTTCAGATAAGACCAAAAGGCGGGAAGTTCTGCGCGAAGTTTGAATTAGGAATAGGGGGCAAAGGTGAAGACAAGCCGTGGTTTGAATCCAGCGGCTTCGAATTCATCGACAGTGGTTTCTACCTAGAGTATCGAGACCTAAATGAGCTGTGGGAGAACGTTCGTAAAGTGTTGGCAAAGTATCAGGCTAACAGCCCGTTCTAACTTAGAAAAAGAGCCTCGAAAGAGGCTCAAATTAAAGATTATTCGACGACAAGTGAGTATATCTTTAACCAATCGCCTTCACACCCGTTGGTAACGATCGTTATATCTTGATTGGAAGATTTAGCCGCAACTAACAGCTCTTTGATTGTAGGATCAGGAGAGTGCAAACCCGCCCAGCCAGAGTGGTTAGGACATGTATTTAGCTCATCTGCTTTTGGAAAGCCACGATTTAGTTGAATCGCAATGTGTCCCTGGTTGTTTGTATAAAGCTTGGAAATTTCGCCGTAGTCGGTTGCTGTTGCAAACGCGAATGAACTTACAGAAGCCAGAAGAGTTGTTAGCAAAATCTTTTTCATTATCAATCCTTTATAGAAGTTATTAGAATAGCACTCGAGTGCTGCGTTATTCATAAATAAAAGCATTACAAATATCAATGCAACAATGGTTATATATAATTAATTCGTGATTTAAAGCACGCGAATAGAGAGCCAATGTGTCATTGCGACGCGAGCATTTGTATAGAAGTCGGGGAGCAGCAGGGTTGTACTGATGAGACATGAGGCGAGTAGTCTGTCCTAAAGAAAAACGCCGAGCTTAGGCTCGGCGAAGTATTACTACGAAATATTTGGCTTTTGATAGTCTAAGATTTCAAGGTATCAATTATCTTATGATGTCATTGTAAGAAGCTTTGACTAGATTTGATGGTACTAAATCTTTTGGTTCGCAAAAGTTCCTGTTGCTGCGAAGGCTCACATATGATGTTTTCCCCTCTCTGCGATCATAAAATGACACCTTCTCACCAGTAGCATCGTCATACACGTATACGGTGCATTCATAGATACCAATTTCATGGATTACAGAGTAACTCGAGTTTTGCTTGATTGGGAAAGTGATTAGCCCGTCACATGATAAGCCCATAGCTTTCCATTTGAGAAGGATTGTCGCGAACTCGCTCTTTGGGAGTGCTAGCTGATTGTATGTCGTTTCTTGCAGGTCTCTTCTAAAATTAATCTTCTTTTGATCTTTGCAGCTATCGTGGTCTGTAAACACTGAAACGGAGTACTCTTTTTCAGTAAAACGGAGCTTCTGAGCTAAGGTTAAGCTAGCATCATTACCGTTGGGATCATATTGAAAGCCTTTTAGATCCGCTGACTGATAGAATGACACGCTCGCGTAGTCGTGAGAAGGAGGGGTGTACTCTGCTGGTTTTTCAAATTTTGGATAGCTTGAGCAACCCACTAAAGATAAAGATAGAGCAACAAGGTGTAGGCTCTTTATCTTAATACGCTTTGGCAACATGATAGTCCTTTTATCTATTATTTCTTACTTCTAGGAGTTTGCTGTCGGAGCTTACATAAGCACAGAACAAGAAGTGGCTCATTCTATATTATTGATATGGTGAATGTTAACTTGTTTTTTTATTGGTTTTTGGGTGGCGTTGTAAGTGTGGTTCAATCTCCAGTAGTCTCCTTAGAAAGTGGCGACAAAAGTGGCGACACGCATTGAAAAACTACGTCAAATAGGGGACCGAATCGCCATTTTTAACTGTTTATATATACATGTTATTTTAATTATGTGTTTGAAATATAAAGACTTTGTGGTTTGCTTTTGAAGTTCTACGGCATGTCTTCGCAGTCGGCAATGGACAAGCACTCAGGTGGTGTGGCTAAGTACCGCGCAGCTGAAGGAAAAACCGTACTATTGCCTTACCGTGGCTCTGTTCACGGCACTATCTCTGACATCCTTGGCGGTGTACGTTCAACTTGTACATACGTAGGCGCAGCAAAGCTTAAAGAGCTAACTAAGCGTACTACCTTCATCCGAGTACAAGAGCAAGAGAACAACGTTTTCGGTAAAGAGTAACGTTACGGGTTACCAAAGACATAAATGATAAGAGCTGCGATTGCGGCTCTTTTTTTACTTGGAGATCGTAGAATAGCGACAATTACAGGTTAGTATGTAATTGTCTATTGCATCCCTCAAATGAGTGATTAATTAGATCTATTACTTTTTATATTTCTTGTAGAGAGAATCTATAGAATACTCAAACAGCTCTTTAATTTTTTGTTTGGCTTCTTCGGCGGAGACATAATCGAAGCTAACTGACAAAGAGCCGAGACCAAAGATGTTCAAGAAACTAGGCTTGTACACAACTTCAAGATCTAATAAGCCACCTCTTTCTTCTGTCGGTGTGTATTGATAGCCCGCGTACTTTCCATTGAAGTCCCCTAATAAAAAGAAAAATCCACCACCTTCGCCTAGTTGTTCAGTCAAGTCGAGTTCTGTGACCCAAGGGAAATTGTCAATAATTTCACAAGCTTCTCGATGAAATTTTATATCAACTTCATGTTCTACTAGCTCTGTTCCGTCTTCTCTATGCTGAAAAAACGCCTTTACTAAACTCATAATAATATCCTACGAACTCAATTCCATCTTGCTAGTTAATGCTATGAGCAAATTTCAGTTATTCATTGCAAAGTGAAGGATCTGTTGCAAACTTCTTTGCAAATAGAGGGAGGTGGCCTGCAGGAATTCCTTTACATGGTAGAAGTCCGGCCTTCTCATATCTTGTTTCATAAATAGAAGGTGTTATTACGGTGACTAAAACAGTAACTAATAAAAGTCCGACTAAAGAAAGTGGTAATGCTGGTCCAAAACGGTCCTCCCATTTTTCTTCAGTAATAACGTAAAATACTCCTAGTATGACTACGATGAATAAACCTATACCCATAGGTATCGCAGCAAAATCGAAGCGAGAGTATGTTTCTGTTTCGCCAAAGGGGCCATCTAAAACCAGTATCTTCTGGAGGCCCAAATAAAGACTAGAAAATGATAGAGCAGCCATGATTACGGTATATAACGCAATCTTGTAGACCCTTTTAAACTTGTTGAAAAGGAAATATGTATTCATAGTGGTTTCATAACCAAATCATTAATTGATTTCTTAACAAAACGTTTGATTTCAGACTCTACGACTTCTTTACTCGTTTCAAGAGCACCTTCTATTAGCATTGACATGAGATCCAAAATGCCGTCGTAAGCCTCCTGTTGCAACTCTCTACCTTTTTCAGCCGCCTCTTGTTGCGCCTTTTCAAGCAACTCTATCACAGTGGGAGTAATTCCGAAGTAGTTGTCCATCTCGTTTAATAACCAAGCCGTAGCTAGGCCGACAAATACTACAACTGCTAAATGAGCAGCGACATAAGATGTTAATGCCATTACCCCAGCTCCAGCCAGAGCGGAGAAAGCAGAGGAAATGCCGATTTTTACAATATCTGTAGCTAATGAGCCAATCAAGTCAGCCAAAAATACTTCATCGTTGAGAGCATAATCTAGGATTCGATAGCCAGCGGCAATATAGATCGTCAGAACCGTTCCGGATTTTATGGAGTTGGCTAAACCGTATTTTCCTATACCTAGCTGCACAACTTTTGGATTATCTAACCTATAGGCCGATGCAGTTAATATCCGTCTCAAGCCCGAGTAACCGGAAAGCTTAATCATCTCCGTACCAATCTTGTTGTAGTACGTTGACATTTTCATGCCAAATGTCGCTTTGAGTCCAAGCTTTGTTGCTTTTAGGCCGTGAATATTAAACTGAGCTATCACCATTGAAGTAGACACGACATCTTTACCATTGACACCGTAGTTAATCATTACTTGAGCTCCGGTCGAAGTCGTCATTGATTTCCACGTGTCTTTAGTATCCTTCCATCCCCAGCTTTGCAGAACTCTAAACGCTTCCTCAAGCGTTAGATACATGACTTCTATGTGGTTATTTTCTAAGTTTTTCCTTAGTGCATGATCTGGTAATTCCTTTGTATTGATATATTCGCCTGTCGTAAAGTTATAAGGAGGCCAATACATATTCTCAGGAGAAATATTTGCTGGTGTGTTTTGTGAAGTAGTTGTGCTTTGAGCTAAGAGTTTTTCTTTAGCGGGGGCAAGAAGCCTTTTCCCATACCTGGAGTTACACGGGTTGACTTCACTTCATTTTCATAAGCAATTGAAGTTTGAGGAAAGAAGTTATTTTCATCAGCGTTGGTATTCGTTATGGATTTCGTATTTCTTTCAGCCTCATAAGCCATAGAGGTTTTTGGAAAGATACTTTCTTTGTTGTCACTCATAATGTTTTTGTCGTTGGGTTCTGGTGATCAAGAATTTTAACCATCAAACCAGATAAAAGGTGACTAAATGAATGGGCATTTTTACTAAATCATCTTAGATTGGGTTAGCATCACAACTTTTGGGTAGAGTTGTTGTTTCTTTTCCATGATATATCTTTGCATTCATGAGCTAAGAACCCCCTTAATACCCAACCATCTTGATTATGTTGTGCAGCTCACTCGCAACTTTCTTTAGCCGTTCTATGCTTTGATTGCTTTAAAATATAAGGAGCGTCAGATGGCTAATAAATTCGGAATACTCACTCTTCATGGGATGGGAAACCAAGAAGATACTTACCACGTGAAATTTATCTCTAGAGTGGCGAAAGAGCTAGGGGTAGATAAAGAATCAATCCCCGTTGAGTCGGTCTATTACCACACTCAAATGCAAGAGAACCAAGAAGCGATGTGGAAGCGAATGACTGCGGATCACGATTTAGATGTCCGAAAGACCCGTCAATTTATGTTGTTCTCATTTAGCGATGCGGCAAACATTCAAGACTATAGTACACCAGAGAGCCTCGGTTCTGTCGTGACCAAATGTGTTCATGACAAGTTCAATACTTTGCTAGAGGAGATTGACTCAGATGGTGTTGTTGTCATTGTGGCTCAGTCTTTAGGCAATCAGGTATTTTCTAACTATGTCTGGGATATTCAAAACAAGAAAGGCATCTTTAGCCCTGGTGGTGAAGACGCAGAGGCGGCACTCGAAAAACTTAAACGCGTTCGTATTTGGTTTAGCACGGGTAATAACATGCCGCTGTTTGTGTCAGGACTGCCCGAAGAGAGCATTAAGGCGATTAAAAAGCCAAGTGACGATTTTGAATGGTGGAACTTCTTCGATGTAGATGATGCGCTTGGTTGGCCTCTCAAACCAATGGGGGGAGGGTATACGAATGCTCTTAATATAACGGACTTTGAAATCAATACCGGGATGACATTATTGTCTCACAAGTATTATTGGAAAGACCGAGATTTTATTGAGCCGCTTTGTGACAAGCTAAGAACGTTATAGGAAGCGCCTAGCGGAAGATGGTCGGGCTGACCATTTCTTTTCGCAACACCAAGAGCTGCGATCGCGGCTCTTTTTGTATCCTTTCAAAGTGCCCTTAAGTTAGGTTCTCTAGGCTAATCTCCTCTCAATTGATGCAGCTCAAATCTTAACCTCTTTGGCTATGAAATAAGTCACATTAAAGTGGGGTTTTTTGATGCATGCTAAACTCATCTTCAATGAAAGCTGAAGTTGGTCTTTATGCATAGAGTGATTCGCAAAATGACATGGAAGACGAGTAGGCGGTAAGCCCGCCGCTCTACCGCTCACTGCGTTCCAAAACTCATTTTGCAAGGAGGCTCTATGCCTATCAATAAGATTCGAAATATCGCATTTGTTGGTCAAACGGGTACTGGCAAAACTACTTTAATCGAAAAGCTTCTCCATACCTGCCAAGCAACAAGAACCCTAGGAAAGGTTGAAAAAGGCGATACCATAACAGACTTTGATGCCCAGTCGATTCAGTATCAACATAGTATCGAAGCCACCCCTGTGACTATGCGCTATGACAACCATCGACTAAACATCATAGACACTCCGGGGCAAAATGAACTGCTTGGTCGGGCGTTTAGTGTCTTTCCTGCGGTAGAAACCTCAGCGCTTATTATTGACCCTCAACAGCCTATCACGCAGACCTCTCAACGTTTATTTGCCTTTGCCCAAGAGCAGAAAAAATGCCAAATGATCATCATCAATAAGCTTGATGTTGCGGCGAGTAATCTCTCTCAGCTACTGGATGAAATCAGCGATAAATTTGGTGACTACTGCTTGCCGATTAACTTGCCTACCAGTGATGGAAAAGTGGTGGTTGATTGTTTCTTTGAACCAAACATGAATGCAGAAACGCTGATCAACGATGTCGAAGCGGCTCATGAAACACTTATCGATCAAGTGATTGAGGTTGATGAAGAGTTAATGGAGCTCTATTTAGAGCAAGGTTCGGAGCTCACGCCACAACAACTGCATGATCCATTTGAAGAGGCGTTAAGAACCGGGCATATCATCCCAATTTGTTTTGTCTCAGCAGAGACAGGCGCAGGAGTGGATCTACTACTTAGAACTCTGTCTGAAATTATACCGATGCCAAATGAAGGCAATCCACCTTTGCTAGAGAAAAACGGCAACAAAGTAAAAGTGAACTGCGAAACATTAGAGCACACCGTTGCGCACGTTTATAAGGTCAGCGTTGACCCTTACATGGGCAAACTTGCCTACGTTCGCGTTTTCCAAGGTGAGATCAATGCGGGCAGCCAGCTCTATGTCGGGGAGAGTAATAAAGCCTTTAAAGTGGGTCATTTATACCAGCTGCAAGGTAAAGAACGTACTGAGATCCACCAAGCATTAGCAGGCGACTTTTGCGTACTAGCGAAAGTGGATGAGCTAGAGTTTGACTCTATTTTGCATGACTCACACGACGAAGATGATGTCGAGCTAAAAACACTTAACTTCCCACAGCCGATGTATTCACTGTGTTTGAAGCCGATCAAACGCGGAGACGAGCAGAAGCTTAGTGATGTGCTGAATAAGATCGCGAGTGAAGATCCTTCATTGAGGATTGAACATAGAGCGCGTACCAATGAGACCATCATCAGCGGACAAGGGGAGTTCCACCTTAAGGTGGCGTTAGAGAAGATGCAATCGGTCTACAAACTTGAAGTTGAAACCGGTCAGCCTAGCGTTGAGTACTACGAAACCATTACTAAACCCGCCGAAGCTCAGTATCGTCACAAAAAGCAAAGCGGCGGTGCAGGGCAGTTTGGTGAAGTACAGCTAAAAGTTGCGCCACTTGAGCGAGGCTCAGGCTTTAAGTTCATTAACAAAGTGGTTGGTGGTGCGATTCCTACCGCGCTTATTCCAGCCGTTGAAAAGGGAATTAAGCAAGCGTTAGAAGAAGGCGCGATTTCAGGGAATCCGATCAAAGATATTGAGGTGACGGTGTTTGACGGCAAGTACCATTCTGTTGATTCGAAAGAAATCGCCTTTGTGATTGCGGGTAAGAAAGCCTTCTTGAAAGCAGTGCAAGAAGCGGGGCCGATTGTATTAGAGCCGATTGTGCAGATGGAACTGGCGATCCCAACCCAGTATGTCGGTGATGTGTCAGGAGATTTGTCGGGTAATCGCGGCTTAATTGAGGGCACAGAGCAGATTGACGCGAACTATACCTTGCTGCAAGCCAAGTCCCCCATTAATGAACTGCAAGATTACGCAAGACGGTTACGCTCAATAACGGGAGGCGAAGGCAGCTTTAATATGAGCTTAAGCCACTATGAGCCAGCGCCACCCAGTGTACAAAAGCAAGTATGTTCAGAAACTTAGCAGATAGAGTTAAGGTTTCTAGCATAAAGACAAAAAGCCGCATTTGCGGCTTTTTTGATGTTTTCCTAATCTAAGATTATCTTTTGGTTTTTGACTGTTTTAATCGTCTTTAGGCGGACATTTGCATTTGCACGGTACGTCGATATCCGCTGACATAATGGTTTCGACTATTTGCCCATTTTTAAGCAGTTGAACTTGATAACCAGTTTCTGGCTTTGGGAATTCAAACAGTCATCGTGTCGGGATTGTGGGTGGTAGTGAGTTAATTTAGGTCTATGTATCAGGGTACGAAATGTCATCGACTGAAAATTGCCCCAAAATCGTATTAGTTTGATGCGCCACTGAGGGCCAATGTGACGATATGTGTATTGTGAAGTTGATAGTGGCATTCAAGTTGCGGAGGGAGCCCTAGATCAATCAAGTAACCTGAGCAAGCAAAGTACAAGGCATGCTTTTTAGCATCGACTAATTCCACCACATCAAAATCAAGGACTTCTTTTACCAGTGGGTAGATAGCTTTATACAATGCTTCTTTGGCAGAAAATAGCAGAGTTACTTTCTGCTGATAAGAAAGATGAGTATCTTGCAGCCTTTCTATTTCTACATCTTTGCAAACAAGAGTCGCGACGTCTTCTGTTTCTTCATGTGAAAACCAGTGCTGGATGTCGATACCTAAGCAAGTATCAGGAATCGCTTCACTTGGAATTGTTGCAGCGATAGCAAGGTTTTGACTGTGAGAGATTGATCCTTTTAGTGCCTCTGGGAAAAGCGGAGAGCGATCTGGGTTGATTTCAACGCCTCGATATTGACCAATTGCACTCATTGAATAGTGAGCTGCAACACGACCCGCTATGAATTCTGCTTGGCGTTTATGATGGGCTTGCCTTATCTGTAACGGTAGCCACTGTGATATTTTCGAATCTAACAAAAATTGCGAGGTATCGAATTTAACCACGCAGACATCGATGCTTCGGTTCGTTAGGGTAAAAGAATAGTTTGGACATAGGGACAACCATGTTTTCGATAAAATAACTGATGCCAATCGTTTGTCCATTGGTCTTTACTAACTCACTCTTTTTACAACCGCGGATTACCCTAACAATATCACCAATAAATGCAAATGAAAATGGTTTGCATTTATGTATTTACTGTTATATAAATTCCACCTTGTTAATCAGTCGTGTTCTATTGATTAACCCTATGTAAAAAGAGAGTTTAAGGGAAATGATATGCTCGAAGCTAGAAAGCTAGCATTTAGCGTTGGTGACAGAGCGCTGCTGTCAGACTTTGATATGAATTTTGAACCAGGCAAAATTTACGCACTCGTCGGCCACAATGGCTCTGGTAAATCGACGCTACTTAAACTTCTTGCCCAACAACAAAAATCAACGAACGGCGATGTCGTGTTGCAGGGAAAATCAGTCTCCCAATGGTCTGATAAGAAGTTCGCTCAACAAATTGCGTATCTTCCTCAGCATCTTCCACCAACCGATAGTTTATCGGGCAAAGATTTAGTCAGTTTTGGCCGCTACCCATGGCACGGCTTACTTGGGCGTTTAACGAGCCAAGACAAAGAGTTTATAGAACAAGCCATGCAAATGACCGATACCGCGAAGTACGCAGATCGTCTTGTGGATACGTTGTCGGGCGGTGAACGGCAGCGAGTTTGGTTGGCCATGCTTTTGGCGCAAAGAACGCAGTATTTACTTCTAGATGAACCCTTGTCAGCGCTTGATATTGCCCATCAAGTCGAAATGCTTGAACTCATCAAAAAGCTCGCGGCGGAGCTTGAACTCGGTGTGTTAATCGTGATTCATGATATTAATATGGCCGCGCGGTTCTGCGATCATATTGTCGCGCTTCATAGTGGTAAGATGATTGCACAAGGCTCGGTTTCAGAAGTCTTTACTGAAACTCAATTGCGCGATATCTACGGTATCAAAATGCAGATAACGGATCATGCGGCAGGATATCCGGTGGCAATGCCATGCTAGGTTGTAAAGCAGTTACTACCCTTTGCCTGTTGGCGTCTATAATGGTGACGCCCGCATTGGCGGAAGATAAGCATTCAGATACCCCTTTGGGAGTTATGTCCATTGACTGGTCTCAAACCGAAACCATGCTTGCGCTAGGCATTACGCCAGTCGCGTCTGCGCAGCAATCTGATTACAACGATTGGGTTAGAAGCCCCAAGATTCCGGATGAAACGGTCGATGTAGGGCTAAGAACTCAGCCAAATCTAGAAAGGCTTTCAGAATTAGAGCTAGACACTATTTTTCTTTCTCCGCGCTTCTCCTCGCTCGAAAATCAGCTTTCTCGTATTGCGCCAGTGAAAGTCCTGGGCTTGTACAAGGTGGGAGAGGTGAACTGGGAGGCTGTAACGGATTTTACACGTCGTATGGCAAAAGAAGTTCATGTGGAAAGCCAAGCCGAAGATCTAATAGCAGACAGCGAACAAGAGTTAAAAACGCTTAAGAGCAAACTGCCATCCAAGCTTGCTCCGGTGTTACTTGTTCAGTTTATGGATACCAAGCATGTGCGCGTGTTTGGGGAAAATAGCATTTATAAAGTGGCGTTGAATCAACTCGGGATTCAAAACGCTTGGAACAAAGAAACCAATGCGTGGGGCTTCAATTTAACAGGTATCGACAAGTTACAGGGTATCGAAGGGCAGATTGTAGTGATTGAGCCGCTGCCTGCAGGAGTTAAAGAGCATCTAGCACAAGATCAATACTGGCAATATTTAGTTAAGCAAACAGGTCACCCTTCATTATTGGTTGAGCCGACTTGGAGCTTTGGCGGTCTGCCTTCCGCGTTGCGTTTTGCCAATCTGATCACGGCTGCATTGACTGAAGAGGTAACACAATGAGAATTCTATCTCTAAGTCTTGTTGCGATACTTGCGGCATTTACGCTGGCAATTGTTGGATTCCAGTTAAACACATCAGGTGATTTTTCTTCGGGTATTAACAGTTTGTTTCAAGCGGATTGGATGTCTCCGGAATCCGTTAAGCTTCATCTCACTTGGTGGCCTAGATTCTTTACGACATTAATTGCTGGTGCTGCATTAGCCGCTGCTGGGGTTTTGATGCAACAAGTTCTGCGTAACCCACTGGCTTCTCCTTCAACTTTAGGAGTGGCGAGTGGTGCAAGTTTTGCGCTGATGCTGGCAACCTTATACGCTCCATGGTTGCTGACTTTTTCTAAGTCTCTTATCGCGCTCCTTGGTGGTGTCGGTACGATGGCCTTGGTGTTTGCGCTATCCTGGCGTCGTGCTTTATCACCCACCGTCGTCGTTGTCTCTGGTCTAGTGATCAACCTCTATTTTGGAGCGGTCAGTACGGTTCTACTGATGATGAACCAAGACAAGTTAGCGGGTTTAATGATTTGGGGTGCGGGCTCTCTTGTTCAGACAGGATGGGCAGATATTACTTACCTTGCACCAAGGTTAGCGCTTGCAATAGGTATCTCTTTCTTATTCGTTAAACCATTAACCTTATTGGAGTTATCGGAAGAAAGCGCCAAGAGCTTAGGTGTTTCTCTGGCTAAACTACGCATTATTTGCCTTGGGTTAGCAGTACTACTCACTTCTTGGGTAGTCGCAAAGGTTGGCGTAATTGGTTTTGTTGGATTAGCGGCACCAGCCATTACTCGTGCAACAGGTGTCCATAGGTTAGTACCTAAACTTATTGTTTCTATGCTGTTAGGTGGTTTATTACTGACACTCACTGACTTACTTATTCAGCAGCTTCCTGGCATTGCCGCCATGATCATTCCTACTGGTGCAGCCACTGCGGCACTAGGTGCACCTTTATTACTTTGGCTACTGCCTAGGTTATCAATGCGTAGTCAAACACAGACGCAAACAGTGATGACGCGCCATAGTGAACAAGTGAAATCGCTCAATCGAAATGCGATCGCCTTAGTTGCTATCATGCTACCCATTGTTTTGTTTGTTTTTAGTACCACGTCGATTCAGAGCTCAGGCTGGCAATGGTTAGTCTCCTCTGGCGAGTGGAACCTATTAGAATGGCGATGGCCGAGATTAGTCGCTGCAGCGTTAGCCGGGGTGATGCTTGCTTGCGCGGGTACCGTTATCCAAAGGCTAAGCGGCAACCCAATGGCGAGTCCTGAAGTGATAGGTATCAGTTCTGGTACGGCTTTGGGGCTAATTGTCGCAATGTTTTCTGGTATTGGCGTGAGCTTAATCGGGTTGTACTTGGGTGGTCTGTTAGGCGCTTTGGCCTCTCTGTCTGTGATTGTTTTGCTCAACCGCAAGTCGGGCTTTCAGCCTGAGCGTGTTTTGCTGACAGGTGTTGCTATTACAGCACTGATGAATGCAGTACAAAGTTTTGTTCTGGCGGGGGGAGATCCTCGAAGCTATCAAGTATTAGCGTGGCTTTCTGGTTCTACCTATTACGTTACCGAAGCAACACTTATTCCTTTGGCTGTCGCTGCTATCGTTCTAGTAGGGCTGAGTTTTGTTACCGCTCGATGGCTAGATATTCTGCCACTAGGAGAGGCAAGCTCGCGTGCTCTGGGTGTTAAGGTCAGTCAGGCGAGAGGCTTATTGTTGTTGCTCGTTGCTTTGCTGACAGTGAGCGCGACACTAGTTGTTGGCCCCCTTAGTTTTATTGGATTGATGGCTCCCCATTTAGCACGCTTGTTTGGGTTTAGTCGCGCTCGTGAACATCTTATCTGTTCCTCACTTGTCGGCATGGGTTTAATGCTATTGGCGGATTGGCTAGGTCGTCAGATGTTGTATCCACAAGAAATTCCCGCAGGTCTAGTAGCATCTTTGATTGGTGGTATGTACCTAATGTGGGGACTTCGTAGACTCTAAAATCGATTGGGGGAAGTGATGCTCATATTTCCCTCATTCTTTGCTCTTTATTGATAATGATAATCACAATAATAATTAATACACGGATTTGAGATGAAATTACTTTTTCAGTTGGCCCATAAACGACATAAAGCGCTCGCTTTGGTTATTTTGCTGAGTGTGGCAAGCGCCTTTCTCAGTATTGGCGTGATTGCTTTTATCCAATATGAACTGTTGAGTCAGACAACCAGTGTTCATAGCGCTATCTGGCAATTTGCTGGATTACTGGTGTTGCTATTGATCACGGCGACTGTTGCGCAGGTGTCACTGCACAAGTTAGGCCACCAATTTGTCTTTGCCAAGCGGTGCCAATTGGTGAAACAACTGATCAACACTGATATCGAACAAATTGAGGATGTCGGTAGCGCAGGTGTATTAGCTTCGTTAAATACGGACATTCGCAATATCACCATCGCCTTTGTCACTCTGCCCGAAATGATTTACGGATTGGTATTGACTGTCGTTGCCTTATCTTATTTGGCTTTCTTGTCGTTGCCACTATTTGGCGTCAGTTTGTTGATGCTCGGTTCGACGGGTGTTATCGGCTACGGACTCGTTACTCGTATCACTTTCCATGTTCGACAGGTTCGTGAACTGGAAGATAGGCTATACCACGACTATCAGGCATTGATCGATGGACGCAAAGAGCTATCGCTTAACCCTAATCGAGCTCGTCGTTACTTCGAAGATGAATTCAGCCCCAATGCTGCGGGCTACCGTGATGAGGTGACAAAAGCGGACATCTACAATGGTTTTGCTGCCAACATGGCTAACACGATTGTACTGGCACTGATTGGTCTCAACTTTTATCTAGCGCTGGGTTTAGGTTGGGCTAGTTTTGACGTTGCTTCTACCTTTGCATTAGTTATTTTGTTTATGCGTATGCCGCTTATGGCGGCGGTCGGTGCGCTACCGGGTCTGATTAGCGCCAATATTTCTATGCGTAAGCTTGAATCGCTCGATTTAAGTGACAATGAAAACCTTGTTAAAGCGAACAAGGCTCCTGATCCCTTTAGCTATATTGACCTTCAACAGGTTACTTACGAGTATCGTGCTGACGGCGATGATCAGCCATTTAAAGTTGGCCCGATTAATTTCAAAGCTAACCAAGGTGAGATGATCTTTATCATTGGTGGTAATGGCAGCGGTAAATCTACGTTTGCTCGCTTGCTAACAGGTCTCTATCGCCCGCACTCTGGTAACGTCCTCCTCAATGGAAAGCAGATGGTAGAACACAATTGGTCTGACTACCGTCAGCAATTCTCTACCGTGTTCAGTGATTTCTACTTGTTCCACCAGATCACTAATGGACAAGGCCAAAATGTTCCAGAGGCCGATATCAAAGAGTGGATGGACCGTCTGGAAATGAGCCACAAAGTGACTCAAAAGAATGGTCGCTTGTCGGATGTTCGTTATTCACAGGGGCAGCGTAAGCGTATTGCGTTACTGATGGCCGTTGCTGAACAGCGAGGCTGCATGCTTCTCGACGAATGGGCGGCAGATCAAGACCCTCGCTTTAGAAAAGTATTTTACCAACAGTTATTGCCGCTACTAAAAGAACGTGGTGTGACTGTGATTGCGATTACCCACGATGACCGCTATTTCGATGCGGCCGATCGCATTTTCAAAATGGATAGTGGACAGCTGACGGAACTTGATACTGCGGATAAATCACAAGCTCAACAAGCAGTAGAAAGTGTCGTCGCTTAGACAAATATCAAAACAATAAAAAACAACGAATCAGTTGAGGAAATTATGAGTATTGACAGCCCAAACACAGAATTCACCGTCGTTATAAACTCGCAAGAGCAGTACAGCATCTGGCCGACTTACCATCCAATTCCAAATGGTTGGAAGAAAGTAGGGGTAACAGGTAACAAGGAAATATGTCTTGCCCACATTAATGAAGTGTGGACAGACATGCGTCCAAAGAGCTTACGTGAAGCTTTAGCCGAGTGAACATTCTCGTCATATAGCCTATACCAACCAAAATAAATGTTCGGTCAGTTTTGCTCGTTAAAATCGCTGAGAGGATCGCTATAGATTCTTTCTGTAGCTCAATAAGCTAGCTGTAATCAAGGCTTGATCTTAGCGATATTGCTTTGCGCAATGATCTGAAGGTTTATTTGTCCGGATTGGTACCACTACTGGGTGTCGACTAGACACCTAACATTCAAAAGTTTTTAGGTATACACATGTCAGTGGATGATATCTCGATAGCTCCTGCAAACATTAGTTGGAGCCCACTTTCTCATTCTCAACAACGTCTATGGTTGTTCCAGCAACTGATGCCAGAAAGTATTGCTTATAATACTGGCGGGCTTTTGTGGTTGTCGGGGAAAGAACTCAGTAAAGAAACAATAGTCGATACTTTCAAATCAGTACTGTCACTTCATAGCGCTGTTCATTTGGAAATTGAAGAGAAAGACGGACAACCTGCACAAATAGCAAGGCTTCAATCCCCTTACATAGCGTACATTGATGCCCGCGAGCATTCTGACCCTAAGAGTTTTGCTTATCAAGACGCTTTGAAAAAAGTTCGCGAACCATATAATTTGGTCGCTTCCCCTCTTTATCGGTTAGCTTTGTATCAGGTGAGTGAAGGCGAGTTCGCTGTTTGTATCGCTGCTCATCATATGATCGTAGATGCTTGGTCACTCCAGCTATTAGTCAAAGCTGTTATTGACAGCCTATCTGGTAAAACGCTTCGCGAACCCCGTGGACAAAGCTATCAAGCCTTCGCAACTGAACAACAGCTTGTTGATTTGAGCGAAGATCAAAAACAATGGCAAAATCTTGCGCTAATGAGTGATGAGCCATGTATGTTGCCAGTGAGTAACGACGTTCAGCAAAATGCTTACCAGGCTGGGCATGTTGAAGATTCGTTGAGTAAGAACGAGTCGGACGCGGTGGCTAAAGTTGCCAAAGAACATGGTATTACTCGATTTGAAGTGTTGTCAGCAGCTATGCTGTTAACTCTAGCTAGCTATGCGAATCATGCACACCCCGCGATTAATGTTCCTGCGTTAAACAGGAATTCGGCCAACCGACGTAACATAGGTTTTTATGTCAACAATGCAATTTTAGGTGTTCAGGCGTCGGCGGATTTAACTTTGTCTGACGTACTACACAAAACTAAATCTAACTTACGTAACGCACTCAAATTTGAACATCTGCCAATAGAAAAATTGGTTGGTGGTATGCCTTTACCAACTACCGCTTTTAACTATCGTAGTCATGGTCATAACCTAAATATTAAAACGCACAGTGTAGAGGGAGTTTTTGAGGAATTCCCTGTAACGGAAACGCCTTTTGAGCTTGTTTTAGATGCGATTACAGGTGATGAGCTAGCGATCAGATTAGTCTATGCAAAAGAGAAGTTTACATCGAATCAAATAGACAACTTTCTCGAAAGCTACAAAAGTATTTTAAAACAATTCTGTGCTACCCCTGAACAAAAACTATCGCAGCTGAAAACGCTTTCCTCACAGGATACGCTTCGTTTAAACCAACATGGCGAGGTTCAACAAGCGTGGAACCCAGTGACCTTTATGGCACTGGTGACTGAGCAAGCAAAACTGCGTCCTGAAAAAATTGCTTTAAAACATGGCGATAAAACGCTGACTTACGCAGAACTAGAGGCTCAATCGAATGTAGTCGCACACTCATTACGTCAAAGAAAGGTTCAATCAGAAGGTGTTGTCGGTGTGATGATGGAGCGTGGCACCGATATGCTAGTCGCCATGCTGGGCATCATGAAAGCAGGCTGTGCATTTCTGCCGCTTGATCCGGATTACCCTGCGGAACGCATTAGCTTTATGCTTGAAGACAGTGAAGCTCAGCAGTTACTGACTCAGCAGCACTTGATGGAAAAGACTCAAGATCTTTTCGTAAGCTCTAAAAGTGCTCAAGAGTGTATTGTTATTGAATCTTTGTTAGCAGCTGAAGCTCCAGTGATTGAGCTTGCTGAGTGTTCCTATCGAGAGATCAATCTAGACCAGTTGGCGTATTTGATTTACACCTCTGGCTCAACGGGTAAGCCTAAAGGCGTGGCAGTCAGTCATCGCGGACTGACAATGCACGTCCAGACGATTGGCGAGCAGTATGGCATGACACCTGAAGACACAGAGCTGCATTTTGCCTCTATCAGTTTTGATGGTGCTGTTGAGCGTTGGACTGTGCCACTGGCGTTTGGCTCAACACTTATCATTCGTGACCAACAGTTGTGGACACCAGAAAAAACGACTCAAGTATTGGTCGAAGAGAACGTCACCATTGCTTGTTTCCCGCCAAGTTATGCAGGACCTTGGCTAGATTGGGTTGAACAAACTCAGCCAGACTTATCTTTGCGCTCATTGACACTGGGTGGTGAGGCATTTACCCGAGAAACGTTTGAACGAATTCAACGGGTGGTGAACCCACCTCGTATCGTCAATGGTTACGGCCCGACAGAAACCGTCGTTACTCCGATGATCTGGCGTGCTTATCCAGAAGATAAACTGGAAAGCTCGTACGCGCCGATTGGTCAACCTGTAGGTGACCGTAAGTTGTATGTGCTGGATGAGAACCTTAAGCAGGTACCATTTGGATCGGTTGGAGAGCTGTACATTGGCATGGAATCTGGCCTTGCTCGTGGTTACTTGAAACGACCTGACTTGACCGCAGAACGTTTTATACCGGATCCATTTGCCGCTAACGGCGAGCGTATGTATCGCACTGGTGATTTGGTTCGATTTAGACAAGATGGTGTTGTTGAATACCTTGGCCGTGCCGATCAGCAAGTAAAAATTCGTGGTTTCCGTATTGAGCTCGGAGAGATTGAATCTCGCCTACAGACGCTTGCTAACGCTGAGTTCTGCGCCGTCGTCGCACACGAGTCGCCGACAGGAAAGCGCCTAGTTGGTTATGTTCAATTGAGTGAAACAGAGCAACAATCTGAATCTCAATGGCGCATAGAATTAGCCTCCCAATTGCCAGATTATATGGTGCCGTCACGTATCATTGTTAGCCAGACACTTCCTCTGACACCTGCTGGTAAGGTGGATCGCAAGCAACTATCTGTACCGGATTGGGATGAAGAACAGAAAGCGGGATCGCCGCTGGAAGGAGACATCCAACATCAGTTGGCTGAATTATGGCGTGAGCTCCTAAAAGTAGAGTCTATTGGCTCTGACAGCCATTTCTTTGCACTTGGTGGAGATTCAATTACTGCGCTACAAATGGTAGGTAAGCTTCGTCAGCGAGGTTTGATGCTGACACCAAAGCAAGTGTTTGACCACCCTGTACTCGCTGAGATGGCGTTATGTGTTCTCGATAGCCAAATCAAACCAGCTGAACAAGGTGAGCTGAATGGCAAAGTAGCCTTGCTACCAATGCAGAAGCGATTCATTGAACGTGGCTATTCTAACAAAAACAAGCTAGATAAGAATGGCCAGCTTGAACTATGTAACCAGTACGTAAAACTCAACTTGCCAGCTCCGGTTAATGCAGACGCGATTGTCCGAGCACTCAAGCAAATGGTGCAACATCACGATAGTTTGCGCCTTTCTTTTGAGGCTCCGAATACGACAACATCTGGCTCAGCAGAGTATCTAGCTGAATATGTTCCTAGTGCAGATTTTGCATTCAACCTTTATGCAGAACAGATTGACATCGATGCAGTGCAGAGTGCGATTAATCCGTCTGTTGGTAAGCAATTGTCTGTCGGCTTGAATATTGAGACGGGCGAGATGTTGATTGCCGTTCACCACCTTGTCATTGATGCGCTTTCTTGGCCTGTGCTTATTCAAGATTTGCTGGGCAGTTATCAGCAAGAAATGGGTGTTAACTCTTATGCCTTCGCTTCAAAAACTCACAATCAGGCTGATTGGTATGAGGCACTACAGAATCTTCATATCAGTCATAAACAGTCCGAATTCTGGAATGCTCAGCGAGCAGAACCTGCTTTTGCTGAAGGTTCAGCTAAGGAAGGCAAAAGTAAAGGAATTCATAAGCACAGTTACCATATAGCCAAAGAGATCGCCGAGCCACTGCTTTCATCGACTCAAGCCTTTGCCAGAATGAGCAAGGAGCAGACTTTGATGGGATTGTCTGCACTTGCAGTAAAGGAAATAACCTCTGCAAATGAGATCGTCATTCATCGCGAAAGCCATGGTCGATTCAGTGAGTCGTTTGGGTTGGATCTTTCACGCAGTGTTAACTGGCATACTGCGCTGTTCCCACAAAAAGTTGTGTTGAGTGACGGCATTAGTGAACTGTTAGCGAGTGTAAAAGATGGCTCACATGCAATCACCGATGGTGGCTTGAGTTACTCAGCGGGTGTTGTTCAGCAGCAATGGCAGTATCAAGACAATGTTGATGTGCTATTTAACTTCCTAGGCCGAGCAACGCAGGCTGACGTGAAAGAGGCTGAACTGGGTGAGTTTGGCCTATGGCGACCAGAAGACTCTATAGCTGATGCCGCAATTGTACTGAATATCAGCGAAACCGATGATGGCTTTGACGTCGATTTGGAGTTTTCACTTTTTGCTTTGTCGAAATCTGAGTGTGATGCGTATGTTCATCACTTAGAAGCGGCAATCAAAGCTGTGACGGAACATTGCACGTCTAACTCCGCCGTTTTGACACAAGCTGATGCGCCAAACACTAATCTGAGTCTCGTGACGCTAAGCCATGTAAGTGGTAACGCTCATCTACTTCCGAATCAAATTCTACCGTTGTCTACGCTACAGCAAGGTTTGTACTTCCACGCTCAGCTATCGCAAGACACAAGTACCTACGTCAACCAAATTACCTTGCCTATATCGGGAGCTGATGCTGCTCAATTAGAAGAGGGTTGGAAAGCCTTGATGAAGCGTCATTCGATTCTACGTAGTACGCTGCATCAAGTAGAAGGTCAGGCACATCTGTATGTATGGGATGACCTTCCTATCACGAGCAGAGTCTTTGATGGGCGAGAGGAAGTAGGCTTTGATCTAGAATCGTATAAACGTTCGCTCATTGAGCAAGGTTTTGAACTGGAGCAAGATGCGAGCACCCAGCAGCTAAAACCTTTGTGGCGAGTAGATCTTGTGACAACGGGCGACAATGAGATCGCTTGTATCTTCACCATCCACCACATTCTGATGGATGGTTGGAGCACCGGTGTTCTACTTAGCGAACTGTTTGCTCACTACCAAAATATGAGCCTGCCTGTTGTCAGCCATGATTTTTCTGACTATTTAGAATGGGTTGTACAGCAAGAGCCAGAAAGTGCTCAAGAGTACTGGCGTGGTTATCTGAATGGTGTTGAAGCGCCAACAATGTTGGTTGAACAATACGGTTCGAACACCGATAAACTAGGGCATGTGCGCCACAACGTGGACTTCAGTGCTGAGGTACTAAGTGGTTGGCAGTCTCAACTGAAGTCATCTGGCATCACGCTAAACACTCTCATTCAAGGCGCATGGCTACTGACGCTTCAACGTTACACGGGTCAGTCTCAGCCTGTTTTTGGCAATACGGTTGCGGGTCGACCATCGTCACTGGCAAACAGTGAAGCCATGGTTGGGCTCTTTATTAATACCTTACCTGTTACATCGATGGTGGACTGGCAGGCGAAAACCGGTGAATGGCTTGCCGATATACAAGAACAGGCGAGCGCGCAGCGTGAATTCAGCCATGTCTCTTTGTCAGAGGTACAGACACAATCACCACTGGTTGGTGAGAATCTGTTTGATTCGTTGGTGGTGTTTGAAAACTATCCATTGGATGAGAGCCTGTTTAGTGAAACTGGCCTTAAAATTGGCGAGCCTGACAGTTATGAGTTTACGCATTACCCGTTAACGCTGGCGGTATTGCCAAGTGAATCATTACGTATTGTGTTTGCGTACGATTCAGCGAAATTCTCACAGTCAGATATTGATGCGCTGTCAGCAACGACGTCTCATTATCTTGAGCAGCTTGTCGATAAGCTGGCTCATAATCTGAGTGATATTGATGTTTTGGACGCCAAGCAACAGTCTCGCTTGTCTGGTCATGTAAAAGCGTCTGAACCTTGGGCTTACAAACCTTTCACTGAACTGTTAAAAGAGCAGGTGCTTGCTCAACCAGATAGTGAAGCGCTTGTGGCGAATCCTCTCGGGGGAAGTGTTTTATCAACCAAGGGCACTGGGCGGCTTGCTTTGACATACCAACAGCTGGATAACTTCAGTGATGGTGTGGCAGCTGAGCTAATCGCACGCGGCATTCAACGAGACCAACGGGTTGGTGTGATGTTTGCCCGTGGTGCAGACATGCTGGTGGCAATGATCGGTGTCTTGAAAGCTGGAGCTGCATTCTTACCTTTAGATCCTTCATACCCTCAAGACCGACTGGCCTACATGGTTGAAGATAGCGATGCACAGTGGTTAATTTCAGACGACAGTTCACAACAATTGGCACGTGAGATTTGTCAGCGAGATAATATCATTACGTATTCTGAAATCGACCTTCAGCAACCTGTTTTAAATCGTCCTGAAATTTTGGAAGAGCAGCTGGCGTATGTGATCTATACCTCTGGTTCAACGGGTAAACCTAAAGGTGTGTGTGTTTCTCATTCTGGTCTGAGCATGCATGTTCAAACCATTGGCCAACGATATGGCATGACGCCACAAGACATCGAGCTGCACTTTGCTTCGATCAGTTTTGATGGTGCCGTTGAGAGATGGACTGTCCCTCTAGCCTTCGGCTCAAAACTGGTGATTCGAGACCAGCAGCTTTGGAGTGCACAAGAAACATGTGAAGTACTCGAGCGTGAAGCCGTGACCATCGCGTGCTTCCCGCCAAGCTATGTTGGACCACTGCTAGAGTGGATTGAGGTTGAACAGCCAACATTAGCCGTACGTTCTTGGACTCTGGGTGGTGAAGCCTTTACACGAGAGACCTATTTCAAGCTTCAGCAGGTACTGAATCCGAAGCGCATTATCAACGGATACGGCCCGACGGAAACAGTCGTGACGCCAATGATCTGGCAGGCTTATCCTGAAACATCGCTAGAAAGTGCTTATGCCCCTATCGGTACTGCTGTCGGTGCACGTAGTCTGTATGTATTGGACAGCGACCTTCGTCCGGTTCCGTCTGGTGTCAGTGGCGAATTGTACATTGGTGAAGAAGTTGGCTTAGCTCGCGGCTATCTTGATCGTCCAGACTTAACGGCCGAGCGTTTTGTTCCAGACCCATTTGCGAATAATGGAGAGCGTATGTATCGCACTGGCGACTTAGTTCGCTGGCGTGAAGATGGCGTAATGGAGTATCTGGGTCGAGCAGATGACCAAATAAAAATTCGCGGCTTCCGTGTCGAATTAGGTGAAATCGAGTCACGATTACAGAGTATCAGTGGCAGTAAACTGAGTGCTGTCACCGCCTTTGAAGGTTCAGCTGGAAAATACTTGGTCGGTTACGTAGAAGGACAGGCTGACCTAATAAACGGCGATGATATTGTCGCTCAAATGGCGAAAGTACTACCTGACTACATGGTGCCTTCACAGCTTGTGATTATGGATTCGATGCCATTGACGCCAGCAAGTAAAGTCGACAAGAAAAAGCTGCCTCAGCCTGATAATCATGTTCAGCACAAAGCCTATGAAGCGCCAGAAGGTGAGATTGAGCAGCTTCTGGCACAAGAATGGCAAGCCTTGTTCGGGCTAGAGAAGGTAAGTCGTAATGATGATTTCTTCGCTCTGGGCGGTCAGTCATTGCTCGCTACCCAGCTCGTTGGACGTTTGCAGCAAAAACACCAGATTCGTCTTTTACTTCAGAGTGTCTTTGATTCTCCAAGACTAGATGTGATGGCAACTCAGTGTACATCGCTCAAAGAACCTGCAGTCACGATCAAAGCAGTGCCGCGCATGGAATACATGCCAGTGAGCGCTTCACAGAAGCGTTTATGGTTTGTTCAACAGCTGATGCCTGAAAGCTCTGCTTATCACATGCCGCTTGGCCTTAAGTTAAAAGGCAAAGTGAATAGAGAGTGGCTAGAGCAGTCGTTGCGCACTGTGATAGGCCGCCATGAAGCTCTGCGTACCAGCTTCATGCAGGTAGATGGCGAGCTGATGCAGTCTATCCATTCTGATGACGATGTAAGTCAATTTGCATTAGAAGAATACTCAGCTGATGAGTTCTCTAGCATAGAGGATCAGCGCCTTAACTGGATCGGTGAAACCTTTGATTTGTCATCGCCTTCATTATTGAGAGCATACTTAATCAAGCATTCAGAACAGGAATTTGAGTTACTTCTGGTTGTCCATCACATCGTCTCTGATGGCATTTCGATTCAAAACCTAATGCGAGAGCTGTCGGCTGTTTATTCGTCATACAGTCATTCTGGACACTTTGAGTCAAGCGTAGAGACTGTCTCGCTGGATTACGCCGATTACGCTAGCTGGCAGCAAGAGTGGTTAAAGTCAGATAATGCCAAAGAATCACTTTCATGGTGGAAAGCGGCGTTAGCGAAAGATATTGAGCCGCTTGTTCTCCATAGCGATGTCGCGAGAGACCAGCTCGAAACCACTGGTCAGCGTCATCACTTTACTCTGACCAAGCAGCAGGTCAACGCGATTGAGACTCTTGCTGCACAAAGCGCAACGACTCCGTTTAACGTTATGTTAAGCCTGTGGCACTTATTGCTTCACAAGTATTCTGGGCGTGATGAAATTCGAGTTGGTATCCCTGTCGCAGGCAGAACACAGCCAGACACTCAGCAGATGCAAGGCTGCTTCATTAACAACTTGGTGATCCCTGCGCAGTTAGACGCGGCAATGAGTTTCGACAATCTGCTCCATGAGATAAAACGTTTTACTGAGCAGGCGTTGGCTCATCAGGATGTGCCATTTGAGGTATTGGTAGAGTCTCTTGGTGTGACGGGTAATTTGCAGCACCATCCGTTGTACCAGACGAGTTTCAACTTCCAACGTATTGAGCGCTCAATTCTCGCTGAATGGGGAGGATTACAAGCAGAAGCGTTTGATCCGGGCGTGGTCGCGGCTCAGTTAGAGTTGAGCTTAGATGTTCAAGCCTATGATGACGGCGAATGGAGTGGTTTTGTTAACTACGCAGCACCAGTATTCGATCAAACGTTTGTCGAAGCGTTACTTGGTCACTGGCTCAAGCTGCTTGAACAAGTTGCCTTGAATCCCAACGCGATGCTGTCTGAACTCAAGTTGGTTGATTCTGACGAGTTCGCACAAATTGAAGCATTCAACGCGACGAAGAAATCATGGGGTGAAATGCTCCCTCCGCCAGTCGCTGTTGAAGCTCAAGCACAGCGCACCCCTGAGGCGATTGCTTTGTCCATGGGTCAGCAGTCAATGACTTACGCTGAATTCGACAGCAAAGTTAATCAGTTGGCTCAGTGGCTACGCCAACAAGGTGTGGGTGAAGAAACCAGAGTCGGCCTTGGTTTACCACGCTCGTTTGAACTAGTAATTGGATTACACGCGATTACTCGTGCCGGTGGTGCTTATGTGCCATTAGACCCAAGTTATCCAGCAGAACGTTTGAATTACATTCTTGAGTCTGCGGACGTATCCATCTTACTGACCGATAGTGAGACCTTGCCACAATGGCCAGAAAATCCTCAATGTCAGTATGTGGCGCTAAATCAGGCTGAGATCTTACAGCAAGTCAACGAGCAGAGCACTGTGGCTCCGGTGGTAAATTGGCAGGCTGAACAGTCGCTGTATGTCATCTTTACTTCCGGTTCTACAGGACTACCAAAAGGCGTGGTAAATACCCAGTCGGCACTGCACAACCGTTTGGCTTGGATGCAAAACGAGTATCAGTTAGATGCCAGTGACTGTGTCCTTCAGAAAACACCGTTTAGCTTTGATGTCTCTGTATGGGAGTTCTTCTGGCCGCTTATGTATGGTGCAAGACTAGCGATTGCTGAGCCAGATCATCACCGACAACCTGAGGTATTGCATAACACCATTCGCGAGCAGGGCGTAACGACGATCCATTTCGTTCCTTCGATGCTTCATGCGTTTGAAAGTGAAACGGATATTGGAGAGTGCAGCAGCCTGCGCCGCATTATTTGTAGCGGTGAAGCTTTACCTGCTGAGTTGACTGAAAAAGTGTTGACGGGCACGCCAGGTTGCCAGCTGCATAACCTTTATGGTCCGACTGAAGCGGCTATTGACGTGACTTACTGGCAATGTGATTTACCTGTCGGTAAGCGCATCCCGATTGGTCATGCGATTAGCAACACTCAGCTTCATGTATTGGATGATTGTTGGAATCCAGTCCCAGTCGGTGTGCCGGGTGAGCTATACCTTGCGGGGGATGGCCTCGCGCGTGAGTACCTATCCAGACCGGATTTGACCGCCGATCGCTTTGTGCCAAATCCTTTTGCGTGCGAGCAAGATGGGAACATTGGTTCTCGTATGTACCGCACCGGTGACCAAGTAGTTCGCATGCCAGATGGCAGACTTGAATATCTGGGTCGATTGGATCATCAGGTAAAAATTCGTGGACTTCGTATTGAGCTGGAAGAAATTGAAAATGTTCTCAACCAGTACGATGACGTCGATGAATCGGCAGTCATTGCTTATGAACATCAAACAGGTACGCAGCTTGTCGCTTACGTGGTTTGCGGTGAGTGGAATTCAGAAAAAGAAACCGCTGCTAAAGCGCACTTGAATGACCACCTTCCAGACTACATGGTTCCGGCCATCTACGTTGCACTGGATGAAATGCCTCTTTCACCAAATGGCAAGCGTGATCGCAAAGCGTTGCCTTCGCCAGAGTGGAGTAAGGTGGAATATCGCGCCCCAGAGAGTGAATTGGAAATTTGGTTTGCCAACACTTGGCAGCAAGTCCTTGGCTCAGAAAAAGTGGGTTTAGATGATAACTTCTTTGCGCTCGGAGGCCATTCTCTTTTAGCCACACGTATCGTCGCTCAAGCACAAAAAGAGCTCGATTTGGCGATCTCATTAAAAGACTTCTTTGCCGCTGGGACGCTACAGGCGTTAACGGATGCACTTCAATCTCAGTATCAGGCAAACAATGAACAAGAACAGGATGAACTCGACGCCATGGCAGCACTAATGGACGAGTTGGAATTGTTATGACCCAAGAATCAAACTTAAAAACACAACAAAAACCAAAAATAGACAAATTTGCATTAGCAAAACGTTTTCTAAACCTTGGTGAGCAAGAGCAGGCGAAATTTATCGCTTTGCTTGACGCCAAAGGAATGAGTTTCGAAAAGTTACCGATTGTCCCAGCAGAGGAGGTGCGTGATGTGCCTCTTTCTCCGGCGCAGAAAAGACTTTGGGACATTTATCAGCTTGATGCTGGTAATAGTGCTTACCATATCAGTGGTGGTTTTGAGCTAGCTGGTGAGCTCTCTACCGATAAAATGGAACTGGCGCTTGCTGGTGTCATGAGTAAACAACACGCCCTAAGAACGCGCTTTGTTGTTTCGGACCAAGGTGAGCCGAAGCAGCATGTTGACCAGCACTGTATTGCTCACGTTGAGCTTAAAGACGGCAGACACTTAACGGAAAACCAGCTAGGCGAATGGACATCAGAATTTATTGCCAAGCCATTTGATTTGCTTCATGAAATGCCAGTACGAATGGCGTGTATTCGTGCATCTGAAGACAAAACCCATGTGATCATCGTTATGCACCATATTGTGTCTGACGGCTGGTCTATCGGATTATTTATGCGGGATCTGGTCACCGCTTATCAGGGTGAGTCTCTAGAGCCATTGAGTATCCAGTACAGTGACTTTTCTGTCTGGCAGGATGCACTACTAAAAGCGGGCAAAGGGGACGAGGATCTTCAATTCTGGCAGGAAGAGCTGGGTGAGAAGCAGCCGCAAAAATTGTTTGAGTGGACGGGCGATATTGCACCTAATCAGCGTCGAGAAGCACAGCAGGTAAGCCTAAAATTTGATGGTAATGTTTCTGAACGCATTGCACGCCTTGCAAGGCAAAATAACGTCACCACTTCGAGTTTTTGGCTAGCCATTTGGCAGGCAGCGCTGTTCAAGTTGACAGGACGTAACGATATCAGCATTGGTATGCCAATGGCTAACCGCGCCCGAGCCGAAGTGTCTGACGTTATTGGCTTTTTCGTAAACACTAATGTGGTTGCTCAAGACGTAAAACCTGAGCAGAGCTTTGGTCACATCATGGCTAGAGCTCACAGCAAAGTGTTGGAGATTCAGGAACACCAGTTATTGCCGTTTGATCGTGTGGTTTCTTCATTGTTGACGGAAAGGTTGGTTGGCGAAACGCCTTACTTTCAAGTGTTGTTTAATCATCAGGTCAATCAAACCGAGTCGGTCGAGTTTGCTACGGGTGTAGCGGTAAAGCCGCTGGCGCTTAAAGGCAACTTTGCACTGTTTGATGTTTCTTTGGATGTGTTGGAATTTTCGAGCGGTACTCAGGTAACGTTGACTTACGCAAAAGATCGTATCGACCCCGACATGATGGTTTCGCTTACTAGCACTCTGAATCTGTTGGTCTCACAAGCAGAACAAAACCTGAATACACCATTGGCTGCGCTTAACTCACTGGATGAGGCTCAACTCGCCAGATTATCGCAACTGTCGCAACCAGAAGGTGAGTGGCGTTATCAACCCGTCACTGAGTTGTTCGACCTTCAGGGTATTGAGCAACCGTTAGCCATTGCATTAAAACACGGCCAGCAAAGTGTGACGTTTAAACAGCTGGAAGAAAAATCGAACCAGCTGGCGAACCAGTTAGTAGAGCAGGGTGTCGATCGCGATCAAGCTGTGGGCGTTCTTTTTGAGCGCGGCAACGATATGATCATAGCGATGATCGCCATTATGAAGGCTGGTGGGGCGTTTCTACCACTTGACCCTGATTATCCGACCGACCGATTGGCTTACATGATCGAGGATTCTGCTGCGAGCTTGGTCATCAGCGATCAATCATTGCGCTCACGTTGGGAAGAGATTAATTCGCACGTCCTCTCACATGCGGATCAGGCGGCTTCAGTTTCACCGCTTTATATGGGTGAGCTAGATTGGCAAGGTCTCTCAAAAGCCAAACCAGAAGTAAAACTCTTGCCAGAGCAGTTGGCTTACATCATCTATACATCAGGGTCGACGGGTAAACCTAAAGGTGTGGCGATTGCCCATGATGGCCTGAGTATGCATGTGCAGACGATTGGCGCTCAATATGGAATGACGCAAGATGACGTTGAACTTCACTTTGCGTCAATCAGTTTTGATGGAGCGGTAGAGCGCTGGACAGTGCCATTGGCGTTTGGTTCTCGCTTGGTGATTCGCGATCAACAACTTTGGAGTGCGGAAAAGACATGCGATGTCCTCAAACAGGAAGGTATTACGATAGCCTGTTTCCCTCCAAGTTATGTCGGGCCTTTACTGGATTGGATTGAGACCACTCAGCCTCAGTTGAATGTACGTTCTTGGACTTTGGGTGGTGAAGCTTTTACCCGTGAAACCTATGATCGCCTTCAGTCGGTCGTAAATCCACCACGTATTATCAATGGCTATGGGCCGACGGAAACTGTGGTGACACCAATGATTTGGCGAGCATACCCACAGGATAAGCTGACCAGTGCCTATGCACCCATCGGTCAACCTGTTGGGGCACGTAGACTTTATGTGTTAGATGGTTTGCTTAACCAAGTTGCCGAAGGCACAGTCGGGGAGTTGTACATTGGAGAAGAAGTCGGCCTCGCACGTGGGTATCTGGGTAAGCCGGATATGACCTCTGAGAGATTTATGCCGGATCCATTTACCAATAATGGCGAGCGCATGTATCGCACTGGTGATTTAGTTCGTTGGCGGGAAGACGGTGTCATGGAATATTTTGGCCGTGTTGACCAACAGATAAAAATCCGTGGATTCAGAATCGAGCTGGGTGAGATCGAATCAAGGCTTCAGCAAATATCCGGTGTCGAGACTTGCGTGGTTGCGGCGCATCGTCATGGCTTTATGACCCACCTTGTGGGGTATCTGCATGGCGCTGATGCAAACGAGGCTGATAGCGTTTCGATATTATCTGAGCTTGCTGAACATCTGCCTGAGTATATGGTTCCAGCGCATCTCGTGGTGCTAGATGAATTGCCGTTAACCCCGGCGGGTAAGGTGGATAGAAAAGTGCTGCCAGAACCAGAGTTCAAATCTGAGTTGTCGCAAGGTTTGCCACCGCAAGGTGAGAAAGAAACTCTCCTTGCTGAGATTTGGCAAGAGCTACTGGGTATTAATTCTGTTAGCCGAGAAGATAGTTTCTTTGCGTTAGGTGGAGATTCTATATTGAGCCTTCAACTAGTGAGTAAATTGAAACTGGCAGGTCTCAATGTATCTCCAAAACAAGTATTCCAAGCACCAGTACTGAGCGAGTTAGCACAAGTACTTGAAGCAGCGGTTGAGCAAGAACAAAGAGAGTTACCAAAAGAACCATTTGGTCTGATGCCAATTCAGGCTCATTTCATGGAGCAAAACTTTACTCAGCCAAACCACTGGAACCAGCACGTGTGTGTTGAGTTGAAGCAGGATTTGGATATTCAGGCACTGGATACTGCGCTCAAAGGGTTAGTGGAGCACCATCCCGCGTTGAGATTGTCGTTTTCTCAAACTGAAGGTCAATGGCAGCAGCAATACGCTGAGCATGTCTCCCATGATCTTCTATGGAAAACTCAGCTAAACAGCTTAGAGGCATTCGAAGTGTTTGCTCACGAGTTGCAAACAAGCCTTGATATTGGGGCAGGCCGACTGATTCAAGCAGGCTACGCTCAAATCGAGGGGCAGAAATCTCGCTTGATGATTGTAATTCATCACCTAGCTGTAGATGGCGTCTCATGGCGCGTCCTGATGGATGACTTATGGCGTGCTTATCAGCAAACGCTTTCTAGTGACGAAAACTCAACCAAAACAGTTGAGCTACCGCCTGTTTACACCTCTCTGGATATGGCAGTGGATAGCCTCAACAAATGGGCATTAACAGAACAAGGCAAAGCTAGAAAAGCAGTTTGGGATGAAGAAGCTTTCCATGCGGAAAATACACACGCTAAAGCCATCTATGGCAACAAGCGCTCACTCAAGGTTGAGCTAAGCCGGAAGGTGACGTCAGCTTTACTGAGTTCCGAAAATATCACAGTTGAACTTGTCTCTGCATTATCTGCGACTATGGGGAGTAACGAAGGTACTCAAAGCGTGTATCTAGAAAGTCATGGTCGTGACGAATCTGTCTTTGAAGGTTTAGATCTCAGCCGTATGGTGGGTTGGATGACGAGCCTATATCCAATGACTTTGAATGCCTCAGATTCTCGAGACGATATCGCCGAGCGTATGGCTTTATTGAGCCAAGACTCAGGCATTGGCTATGGGCTGCGCTACTTAGACGCTGAGCCTGAAGAACAAACTGCGCAGCTAACATTCAATTACCTAGGGCAGTATCAAGGCAATAGTTTTGCTCATTGGTGTCAACCAGTGTCGTCAAACTCGCGTGACCAAGCCGATGGCAACACCATGTTGACGCCTTTAGTCATCAATGCCCAAGTTGTGGATGGTGTATTAAGCGCAGATTTTGAGTATGCAACTAGTCGGTATTCTCAATTAGATATCGAGACCAAAGCAAATGCATGGAAAGAAAGGCTTGAATTGATACACTCGGCACCCGAATCTCAAAAAGGCGAGGCGATAGAAGCCAAAGCTAACCTCAAACTGATCGAGAAGCTTAATGCTAATGTTGAAGGGGTTGCACCTGTATTCTGTATTCATCCAGTGACAGGCCGAACAGTTGGCTACCAGAAACTGGCTCAAGCATTGGCGGGCAAACGGACCGTTTATGGTGTTCAGTCTCAGAGCTTCGTCTATCCAAATCGCTTTGACACTTCGTTTAGCGCAATGGCTGATACTTATTGCGCGACTATTCGTCAAATACAGCCATTAGGGCCTTACACATTGATTGGTTGGTCGCTTGGTGGCGCGCTCTGTCAAGAAGTCGCAGCTCGCCTCGAAGCTGCTGGTGAAAGTGTTGCTTTCCTTGGGTTGCTCGACTGTTATGTGCCTGGCACTGAAATTGCCGAAGACCAATGGGAATCACCGACAGCAAAAGCCAAGCTGATTGAGCATCTAGAATTGCTATTAGGTAAGTTATCGGATGGGCAGAAGCAAACCTGTCTTGCAGGATTTGACCAATCAACACCAGATAAATGGCCAAACGTATTCTCAGCTTGGTTGGCTCAACAAAACTTCGATCACTATCTATCTGAAAGTGCACAGCAAATGTTATACAGCTGGGCAGTAGAGCAGCACATGCGCGTGTTATGTCATAACTATAAACTGCCAAAGCTCTTAACCAAGCCAGTTGCATATTGGGCTGGTCAGCCACAGGGTCGAGACAAACTATTGTGTGAAAAGCTATCTGCGGTTAACGCCCTCTTAAGCAGTGAAGTGTTCGATACTGATCACTTGGGGATAGTTCAGGATGAGAGTGTTGTTAATAAACTTGGGTACTTATTAATAAACAATACATTATAGATCCATATCAACTAATTTATAGATTCCATTTTATTATAAAACTCGTTACACTTCGTTCGCATTGCAATGCTAATGATAATAATTATCATAACAATTAATATTATGTTCGGTTTAGCCGAAAGTTAAGGAGAAACATATGAATCGGCAGTTTATGCTGAGCCCAGCTTGCTTAGCAGTAACATTTGCCTTGTCTGCTGGTGTAGTTAATGCAGCAGAAGACGAAACGGTAGTGGTGGTAGGTCAGCAGCACGAAAGCTCAGTTGGACCAGACTTCAGTTATCTAGGACAAAAGAGTCGAACAGCGACCAAAACAGATTTAGCTATTCATGAAACACCTCGCGCAGTTTCTGTTGTTACACGAGAGCAAATGGATGACCGAGCGTCTATCAGTATCTCGGATGCACTTCAGTACACTCCGGGTATTCAAACTAACCATTACGGTGATGACAACAAACAAGATTGGTTCGTTGTTCGTGGCTTCGCGCAAGCGGGAACGGGGCTTTACCAAGACGGGACTCGTCTTTACTCGGCTGGTTTTTACAGCTGGCAAATTGACCCGTTTGGTCTAGAGCGTGTAGAGATTCTGCGTGGCCCTGCATCGGTCCTGTATGGACAAAACCCTCCTGGAGGCCTAATTAATACTGTTAGTAAGCGACCTCAGTTTGATGGCGGCTCAGGTCAGGTGGCCCTAGAGTATGGATCGTTTGACAGAAAGCAGATTAGCGTAGATGTAAATCGTGAGATCAATGAAGATGTCGCGTTCCGTTTAGTGGCAATGGGCCGTAAGAATGGTACGAAAGTCGATAATGTTGACGCAGAGCGCATTTTAATTGCCCCTTCTTTAGCGTGGAACATTAGCGACAGTACGAACATTACCTTCCTAACTAGCTATCAGAAAGATGACTCAAACCCGTACTTGCAATTCATGCCCGTCGAAGGCACGTTGACATCAAACAAAAATGGTCAAATACCAGATAACTTGGCCATCGGTAATCCGGATTGGGAAAAGTTTGAACGCGAGCAATTATCAGTGGGTTATGAATTTGACCATAAATTCAACAATGTAGTGAGTTTTGGTCAATCGACCAGATACAGTCGTATGGATATAGATTTACGCCAAATGTACTTCTCATCATACGCTAGAGACGTCCAAACGCTAGGTCCGCTTCTCGATCCTACAAATGATCGCCAAACTATAGTTCGCAACGCGACAACAGACAAAGGTCATTCAGATGCGTTTAACATCGATAATCGATTAGTTTTCAACTTTACCACAGGGCCGGTTAAACATACTTTATTGACGGGTATCGATTACCAACAAATCAAAATTGATAGTCAAGATTACGCGGCAGATCCAATTGTTGCAGATGGAAACAGCCCAGTCACGGTTCCTGGACTTGGAACGGTTTCTGACCCAAGATTCAACTTATATAATCCAAGCTATAGCAACAACGTAGTTCTACTTAACTCAACTACTCTTCAACCACTAACGGATGCTGATTTAGAAACAACCATCACTAAAAATCGTCAAGTTGGTTTTTATCTACAAGATCAAATTCGAGTTAATGATTGGGTAGTGCAAGCAGGCGTTCGTTACGATGACACATCTAATGAGCAACGCAACCAGACAACAGGTACAGCGTATGAAGCTGATTACCAAGAGTGGACATCGAGTGCTGGTGTAGCGTACGTAATGAGTAATGGTTTTACTCCTTATGCTAACTATGCTCAATCTTTTGAGCCGCAAATCCGCACGACAACCAATCAGCCAGCTAAGCCAGAACGTGGTGAGTCATTTGAAATTGGTTTGAAGTATCAGCCTAGAAGCTTCGATGGTTACTTTAACCTGTCTGTTTATGACGCTGCTAAGACTGATGTGGTACAAGTTGATGGTTCAGATATCAAGCAAGTGGGCGAAATCCGCAACCGAGGTATTGAGCTTGAAGCGGTTGCAAACGTAACTCAATCTCTAACTCTGATCGGTAACATTACTCATCTTGATTCTGAAATTAAAGATGACAAAGACAAGTCGCTCGTTGGTAAAACACCTCAACAAGTGGCAGATACGCTAGCTTCTGCTTGGGCTAAGTACCAGTTCTTTGATGGCGTGCTGAACGGTCTAAGTGTTGGTGGTGGTGTTCGTTATACTGGCGATACTTATGCTGGTAATGATAATACCAAGAAGGTGTCAGCTTACACATTGTATGATGCGACGGTGAGTTACCGTTTCCAAGACTACAAGTTCCAAGTCGCTGCGAAGAACATCTTTGATAAAGAGTACATCGCAACATGTACAAGCAATTACTGGTGTTACTACGGTGACCGCCGCAACGTTATTGCGAGCTTGAGCTATGACTGGTAACAGTCATGCCCTAAACACTCTGCCCTTTGGGCAGAGTGTTCAGCAGCAAGGGGATAAATGCTGCATCGATCTGGGTGAAGGCAGAATATCGGTTAGCAAAGAGAGCGGTGGATACTGGAGAGTTAATGAGAATACATTAACGGATTCTGAGTACGCTAAAGCTTTGGTGCTACTTTTGGAGCAGCGCACAGATATTCGCTGCATTGAGCTTAACGAAAATGCTGCCTCTGCTTTAGAAGATATCGTTCAAGTTAGTGCTGAAGGTATCAAACTTGTCTGGCGAGAGAGTTTGCTTCAACTGCCAGAGTTTTGGTTACAGCAGCAACGTCAATTAATGCCTCACAAGCAAGTTCTGGCAAGTAATGGCTATCACCCTTTGCGTCCAAGGCCGCAAAAAGGTGAGCTATACCGTCGTTATATCCCAGAGTTAGAGCAAACGCTTTCTCTCGTAGGTCTTGATGTTGAAGAACATGCGCAGCTGTTTTCAAAATGGCAGAACAGTCAACGAGTGGCTGCTTTCTGGGAGCAAACAGGCAGCCTTGAAGAGCATAAGTCATATCTAGAAGAGCAACTCTCGAATGACAAAAATCAATTGCTGATTGTTTGTTTGAATAACGAGCCATTTGCTTATATTGAAGCCTACTGGACAAAAGAAGATCGTATTGCACCTTATTATGCCGCTGGCGATTACGATCGTGGCATTCATATGCTTGTTGGTGAGGAGCATCACCGAGGCAGCCACAAGGTAGCAGCTTGGCTTCCTTCTGTGTGCCATTTCCTTTACCTGTCCGATCCAAGGACAGAAAAAATAATCAGCGAGCCAAGAGCGGATAACGCCAAAATGATTGGTTATCTCGAACAGTACGGCTTCGCCAAGTTAAAAGAATTCGACTTCCCTCATAAAAGGGCAGCGTTAATGTGTCAGTTGAGGGATACCTTTTTTAGCGATTGCTATTAATTACTCGGGTATCTCGGAATGAAAGGGCCAAAGAGCTCAACAAAATTAAGAGGTTAAAAAATGACAGACCAGATTAAGGAATATGATGTTTTAGGTGTAGGTTTTGGCCCGGCCAACCTGTCAATCGCCATTGCATTAGAGGAAACGGCTCAACATCAAGAGTTGAGTTATTGTTTCTTAGAGCAAAAATCTCACTTTGAATGGCATGGCGGAATGCTACTAGACGGTACTCGAATGCAGATTTCTTGTCTTAAAGATCTCGTGACCTTGCGTAACCCTACTAGCCCATACTCGTTTGTTAACTATCTTCACTCTCACGATCGTTTGAGCTCATTTATTAACTTAGGCTCGCTACATCCATCTCGTGTTGAATTCAATGATTATCTGACTTGGGTTGCGAATCAATTTGAATCAGTTGTCACTTACGGACAACGGGTCATTGATATAGAACCGATTGAAGTTGATGGTGAAATTACCAAGGTTCGCGTTGTTTCGACAGACATTAACGGCAATCGAACTGTACGTATTGCAAAAAACCTTCTGATTGGTATGGGCGGTATGCCTAAATTGCCGGAGTTGTTCAACGGTTTAGATGACGAAAAGGTCATTCACTCTTCTAAATATAAAGTATGGCGCGAGCAGTTTAATGCAGGTACTGAAACACCTAAGATTGCGGTCGTGGGTGCGGGCCAAAGTGCAGCGGAGATTTTCGTCGACCTAACAAATCGTTATGAAGATGGCGAAGTACACTTGGTTAACCGTAACTTTGCTCTACACCCTGCTGATGACAGTGCATTTGTAAATGAGATCTTCGATCCAGAGTTTACTGACCATGTGTATTCAAGCTCGGATGAAGAACGTAAGACAATTCTGTCACGTTTCAATGGTACGAACTACTCAGTGGTTGATACGGAAGAGCTCAGTGCAATCTATGAGCGCCTGTACCTACAGAAAGTCACAGGCGAAGGAAAGCATCAACATTTACGCTGTCATGATATTCAAGAAGTTGGACAGAAGGAAGGTAAGATTTCACTTCGATACAATGATAGGATCCACACTGAGCAGAACTGGCACGACTATGATGCAGTTGTTCTTGCTACCGGGTATCGTTACGACCAGTTTAATCAGATGCTAGATAAGCTCGAACCTTTGATGTCTGATAAACAGGTTGAACGCCACTACCGTTTACCGATGCAGGATTCATGTAAGGTTAACGTGTTCCTTCAAGGTTGCTGCGAATCTTCGCACGGACTAAGTGACACCTTATTATCTGTTCTTGCAGTGCGATCGAAAGAAATCGTTGATTCACTTTACTCAAATCTTGAATCAAAAAAAGAGCCTGTAAAAGCTTAGTGTTATCCAGTGAACTTGTCGTGGATTTAAAATCTGCGACAAGTTTTGTTATTTTTAATAATCCTTTCCTACCACCATCTTACTTTGCTATTTTGAATATCCCTCATTATGGGTAATGAGGGATATTCACTGCAAAGGAGAAGCAAATGAGCTATTTGGTAGAAGGGTCTTGCCAGTGCGGTCAAGTATCCTACAAACTCAACCAACCCCCTAAGATGGTAGTTGCCTGCCACTGTATTGAGTGTCAAAAGTTGTCCACTGCTCCGTTTAGTGTTACCGCAGTAGTCGGTGCAAAAGACATTGAATTTGAAGGTGAGTTAAAAGAATGGCAGCGACTAGCGGAAAGTGGTAACAAGAACTTTGCGAAATTTTGCCCAGATTGCGGAAACAGAGTGTACCATTTCAATCCTGATGAACAGTCAACACTCAAGTTAAAGCTAAAAGCCAGCACAACGACCAATCATGATGTTTTTGAGCCAACCGTGCATGTTTGGGTCAGCGAGAAACAAGATTGGTACCAGTTGCCTGAAGGTGTTCAAGTTTTCGATAAACAGCCTTAAATTTCATACGCTAGCTGAGTTTCATCTATTCGAGCGTAGAAAGAGTGGACTTCAATGATTGTGCTGAGCTCATTTAAACGACGGATTAATTTCGCGTTCAGCTTTGTTCCTGCCTTGAGCAAGCAACCGCCTGTTTTAACGCAGATATTCTCTAGTACGATCATTCCTTCTTTCAGCTCAGATAATGTCTCTATTTCAACGACTTGGGAAGAAACCTCTCTGACTTTTGGAGAGTTTGCTTCGGAATCCTCTTCAGGTGGTTGAAAACTGACCTCTGTTGTAGCCGTGTCATAAAGGTGTTTTTGATATAAACGTTTTGGTTCAGACACTGCTGATTTTATCTGCTCTTGAGCACTTTGAACGGTGATTGGTTTAACTAAAAATGCATCAACTTCTAACGTCATACAGCTTGCTATTGTTGTTGTGTCAGATAGGGTCGTTACTGCAATAATGCTAGTTAAATCAGAGGCGCCTGATTCTCCTTCACGTACTGTTTTGATTAATTCTAATCCATTGATTTTTGGCATGTTGATGTCAGTAATGATCAGATCTACATGATGCTTGCTTAACTTTTGCAGTGCTTCTTCACCGTCTTGAGCACTGAGTAAGTTCTCATACCCTGCTCGTACAAGCATGTTGATCAGGGCTTTGCGTGAGAACTTATGGTCCTCGACAATGAGGATCGTAAAGTCACGAGGGATAAATTGAGTCATAACGAAGCTTCCGTACTTTCTATGATTGATTGCTCGATAAGGTAAACCCTTAACTTTTCTGCTTCTGTTCTGCTTTCCATTAAAGTCTTTGTGAGGGTATTCCAATCTTTTTGTGGCGCTATGTTTTGGATTCTCTCAAATGTTTCTGCTAGCGTTTGCGCGCCTGCTGAACGGGCAGCCCCTTTTGCTGCATGTGCGATTTGCTGTAGATTAAGTTCGTCTCGCTCCAATAGAGCGTGTTCGGCGGAAGTAAGGTCTTCCGCAACGGACTCCCAATAGCCTTCTAAAAGTGGAGAGACGATCGATGAATCCGTTGTTCCAAGTATCTCTTTGAGAGACTGCATACAGATTGGAGAGCCTCCTTCGTCTGCATTTGTACTATTAGGTTTAATTGCTTGGGGTGATGCAGGTGACAGCTTCAGCCACTTAATAATTGAGGTATTAAGCTTCTTCAGTTCGACAGGTTTGGTGAGATAATCATCCATCCCACAAGTCATGCATTGCTCTGAGGCTTCTTTCATTGCATTTGCAGTAATTGCAATTATGGGGATATGGCCTAGGTTCTTGTCTTCACGCTCCAGTTGGCGAATTTGGCTAGTCAGCTCATAGCCATCCATGACCGGCATATGGCAATCAGTGAGTATTAAGTCAAATCTTCCGGATTGCCACATGTGCAATGCTTCTTGTCCTTGTTTGGCAATTTCGCACTGGTAACCTAGATGGGAGAGTTGCCGCTTTAGTACATCTCTATTCGTAGGTTGATCGTCGACTACGAGAATCAGTTCATCTCTAGGTTCGTCAATAATCAAAGCGTCAGTAGTATTTCCTAAATGAGTAATGTCTGGGCTCACATGCCCCTTTATCACGGAAATAGCCGTAGTGAGTTCGCTAGGTTTGAACGGGCTACAGTTCATAATGTACGTGTTGGTTTTCAAAAAGCCAGTTTTTGCACCTGCATCTGAAGTAAGGAGAATAAGTTTGTTTCTATCAAGATGTTCTTGTTCAAATGAAGACAGCTTGCCGTCGGTATAGTTGTGATAAATGTCGGGGCCGAAGATCACAACATCGATTTCTATCTCGGTCTTTTCAGCGTGATTGAGGACAGTAATTGCACGTTGAACTGTAGGAACGAAATGTACCTTGCAGTCATAGTTTGATAGGTTGATGTCGCAGAAAGTAATCACGTCTTGTTCATTGGATACAAGTAAGACTCTCGTGCCATTGATGTATTGTGGAATAAGATCTTCCGGCGGTGATTCCACTTCTATAAAGGGTAATTCAAGAGTGAATCGGCTACTCACACCAAATTGACTTTCAACGTTTATGCTGCCACCCATAAGGTCTAGAAGTGAATGAGTAATAGAAAGCCCCAATCCAGTGCCGCCGTAGAGTCGTGTGGTGCTTGTATCGGCTTGTGTGAAAGCCTTAAACAGGTTTTCTTGTTGCTCCTCTGTCATACCAATACCATTGTCCTCCACCATTAAGTCAACGCAAGGAGCGATACCATTGGAACCTAAAGAAGCAGAAACCCAAACTTTACCTTTGACCTCACTTGTACTGTCGGTAAATTTAACTGCGTTACCGACTAAATTGAGCATGATTTGGCTAATTCGAACACTGTCACTCATTATCACTTTGGGTAACTGGGGATCATAGGTTAAGTACATATCGATCCCTTTGTTATTTGCTTGAAGATAGAGAACATCAAGCGAGCGCTCGAGTAGGTTCTGCAGCTCGACAGGGGCGCTTTCTAGCCTCATTTGTCCCGCTTCAATTTTGGAAAAGTCTAGAATGTCATTGATGATATGAAGTAGGGTTAATGCCGAATCTTTAATGGTAGAGACCATGGCTCTTTGTTCTGAATCGAGTTTGCCTTCGCTCAGTAAACTTAACATGCCCACAACGCCATTCATTGGCGTTCTGATCTCATGACTCATATTGGCTAGAAACATGGATTTTGCTTCGTTTGCAGCTTGAGCAATTTCACTTTCTTGCTGCAGAGAAGCTTGAGCTTTTTTCTCTTTGGTGATGTCTATGTTTACTCCACCCATACCTATGGGCGAGATACTGTCTTCGGCGAAAACAACGTCTGCGGCCGCCTTAACCCACCGTATATCTCCACTAGGCAGTAGAATGCGAAACTCAGCATTGAATTGACTCAAGTTTTCACGCGCAGAAAGTAACGCGTGTTCGGCGAAGTCGACGTCTTCAGGGTGGACCCTTTCTTGCCACATAGCATAATTGTTTTCACATGATTGTGAATCGACGCCATAGATGTCATACATTCGAGCGTCCCAAGTCACTTCATTACTTTCGAAGTCCCAACTCCAAATTCCGATACCTCCAGCTTGTGTCGCTAAGTTTAGATTCCGAACCACACTTTCCAGTTCTGATTCACTGCGCTTAAGCTCCATTTTAGCATCGTGCTCCGAACTTCTGTCGTGAAGGGTTATGAGAACGTACTTGCAGTTTTTAATCGAAATATAACGAGTCGCGGCGGATAAGGAGAGTACTTCACTTTCGCGATGAACATAGAATATTTGGTTAAGTGATACCTCTTGGAACATAGGAACTTGCTTTAGTTGTTGTTCTATTAGCGAGGGTTTGAGATCGATGAGCAATGAGGTGATATCTAGACCAAGAATGTCAGCTCTTTGGTGACAAAAAAGCGATAGCGCAGAGTCATTAGCATCGAGTACTTGATTGCTTTCGTTAAGCAAAATCATTGCGTCGACAGCTTGTTCGAAAATAACACCTATCTGTAGCTCGTGTTCGCTAATACGTTTGTTTTGCTGTGAAACCATTTCTTTTAATTGTCGGTTGCTGTTTCTAAGAGCAGCTTTGGCTTTTTGAATTTCAGAAATATCGGTATTGGTAATCACTAAATAATTGAGAGAGCCGTCATCTCTAAACATCGGTTGGATATCGACTTTTATCCACGTACTTGCATTGCCTGGCCTTACAACAAAGTTTGTTTTGTTTCCGGCATCTGCAGCTGTTCTAAATTTATCTAGGTCGGCGCTGGAAAGGAGGGGAGCGTAAAACTGAGTTAGGTTTTGTCCGACAATGGCGGAGTGTTTACATCCATATAGCTCTCCAAATGCTGGGTTGGCATAAAAGATAGAATGAGAATCTTGCACTCCATCGCATATGAAGATGCCTTCTGGCAGGACATCTAACACACTTTTCTTTATTTCATCGGCAGGAGGGCCGTGTCTGTCCTTTCGAGAAAGGATAGTGGAAAAGGGATTCTTCATGGTGCTGCCAACCTTGGTCTTGTTGTTTTTTCAATCCATGGGTGCACATTTTTATGTGCTCTATTTCATAATATAGAAGGCGATAAGCACTTGATCAAACGGAAATATCTGAATCACTTAATCATGGAAGAATTGATTTTAAAAGTATTTGATAGGTCAATCTATGGCCTGTATTGAATGTTGAATTGGATAATTTACTAAATAATTAGTGTACGAAATAAAAAAGTAGGTGAGATGTGTAGGGGCGAGTGGTGGCTTACTACTGATTGGTTACTTGTTAACATTTTGTAGAAAGGGATTTGATTTTAACGCTCAATAAGTCATTGAATTAAAGTTATTTTTGTGGCCTTAAGGCTTTTTTGGATGTTTGGCTGGGTACTTAACTATTGTTATGTTCAAACTTTGAGTTCTTAGCAAATTTTCTATAAATTTTTTGATTGATCGCGATTGTTAACAAAAAACAATTTGAGTACAAATGAAAAATCAGGCATTTTATATTTAATTGATCGTTCAATTAAAAAAGGAACAATGAAATGCCGAAGGTTGGTATGCCTGATATTCGTAAGCCTCAGCTTGTACAAGCAACGATGGCGGTGATCGATCGTGTGGGATTACAATCGGCAAGTATTTCTTTGATCAGCAAAGAGGCAGGCGTCTCGTCTGGGATCATTAATCATTACTTTGGCGGTAAGCATGGATTGCTTGAAGAAACGATGCGCGAGATTTTGCGTCAGCTTTCCTCTACCGTAACGCAAAAGCTCAACGAGTTGCCAAAAGAAGCTCATCAACAACGTATTAACGCCATTATTGATGGCAATTTTGTCGGCTATCAAGCCGAAAATAAAGTAGCGAAAACGTGGTTGGCTTTCTGGTCATACTCAGTCCATGACCCAGAGCTGAAACGCCTTCAAAGGGTCAATGAAAAACGATTGTTGTCCCATTTAAAAATTGAATTAAAGAATTTGTTCGAAAAAGATCAGGCAGAGATCATTGCTCATGGTATCGCTGCACTGATTGATGGTATCTGGTTGCGTGGGACGCTCAACCCACAAGGTATTGATGCCGAGAAGGCGAGGTTAATCATAAACGATTACCTAGACAAACAGCTTACTTTCTATTCTCAAAAATAATCATAAAAGTCAGATCTTCACATGGAAATGAAATCACTATTCATCGATGGCAAAGCTTGCCATGCAAACTCTAACGAGACCTTTACTACGTACAATCCAGCTAATGGAGAGCCTTTGGCTAAAGTCGGGCAAGCAAGTGAACGAGATCTTGCGCTGGCGATAGATGCTGCTAAAAGTGGCTTCGAAGTTTGGTCTGCGATGTCACCAACAGAGCGTAGCCGTATCTTGTTAAAAGCTGTTGCACTATTACGTGAACGCAACGATGAACTTGCCGCTCTCGAGGTTGCTGATACAGGTAAGCCTCTACAAGAAGCCATTGCGGTAGACATTGAAACGGGTGCAGACGTTATCGAATATTTCGCAGGTTTAGCACCAGCTATGCAAGGCGAACAGCAACCCTTAAGTGAAACACAGTTTTTTTATACGCGTCGTGAACCTTTAGGTATTTGTGCCGGGATTGGGGCGTGGAATTACCCGATTCAAATTGCAATGTGGAAATCAGCACCAGCATTGGCTGCGGGTAATGCGATGATTTTTAAGCCTTCCGAGGAAACGCCGCTATCGGCTCTTAAGCTTGCTGAAATATTCACAGAAGCGGGTCTACCGGATGGCGTGTTTAATGTTCTGCAAGGGGATCACAGAGTAGGACAGATGCTGACGGCTCATCCTGATATCGCCAAAGTGTCATTTACGGGCGAGTCAGGCACGGGCAAGTTGGTCATGGCAGACAGTGCGAAGACTTTAAAGCAAGTCACTATGGAGTTAGGTGGTAAGTCGCCGATGATCGTGTTTGATGATGCCAAGCTTGATGATGCGGTATCTGCAGCCATGGTGGCGAACTTCTATACCCAAGGTGAAGTTTGCACGCATGGCACTCGAGTCTTTGTCCATGAAGCCCTGCATGATGAATTTGTTGCTCAGCTAAAAGCGCGTACTGAAAAGCTTATCGTCGGTAACCCAATGGAGATGGAGACTCAGATTGGGGCTCTGATATCACGTGAGCATCTAAGCAAAGTACTTAGTGCTATCGAAAGCGCTAAAGCAAGCAAGGCAACACTTCTCATCGGTGGTTATCAGGTTAAAGAAAATGGATTAGACAAGGGTAACTTTGTTGCACCAACCGTATTTACTGATTGTGATGATGAGATGGAACACGTTAAAGGCGAGATATTTGGTCCTGTCATGTCCGTTCTGAAATTCAGCCAAGAATCTGAAGTGATTCAAAGAGCGAACAACACGGATTATGGACTAGCGGCTGGCGTATTTACGCAAAACCTCTCACGTGCACATAGAGTGATTCATCAGCTTCAAGCAGGTATTTGTTGGGTCAACACCTGGGGTGATTCGCCTGCGGAAATGCCAGTAGGCGGTTATAAACACTCTGGTATTGGGCGTGAAAATGGCCCAGAGACACTGCGCCATTACACGCAGACGAAAAGTGTCTTGATTGAGCTTGGTGGCTACGAAAGCCCTTACGAGTAACTTGCGGGAATACGGAGATTCAAAATGAAGCAAGATTACGATTACATCATCGTAGGAGCGGGCTCTGCGGGTTGTGTACTGGCTGACAGACTTAGTGAAAGCGGCGAACACAGTGTATTACTGCTTGAAGCTGGTGGTACCGACAAGAGTATCTTTATCCAGATGCCTACTGCCTTGTCCTATCCAATGAATACGGAGAAATACGCTTGGCAGTTCGAAACACAGCACGAATCTGGTTTGGATGGCCGCAAGTTACACTGCCCGCGAGGCAAAGTGCTAGGTGGGAGCTCTTCAATCAATGGAATGGTCTATGTCCGCGGACATGCTTGTGACTTTGATGAGTGGGAGCAGAATGGCGCTAAAGGCTGGAACTACCAGTCATGTTTACCTTATTTCAAGCGTGCAGAGTCATGGACAGGCGGTGGCGATGAGTATCGAGGTAACGAAGGGCCTCTTGGTACTTGCGCTGGTAATGACATGCAGCTTAATCCTCTTTATCAAGCTTTTATTGATGCAGGGAAAGATGCGGGTTACCCGGTAACGCCTGACTACAATGGTTACCAGCAAGAAGGTTTTGGTGCCATGCATATGACGGTGGATAAAGGAGTGCGCGCATCCACTTCTAACGCTTACTTAAGGCGCGCTCTAAAGCGAACAAACCTCACGTTAGTTAAGGGCGTTGTCGTTCGCAAAGTGATTATCCAACAAGGTAAAGCAATTGGCGTTGAATTTGAAAAGTCTGGAAAGATTATTCAGACGCTGGCACAAAAGGAAGTGATTTCAAGTGCGGGTTCTATTGGTTCTCCTCAGCTTCTGCAATTGTCTGGAATCGGCCCTAAATCGGTGTTGGACAAGGCGGGTGTAAAGGTTGAGCTTGATCTGCCGGGAGTTGGGCAAAACCTTCAAGATCATTTAGAAGTTTACTTCCAGTATCACTGTAATCAACCCATCACGCTCAATAGCAAATTAGGTTTAATGAGCAAGGCGAAAATTGGTGCGGAGTGGATCCTGACACGTAAAGGATTGGGAGCGACAAACCATTTTGAGTCCTGCGCTTTCATTCGCTCACGCAAAGGTCTTAAGTGGCCAAATATTCAGTACCACTTTTTACCTGCGGCAATGCGTTACGATGGTCAAGCGGCATTTGATGGGCATGGATTCCAAGTTCATGTCGGACCGAACAAACCTGAAAGTCGCGGTTCAGTCGAAATCATTTCTTCAAACCCAAATGATCAGCCCAATATTGAGTTCAATTACATCTCGACGGAACAAGATCGTCAGGACTGGCGGGATTGCATTCGTTTGACGCGAGAGATTTTGCAACAGCCTGCAATGGACGCGTACCGAGGAGACGAGATCCAGCCGGGGCTCAACGTTACTAGCGATAGGGCGATTGATGAATGGGTCAAGCAAAATGTAGAGAGTGCTTATCACCCTTCATGTAGCTGCAAAATGGGTGCTGATGATGACCCACTAGCCGTACTGGATGAAGCGTGTCGAGTTCGCGGTCTTGAAGGGTTGCGAGTGGTCGATTCATCAATATTCCCAACTATCCCGAATGGCAACTTGAACGCTCCGACCATCATGGTTGCTGAACGTGCAGCAGACATGATCTTAGCCAAACCATTGCTCGAATCAGCCAACATGCCTGTATGGCTAGCCCCAGAGTGGGAGCACAAACAGAGAATTAATAAACCTAAAAGAGCTGTGGAATCAGCTCAATAAAGTCAGTAATCATTACAAGGAACACATTATGTCTATGATGACAAAAACATTTACCTCCCTAGCTTTGAGCGCTCTTGCCGCCAACGCGTATGCCAATCAATGTGAAACCGTGCGTTTTGCCGATGTTGGTTGGACAGATATTACTGCAACGACAGCAGTGACGTCTGAACTACTGAAAGGTATGGGCTATAAAACGAAAACCGATTTGCTGTCTGTGCCAGTGACATACTCGTCAATGGCGAACGGTGATATCGATATCTTCCTTGGCAACTGGATGCCAACAATGGAGGGAGATATCGCTAAATACCGTGAGGCAGGCAGTGTCGAAACGGTTCGCGCCAATCTTGAAGGTGCGAAATACACCTTGGCAGTACCTAAGTATGTTTACGACGCAGGAGTGAAAAGCTTTGCTGATCTTGCAACACATGCTGATAAGTTCAGAGACAAAATCTATGGGATAGAGCCAGGTAACGACGGTAACCGACTGATTCAGTCAATGATTGATAGCGATGCCTTTGGCCTTAAAGACTTTAGTCTTGTTGAGTCGAGTGAAGCGGGAATGGTTTCTCAGGTTGCACGTGCAGTGCGCCGAAATCAATGGATCGTTTATTTAGGTTGGGCACCTCACCCAATGAACAGCAACATTGAGATGGCTTACCTCGATGGTGGAGATGACTACTTTGGTCCTAACTATGGTGGAGCTAATGTTTATACCAACGTTCGATCCAATTACCTTTCCGAATGTAAGAATGTAGGTCAAATGCTGAAAAACCTAACGTTTAGTTTGGAGATGGAGAATGAGCTGATGGAAGCCATTCTTAACCAAAACGTAAAACCTTCCAAGGCGGCGCAGCAGTGGTTGAAACAAAACCCACAGCAAGTTGAAGCATGGCTAGAAGGCGTTAAAACGTTGAATGGCGGTGACGCGGCTGCGGCAGTGAATAGCTATATCAAGTCAAACGCATAATAAAAATGGTGAGGTAGCAGGGTTGCTGCCTCACCAAATAATAAAGGTTATATCGTGAATTTTATTACAAACAACAAAATCCCTGTGGGTGAGTGGATGGAAACTGGCGTAGATTGGCTGACGTTGAATGCGGCAGGATTCTTCGACGCAATCTCTATCTTTCTTGAAACCGTTATTCTTTTTGTTGTCGATATTTTTAAATGGATGCCACCTGCATTTCCGATTGTATTAACAGCAGCAATTGCTTGGTATTTGCACCGTAGTATTCCATTAGTGCTGTTTGTTGTTGGCGCTCTGCTTACTATTCTTAATCTTGGCTATTGGCAAGAAATGCTGGAAACCTTTGTTCTTGTTTTTGCAGCGACAACGATTTCCGTATTAATTGGTGTTCCAATTGGCATAATGGCAGCGCACCGCCCATGGTTATATACCTTGCTGCGTCCTGTGCTTGACTTAATGCAGACCGTCCCGACGTTCGTCTACTTAATTCCCACGCTAGTTTTGTTCGGTCTTGGTATTGTACCCGGATTGATTTCGACAATAATCTTTGCCATTGCAGCGCCTATCCGTTTGACTTATCTAGGGATTACCAAAGTTCCAGAGGAGCTTATCGAAGCAGGGAAAGCCTTTGGCGCAAGTCGAATGAAACTTTTGTTTAAAGTGGAACTGCCTGCTGCAATGCCGAGCATTATGGCGGGCGTAACTCAGTGCATTATGTTGTCACTCTCCATGGTGGTCATTGCTGCTTTAGTTGGTGCTGATGGTTTAGGCAAACCAGTGGTTCGAGCGTTGAACACGGTAAACATTTCACAAGGATTTGAAGCTGGGTTAGCCATCGTACTCGTTGCGATCATTCTCGACCGTTTGTGCAAAACACCCAATCAGAAAGAGGCATAGTCATGGATGCAATCACAATTAAAAATTTAGATGTGGTGTTTGGCGATAAACAAGATCAGGCGTTAACTCTTCTTGACCAAGGTTTGTCACGTCAAGAAATCATTGATCAAACAGGACAGGTAGTCGGCGTTGATAACGTTTCCCTTTCAATTCAAGAAGGTGAGATTTGCGTGCTAATGGGCTTGTCAGGTTCGGGGAAATCGAGTTTATTACGTGCAGTGAATGGCTTGAATGAAATCAGTCGCGGCTCGCTAGAGATTAAAGATGGTCAGCAGGTGGTTGACCTTGCCAATTGCGGTGAAGAAACATTGCGTCATTTACGTACCCATCGTGTCTCTATGGTGTTTCAAAAATTTGCCCTGATGCCTTGGCTAACGGTACTAGATAACGTTGCTTTTGGTCTAGAGATGCAAGGGATGAGTAAAAAAGAGCGACGCGAAAAAGCGCGCGCGCAGCTAGAAATGGTCGGACTAGCAGAGTGGGAAAGCAAATATCCTCATGAGTTATCGGGTGGCATGCAGCAGCGGGTAGGGTTGGCAAGAGCCTTTGCAATGGACACCGACATCCTACTGATGGATGAACCTTTTTCGGCACTCGATCCGTTGATTCGTGCGCAGCTACAAGACGAACTCATCCAACTGCAAAGTAAGCTGAACAAAACAATCTTATTTGTGAGTCACGATTTGGACGAGGCACTTAAAATAGGAAACAACATTGCGATTATGGAATCAGGCAAGCTCATTCAGCATGGTAAGCCTGAACAAATCATTCTTGCACCGGAAACGGATTACGTTAAGGACTTTGTCGCTCATACCAATCCTCTTAACGTGCTCAAAGGACGCTCATTGATGCAGTCACGTGAAGAGCTAGCAAGACGTAATGATCAGTGGGAGATTTGTTCATCAGACAAGCTTTGGGTTGAGCAACTTCCCCAAGGTTTGAGTTTGGTTGATTCGAATAAAACGCTGGTGGATTGGAATGACGATTCTCTGGAGATAGAAGACATCAACAGTTCTATGGTGGTTCAAGCCAGCCCTGAAATAGGAATGCGCGAGGCAATTGAGCTCAAACAGCGTAGCAGTCAACCTATTTTGTTGGTCGAGGAAGATGAACTTGTCGGAGTCCTTACGGACAATGAGCTCTATGATGCCTTGCTGGGTAACTTCAAAACCAAGCAGGTCGCTTAACCAAAATGCCCAGCCTGTTAGGTTGGGCATTTTTCATTAACAAATCTTAATCTACACTCAACTCTGCCTTAATCTCACTCTTAGTACTCTTTGGGAATAACGAAAACCAAAGGGGACAAAAAGGTGAATATACTAGGATATCTACAAAAAGTCGGTAAGGCGCTGATGGTGCCTATCGCAGTTCTGCCAGCGGGTGGCCTAATGCTCGGATTTGGCTATGCGCTTGACCCTACATGGGGTTCGGGTGGAAGCGCGTTAGCGAGCTTTCTTATTTATGCGGGTAAGGCGATCATGGATAACCAGGCTTGGTTATTTGCTGTTGGTGTCGCATTTGGCATGGCGAAAGACAATAACGGTGCAGCAGCACTGGCAGGTTTGATAGGTTTGTTCATAGTACAAACTCTGGTCTCAGATCCTGCGGTCATTTCTATGCTAACGGGAACGCCCGTTGCGGATATGAGTAAGGAATCTGTCATTGCGTATGGGGCTGTCGTCAACGCCTTTACGGGGATTCTTACGGGTATTATTGCGGGAGAGCTCTACAATCGCTTCCATAATATTCAGCTGCCGTCGGTATTGGCTTTCTTTGGTGGACGCCGCTTTGTGCCGATTATTACCTCGGCGGTAATGTGTGTTGTGGCTTACATTCTTATTGTGGTTTGGCCTGTGGTCTATGTTGCACTGGTTAATTTTGGTAAGAGCTTTATCGATCTCGGCCCGGTTGGCGCTGGTTTGTATGGTTTCTTTAACCGTCTGTTGATTCCACTTGGCCTTCATCATGCTTTGAACCAAGTATTCTGGGCTGACCTTGCTGGTATCAACGATATCTTCAACTTTTGGAACAACACTGGTGAGCTTGGTATTACAGGTCGTTACATGGCTGGTTTCTTCCCTGTCATGGGCTATGGTCTACCGGCGGCAGGCTTGGCGATATATCACTGTGCTAAGCCAGAGAATAAAGCGAAAGTTGGCTCTATTATGTTGGCGGCAGGTACGACTGCAATTGTAACTGGTGTGACTGAGCCGCTTGAATTTGCGTTTATGTTTGTTGCGCCAGTACTGTTTGTGATTCATGCCGCACTGACTGCTGCTTCAATGACGATTGCAGCTACCTTCCAGTGGACAGCGGGCTTTACATTCAGTGGTGGTTTAATCGACTTCTTGCTCTCTATGAACCTGCCACTGGCGAACAAACCCTATATGCTCGTGGTTCAAGGGCTCTGCTTTGCTGCCTTGTACTACGTTGTGTTCCGATTCGCTATCACGAAATTTGACCTTAAAACACCGGGTCGTGAAGATGAATCAGAAGTTAGTGCGGTTGCAGCATCGACGGACAAAGCAAAATTGGCTGCACAATTCACTGAAGCTTTAGGTGGAAAATCTAACCTAGAGAGTATCGATGCCTGTATCACGCGCCTTCGTTTGGCAGTGCATGACATGAATAAGGTTGATGAAGCTGCTCTGAAAGAGTTGGGCGCAATGGGAGTGGTGAAACTGAACGAACATAATGTGCAGGTCATTCTGGGCCCCGAAGCTGAGCTCGTTGCTGGTGAGATGAAAGCTCTACCTGCTTAGTCAGTGAGGTGAAGCTCTCAAAACCCATACTAGAAAGGCAGCGTAATTCAAAGCTGCCTTTTTCAATGGCTTTAGTGAGTGAAATAGAGCCGTACTCTTAGCCCAGGTTTGTTATCGCGTAGTATTAAGCGCGCGTTGTGTTTGCTAAGTACCGCATCAACCAGAGAAAGCCCTAGTCCATTACCTTGTTCGGTTCTGCTTTTGTCCGCCCGATACATAGGGCGACACACGTAGAGTTTATCTTGCTCAGAAATGCCTATCCCTGAATCGGCAACCATAACGCCAAAGTGATCAACGACAACTTCAACCTTGCCATCGTCTGGTGTGTATTTCACCGCGTTTTCAATCACATTGAATACGGCGCGAAAAAGTAACGAACGATCGCCTAAAATGGAGCAGCTTTGGTCTTGTCGATAGGTAATGCTTTGTCGCTTCTGCTCTGCCACAGGGGTAATGAACTCGATGGCATCGTTGACGATGCTGCCGAGCTCAACTCTTTCTGTTGCTAAGTTGATTTGTCCGCTATTGATTTTAGCGATTTCGAGCATACTGTTAAAAAGCGATAAGATGAGTTCGAGTTCATCATGACAGGCTGAAAACTGCTCTTGTTGAGACTCGGATAGATCTTGACTTGATAGAACCTCTTCCAGACGTAGCTTCAACCTTGCCATTGGTGTCCGCATGTCATGAGCAAGCCCCACGGTTAAAGACTTTAGCGTTGTCTCATTTTTCGCCATTTGCTCAATCATATAATTAAGATGAATCGCCAAGATATCGAATTCGTCATCTTTCTCTGAAACTGAAAGTTTGACTTCTCGCTCGCCACACAACACGCGGTTCATCGCGTGGTTTACCTTCTCTAATCGTTTTAGGATCAGCATTGAAAAGAATAAGGCGGTGCAGAGCATCACCGCGACAGGCATGATGATGCCAGAAAACACAAGCGGTGCGAGAGACTCACGATGCGCTTCGACAACACTATGGTTAACGCCGATTTCTAATCGAAAATCATGGCCTAGTAAGATGTTGGTCTTCTCACTGGGTAAGGCCGCAATTGGATAGTACTGGGTGTTTAGTATCGGCTCCATCGGTTCGATTAATATATAGTAAAATGGAGTCTCAGACGCTTGCTTAGCTTTCAAAAGGCTTTCAACGTTTGTTCTGCCTTGAGTTGCCGCAAAACTGAACTCTTGAATTTCATCGTTGAGTTGTTTCGTTAGTTGCTGGCGATGAAAGGTGTCTGAATCTACATATAGCTGACGTATGACGAAGGTGTTGGCTGCGGCAACCAGCACAAACATGCCAATAAGGGTTTTGAAGACGGAAGAGCGGGAGAGGGTATAGTTATCGACGAAGGACATAACCTGCCCCTCTTACTGTATGAAGTAACCCGGTACATCCTGCTTCTTCAAGTTTACGTCTTAGATTAGCAACGTGGACATCGATTACGTTGGTCTTTGGGTCAAAATGGTAGCTCCAGATACTCTCAAACAAACGCATCCGAGACACTACTTGTTCGTTGTGTTCGATAAAATGTTGAATCAATTGGAACTCCTTAGGCTGGAGCAGTAACTCTTGATTATTGCAGGTAAATTTATGTGCTTTAAGATCTATTTCTAAGCAGTCGTAGCTAAGAGTGTGAGAAGGAGGTAACGAGCGATGTGTTCGATTAATGATGATATCAACTCGAGCGATAAGCTCAGCGAGGGCGAATGGCTTAATAAGGTAGTCATCACTGCCTGCTTGCAATCCATCAACTCGGTCTTCGATGCTGTCCATTGCACTCAGAATGAGAACGGGTATGTTGTTATCTGTCGCTCTAATTGCCGACAGAACTTTCATTCCGTCAAGGTAGGGTAGCATTCGGTCAAGAATGATCAATTGATAGTCGCTGCTGAGCGCCATCATCAACCCTTTTTTGCCATCCTCTGCCTGATCAACGGCATAGCCATGCTCTTGTAGCCCTTTTGATACAAAATCACGGGTGGTTTGGTCGTCTTCAATGATTAATATTTTCACAATAACCCTCCTTTGCCATAGCTAGGGGTTATCATAACGAATAAGGCTCTGATTTTAAGGAGAAAAATAAGGCTCGCGTGACTAATGCGAGCCATATCGGTTTAGGGGGTAAACCGAAAAACGTTTTAGATTAAGGAGTTACAGATTAACTCAGCACTTATTTAGTGCGCCTTAACGAAACATTAAGATTTGTTAATCTGGCACTTCAAACTAAACGTTTGATTATCCACGCATCATTGCGCAAGCGTATGCTGTGGTAAATGCTTGCTCTTGATACTGCTTTAAACCGGTATCTTTAAACTGAATGCCTAGCGGGTTTCGTTTTAGGCTCTCTTTGATAGCCGTTGGCGCCACAACTTCTACTTTCAAGTCGTCGATAAGCTGTATTGCAGCCTCTAACTTAAAACCGACAGCACCGCCTGCGAATTTACCTTTGGTTTGACGCTGACGAATGACGACTTTTTCAATCTTGTAATCTTCTATCAACTTGGCAAAAGAGAATTGGAATTTCTTCATCTCTTGTGTGTCGTTGGCATTACCAATGCTTAGTTTTGCTACTCGGCAATCTGGCAAATGAACGACACCATTTTCATGAGAAAGAAGACAAATGACCGCATCGTTACCTTTTAGCTCTACACCACAAATTTTCATGTTTTCACCTAGTTGTTTGTTAGCGGCGTCATTATATCGACCATTTGTGACTTATCGAGCTTTTTATGCAGTGATTGTAGAGATCAAGGTGAGGAAGGACAAAGAAGCTCAGTAAAAGCTGAGCTCCAGAGATTTACTTTGAAGCAGGATGTTATGGACAGATCTTACCAAGTGCTGGTTCTTGAGTGATTGAATATTCATCGTCAAGAGAGTGGTAAACAATCGCATTCCAAACCTCACCGTTTTCGAGCTCAAACTCCACCGCGTAGTTCATTCCAGCAACAACTTGAGTGCGCACATCAGTGATCTGTTTTAGCGGAGAAGACGTGGTGATTTGCGTGAGAGCAAGAGCAACCGCTTTCTCTGCTTCAGGTGTAACCTCACCCGGAGGGTAGAAACCTCCAGGCATCGCTTCGCTATTACACATAGGGTCGTGTGGCATAGTAGAAATGTACTCTTGGTTTGTAGAAGTCGCTTGGTTGCAACCCGCTAGAACGGCTACTGAGGCTACTGACAGTAAGATAACTTTCTTCATGTTTACTCCAGGGCGTAATCATTATTGATTTGTGAATTGTTGATTGTTTATCTAGATTCCACTTTGGATAGAAATTTTACTCATAAATGAACTTTTAAAGTCAGGATAATGCAATAAAAAAGCCGCTTTAGATAAAGCGGCAAGGCAGGTGGAGTGAAAAACGGTTAGCTATTGCCGCTTTCGCGATACTTGTATTGGTAATCAACATCGAGAACAGCTTTGTACTGAATGCTTCCTGGCGCACTGGCAAATTCTTCAATCTTTACTGTCATATCATTGAGTTTCACACTTGGGTAAACGACGTTATTCTGTGAAATATGCAACTTGTTCTTAAGTTGTGCTGGGTTCATTGCTTTCATCTCATCCATGAGGTCAAACGCGGCATCATAGGCTTGTTGCTTAGTTGAGTATGCGTCAGTGGTATAGCTTGTGTTTGATGATGTCGCATTCGTTGAAGCAAATACAGATGCACTCATTACTAACGAAGCTAATAGAATCACTTTTTTCATAATCTTTTCTCCTGATGGGTGACCTTCGAGAGAAATATTACGCCTATGGACGTAAGTGGTCTGTCAGGTTGTGTAAGATTAACGCTAGGTTTTGTAAAGCTTTCCTTTACGTTCGTAACCTGTTCATGACTAAGTAAACCTGCTGTCAGCGACTTGTGTGTAGAGCAAAGTGAGCGTCAGAGGTGAGGATTTGCCACTTGAAGTTTTTGTAACCCGATTGCTTTTAAATGATCGCCGTTATCTGTTTGTTTGAGCTAAGAACATACAAAAAGAGAGTAGATCTGGTATCGAAGTTGCTTGCGTTGTTGTTACAGACACGAGAGCGTAAAGTGTCTATGTTAAGAATAATGGTATCAGCAGTGAATTGCACAGGAACGAGCAATGAAAAAACTAGGTATACTATTTATCGTCTGTTTGGCTCTGGCTGGATGCAGTACTAAGTTTGTCTACAACAATATGGACTGGCTGTTGCTTGAATATTTAGACGACTACGTTGAACTTAATGACTCCCAAGAAGAGATTGTCAGTCAAAAGGTTGCGGTACTCAGCGAGTGGCATCGTAAAGAAGAGATCCCGAATTATATCGAACACCTCGATGAGCTCATGGCAATCGATCCTAAAACCTTCACCATTGATCAACTTAAAGTTCAAGAAACCAAGTTTCAGCAGCATTCTCAGCGCCTTGTAGCGAGGATTGCGCCAGAACTCTACTCCATTGCAAGAGAGTTATCTAACGAGCAAGTAGAAGAGTTGATGAATAGCATTCGAGTTCGTCATACCAAATACAAAAAGAAGTACCAAAAGCTTAATGACATTGAAATCAAAGCGCGTTATAGAGAGCGAATTGAAGATAATTTGGAAACTTGGATTGGAGGCCTCACTAAGCAACAACAAGCTTTGTTGGATGATTGGGTAGCGGATTTGTATGTGACTTCCCATGATTGGATTCATCACCAAACAAAAATGCGTATTGAAATGAATACTCTATTATCGAATAGGCTTAATATGGCTAAGTTCCAGCCAGAGTTTCAACAATTAATGTTTAACCCCAACAGCTTCTATGCGCCTGAGCTTGAACAAAAAATTGATCACAACAAACAAGTTGCTAATCAGTATCTGGTGAAGGTCATTAACTCTATGAATTCAAAGCAGACGAAGCATTATCGAGAAGAGCTACAAGACTGGAAAGAACTTGCACTCGATATTCAGTAACTTACGCCACAAAAACAATAAAATGCGGTTTGTTTAACGGTTTGAGCAAGCTAGAGTAACAGATCCCAAACACAACCTTGCGATTACTATGGAATGGATTCTGTTATTTGGCGCGGGCGTTCTCGGAGGGATACTCAATAGCATTGCTGGTGGCGGGAGCTTTATCACTTTTCCAGCGCTAATGTTTGTGGGCGTACCTCCTGTCGTTGCGAATGCCACCAATACTTTTGCCGCATGTGCGGGCTATATCAGCGGCACCTATGGGTTTAGGCACGACATCGCTGAGTCCAGTGGTGCTTTGAAGCGGACCATCATTCTTAGTCTTGTTGGCGGCGCACTTGGGGCTTATTTGCTTCTAAGTGTTTCAGAAAGCCAATTTCTAACGGCAATTCCTTGGTTACTGCTTTTTGCTACGTTACTGTTTCTGTTTGGTAACCAAATTAATCACTGGACAGCCAAGCTTTCTCGTTCGGCCTCACTTCATCCACTGTGGGCGGTAGTTTCTGTCTCAATGCTGCTTGTTGTCGTCTCTGCATACGGTGGTTTCTTCAACGCAGGCTTAGGTGTTGTGGTTCTTAGCTATTTGGTACTAGCAGGGCATAGTGACATCAACCAAATGAATGGCCTAAAGCTGCTAATCTCTTCCTGTGTCTCTCTTATTGCGATAGTGGTGTTCGTGATTGATGGTTCGATAGACTGGGGGCGAGGCGGGGCAGTGATGTTGGGCACGCTATCTGGGGGCTATGTCGCGGCAAGAGTCTCTCGAAAAGTGGCGCAACACTATGTTAAAGGTTTTGTTGCCTTATCTAGCATTGCAATGACGCTGTACTTTTTCTTCGATGTGTATCTTTAAAGGCGTTTACCTACCATGAGTACTGTCACACTCATATCTATTTTGATGTCGATTTAGGTTAATTTAGCTTTCTAAAAGGCATAATAAAAGGGTCAAGAAAAGGCCAGTGTTTTGTCCTTCGAGGCCTTTTCCATTTGCGATTAGGAGGCTTTATGAGTAGAAAACTAGGCAGAGTCATGTCAAGTAGCCGCATGATTACCTTCGTTGCATTTCTAGCTGCAACATTTGCATGGATATTAAAGATGCCGGCGCTGTTTACTGTTTCTTTGCTTGCGCTTGTTGCTAGTAGTGTTCTCTATCTCAACGATAAACTCAAGCACCGAAAAGAAGAAAAGAGCGCCTGATGGCGCTCTAAGATGTGTGTTAGAAGAATCCTAATGGGTTAACATCGTAACTGATCAGTAGGTTCTTGGTGTTTTGGTAATGATCGAGCATCATTTTGTGTGTCTCTCGACCAATACCTGACTTCTTATAACCACCAAATGCAGCGTGAGCTGGGTAAGCGTGGTAACAGTTGACCCAGATTCGTCCCGCTTCGATGTTGCGACCCATTCGATATGCTAGGTTGGCATCGCGAGTCCACACGCCAGCACCAAGACCGTACTCGGTATCATTGGCAATCGCGAGTGCTTCTGCTTCATCTTTGAAGCTGGTCACCGCAATGACAGGGCCAAAGATCTCTTCTTGGAAAACACGCATCTTATTGTTGCCTTCAAGCAAAGTAGGCTGAATGTAGTAACCTGATTCAATGGCGTCAGTTTGCTGAGCAATCTCACCACCAAACACCACTTTGGCACCTTCTTGGCGGCCAATTTCTAGGTAACTTAAAATCTTATCAAATTGCTCCTGAGAAGCCTGCGCGCCAACTTGTGTGTCAGTGTCGAGTGGGTTGCCTTGTTTGATAGTCTTCGCTCTTTCCGCCACTTTAGCGATGAACTTATCGTAGACAGATTCGTGGACTAAGACACGTGATGGACAGGTACATACTTCACCTTGGTTAAAGAACGCAAGCAAAGTCCCTTCTATACACTTATCAAGGTATTCATCTTCATGGTCAAAGATATCTGGGAAGTAGATGTTAGGCGATTTGCCACCTAGTTCAACCGTTGATGGAATGAGGCTTTCAGCGGCGCACTTAAGAATATGGTTACCAATTTCTGTTGAGCCTGTAAACGCGAGTTTGGCAATACGGTTGCTGGTTGCGAGTGCTTGGCCTGCTTCGCTACCAAAGCCGTTGACCACATTAACCACCCCGGCAGGAATCAGGTCACCAATTTTTTCCATCAATAGTAAGATCGAGGTGGGTGTCTGCTCTGCGGGTTTTAAAACGACACAACACCCTGCTGCAAGTGCAGGCGCTAGCTTCCATGCCGCCATTAGCATTGGGAAGTTCCAAGGGATGATTTGTCCAACCACACCAATCGGCTCAGGGAAGTGGTAGCTTGCGGTATTGACATCGAGTTCAGCGGCACTGCCTTCTTGAGCGCGAATACAGCCTGCAAAGTAACGGAAATGATCGACAACAAGAGGTAAATCCGCGGCTAGTGTTTCACGAACAGGCTTGCCGTTTTCCCATGTCTCTGCGACAGCAAGCTCTTCTAAGTTCTGCTCAATTCGATCCGCGATTTTAAGCAGAATATTTGAACGTTCAGTTACGCTTGTCGCTGCCCAACTCGCTCGTACACTATGCGCCGCATCAAGCGCGAGGTTAATATCCGCCTCACCAGAACGCGCAACTTTACAATAAGCTTGACCATTAACAGGCGAGGTGTTGTCAAAGTATTCACCTGACACAGGCTTCACCCATTCGCCCCCAATGAAATTGTCATAGTGGGTTTTGAAATTAACAACGGAACCTTGACTGCCTGGCTGTGCGTAAATCATATAAATATCCTTTTTATTTTCTCATTCAAGTATCTCTGAAGGACTCACACTCGGGTGAACACTTCTAATGGCACAAGTTAGTTAACGCAAATCACAGACCAAATGTTAAAAACTTGTTGTAATTATTTTCTGAAGCTAGAGTATTCAAGGCTTAAAGAAAGATGTTTTAAACACAAAGTAGAGGAACGCGTTGTTAACAAATTGTTCAACTGTTCCAAATTGGTACAACTCAAGTGTTCAAAGTTGGAACAGGTATGGAACTACAGACAACACAATCTGGTGATTGGCTCGCCTCTTCTTGGCAAAGAAGCTCAAATGCAGGTTTAAGGCAAATTAAAAAGCCGGACGACATTAACGTTTCAAACGCTTTACTCAAGGAGCGACGTTACAACGCACAAGGAGTTATTGAAGCGGTTAAACAATGTGCATTGCCTCTGTTCAATCAAGTTTTGTCTCGTAGCGAAAGCCGCTTGATATTAACCGACTCTGAAGGGGTGATACTTGCAAGTTGGGGGCAGGAGAAGTTTCGAGAGAAATTGATGTCAATCGCCCTCGAATCGGGCACCTGTTGGCAAGAGAAGTGGAAAGGCACCAATGCGATAGGAACCGCTCTTTTTGAACAAAAAGCGGTTTCCATTATCGGTGAACAGCACTTTATCAAACAGCACAGATTTATTAGTTGCTCGGCCAGTCCTCTGTTTAACCATCTAGGCGAATTGGTTGGGATTCTTGATATTACGAGCGAGCAAGCCAAACATGATGTGACAACGCAACTTTTGGTGCAAAACATGGTTCAGTTGGTTGAAAACTACATGCTAACCCAAATTCCAGAAGGATCACTGCAAATTAACTTGGCCCATAACGAATCGGTGTTAAAAAGCGGCTGGCAAGGGATAGTTATTGCGGATGAGAATGGTCATGTAGTTGCCCATAATCAAGTGGCGACCCAATTGATTGATCAGGCCTCTTTGGTGGGCGAGCATTTCGAGAATCTACTCCGACAACCGCTACAAAATCAGTTTGTTTTCGAAAAGAAAAGCATTGGTAAATCACCTTCCGCTAAGAAATGGATCAGCGCAGCCAGCGACTTGCATTACGGAGACGACAAGGTAGAGCAGGCTTGGCAACAGGCCAACAAGGTCATGGGTTGCGATATCAGTCTGTTGATCTTAGGTGAAACCGGGGTGGGAAAGGGTGAGTTTGTTAAAGCACTGCACAAGCACAGCAGTCGTCGCAGTGAACCCTTGGTTACCGTGAACTGTGGTGCATTACCGAAAGATTTAATCGAGTCTGAGTTGTTTGGCCATGCCCCAGGTGCGTTTACTGGTGCTACCAAGCAAGGCTACAGTGGGCGCATAAGACAAGCCAATAAGGGGATCTTGTTCCTTGACGAGATAGGGGAGATGCCGCTTGAGACTCAATGTCGCTTGTTATCGGTATTGCAAGATAAAGTCGTGATGCCGGTGGGATCTGCTCAATCACACCATGTTGATATTCAGATTGTCGCGGCAACGCATCAAGATCTAAATCTTTTGGTTTCTCAAGGTAAGTTCAGGCAAGACTTATATTATCGACTCAATGGATTGGTGGTGACGTTACCGCCTTTGTATGAACGCCAAGATAAGCTCGCCTTGATTCACGCTATTCACAACAAGTATCAGCAGAATAATCAAATGCTTTCGAGTGAGCTGACACGCGCACTGATGAATTATCGTTGGCCAGGTAATCTCAGAGAACTCGACAACTTAGTAAAAGTCGCGAGCTTAATTGCCAGTGATACCCACGAAATAGGCATAGAACATCTGCCTGCTCACTTTTCACAGCCTTTGCAAGGTTTTCAGCCCAGTGCAAAAGATGATGAAGAGGTACCTGATCTAAAGTCGACGCTTAACGCCACTTTAATCGATACCTATCACACTCACAATGGCAATGTCAGCAAAGTCTCACGCGCGCTTGGCATAAGCCGTAATACGGTATATCGCAAACTTAAAGCCTTAGGGCTAATGAAAGCTAAATGATATTTTGGTGCGAGATATCTGGATGATATAGCGGTTGAATAACATGGCCTTCAGGATCTTTGCAGTGAAAGCTCCGAGCGCCATCACTGTGATCGTGAGGCTCATCCAAGAGTGGCACTCCTCGATCTAACATAAACTCGTACCAATGATGGAGTTCATCTTTGGTTCTGACGATAAAACCAAAATGATCGACGCTTATCGGTGAGCAAACTCGTTGAGACTGCGCTCGACCAAGGGACAAGTTATCACAACCATTGGTCAGGTAAACCAGGTTATCGTTGGCTCTTCTTAGGATAGTCATCCCCATAATTTCTGTGTAAAAAGCTTCACACTCCTCATATTTTTGAACAACCAGTGCGATATGTCTAATGCCACTGAATGGTGTTGGTCTGTCCATATCTTCTTTCCTTGTATTTTATATGCTTGAGTATTGTATACAATAAATTCGTTGTGATACAACTATGAGTAGAACCAAATTAAAGGAGGGTAAAGCCATTATGTACTGTATTATTGTGAGCAATCGAGTCAAACAGGGTCGTGAAGAAGACTACATATCTATAATGGGAAGAAATGCTCGTTATTCAGTGGAGAATGAAGGTGGTTGTATACAATTTGATGTGTTGAAGGATATTAATGATCCTCAGCTGTTTCATTTGTACGAGATTTACCAAAACCAACAAGCGTTGGCGATACATAAGCAAACCCAGCACTATTTACTAAGTCGAGAGCAACTCGCTGATATAGTCATAGAGCAATCTGTACTGCGCGCTGATGTGTTAGTGACAAATTCCGAGAAAAGCTAGAAGGGAGTAATCAAATGAATTGGAAAGTTTACCTAAGTGGGGAAATACACACCGATTGGCGTGAACGCATAATAGAAGGCGTAAGAAAGTTGGAACTGAATATAGAGTTCTACTCGGCAAATACTGACCATGAGTCAAGCGATGCGGCTGGAGATCTGTTACGACAGAACGAATCAGGCTTTTGGCGTGATCATCAGTCTTCTAAGGTCAATGCTATTCGCACGTCCACTTTGATAAAGCAATGTGATATTGGTGTAGTACGTTTCGGTGAAAAGTATCGTCAGTGGAATGCAGCTTTCGATGCGGGCATGCTATCGGCACTCGATAAGCCTTACATTACTTTACATGATGAGTCACTGATTCACCCCCTTAAAGAAGTCGACGCGGCCGCAATGGCATGGGCAGAGTCACCAGAGCAGGTTGTTGAGCTGCTAAATTACGTTGTTCAATCCAACTAGTGATAGATTAGCCATCTCGCAAACAGCACCACCTAAAAGGTGGTGTTTTTTTACATGCCTAACAAAATTCACTCGATAACGTCTAAATTACGTATATTTCAAATAAGTCAATCATAATTGTTGAAACAAGCAATTATTAATCATCAATTCTTATGTTTGATAATCTAACATCTCAAGTCTAATAATTGAGAAGCTCCCCCATACCTTACTTTATTGAATCAAAAGTGCGACTTTCTACGAATTAACTAATGGCTGTAATAATAAAGACATAATGTTTTTTGAGTGGGTTTTATACAACTTTAGAACTTATTTTGTTTATCAAAAATGAGACTTTACTTTCAGTGCTTATCTAATTAAAAATAAACCCGCTTTATTTCTGATGTAAAAGTTATACGTAGAGAATAACTGTTTAATAACTCAATAATCCTGAGATCTACGTCTTGGGAGTAGTAGCGTACCGAAATATGGATATGACCACGCAAAGTAAAGTTAAATTCGGAGAGGAAGAGTCTAGTGCTCTATATCGAATAATTGATGGATTTGTAATTATATTTTTCCTCCTTGCAGTATCCACAATTTATTTAGGTGATTTTTCGAAAATTTATACTATTTCAGGCTTAGTCTCAGCTTTGCTTTTTGTGTTTTTTGCCGAACAATCCGGTTTGTACCGATATAATGGTGTATTTGTTCAGCGTCATGAATTTAAGAATATTATCAGTGCATGGCTTCAAACACTGCTTGTACTGTTGTTGTTTGCGTTCTTTACCAAATGGACGGAAGTCCACTCCAGAGTAGTTATCACCACTTGGATGCTTGCCACACCCGCATTGTTGATTTCCAGTCGCCTAGTTGGAAACTCTCTTATACGTGCACATTACAAAAAACACCAATATAAGCAAAAAGCGATTATTGTCGGTGTTTCAAATGCAGGCATTCGTTTAGCGCATGATATGGCAAATGACAAATCGTCTAACCTTGATTTTGTAGGGTTTTATGATGATAGAGAGCCAAGCCGCCTAGCAAAGGATGGCCTTAGTAAGCCGATTTTGGGATCGATTAAAGATTCGGTCGAGAAGGCAAAAAAACGCGAGATTCGCCATGTTTACATTGCATTACCAATGGGTGAAGTTCAGCGCGTAAAAGACGTCGTGAAAATGTTTTCTGATACCACGGCAAGAGTCTATCTGATACCCGACATTTATACCTATGAGCTAATGCAGGCCCGTTGGCGCACGATTGGCAATAGCCCAACAATTAGTGTTCAAGATACTCCATTTTATGGTCTAGCCAGTGTTGTAAAACGCGCAGAAGATATTTTGTTAGCGAGCATTATTACTTTTCTAATTAGCCCCATTTTATTGATGGTTGCAATTGGGGTTAAGTTGTCTGGTCCAGGTCCGATTATTTTTAAGCAAATGCGTTACGGATTGGATGGGGCGGCGATTAAGGTTTGGAAGTTTCGCTCGATGAGTACCACGGATAATGGCAACGTCGTAAAGCAAGCAACGAAAAATGATCCAAGAGTCACCAAGTTTGGAGCATTTATTCGAAAAACGTCTCTCGATGAGTTGCCTCAGTTTATTAATGTCATTCAAGGTCGAATGTCAATTGTTGGTCCAAGACCACATGCCGTTGCACATAACGAAGAATATCGACAAATAGTCGATAAATATATGCTTCGACACAAGGTAAAACCGGGAATTACAGGTTTGGCTCAGATTAGTGGTTATCGAGGCGAAACCGATACGTTAGAGAAAATGGAAAAACGAGTAGAGTATGATCTCAAATATATTCAAAGCTGGAGCCTGGGCCTAGATTTGAGAATCATCTTTTTAACAATATTCAAAGGCTTTATTGGAAAAACGGCATATTAAGGATTTACGATGAAACTTGGGAATTCAGCAATTTTATTTACAGTGCTGTCTGGCTGTGTCTGCTATGCCGTATCTGCTTCAGAAGAACGTGGTTATGTGACGGACTCCGGTATTCGAGTCACTCCATTATTTGAAAGTAGTCTAGAACACAATGACAACATTGGTCGCTTCTCTAGTAACCAAACTTCAGAGTCTTCAGGCATCTTGGTTTTAGAGCCCGGTATTGCTTTAGAATCGGATCGTGGTGGGAACGAGCATTTAGTGGCTTATCAGATCTCGTCTGGGACTTACTTTGACAGTAGTGATGATAACTTTCTAGATCATAGGTTCGTTACCAATAACTTTATTAGGCTTAATGCTAAGCACGGTGTTTCATTCAATTACAACCTGCTGTTTTTACATGAAGAGCGCGGTACTGGGCTTAGCGCCGGTGACACATTAGCGACGATCGTTACTGACCCAGTCGAGTACGTGATCAACGATGTCAATAGCACTTATGTATACGGCAGCGAGGGGGCTCAAGGGCGACTCGAACTTTCTCTGGGGTATTTAGACCGTAGTTATAAGAACTACCGCGAAATCAGCGACCCAAATCTGTCGCAATTAAGTACTAAGTATAAAGATTTTGATGAAGTGAGTGGTGGTGCTGCGTTTTACTATCGCGCGATGCCAGCAACTCAAGCCTTGTTTGAAATCGAGTTGGTTCAGCGTAGCTATGACTTATTCGACCCTTCGACTAATCGCTCTCAAGATAGCTTAGATCACTTCTACATGGTCGGTTCTAAGTGGGATATCTCCGGTAAAACCACCGGTAAGCTCCGTTTAGGTCTTCAAAACAAAGATTATGAAGACTCGCAAAAAGAACAGTTTACCGGATTTAGCTGGGATGTGGATTTGCAGTGGAATCCTTTAGAGCATTCAGAAGTGACGCTATTGGGGGGGCAACGAGCTCGCGATCCAGATCAAGGCAGCAACTATGTGAAAGACATGTTCCTATCTTCGGGTTGGAAGCACTACTGGCAAAGTAACATCTACAGCGATGTCGAGTTAACGCTTAGAAATAGTGATTATTCAAGCTCTAACCGAGATGACGATTTCTACTCTAACAGGTTGGCACTCGGTTACACCTTTAATGATATTACTGATTTGGTTTTAGGTTGGGAGTATGAACGTGTCAACTCAACCATCAATGAAAATAGTTACAAGCAGAACATCTGGTTCATGTCTGTAAACTTAGTCCTGTAATCGCAGCAAGATATTGAGGATATTTAAAGTGAAATTGAGGCTTCAAACCTTTCTTTTGTTGGTCGTCATGCTGTTTAGTTTACAAGCTGTCGCATTCCAAGGAACGTACAAACTGGGTGCAGGAGATAAAATCCAGATCTCCGTATATGGTGAGGATGACTTATCCATTAAAGAGCTTTACATCAACAACAGTGGGAGTTTTGACTACCCATACTTAGGTCAATTGAAAGCAATTGGTAAGACTCCCGAGCAGCTTAAGCAGGAAATCTATAGCGGTCTAAAAGGTGATTACCTTATCTCACCCAAAGTACGCGTATCTGTGGTTGGATTTAGAAGCATTTATGTGAATGGAGAAGTGAAGAAACCTGGTGGCTATGAATATCAGCCAGGACTGACTGTAGATAAAGCGATCGCACTCGCAGGTGGATTTACTGATAGAGCGGCTAGGAACAAAGTATTTGTTTCAAAAGCGGGTGAAGACGATACGAAGAATAAAGCAAAGCTCTCTTCATCCGTCTTACCCGGTGACATTATCGTCATCGAGCAAAGTTTCTTTTAGCCCTGTTTAAGATGGATTTTAAAATGCATTCCCAATCTGAGACTGTTCCACAATCTCAACTTCTAGATCTTGGCTACTATATTCATTTGATTAAGACCAGATGGTTGCCAATTGTAACGTTTGCAGTGCTATGTAGCGCAATTGCGATACTGGTTGTGTTATCAATTACCCCTGTCTATAAAGCAACGGCCACACTACTTATAGACTCGTCAACGAAAAAAGCGGTTTCTATTGAAGAAGTCGTTGGCTTTGATACCAGTACTAAAGAGTACTATCAAACTCAGCTTGAAATACTTAAGTCAAACCAAGTCGCTCAACGAGTCATCGACAAGTTAGAGTTGGCACATTCTGAGGAATTTAACTCAGCGCTTAAGCATTCTGAGCCGGGAATTGTTTCGCAGCTTAAGTTGGCATTAAAAAGCTTGCCTGTCCTAAAAGCTTATATGAGTGAGACGGATAAAGAGCCGACTGCTGAGGAAGTTGAAGAGCAAATTAACCGAAAGGTATTAAAAGCCTTTAAAGCCAAACTGTCCATTTCACCAGTGCGTAAAACCCAGCTCGTTAGGATCAGTTTCGAATCAGAAGATCCGCAGCTTGCAGCACAAATCGCAAATGAAGTGGGGCACGCGTTCATAGAGAACAACTTAGAATCTAAGTTACTCGCTACGGAACAAGCGACCAGCTGGATCAATACTCGTTTGAGTGAACTCAAGAGCAAGTTGGATGAATCTGAAACTAAGCTACTCGCTTTCCTAAAGAAGCAAGAGTTGATTGATGATAGCGGAATTGTGGCGCTAACGAGCTCTGAACTATCAAACCTTACAGACCGTATTGCTAAGGCGACAGAGAAACGTATCGAGACTCAGGCGGTTTACAGCGCGCTAAGAAATAGCAACAGTAAAGATGTCACTACCTTAGCCTCTATACCTCTGATCTCTAATCACCCCCAAATCCGAGACATTCGTCAAGCAGAGTCTGAGGCAGTCAAGCGTGTCAGTGAGCTTTCGAAACGCTATGGGCCAAAACACGACAAAATGATTCAAGCACAGGCACAGTTGGAAACTATTTCACATCGTGCGAACCGAGTCGTAGCCAAATTGGTCAATGGTATTGAAAAGGAGCTAACGAGCGCTGTTAACCAAGAACGTCTGTTAAGAGATGAGTTATTGGCAAAGAAAGATGAGTTCCAAGAGCTCAGTTTAGTCAAGCGAGAATACGATGTCTTAAAACGAGATGTTGACACCAACGCCAAGCTTTATGATCTGTTCCTGACAAGACAGAAAGAGGCTTCTGCAACCAGTGATTTTAGCTCATCTAACGCAAGGTTTAGTGACTATGCATTGGTACCTGAAGCGCCAAGTAAGCCTAATCGCAAACTTATAGTGGTGCTCGCGTTTGCCATCAGTTTAGGCTTTGCATTGGTCGTGGTTATCGCTCAGGATGCGTTCAACAATACAATCGAATCTTCACGCGATTTTGAAAACAAGCTTGGGCTGTTGCCTACTGGCACAATTCCAAAGATCAAAGACAAAATGTACAAAAAAACGCCGCTTGACTCTAGCGTGTTTGCAAATGACAAGTTCACGGTTTTTCAAGAGTCCGTCGATTCAATACGTACTTCTTTGGTCCTTAGTCTTCACAATACGCAAAGAAAGCTGATTGCTGTTTCGTCTTCGGTACCGGGAGAAGGCAAAACGACCACTTCTGTAAATTTAGCACTTTCTTTCTCTAAGCTAGAGAGAGTCCTATTAGTAGACTGTGACTTAAGAAAACCTTCAATTGCCCAAAGATTCAAACTGAATCCGTCGACGCCTGGTTTGGTTAATCATCTATTGATGAACAATCCACTTGAAGAGTGTATTACCAGTATCGAAGGGACGAATTTGGATGTTATGAGTGCAGGCATGGTCGCCCCCGATCCTCAAGAGCTATTAGGCAGTCAGGGCTTTACTGAATTGATTGAAAAACTGGAAACGAAGTACGACCGCATCATCATTGATACACCGCCAATACTTCCGGTCAAAGACTCATTTATCGTTGGCAAGATGACGGGTGGAATTATCCTCGTTCTAAAAGCAAACAGTACAACCAAGTCTGTTTATAAACACACAATGACTCTCTTTACCAAGCACAAAATTGTTATCGATGGCGTGGTACTCAACCAAGTTCCAGCAGCGAAAAAAGGGAAACATACATATTCAGAGTACGCGACGTATGCGTATGGGCAATCGTAGGGATCACAATGGAAAAGAATATTAAGGTACTTTCAGTTTTTGGAACGCGCCCAGAAGCAATCAAGATGGCTCCGTTAGTCCATGAATTAGCAGCAGCCACTGGAATTGAATCCAAGGTATGTGTTACCGCGCAACATAGAGAAATGCTTGATCAAGTATTAGAGTTATTTGAAATTCAGCCTGATTATGATTTGGATATCATGAAACCGGGTCAATCTCTTTATGAGGTGACGTCAAACATTATGTTGGGTCTTAAGCCGATCTTAGAATCGTTTGCTCCTGATATCGTGTTAGTGCATGGCGATACGGCTACGACTTTATCAACCAGTCTTGCCGCTTACTATCAGCAAATTGCTATTGGTCACGTTGAAGCGGGTCTACGCACTCAGAATATTTACTCTCCTTGGCCTGAAGAAGGAAACCGTAAACTTACTGGTGCGCTAACTAAATTGCACTTCGCGCCGACAAGAACGTCATACGAGAACTTGCGTAAAGAGAACATTGAACAAGGGGTTCACATTACAGGGAACACGGTGGTAGATGCATTGCTTGCAGTTAGTGAGAAGTTAGAAAAAGATCCTGAACTTTCTGTTGTATATGCCAATAAATTTGCCCAAATAGACAGCCGTAAAAAAATGGTTTTGGTCACCGGGCATAGACGTGAGAGTTTTGGCAGTGGGTTTGAAAATATTTGTCAGGCTCTGAAGGAGATCGCCGAAAAACATTCAGACTGTCAAATTGTCTACCCAGTGCATTTAAACCCAAACGTTAGGGATCCCGTTAATCGACTTCTTTCTCACACAGACAACGTAATCTTAATTGAACCACAAGACTATTTGCCGTTTGTATACCTGATGAACAAAGCACATCTGATTCTGACAGATTCTGGTGGTATTCAAGAAGAAGCGCCTTCATTGGGCAAGCCAGTCCTTGTGATGAGAAACACAACAGAGCGTCCAGAAGCGGTCGAAGCGGGCACTGTTAAGTTGGTTGGCACAGATAAAGATACCATTGTTAATGAGGTTGAAACGTTACTACTTAATGAAGAGGCTTATAAAAACATGAGCCTAGCGCACAATCCTTACGGTGATGGTAAGGCAAGCCAGCGTATCGTCGACATTATTAAAGAACATTTTTAGTAAGTATTTCCATTTTGTTATTTTCAATTTTTGGCATTTAGTTGAAGGGATTTTTATGTCTTTTAAAACAGTTTCTGTAATCGGATTAGGTTATATCGGTTTGCCAACGGCGGCTGTAGTCGCATCACGTGGTATCAACGTTATTGGTGTCGATGTTAACCAAAATGCTGTAGAGACGATTAACGCGGGCAATATTCATATCGTTGAACCAGATTTAGATATCATCGTTAAGGGTGTTGTTGCGACAGGTAACTTAAGAGCCACGACAGAGCCAGAAAAAGCCGATGCATTTATGGTGGCCGTCCCAACGCCATTTTTACAAAGCGATAGTGGTGACCACAAACCAGACCTTTCTTATGTAGAAGCAGCAGCGCGAGCGATTGCGCCAGTTCTTGAGAAAGGAAATCTTGTTGTTCTAGAATCAACATCTCCAGTGGGCGCTACAGAAAAGCTGGCCAATTGGCTGAAAGAAGCGCGACCAGACTTAAGCTTTCCTCAAGATTGTGGGGACAGCGCAGATATTAAAATTGCCCACTGCCCAGAGCGTGTCCTGCCGGGTTACGTTATTCAGGAACTGGTTTCAAATGATCGCGTGATTGGTGGTCTTTCAGCGGCGTGTAGTGAGCGAGCTTCAGAACTTTACAAAACGTTTGTACGCGGCGAGTGTATCGTAACCAATGCTCGAACAGCAGAAATGGCGAAGCTTACAGAGAACTCTTTCCGAGACGTCAATATTGCCTTTGCCAATGAACTTTCCATCATTTGTGAAAAATTGAAAATCAACGTATGGGAATTGATCAAGCTTTCTAATCGTCACCCTAGGGTAAATATTTTGAACCCTGGTCCAGGTGTAGGTGGCCACTGTATCGCTGTTGACCCATGGTTTATCGTCGATAGTGCACCTGATGATGCGAAACTGATCCGTCAAGCTCGACTTGTTAACGACTCAAAACCATTCCATGTTATCGAGCAAATCGAGAAATCTGCCGATGAGTTTAAACGTCCAGTTGTTGCATGTTTGGGGTTAGCGTTTAAAGCCGACATCGATGACTTGCGTGAAAGTCCTGCTCTGCAAATTGTGGAGGAGTTAACTCAACGCGATGTGGGTGAGTTGCTGCTAGTTGAACCAAACATCGAAGAGCTACCAAATAATTTAGAGCAAAAAGGACTGGAGCTTACGTCATTTGAAAGTGCAATTGAGCGAGCCAATATCGTTGTAGTTCTAGTAGATCACAAACAATTTAAGCTCGCTGACAAAACAAGCTTTGCTAAAAAAGTGATCATTGATACACGAGGTTTATAGAGCATGGCTAAGCTAAGTGGATACGACGGCATTGTATGTTTTGCTGGCGAAGATTGGTGGTATCACAATAAAGGCCACTTCGATATGAAGGTGATGGAAGAGTTTTCTAAGAATCAGAAAGTTATTTTCATCAACTCAGTCGGAATGAGAGTGCCTAAACCCGGTAAAACAACCAACATCGTGCAGAAAATTAAGCGTAAGCTCGCGAGTATTTCAAAAGGCATGGTGCAAGTTGAAGAAAATTTTTACGTGTATTCACCGTTTTATATTCCAGGCAAAACCTTCTCCGCTATTTCCAATCTACTGTTGAAGTTGCAGGTTAAGGCGCTTACTAAAAAGCTAGGAATGACTCAACCCCTAACTTGGGTAGTGACACCAACGGTTTCGAAGGCGATAAATTTGAGAAAGGTTGATGTGATTTATCAGCGAACTGATAAAAACGAAATGCTATCAGATGGTGATTCTGAGTTTATCGAGCAAAGCGTAGAGGCTCTTAAACGTGACGCTAAACTGGTGATCTATTCATCAAAGGCGCTTCAAAATAAAGAAAGCAATGCTGTAAAGGACAGCTTACATGTTTCGCATGGTGTGGCAGATGTTTTCTTTAACAAGAGCTTAATTGAGCAACCCACAGAGATGAAAGCGTCAGATAGAGCGAAAGTTGTATTTGTAGGTGCGATTGATTCGCACACCTTCGATCTTAGCCTGTTGCTCTATTCCGCCAAAGCGTTGGCCAACACTGACTTCTACTTGATCGGTGAGGTGAGTATGGGGGAAAAACTCCAGAGGGAAGATGTACCCAATAATGTTCATTTTCTTGGTAAAAAGGCTCAAAACGAAGTGCCTTCATACCTACACAATGCTGATGTTTTAGCCATGTTCTGGCAAGGGAATGAATGGATAGAGTATTGCTCACCGGTCAAATTTAAAGAGTACCTAACTGCTGGAAAACCGATCGTTTCAACTTTTTTCAATGGCTGGAATGAATTTGGCACTTCGAACATCAATGTATCCAATGACTATGATGAATTTGTCGATAACCTACGCTGCGCGATTCAAAATGGTGAGCGACAAAGACTAGACATGGACTCTGAGCGTTGGTCACACAAAGCGCGACTGATTGCAGAGAAGTTAAATGAAGCATAAGGTCTTTACGGCACTAGCGGATCAGATGCTCTATTCAGGGGGCACGTTCATCTTCTTCGTATGCTTAGCCAACGTAGAAGGTGAGCTCACGCTTGGCGCATATTCACTATGTTTAGCAACGGCTATTTTTTTTCAAGGAATACAGAGAAACTTAGTCTCTATCCCTCTCTCAATCTCAGATGATATGAGTGATGAGTTGGTCAGTTCTTTAAATCAGACATCGATTTTGTCTTCACTAATTATCGGCTTAGTTAGTAGCAGCATCATCGCGGTGTTTTGCTATGTTAATTCGCTCGATATCGTAAAGTGGGCGTCTTATTATTTACTATTGAGTTTATCGCTTTGGAGCTATGAGTTTAAAAGGCGACTCCTGTGGAGGAGGACTGATTACTCAAACATTCTAAAGTTGTGTGGTGGATATTCGCTACTGCTTATTGCATTCGGTTCCGTACTATACTTTCTGTCAGTAGAAATTATCTATGCTTATCCGTTAGCTTTTGTCGTAGCAGTGGCTCTTATTAAAACAAATGTCAAAGTCAATTGGAGCTATGATAGGTATTTTGTCACCAAACAGTTAAAACACCAGAGGTATGAAATACTTAGCGGTTTTGCTTTTGGTGGGTACAACAACCTGCTGATTATCTCTTCGGGTTTTGTATTCGGCCCAAGTATGGTCGCTTTGCTGTCTGTGGCGAGAAATCTACTTCAACCTGTTCAAGTGTTGATTAGCGCGGTTGATTCCTTTGATAAAGTCGATTCATCTAAGAAGTATCATAGCAGCGGTAAATCGGCGTTGCTTAAGAGCTTAATGAGGTCAATGGCAATTGTAGCGGTCATTGCTGCCCCTTATATGGCGTTGACAGTGTCTTTTTCCGAAGAAATAAATCAGTTGTTATATTCAGGAAAGTACAGTGACTTAGTGGAGATATTACTTCCATTCTCACTCGCTTATATTCTTATGATCGTTGGGCATTTTTTAGAGAATGCTTTGTACATTACTAAGATGGCTAAGAACTTGTTTTTTAATCGTATTATATGTGCTTTTCTAGCTCAGGCTTTTTTAGTGATTTCTATAAGTTACATCGGCGTTGTCGCAATGCCGAGCTCAATGGCGGTTGGGTGGTTAGTAATCGTCATATTAACTCTAAGAAAAATAACGGATATAGAACGTGATTATCAGAATCAGTAATAACTTATTACTCACACTCTATGCTGTTTTGATCATATTTACGGTATCAACTTTTAGAAACCGTGGCGTAGAGTCCAGTGGGTTTGACCTGCAACTGATAATAAAAGCTTTGGTTTGGCTTATGTGCGGTGCTGTAAGTCTGTTCTTTATGCTGAGAGTAAATATCCGTCCTTCTTCTTGGACTCAGGCTCTTATTTTAGTATATGCCATATTTATCTTGATGCAGTCTCCACTATCGCCAGCAGGTAGTTATTCGGTCATGGCATCGGTTGTGTTCATGATTTTCGTAGTGGCCAATTTGGTTTTATTTAACTTATTCGATCATTCCCGAGCGATTGAAGTGTTTTTAAAAGCGTCACTTGTACTGTGTTTCATGTCGTTAGTGTTTTATTTCTTGTTTCCAAGTATTGCGTTGCAGGAATATTGGAATGACCTTGGCTACATTGAAGGTGTAAGATTTAAAGGTATTGCAAGTAACGCAAATGCGATAGGGCAAGTTGCCTCAATCTCATTGTTCTTGTTAATTGTCTCGTCAACACACACAGAAATGACTCTATCGCGCCTGGCGGTCATGCTTGGGGTTTTATCTGTACTAGTATTATCGCAAAGCCGAACATCAATGCTCGCACTTGTAGTTGCGACAAGCTATTTCCTACTGCATAAGAGATACGCGTACATCTTATACGTTTTAGTTGCTGGCTTTACTATTGGAGCCATTGTTTGGGTCTCTGAACTATATATGCATGTACTACCGTCTCTTTCGAGAAGTGGCGGTGTTGAAGAGCTGTTTACGTTCACTGGACGCACCCTAATTTGGGAGGTCGTTGTCGACTTGATTTCAGATAAGCCCTGGACTGGTTACGGTTATGCTTCTTCAAAGACACTCATCCCGTTGAACTTTGAAACTAGTTGGGGGTGGACCACGGTCAATAGTCACCAGTTCATACTACAACTGCTTTTATCGACAGGATTTATTGGTTCAATACCTATATTACTTATTTTACTAACTCAGCTTTATTTTCTAATCACTTTTAAGGCGAAGCTTTCATCTTCACTTTTCATATTCGTATTAATTACGGGAATTCTGGAGAGCGGGGCTATTGGACCTATTCCAAACTATTTAACTTTGGTTTGGTTAATAACAATTTCAGTATTATTCAAAGAATTTCAATTAGAGAGACTACCCAATGAAACAAGTAACACAAACTCTTAAGTCGGGCGTTGTTGAAGTAAACGATGTACCTGTACCTACGTTAACAGACAAGTTTGTCTTGGTTAAAAACTCCGCTTCAGTGATTAGTGCTGGAACGGAGAAAACTAAGATTGATATGGGTAAAAAGAACTTACTACAGAAAGCAAAAGCGCGCCCTGATCTTGTAAAACAAGTACTAAATAAAGTTCAAACTGAGGGACTTAAGAAAACACTTCAGACGGTAAGATCTCGATTAGAGTCTCCATCACCGCTTGGATATAGTTGTTCAGGAACTGTGGTTGCTGCGGGTGGGTTAGTAGAAGGCATTCAACCCGGCGACCGAGTTGCATGTGGTGGTGCAGATTACGCTAACCATGCTGAATTTGTCGCCGTGCCGAAAAATCTTGTGGTGAAAATACCTGAAAATGTCACCGATGAAGAAGCCGCGTTTACGACGGTTGGCTCAATTGCTTTACAAGGTGTAAGACTTGCCCAGCCGCAGTTAGGAGAAACGTTCTTAGTATTAGGTTTAGGTTTACTAGGCCAGATCGCAGTACAAATACTGAGAGCTAACGGGTGTAATGTAATTGCAACGGATCTTGATGAGTCTCTGATAGCTAAAGCAGAGACATACGGTGCCATCGGTGCGAGAGGCGATATTAAATCAATATGCGAAGAACTGACTGGCGGACATGGCGTTGACGGTGTGCTTGTATGTGCGGGTACGTCGAGCAATCAACCTATTGAGCTATGTGGAGACGTGACACGTTCTAAAGGCCGAGTTGTTGTCGTTGGTGCTGTACGTATGGATATTCCTCGCGAGAACTACTTCAAGAAAGAAATCAGCGTGGTGATCTCTCGTTCTTATGGTCCTGGGCGTTATGATCCAAATTATGAGGAAAATGGTAACGATTATCCTCTCAGCTATGTACGTTTTACAGAGCAGCGCAACATGCAAACGTTCTTAGAGCTGCTATCTCAACGCAAGATCGAAGTCGCATCGCTTATCACTCATCGATTTGATGTCGACTCTGCAGATGAAGCTTACCAATTGATTGAGGGAGCAAAATCCGAACCGTATCTGGGTATTGTTCTTCAGTACAGCACCGAGCCAACGAACGAAATTAGCAACGCAGCTAGGATTACCACTCGAACAACACCGATAACCAAAAGCAAACTGGGGTTTTCCTTCTTTGGTGCAGGCAACTATGCGACTGCAAGTCTATTGCCGCCACTTGCCAACACAGGGGCTGTTGAATTTCGAGGCTTAGTTACTGCAAGTGGACGTTCGGCGGTAGGCGTAGCAAAGCAGTTTGACTTTAAATTCTGTGCAGGGAATCTGGATGAGATTTTAGATAGTGATACGGATGCTGTTGTTGTGACCACAAGGCATGACACACATGCTTCAGCCGTAGCAAGTGCACTTACTGCAAATAAGCACGTATATGTTGAAAAACCACTGGCATTGAATGTTGAAGAAATGGCAGCGATTCACCGAGCTAAAATGGCTTCGGACAACGCGCAAGTGATGGTGGGCTTTAACAGACGTTTCGCTCCCTCAACACGTGAAGTGGTTGAATTTTTCTCAGAGGTTAAATCTCCGCTAATCGTTAATATTCGTGTTAATGCCGGCTCGATCCCAGCGGATCATTGGATTCAAGACCCATATGTTGGTGGCGGTCGAATTATTGGTGAAGGTTGTCACTTTGTCGATCTGGCGTCTGCGCTCGTGTCTAGCCAACCAAAGTCTGTAAATTGTATAGGTACGAGCAAAGCCAATAAATCAGCGTTGCTCAACGATAATGTATCGATTCAACTGACGTTTGAAAATGGCTCTGTTGCAAACATTTTATACACTGCTGATGGCTCCAAAGCGATGGCAAAAGAATATGTTGAAGTGTTTGGTGGTGGGCGTAGCGCCGTTATCAATGACTTCAAAGAAGCGATCTTATACAGCGGTAGTTCAGACAAAGAAACGAAAAAGCTTTCAACTCAAGACAAGGGGCAGAAAGCGATGCTTAACGCATGGATAAAAGGTCTAGAAACGGGTGAGCCATGTATGGATTATGGCGAGATGATTAAAAACAGCTTAGCCACTATTCTGGCGATTGAATCTCTAGCATCTGGTACACCTATGAATGTAGATATGTCTGTTTTGGAGCAAGCCCGTGACTAGTCAGGTAGTTTCAAAGCGAGCGGAACAGGTCAAAGACGAGATATTTTTACTTTCTGAATGTGAAAAATTTAGCGGCTATGACCCATTTGACGGACTAAATAGTCGGGTGTTTGACTTAATGCCCGGCCTGAAGAAAGGGCTGTTTGGTCTGGGGTGGATTCAGTTTTTTAAACGCTCACCAATTAACTTCCGCCGTCTGGCTGGTGTGCCGAAAAGGCGCAACCCAAAAGGAATAGGCTTGTTTATATTGGGCATGCTAGAAGACTATAAGCGAACTAAGCAGACAAAGTACCTTGATTTGAGTGTTGAGTTAGGAGACTGGCTACTGACTCAGCAATGCGATAAGCAACTGTGGAAACACAGTTGCTGGGGCTATCACTTTGACTGGAAAGCGAGAGCCTTCTATGTGCCGAAAGGTAAACCTAACGTTATAACGACGATTTACGTGGCTCAAGCTTTGATGGAGTTATCTAGAGTACTAGATAAAGAGGGCCGCTCTGGAAGTGAAAAATTCAAACTTCCTGCTATTGATGCGGCTAATTTTATCGTCGAATCTCTTTATACTGAGTCTGAGCAGCGATGCTTTTTTGCTTACATTCCCGGTGAAACCGCTTTTGTTCACAATGCAAGCTTGTGGGCAGCGGCTTGGGTTGCGACCATCGCTGATGAAACCGACAATGAAAGTTATAAAAGACTCTCGTTAAAGGTTGCGAGACAGTCGGCACAAGAGCAGAATTCGGATGGCTCATGGGTTTACGGCGCAAGACACCATCATCAGTTTATTGACGGGTTCCATACTGGTTATAATTTGGAGGCGCTCGATATCGTGCGCCGTAGTCTTTCAACTGACGAGTTCGATGACGTGATTGATAAAGGGCTGGATTACTATCGCTCACATTTTTTCGAACAAGATGGCTTAGCCAAATACTATAACGACAACCCTTATCCTCTCGATCCCCATTCGGTGGCACAGTCGATCATTACTTTCTCCAAGTTGTCTAAGTCGAAGAGTGATGCTGAGCTGATTGGTAAAGTCATACAGTGGTCGGTTGACCACTTGTACCTTCCCAATAAGAAGCAGTTTGTCTACCAAATCAATAAAAAAAATACCAATAAAATTAATTATATGCGCTGGACACAAGCGTGGATGTACTACTCATTTTCTTACTATTTGAACCAGGACGAACGTTAGTATGCAAAGAATTTTAGTTATGGATAGTCCCATGGATTCCGGGACTATGACCGAAACCGTTGATCTCATTAAGAGCCGAATTAGCGACAAACAGTTCACGCAACATGTTGTGGTTAATGTGGCCAAAATAGTCAATATGAAAAAAGATAGAGCGTTATCTGAAAGTGTAACTGAGTGCGATATCATCAATATTGATGGAATGGGCGTGGTTTGGGGAGCCCGATTCCTGGGCCATCAAGTCCCAGAGCGTGTTGCGGGCGTCGATCTTTTCCACTCGCTTAATGCGATGGCTGAAGAAGAATCGTTTCCAGTGTTTTATCTCGGTGCAGAAGAGCACATCGTCCAAGAGACGGCGGCTAGAATGCAAAGTAGCCACCCAGACCTGACGATTGCGGGCACACACCACGGATACTTCTGGGACGATGAAGAGAGTGTTGTGCAGTTGATTAAGCAATCTGGAGCAAGATTGCTTTTCGTCGCCATTACGTCACCAAAAAAGGAGAATTTCATTAATAAATGGCGAGATCAATTAGGTGTCGATTTCGTTATGGGAGTAGGGGGCACTTTTGATGTCGTCGCAGGAAAGGTTAATCGCGCCCCATCCTGGATGCAAAAGTTCGGTTTGGAGTGGTTATACCGAGTAATTCAAGAGCCACGGAGGATGTGGAAACGGTATTTGGTTACAAATTCAAAGTTTGCTTGGTTGCTCCTAAAGGAAAAGCTAAAACGACTTTTTTCTAAGTAAATATAAACGCGATGCGATTTTTTCCTTTATTAGTAGCATTGGCGTTGGTCACCCTTTCTTTGGTTCAGTTAACTCAGACGGTTTATACGAGCAGCCTGACTTACTCGCTTTCGCAATACAGTGACATCAATAACGCAGATTATGATTCGCAAAGAGTGGATAACGAACGGCTGTTAGTGAGTACGATATTGTCACTCCCTAACGCAGGTGCTCATCAGTATGAACTGGCTGCTAACATTTTGAGTTGGCACTCATATCTTAACTATAACGGTACGTCGGATGAAGAAGTTAAGCGGAACCTAATGGAGAGCATACATCTAAGACCAACTTGGTATGCTCCTTATGTACAGTTGCATCGTCTTTTCGCGCCGGATGTAAATTCGTTCTTAGCTAACTCGCCACAAGATCTTGCTTCTCGCTTTGGTCCATACATGAATGAGACCAAAATGATGTTGTATGACATTAAGTTCTCTCAATGGGAAGCACTTAAAAAAAAGGAACAAGTCGAACTCACTACTCAGTTTTTGACTAGTGCTCGAAGTTTTCGTTTCCGCGATACCTTAAAGGCGTTATTGGACTCGTCAAAGAGTGCACAAAGAATGTGTAAGTTATTGGCATTTAACGATATAAATCACTCGTCATGCCATAACATGTAGTTTGCCACTTATAAATCTACGGACTCCGTCTAAGTACAGGATTGTATATTGTGTGGATTAACTCATTTAATAATTTTAGAGCCATTGCTATTGTTTTTATCGTAGCAGCCCATAGTTTTGGTATGTCAGGTGTTAAGAGAGAAACATTTTTTGATTATTTTATTAGCAACTTAATTGCTGGAGGTACAACTCTTTTTGTCTTTATTTCAGGTTATCTGTTTTATGAAGTGTTTTATAAAGATTTTAACTATGTAAAGTTTATAAAGAAAAAGGTCAACAATATACTGTTACCTTATCTTTTTCTTGGTATTCCTCCCATCATGGTTTACTTGTTTTTTATTCAAGGAGAATTTGATGGGTATTTCGATGCAACTGAGCCAGGTTGGATACATGAATATGTGATTCCATTGGTAAAATATTATCTAAGTGGTAGGTTCCTGCCCGCGTACTGGTACATACCATTTATTCTACTGACATTTCTATTATCGCCTTTACATATTCGTTTTGTCAATATGAAACTGAGAAGCCAAATGGTGATTATTGTTGTTTGGAGTGTTGTTGCTGTCTTTATGCATAGACCTATAGAGAATATTAATGAGGTACAAAGCTTTGTTTACTTTACGCCTGTCTACTTAATCGGTATCGCAAGTGCAATAAATAAAGAGTATGTCTATCGAACTCTCAAGGGAAAGGATATGTATTTGCTGGCAATCATTGTCGGACTAGCTGCAGTACAAGCGGGTTTGGGCCAATATGGAAGTAGCCATAAGGCACCATTTGAGTATGCTGGGGTGGATATCCTTTTAGTGCAGAAAGTGGTTATGTGCTTTTTCTTCATGATATTTCTTCATCGTTATGAAGACTATTCAAACAAGCTATTGGCGACATTAGCTTCTACAAGTTTTTCTGTGTTCTTTATTCATCCATATATCATTCAGGCATGGCCCAAGCTTGGATTGAAGAGTGTTGGAGATAACTCTTGGCTAGCCTATTTAATGACAGTTATGTTAATTTGCACGCTCTCTGTAATGATAGGGAAGTCAGTAAAATTTGTCCTGAAAAAACACAGTAGAATGTTAGTGGGTTATTAACGTTGAGACATTAAATTCTTAATATTGATAATGCTCTCGTATTTTCTACTTTATTTGTAGTTAGTGGCTCATATATCTAGTAATGTGAAATAACATGGTTAAATTTCATAGTTTATCATTTTAAGCAAGGAAACTTAGATGAATCTTGTATCACGATTCTTCCTTCCGCTTGGATTAGCTTTGTCTATATCCTCTGTTGCCATAGCGGAAGAACAAGCGAGTACGGTGGCTACAGACGCAGATATTGTCGCCGCATATCAAGCTAATCCAGATGGAGTATTGGAAGTTCTTCAATCGCTTTTGGCAATGGATGGCATCGATACACAATTAGCACTTCAGACTGCATTCGAATTAGCACCTGATCTTGCTCAACAGATCGCCGAAATTGCCCGAATAGCTGGTATACCCAATGAAGACGTGACTACCGCAGCCCTATTGGCTGGTGTTGACCCGACTGAAATTGGTGAAGCGACAGCGGCGGGTATTGCACCTATTGCACTCACACCACCCGCAACTCCGGCTGTTGGCGCCGATGGTGGTGGCGGTAGTGGCGTTATCTCACCGAATTAATCAACTTAAAGCTCAACAACGGTTGGGCTTTCTTTTCCCCTCAAAGACCAATCTCGAATGAAAAATGTAGAAAAGCTTGTTTTCTGCTCGCTCCTTATCCTTATAGTGTGGTTACCTGTGCCACTAGGCAGTAATAGACCTTGGGCATGGTCTATTGCACAGCTTTGGATTGCAATTCAAACCATAGCTTTAGTAGCTATCTATTGGAGAGGCATACCTTGGAGCTATGTCAATAAATATAGGTGGTTGCTTTGGCCTCTAGGAATGTTTCAGGTTTGGATTGCGATTCAAACTACGGTCTTACCCAAGGATCTTGTTTCTTTGCTTTCTCCGAATGCTGAAGGGATTTACGCATTAGTTGGTGCCGATAGTTTTTCTATCTCATTAGATCGGAGCATGACGATGGCGGCATTACTCAAAGGGATGTCCTACTTTCTCATTGCGTTTAACTTGATCTTGTTAGTTAACTCAGGAAACCGGCTTAGATGGACTGCTTTAGCGATCGTCGCAGCGGGAACTGCTCAAGCTTTCTATGCCGCGTTAATCGTTAAGTTGGGTATCAGTGAAAGCCTTGTTTGGGGGTATGCTGAAAAAGAGATAGCGACAGGTTCATTTGTTTATAAAAATCACTTGGCCAACTATTTGATGATGTCGTTGGCTATTGGGATTGGGCTTATTATTGCACAGCTGCATACGTCGGAATCAGGGTCATGGACAGTAAGATTGAAAAGGATTCTTGCTGGACTGATGAGTAGCAAAATGTTGATCAGGTTGTCACTGGTCATTATGGTCATCGCATTGGTCATGACACGATCGAGAATGGGGAATACGGCTTTTTTCGTCGCGGTGACAGCTATTGGTTTGTTTTCATTAGTTTTCTACCGTAACAAACCGAGAGCATTGACGATTTTAATCGTCAGTATTCTAATGATTGACACCTTAGTGGTGGGCGCACTATTCGGCTTGGACAAGGTTAAGCAGCGAATCGCAGAAACATCAGTCGAGCTTGAGTCAAGAGATCAAGTTGCCATGTGGAGTATGGATATCATTAAAGACTATCCAATCACAGGAACGGGTATGTCGACGTTTTATACTGTGTTTCCGAGTTATAGCCATGCCAATATTGGTTTTTATGATCATGCCCATAATGATTATGTTCAGTTCGCCGTAGAAGCGGGTATTCCCGCGACCTTAATGTTGGGAACACTTGTCCTATATTCGCTTTTCTTGTCGTTACGAACGTTAATTAGGCGCAACAGTCATACTATGAAGGGTGTTGCCTTCGGTGGCGCGATGGCTATTGTTGGTATGCTTATTCATATTTCGGTGGACTTCAACCTCCAGCCAATGGCGAATGCTGCAACTTTTGTCATCATATTGTTTTTCTGTTTTGCCTCGTCAATTCTACCCGCACGAAACAGAAAAGCTTTCGAAACACCACAAAACCAAGTCGGAGAAACGGTCCGTGTTTAATTCAATATTGCTCGTTTGCACCGCTAATATCTGTCGTTCACCCATTGCAGAAGCCTTGTTTGAAAAACACTTTCCAAGTAAAGAGATAGGATCAGCAGGAACGAATGTCGAAGAGTTGAATTTGATAAGTGCTGTTGCTGAACCAGGGTCGGTTACTGTTGCCGCCGCAAATGGTTTAGACATCTCGAAGCATCGAGCCAAGCAGGTGACTAAAGAAATTCTTACCCAATATGATCTGATTCTAGTGATGGACGAAATTCAGAAAGAGAGTCTATCTACCTATTCTGTCGGGATTCGCAGCAAAACCTTTTTAATTGGACAATGGATAAATATTGGCCAAATTAAAGATCCGTTTGGCAAAGGAGAAAGCGAATTCAACACCTGCTACCAATGCTTAGAGCAGGCCGTCATGAGTTGGAAAAAACGAATTCCCCAATAAGTTGCTTAGTGATCTAATTCTGTTTTTTAAACTGCCCGTTAGCAATGAAATAATGTATTTGCTCTGGTACTAACGATGAGTAGATCAAACTAGTGTGACTGCTTCTAATCTCGATATGATCCGTCATGCCTTCAATTTTTGTTTCATCAACGGTGACGGTTCCATCGGACATCATTTTATTGTCCATTAAAAGCAATGAGCGAGCGCCAAGTGGGAGCGTACCGGCAATACAACCAAGCTTTTGCGGAAGAGTCCAACTTCCTTCATGTTGAGCAAGACCAAAGTCAGGGGAATTTCCTAAAATAACACTCATGCCGAGCTCTTGGATACGAGTAACAATGGATGCGCCTTGCATTGGAGAGCCTATGGTCACAACGTGTGAAACAACACCTTGATTTGGCTGGCGAGACTGCAGGTAATGCTTAATGATTAGCCCACCTAAACTGTGCCCAACGAGAACGTTAGGCATAGTATCGGATAAAGCGTTATCGATAGAGGTAAATACTTGTTGTTCATCGATTGCAACGCTGTTGTAAGAGAGTATCTTAGTTCGGTAACCGAGCTCCCTGAGTTTGTGGCTTAGTGGCTGCATCACCATTCCATGCATGTAAAGCCCATGTAAGATAATGATTTTCATATAATTCCCCACAACCGCTAATAGAGAGAATCTAACCATATTTTCTGACAAAATCACCTACTTTCTGGCAAGTTTGTGCAGCTAACCAATATGATCAAATAAATCACTTAACCAGTTATTCAAGTGGCTAATGTGGGCCTAGGTCTATGGCAACATGGTGAATTTCAAACGTATATTTTTCCATGAGAGTAGGGCACTACATCGCCGGCAACAACGACATTTTGTTGTGATACATGGCAATAGACAATGCCGCCGCGCTTGGATGCTTGGTATGCTTTCAAATTGTTCTTGTTGAGCCTATCAGACCAAAATGGAGCCAATCCAGCATGAATGGAACCTGTCACAGGATCTTCATCCCCACCATTGGCAGGCCAAAAATAACGGGAAATAAAGTCATACTCTTTACTTTTTGCTGTTACAACCACGTCATATGGGGCTAGACGTTTAAGGAAATTACTTTTGGTTTTTAAATCATAAACATCTTGTTCATTGTCATAGATAGCAAAATAAGCTTGCGGGCTTTTTAGCACCTCGACTGGAGGGATAGACAAGCCTTCTAGCAGATCTGATGGGGGATTAATGGCTTGAGGCTTTCTAAGTGGAAACGTCATCAAAATACGACCACTAAGGTCTTTATCGACAACTAACGGACCAACAAAGCGAGTTTCAAATGTAATGCTGTCTCCCGCATCAAAGTGGGAAAATAGGACATAGGCGGAGACTAAAGTGGCATGGCCGCAAAAATCAACTTCACAAAGAGGAGAAAACCAGCGAATTTCATAGTGATCGACATCTATAGGCTTAATAAACGCCGTTTCCGATAAGTTGTTTTCGGCGGCAATATCAAGCATTAAATCATCGCTAAGCCAATCATTGACCGGAATAACTGCAGCGGAGTTTCCCTTAAACCTTTGAGTCGTAAAGGCATCGCAAACGAACATCTCGAATTCCATCATCTTTCCCTTGGTTGTGGAGATTTTATAAATGATATGAATTATTGCGCTTAGTTACCATTGTTAGTTGGGATTGGAGGAGAGTTGCGACTCGCTTCAACTGAAAGCATACTGAGTCGACACACTCTCCGATAATTGAAAGTGAGCATTGTAATTGTTACAGTGTCACACCTGTGTTGAAAAAGAGGTGTTATTTAAAGTTAACTAGAGAGTCTCTATTAAGATCGTGGATATTTTTAGCACCCGTCAACGTCATAGCTACACGCATTTCTTTCTCATAAAGGTCGAGAAGATTTTCAACGCCAGCTTGACCTTGCGCTGCCAAAGCATAAATAAATGAGCGACCTAGAAGGGTACAATCAGCGCCGAGTGCAAGCATTCGGACGACATCAAGGCCGGTTCTAATACCTGAGTCGACAAAGATTTTAAGGTCACCTTTCACTGCGTCTGCGATAGTAGGCAGAGCTTTTGCGGTTGAAAGCACGCCATCTAATTGTCGACCACCGTGATTCGATACCACAATGCCATCAGCGCCAAAACTTACCGCATCTTTGGCATCTTGCTCATCAAGAATTCCTTTGATAACCATTGGGCCATCCCAAAATTCGCGAATCCATTCAAGGTCTTTCCACGAAATAGAAGGGTCAAAATTGTCGCCAAGCCAGCCAATGTAGTCCTCAAGCTTGGTTGGCTCTCCACGATAAGTCGAAATGTTACCTAGGTCGTGCGGCTTGCCAAATAAGCCGACATCGAAAGCCCAGCTTGGGTGACGCATCGCTTGGAACACACGGCGCGCAGCAGCGTTAGGACCACTCATACCAGAGTGCATGTCTCGGTAGCGAGCTCCCGGTACTGGCATATCAACGGTAAAAACAAGCGTTGTCACGCCGGCAGCTTTAGCACGCTCAAGCACATTCTTCATAAAGCCACGATCTTTAAGTACATACAGTTGAAACCACATTGGGCGCTCAATCGCAGGAACGACTTCTTCAATCGGGCAGACTGACACTGTAGACATAGTGAATGGAATGCCTTTGTTTTCCGCTGCTTTGGCTGCCTGAACTTCACCTCTACGTGCATACATACCGGTGAGTCCGACGGGAGCAAGCGCAATTGGCATCGCAAACTTTTCGCCAAAGATCTCTGTCTCTAGACTCAGATCTTCCATATTCTTAAGCACACGTTGTTTAAGCGCGATGTCTGCGAGATCTTCGGTGTTCTTTCTCAGGGTATGTTCACCGTAAGAACCGCCATCAATGTAGTGAAAGAGGAACGGAGGAAGCTTCGCTTTTGCAGCGGCACGATAGTCAGTAGAAGCAGAGATAATCATAAAGTCATTCCTAATATGTATTTAGTGCCTTTCTATGAAGGTTTAGTATGGTCGATATCTTAAAAGGGAGGCGTCAATACTCACGGTTTTGCTATCGTTTTCACGTTAGCAGGGGTCTTGTCAGGGGGAGAGTATTAACGCCTCAAGGGAAATTCTTTTAGTTCATTAACGCGTCAGTAATCTGCAAGCCATAGATAGCGACTAGGCCAATGATACCCGTTACAACTAAGTAGTAGATGGTAGGGATAATGGTCTTACGCAGCGTTGCCCCTTCGCGTCCAAGCAGTCCAACGGTGGCAGATGCAGCAACCACATTGTGGATAGCGATCATGTTACCAGCAGCAGCACCGACAGCTTGTAGCGCGACAACCACGGCGCTCGATATGGTCAGTGTTTGAGCCACTTCGAACTGAAACTGGCTAAACATCATGTTTGACACTGTGTTAGAGCCCGCAATGAAGGCGCCAAGCGCACCTACCGTCGCACTAAGTGCTGGGAATGCCTCACCCACTAAGCCAGCAGCAAAGTTAGCTGTCGTGACTGGCATACTTGCTAGATCAGCTCCGTTGATGCCTGAGTTGATGAAGATACGAACCATAGGGATAGTAAACACTAAGACAAATCCTGCGCCAATCAGTGTTTTACTTGATTCACCAAATGCTTTCGCAAGTGGTGCAATGCTGCGCGATTGAAGTAATACCGCTACTAAGGCAACAAACACTAGAATACCGCCTGGTAGGTACAATGGTTGGACTGCAGTACTGATACCGGCTTCACCAAGGATATTGCTAAACGAAAGGCTAACGCTACGTAGCATCGCTTTGAATTCTGTACTGACACGGCTAGCGACAAGTACAACAGCAAGTAGTACGTATGGTAGCCAAGCCAAAGCCATGTTCATTGGTTTAGTTTTAGAGTCGTCTAAATCAATCTTTAGCGAGCCCAACCATTCTGCCGGCCATTTGTTTTCTTCTTCAAAGTCCCACGTTGACTTAGGGACTAAGAAGCCACGTTTAGCCGCTGAAACCACAATGGATAGGCCAACTAAGCCACCGATAAGAGAAGGGAACTCAGCACCAAGGAAGACGCCTGTTAACGCATATGGGATAGTGAAAGAGAGGCCAGCGAATATCGCGAATGGTAGGATATCTAGCCCTTCAGTCCAGCTTCTGTTCTTGCCGAAGAATCGAGTCAACATCATCGCCATTAGTACAGGGATTAACGTACCTACACAGGCGTGAATTAAAGCAACGCTCGATGTGATTTGTTGTAGGTAAGCATCCCACGTTGAACCATTAGCGATAAGCGCTTCGCCAATGTTGTGAGTGTCTAACCCTTTGTTAACGCCAACGATAATTGGTGTACCCACCGCGCCGAAAGAGACAGGTGTTGACTGAATCATCATTCCCATCAATACAGCCGCAAGTGCTGGGAAACCGATGGCGACAAGTAGCGGCGCGGCAATGGCTGCTGGCGTACCAAAACCGGAAGCGCCTTCAATGAATGAACCAAAACACCAAGCGATAATAATCGCCTGAACACGTCTATCTGGAGAGATGTTGGTAAATCCGTTTCTAATCGTAGAGATTGCGCCAGTGTGTTTTAAAGTGTTAAGTAAGAAGATGGCACCAAACACAATCCATAGTACGGAGACGGTGATCCCGAGTCCCTGAAATACAGAAGCAAGCACTCGTGTCGTTGACATATCCCATGCGAATAGAGCGATGACAACAGTTAAACCAAATGCGACAGGCATCGCGCGTTTTGCAGGCCAGTTTAGGCCGACGAGGAGTATGGCAGCCACCACTATTGGTGAGAAAGCCACGAGGGCAAGTAATGTTTCACTCATTGGTACGTCCTTTACATTCTTCAATCAGGGCTCTTGAGAGTCTCTTAGATTTTATAATTGTGATGTTATTGTTAATTTGGGGTGAATTTACCCCTTTATTTTTTATTGATACAGGGAAATAATGAAAATAATTAATTCCAAAAATGACATAATCTATGCGTGCAGATGACTTAATCCTGTTTTCTCAAGTCGTGGAAATGGGCAGTTTTAGCAAAGTGGCTGAGGCAAATAACCTTACAAACTCGGTAGTTAGCAAGAGAATTGCCCGATTAGAGGAAGAGATCGGTGTTCAGCTATTATATCGTACAACGCGTAAATTAACGTTAACAGAAGCGGGGAAAGCGTTAACGCATGGTGCCAAAAATGTGAAGCAAGCCGCTCAAGAGGCTATGGACGCTGTTTCAGGGTTTGGTGAGAATGTGAGCGGCCATATCAAGATGTCTGTCCCTACCATTTCAGGTGATCTCATATTGGCCGATGCTGTCGCTGAATTTTGCAACTCTCATCCAGGGTTAACGGTCGATATGTCTTTAGACAATCGATTTGTCGACCTCGTGGAAGGGGGGTACGATTTGGTTATTAGAACAGGCTATCTAGAAGATTCGAGCTTGATCGCAAGGCACATTTTGGATTCCCAATGGGTAGTGTGCGCGTCGCCTTCTTATATCGCCAGAAATGGCAAACCGATAGAGCCACAAGACTTAGCAAAGCATAACTGTCTTCAGTATGCCTACCAAACTACGGGTGCGAGCGAATGGGAGTTTAAAGCAGAGCAGGGGAACTATATCGTCAAAGTGACGGGATCCTTTTCGACCGATAACGCAACCGCGTTGAGAAAAGCCGCCTTGGGTGGTCATGGAATCGCGTATGTTCCGAGATGTCTGGTCTATCACGACATACGAAATGGTCAGCTGGTGGATTTGTTTCCCGAGCAGGTTGGCAAACGGCTTGGGATCTATGCTGTGTACCCTTTTACCAGGCAACCACCGAACAAAGTAAAACTATTGATAGAACACATTCGAGCGCGGTATTTGGCAATTTCTCATTACTTCTAGCCAGTTCAACATCAGCTCAGCAAAAGAGAAACAAAAAAGCCGACGCTTCCATGCGTCGGCTTTAGGGTCGGCGGCCAAACCGAACTTACGTAAGTTTAGGCAGCTTCTGTAGATTCTTCCAAATCAAATGAGGCAGCGATAAGTTTCTTGGTGTAATCGCTCTGTGGGTTATGGAATATTTCATCCGCCGTACCTTGCTCCATCACTTCGCCTTTTTGCATCACAAGCACGCGGTCTGATAGGGCTTTTACAACACTTAAATCATGGCTAATGAATAAGAAGCCGATGTTGTGCCTCTTCTGAAGATCTTTAAGCAGATCAATAACCGTTAACTGGACAGATCGATCAAGTGCTGATGTAGGCTCGTCTAGCAAGATGAACGATGGCTCAAGAATCAAGGCTCGCGCGATGGCGATACGCTGACGCTGACCTCCAGAAAATTCGTGCGGGTAGCGGTTGATAGAGTGCGGATCTAGACGCACCTCTTCAAGCGCTTTTCGAGCTCTTGCCATACGTTCAGAGCGTGTCAGTTGAGGCTGATGCACGGTTAGCGCTTCTGTGATGATATCGCCCACTGTCATACGCGGAGATAGAGAGCCATAAGGGTCTTGGAACACCATCTGAATATCTTTTTTCAGTTCAAAGCGTTGCTTGTCAGACAGTTGGCTGATGTCTTGGCCTTTGAACTCAATGTGGCCAGTCGAAGGAAGTAACCCAATCAGTGCTCGGCCTAGGGTTGATTTACCGGAGCCAGATTCGCCTACGATACCTAATGTTTCACCTTGTTTTAGCTCCAATGAGATCCCTTTGACCGCTTCAAAATATTGGTTACGGTTAGGTAAGAAGTGAGATTTAATTAAGAACTTTACGCGAATATCATCAGCTTTGAGCAGAGCAGGGGCATTTTCTTCTATAGGGTCTTTGCTGCCACTAGGTATGGAGTTGATCAGCATTTGCGTATATTCATGCTTTGGCTGGGCAAACAACTCGTCACATTGACCTTTTTCCACAACGTCACCTTTACACATTACGATGACTCGATCAGCGAGATGTTTTACAACACCTAGGTCATGAGTGATGAACAGAATAGACATGCCCATCTTTGCTTGAATCTCTTTAATAAGGTTCAGCACCTCAGCTTGAACTGTCACGTCTAGAGCTGTCGTTGGTTCATCGGCGATGAGAATATCGGGTTCATTGATCAGTGCCATCGCGATCATGATGCGTTGTAATTGACCACCAGAAAACTCGTGAGGGTACTTGGTGTAAGCTTGCTGAGGGTTTGGTAAGTGGACCAAATCGAATAGGTCGAGCACTTTTTGTTTCGCCTGAGAGCGAGTCACACTTCGGTGACACATGATGGCCTCAGCGACTTGAATTCCAACGCGCATAAATGGATTGAGAGAGGTCATTGGCTCTTGGAATATCATCCCGATGCGATCACCACGAATGCCTTGCATGGTTTTCTCGGATTTATCCAATAGCTCTTCATTTTCAAACTCAATGCTTGATTGAGAATGAACAATCGCATTATTTGGTAGGAGCTGCATCAAGGCGTTGGTTGATACTGATTTTCCACTACCAGATTCACCAACGATAGCAAGCGTTTCACCTTTTAGCAGATCGAAACTGACATCTTTTACCGCGTCAACAATTCCATCGTTGGTGGTAAAACTTACGGAAAGGTTTCGAACCTTAAGAATAGGCGTCTGTGACATTGTACATCCTTATTTAATTTATAGTGTGTGAGCTTTCCATAGCAGAGTTGTATTGCTTGAGCGTCGAAAAGTAGTGGTGAGCTTTTTGTACATGTTCAAATTCGAGCATCCACTGTGCACTACGTTGAGCACTACAAAAAGCGCCCATATGACGCAATAAATCCTCACACTGATTTTGTATGACATGTTGAGTAGCTTGAACTAAATCGAAAGACTCAATCGAGACAAACTGGAGTTGTGCATAGGTTTGATTTAGCAGGTCGAATGCCTGTTGGTGCTGACCCATCTTGTTCAGAATCTCTGATTGAGAAACGGCAGCATCGCGTAACCCTGTGACTAAGCAGCTAAATTGGCAGGGCTTTGTCTCATTATCCATCAATGCATCTTGCAGATGAGAAGGCAAGTGGCTTAGCACAAGTTCATATAGGTAATGTGCTTCAGGCCAGTGTCCTTGTTCTAGCAATTGCTCTGCTTTTAGATAATGTGTCCAGCATTGCTGCAAATCCATGTCCAAATACTCCGCTCTCAAAATGTTACGCCTATTTAAATGCAATTTATTACCCAATGCAAATAATTATCATTTAATTGGTGGTTTAGCAGATACGAATGATTAAAAAATGAGCGGTTAAACGTGATTTGGCTGTAAGTCACTAAAACTTAAACAAATCTAGCCTAAACTAGCTTTATGAGAACAATAACTACAAGGATAGAGTGATGACCATTCAAAGACTTGAAGCGAATCAGCTATACCTATCAGCTGAGCTAGAAAAACTACAAAGCAAGTCGACAAAAGAGTTGGCGCCTATCGATGAGATTGTCGGACAGGAGCGTGCTCAGAAAGCCGTCGAGTTTGCTATGTCGATTAAAGAGAAGGGATACAACATCTACGCAATTGGCCAAAATGGGTTGGGCAAGCGTACGATGATTTTGCGCTATTTGAATCGTCATCAACATGACGAAGCGGCATTGTTTGATTGGTGCTATGTCGCGAATTTTGAAGATATTCGAACACCAAAGGTCCTAAAGCTCCCTTGCGGCGTGGGCAGCAAGTTCAAACAAGATATTGAAAAACTTATGTCTAAGCTCGTCAATGCGATGCCATTGGCTTTTGATAACGAACTGTATTATAGCCGCGCAGATAAGCTGAAAAACCAGTTGGCCACCAAGCAAGAAGCCGAACTTGCGGTCATCACCAAAGAAGCCAAGTCTAAGGGCATTAGCCTGACGATTACGACTCAAGGTGACTACCAGTTTGTTGCGATGAATGGCGAAGAGCTACACACAGAAGAGTCGTTTGAAGAGCTGAGCAATAAAGAGCAAGAATACTTTGGTGACACCATTGACGAACTTGAAGTCCAACTGAGAAATATGGTCCGTCAACTTACAGAATGGGAAGAAGCCTACACAGAGAAGATTAAAAAGCTCAATGACGAAGTGACGCTAGATGTGATTACCCACTTCATTAAGCAGCTCAAGAAAGACTATTCTGGTTACCCTGTGATTAAGTGTTATCTTACAGAGCTACAGCAGGACATCGTTGACAATGCAGATATCTTCCTAGAGCAAAGTGCTGAGCAAGGCGAGGTAGCGACAGCCTCGCTAGACAAGAAGTTGCCGCGTCGTTACAAGGTTAACGTTCTAGTAAGCCGTAAAAACGAAGAGTTTCCAATTGTTGTTGAAGAGAACCCAAACTATCACACCTTATTTGGTTATATTGAAACAGCGACCTTTAAGGGAACGGTCTTTACCGATTTCTCTTTGATTCGCCCAGGTAGTCTGCACAAGGCGAATGGTGGTGTGCTCTTGATGGATGCGCAAAAGGTGCTTGAGCAGCCCTATGTATGGGATGGGCTAAAGCGTGCTTTGCGTGCACGACAGTTGAGTTTTACTTCACTGGAGAAAGAAGTCACGCTAACAGGCACGGTATCACTTGACCCTGAAGCGATTCCTTTGGATGTCAAAATTATCCTATTCGGTGATTACCGTACCTACCAGTTACTTCAACATTACGACCCAGAGTTTAGCGAGCTATTCCGTGTGACCGCTGATTTTGAAGATGAGATGACGCGTAATGCTGACTCGGAGCTTCAGTACGCGAAATTCATTTCCAGTGTGGTGAACGATAACGGCATGCTGCATTGCGACCGCAAGGCGATCGCAAGGATCATTGAGCATAGTTCGCGCTTAGCGGGCGATCAGAACAAAATCTCGCTTCATTCCGCTAACATTGCGAATCTACTCCGTGAGTCGAACTATGTGGCAAGACAAGCGAACTCTAACATGATTCGTTCTAGCCATGTCGAAGAGGCGCTGTCGAATCAAGAATTGCGTGTAAGCCGATTAAAAGACAGCGTGATGGAGAGCTTTATTAACGGAACAACCCTTATTCACACTCATGGTGAAGCGGTTGGTCAGGTTAATGCTCTGTCGGTTCTTAGTACCAGTGAGTATATGTTTGGCGCGCCAAACCGGATTACTGCGACAACCTGTTACGGTGAAGGTGAAGTAATCGATATTGAACGTAGTGTTGACCTTGGCGGTAGTATCCACTCAAAAGGTGTGATGATCCTAACAGCGTACTTGTCCTCAGTATTTGGCAAAACGGCGAAAGTCCCATTAAGCACCACCATTACTTTTGAGCAATCATACGGTGGCGTTGATGGTGATAGCGCAAGTATGGCTGAGTTCTGTGCCGTGGTTTCGGCCTTTTCTAAACAGCCAAACCGTCAGGATATAGCTATTACAGGTTCGATGAACCAGTTTGGTGAATCACAACCAATTGGCGGTGTTAATGAGAAAATCGAAGGTTTCTTCGATGTATGTGAAATCAAAGGGCGTACGAACGAGCAAGGTGTGATTATCCCGCGTTCGAATATGCATAATTTGATGTTACGACCAGACATCGTCAAAGCGGTAGAAAAAGGTGAGTTCCATATCTGGGCAATCGACCATGTGACTGAGGCGATCGAACTTTTCACCGGAAAAGCCGCCGGTACGCCAAGTGATGAGGGGAGTTACCCGATTGATACCGTGTTCGGTATCGCGCAAGCTAAGCTTAACGCGTTAAGGAAATAAAAAGACAAGAGCCCTTAACAAAGGGGGCTCTTTCTTAGTTGTTGGTTAATTGAAAACTAAAGCTCTAGCACTTCGTTTCCTGATCGAACACCTTTTGCAAATGCGTCCACATTACCGAGCGTTGTTTCTGCAATATTGCCCAACGCTTCATTGGTTAAGAAAGCTTGGTGGCCTGTGAATAAGACATTGTGGCAAGCGGACAATCGACGAAATACATCATCAACAATCACATCGTTAGATTTGTCTTGGAAAAACAGCTCTTTTTCATGCTCATAAACATCAAGGCCAAGCGCGCCGATTCGCCCGCGTTTCAGCGCTTCAACCGCTGCAGCAGAATCGAGTAAGCCACCACGACTCGTATTAACGATCATAACGCCATCTTTCATTTGCTCGAAAGCCGCTTCATCGAGCAGATGATAGTTCTCTTCCGACATAGGGCAGTGCAGAGTAATGATGTCGCTCTTCTCAAATAGTTCTTGCTTAGAAACATATTTGGCTCCGAGTTCGAGAGCACCCGGATTCTCATATGGATCGTGGCATAAAAGCTCCATCCCTAAGCCTTTCAAAATTCGCATTGTTGCAATGCCAATTTTACCTGTACCGATCACGCCTGCAGTTTTACCAAAGAAGTTAAACCCTACTAGGCCTTCTAGGTTAAAGTTCGCATCTCGGGTTCTTTGGTAGGCTTTGTGAAAACGACGGTTTAGGCTCATCATTAAGCCGACTGTGTGCTCTGCGACAGATTCTGGCGAGTAAGCAGGAACGCGTACTACCTGAATACCAAGTCGTTTCGCGGCTTCTAAGTCGACGCGATCAAACCCAGCACAGCGCATTGCGACCATCTTTACGCCTTGCTGTGATAACGCTTCAAGGACTGGTGCCGAAAGATCATCATTAACGAACGCGCAAACAACTTGACAGTCATGTGCCATCTTTGCGGTTTTTCGAGTTAACGGGAAATCGTGGAAGTGAAGGTTAAAACCATAAGCTTGGTTAACTTTCGAGAAAGATACTTCGTCGTAAGACTTAGAGCTAAACACAGCGACATCTATCATAAAAACCTCTCTAAGGTATTGAAGGAGAGTAACGACGCCTATTGAATACTGAATTAGAAAGAAAATAAACCATGAATTTAATGAGGCTATATCCAAGTTGCACCTCTAGTTAAATTATTGATATATATTAGATTCGACAAGGATTGGAGAAAAATATGATTAAACTGACGCCAATGACCCCCGCTCATCTTGAACAGGTGATTACGCTCAGTGTGGCGGATGAACAACTCCCTTTTGTAGGGACGGTGGAGCAAGTTCTCCTCAATGCTGACGATAAAGTGCACCCTCATCTTGTTCTGGATAGTGACAAAGTGGTTGGAATTTTTCTTATCGATACCACTTATAGCCGTGTTTATGAATTTGCTCCCGCGGGTTCACTAGGCTTTAGAGCATTTTTGATCGATATAAACTGCCAAGGTCGAGGATATGGAAGCGCCGCAATGTCTGTTTTAGGTAGTTACCTAGCGCAACAATATCCACAATATGATGCTGTTTACTTGACCGTTAACTGCAAGAATCCAGCGGCTTATCGTTGCTATTTAAATAATGGCTTTGTCGATAATGGTGATCTTTATTTGGGAGGAGCAGCAGGGCCCCAGCATATTATGTCGTTGCAACTTAGTGAAGGATGAAACTTTCAAAGAGTTAAGTTGACCTTTATATCACTACCTCCTAAGTATTACTAAATTCATATAATAGTTACACAAACCATTCATTTTACTGCTACCGTTATATTTATAAAATAAATCCGACCAGTCGGTAACCATCTAATTACTATGGTATTTGCGGTCGGGTTGATAATAAACTTGATTGGTTAGGGTATATGGATATGTTGGTAACGAAACTTAAAAACGTCTCAATTGCCGCAAGGGCATGGTCAATACTTGGATTATTCGCAATTGGCTTGTTTGCCAATACTTTTTTAAATATCGATAAATCTCGTCAACATATGCGTGAAAATTACGAGCGCGGAGTTGAAACACTAGTGGAAAGTGCCGTTAGTGTTATCGATTATTATCATCAGCAGAGTGAAAGCGGGGCGTTAACCAAAGAGGTAGCACAAGCGCGCGCTTTGGAAACGATTTCTGCAATGCGCTTTGATGGTGATAACTATATTTTTGTTGGTGACAATGAAGGAATCCAAATTGCTTCTGGCGTCCTTTCTTTGCTCGGCAAAAACATTATGAACCTCCAAGATAGTAACGGTGCCTATTTTGTCAAAGAACTCTACCAAACAGCTAGAAATGGTGGTGGGTTTGTTGATTATCATTGGAAAAATCCAGATAAAGACTCCCTAGACCCTAAAACGAGTTACGCAGTCATGTTTGAACCGTGGGGTTGGATGGTTGGGTCTGGAATGAATATGGTTGCTTTAAAAGCGGTAACTTACCGTTCGGAAGTCACGTCGCTAAGCTATGCCGTCGGCATTTTAGTCGTGTTATCGCTGGTGGTTGGATATTTCATTAAAACGATAACGTCACCGTTAAAACGCACGTTACGCGCAATGAAAACATTGTCTCAAGGTGAAGGCGATTTAACTCAGCGTTTACCTGAGGAGGGCAGTAAAGAACTGATTCACTTAGCTCGTTACTTCAACCAGTTTGTCGCCTCTATTCAATCGATTATGCTTAATATCAGCGATGCGGGGACACAAGTTTCGGCATCGGCGACTCAATTATCTAATTCCGTTCATCATATTGATGACAGTCTGAATCAGCAGCAAAACGATGTGGACATGTTAGCGACAGCGATGACAGAAATGCTCGCTACCGTTGAAGAAGTTGCAGGTAGAACGGTTGAAGCTAATGACGCCAGTCGCCTTGCGGCAAAAGAGACGCAAAATAGCCACTCAATCATTCAAAAGAATGTTACTGAAGCGAATGAATTGGCGGAGCAAATCGGTTCTGCAGGGCAAGTAGTACAGAAGCTCGCGACGGATGCGAGAAATGTGGATACGGTCCTTGAAGTGATTCGTGGTGTTGCCGAACAAACTAATCTGTTGGCACTAAATGCTGCTATTGAAGCGGCGAGGGCCGGAGAGCAAGGTCGCGGTTTTGCCGTGGTGGCTGATGAAGTAAGAACACTCTCGCAGCGGACTCAAGAATCAACGCTTGAGATTCAAAACATCGTCGAGAAGCTTCAAACAGGCGCTGAAAATGTAGTAGTCGTGATGAACCAAGGCGCAGACAAAGCAAACCAAGCGTCTGAGCTCTCCACTCAAGCTGGTCAAACTCTTGATAAAATTAATCAAGAGGTTCATACCATAGAGGAGATGGCGCAGCATATTGCTACTGCCGCGGAACAGCAAACGGTCACAGTGAATGATATCAACCGTAATGTGGTTAGCTTGAGTGACATGGCGAGCTCTGTATCGAGTGAATCGGCTCAAATGGCGAGTTCAGGTAAAGAGTTAAGACACGTCTCTGAAAACCTTATGAGCATGATTAACCGCTTTAAGCTTGCATAACGGTTTAAGCAAACAGAGTTATCGTCATTCTTATTGGAATCAAAGACAGTGCTAGTGATAGAATCGCAACAAATTTTCTATCGCTAGCTTATCTATGAGACATCTAAAGACCACAGTCCATCCTGATCTGGAACACTTGGACGACAAAATTATATTCAAGCGCAATGCAGCACGCGCCATCGTGGTTGATGGAGAAGATATTTTACTGTTGTACACCGAGCGCTACCATGACTATACCATTCCTGGCGGTGGCCTTGATGAAGGTGAAGATATTATAGCTGGCATGGTTCGCGAGTTGGAAGAAGAGACGGGGGCTAACAATATTCATGGCATTAAGCCTTTTGGTATCTATGAAGAGTTTCGACCTTGGTACAAAGAGGATGCTGATGTTGTTCATATGATTTCGTACTGCTATACGTGCAAAGTTAACCGGGAACTCGGTGACACTAACTACGAAGATTACGAGATTAAAAATGGCATGAAAGCTGTCTGGATGAACATTCACGAAGCCATCGCCCACAATGAAAAAACCATTGCTGAAAGCCCGAAGAAAGGCATGAGTATTGAACGTGAGACCTTTCTACTTCACCTAATCGCCAAAGAAATGCTTTAAGTTATTAAGTTTAAAAGATAAATGCCTACCAAATTGCTTTGGTAGGTATTTGTTTTGTTAGAGTCTAACGTCCACAATTAAGACTCGACTCTTCGATAAAAGTACTTTTCACAAGTCGCATCACTTACATATTTGAGCGTGTGAGAAAGTATCGCTACGGTAACTAGTCCAAACAGTAACCTTCCCCAAAAGATAGAAATGAAATCAGCCCCTATCAGAAGTACAAGGATGGTGTCTTCAATCATACTGTGAACAAGATTAAGTAACATAATCGCGATAAACACATCTCGCGCGGGGATGTGTCCACGTTTCGCTTCGTTAATCAAAAGACCGCCACCAAAAGACAAGCCTAACGTAATGCCTACAATGGTCATGTTTGTCGCTTCACGACTGATTCCAAGTAATCTTAAGACTGGTCGCAACATTATCGCCATCGCTCGTTCTACACCAATAAATTTCATTAGCTTGAGGGCAAAAAGTAGAGCAGAAATGACAAGGAAAATTGCAAATAGGTTTTCGACTTGAACCCACGCCCATTCAAAATAGGTTTGCTGTACCACTTGCTCTGGTGACCAGACGACATTTGCGGTATGACCCAACAAGTTCCAATATTGGTAGGTATGGTGTAATAGCCACGCTAAGAGTATACCTCCTCCTAAGCGAAGCAATAACGTCATTGTTAGGCTTACCCCCGCTTTTTTGGCAATGGCAGCTTCAATGGGTAATGAGTGAGCAAGTAACATCAATGTGCCAAGTACTGACACTTGGGCGACAGTAAGCTGCACATCAGTATTCATAAATACCAATAAACCCGCATAGATGTTCGTCAGCAGCGTAGTTGCCCAAACGAGTCCCATCTCATCCGGAAGGCCTACCAGGCTCATCAAAGGGCTAAGCCAGTTACTCAAAATTGCGATTCCACCTAACTCTTCAATTACTTTGATGATGATAATGATCGGCACCATGATCTTGTAGAGCGTCCAGGTGACATCGAATATTTCTTTAACGAGATCTCGAAAGAAATTTTGCAGCTTGTTCATTGTCGATTCCTTTAAAAACAACGGATGGCAAAATGTTAATCGAATGTAGAGAAATATGGCGATGCTTATATAATGGCATTTACTAGTGTTGTTTCTTTGTTTTCTCAATTAGGAAGCAAAAATTCCTAAGAGCGGGGTTTTAAGAAATATATGGAAATTGACAAGATTGATCGGAAGATCCTTTCCGTGCTGCAAAATAATAACCGTATAGCGAACGTTGAGCTCGCAGAGGAAGTTGGCTTGTCTCCACCTGCCTGTTTAAAGCGTGTTAAGCGTTTAAGAGCGGGAAAAGTGATTGTTGGAGATGTCTCGATCATCAACCCGTCGTTAGCGGGCAACAAAATGACCTTGATTGTATCTGTGGAAATGGAGCGTGATAGAGGGGATATCTATAGCGTGTTTAGACGCTCTATTGAGCAGGCTCCTGAAGTCACACAATGTTATCAGATCACCGGAAGCTATGATTTCCTGATCATTGTTTCGGTGCCCGACATTCAAGCCTATGAGCGCTTTATTGAAAGGGTGCTTCATCAGGATAAGAACATTAGAAAGTTTCACACTTCAGTGTCGACTAAGACCGTTAAGTTCAGCACCCAAGTTAATGTAGAAGAGATCCAATAAAAATGCCCCGCTAAGATAGCGGGGCATTCTATTATCGAGATGCAGAGATTAAGCTAGGAGCTCTTTCGCTGTGTTTACTACGTTTTCAGTAGTAAAACCGAACATCTTGAATAGCTCACCTGCTGGTGCAGATTCACCGAATGTCGTCATACCGATGATCTTGCCGCCGAAGCCAACGTACTTGTACCAGAAGTCAGCGATGCCAGCTTCAACAGCGATACGAGCCGTTACGTCAGATGGAAGTACCGCTTCACGGTACTCAGCGTCTTGCTTGTCGAATGCGTCAGTTGCAGGCATAGATACTACGCGTACCTTCTTGCCTTCAGCTGTAAGTTCAGCAGCCGCGTTAACCGCTAAT